>JAESFV010000147.1_pt1 | contig 109713 bp, 114 predicted proteins | sample 9269471 | NCBI WGS metagenome assembly JAESFV01 (sample SAMN14502647, study PRJNA617108) | algae metagenome | isolation source: Symplocastrum torsivum CPER-KK1 and co-occurring heterotrophs from... | place: USA: Central Plains Experimental Range, Colorado | collected 2001-01-01
AATAGACGGCTCTGGAAGGACGCCGAAGCCACCATCGCCTCCGCGACGGCCTTCCTCTACGCAGCCGCCGCCATGGTTCTTATCCGCCGCATCGCGCGAGCGTCATGAGTTCCGGGACGGACTCTTAGCGCTTCGAAGAGGGGCGCAAGACGGTGCTGAGCGAGGGTGAAGCAATAAGCCGGAGCGAAGGCTCAACAGCCGGGCCGAAACTGTGCCCGTATATCATGTGGGCAAAACAAAAAAGGGGACGGCGATTGCTCGCCATCCCCCCAAATGCTCCGGCAAACGGGCCTTGCGGCCCGCTTCCGTTCGATCAGCGCGAGTAGAACTCGATGACCAGGTTCGGTTCCATCTGCACCGCATAGGGCACGTCCGTCAGCGTCGGCGTACGGGTGAAGGTGGCGGTCGACTTGTTGTGGTCGGTGTCGAGATAATCGGGCACGTCGCGCTCGGCGAGACCGGCCGACTCGATGACGATGGCGAGCTGGCGGGAGCTCTCCTTGACCGCGATCACGTCACCCGGCTTGACCTGGTAAGAAGCGATGTTGACCCGCTTGCCGTTGACCGTGATGTGGCCGTGGTTGACGAACTGACGGGCGGCGAAGACCGTCGGCACGAACTTGGCGCGGTAGATCACGGCGTCCAGGCGGCGCTCGAGCAGGCCGATCAGGTTCTCGCCCGAGTCGCCCTTGAGGCGGATCGCCTCGGCGTAGTAGCGGCGGAACTGCTTCTCGGAGATCGAGCCGTAATAGCCCTTGAGCTTCTGCTTGGCGCGCAGCTGCGTGCCGAAGTCGGACGGCTTGCCCTTGCGGCGCTGGCCGTGCTGGCCGGGGCCGTATTCGCGGCGGTTGACCGGGGACTTCGGGCGGCCCCAGATGTTCTGACCGAGACGGCGGTCAATCTTGTATTTCGCCTCATGGCGCTTCGACATATCGCGTGTCCTCGTGAGTTCGCGAGTTGAGGACCGCGCCCTCCTGCTCTCCCGCATGGGGCGGGAGCGACAGATCCGGCTTCCGAAGAAAGCGGATCACGGGTGCGGAAAAAGCCGCGCGGGCCTTTTGGGCCCGCGCGACGCCGGCTTAGAACCATGCGGGGCGGGGTTTGTCAAACCCGGGAGGGGCGGGCGGTGCCTGTCTCGCCGCCTCCGGCCTCCCTCGCGCGTCATCCTGGGCGACCGCAGGTCGACCGGGATCCATCGGAGGCCTCGGCGCCCTTCGATGGATCCCGGCCTTCGCTGCGCGAAGTCCAGGATGACGGGGAGGGTGGTGTGAGCCTCGAGTATCCTCATACATAACGCCCCTGCGCGCGGTGGCCTCGCGCGGGGGCTTGCGACCTGCCACGATCGCGCCCGCTCGAATCCGACTGAAGGTACCGCCATGGCCCTCGCCAAACCGCCCGTCCAGGACAATGCCTATGCCGCCGCGCTCGCGCTGCTCGACCGCGCGCCGCTGATCGACGGGCATAACGACCTGCCTTATGTCATCCGGATCGACCGCACGGCGAAGGGCGATGTCGGCCTCTACGACCTGACCAAGGTCCATGAGAAGGGCGACACCGACATCCCGCGGATGCAGGCCGGCAAGCTCGCGGCGCAGTTCTTCGCGGCCTATGTCCCGCCCAAGCAGGCCAACCCGGCCGGCTTCGCGCTCGCGCAGATCGCGCTGATGCGCGACATCCTCAAGCGCCACGCCGACGTCTTCCGGCCCGGGCTCTCCGCCGCCGATGTGCTGGCCGCCAAGGCCGAGGGGCGCATCGCGCTGTTCATGACGATCGAAAACGGCACGGCGCTGGACGGCGAACTCGACGCGCTCGACGCCTATTTCGACCTCGGCGTGCGGCTGATGACGCTGTGCCACAATGACAGCCATGACTGGTGCGATTCCGCCACCGACGCGCCCCGCAACAACGGGCTCAGTGCCTTCGGCAAGCAGGTGATCGGCCGGATGAACGAGCTCGGCATGGTCGTCGATCTCGCCCATGTCTCGCCCAAGGTGATGCATGACACGCTCGACGTGACGCGGGCGCCCGTCGTCTGGTCGCATTCCAACGCGTTCTCGCTCTGCGACCACCCCCGCAACGTCCCCGACGACGTGCTCGACCGGGTCGCGGGCAATGGCGGCGTGGTGATGGCGACCTTCGTGCCGGACTTCATCAGCCAGGCCTCGCGCGACTGGAACCGCCCGGCCAGGGACCAGTACGGCAAGTCCCCCGAGGGGCTCGACCATGCCAAGGTCGAGGCCGAGATCGCCGCCAAGGCGGGGCCGAAACCGAAGGCGACGCTGCCGCAATATTGCGACCATCTCGATTATCTGGCCAAGCGCATCGGCCACGACCATGTCGGCATCGGCTCGGATTTCTTCGGCTGGATCAATCCCGATGGCCTGGAGGATACCAGCGTCTTCCCGGCGCTGGTGGCGGAGCTGATCCGGCGCGGCTGGTCTGAAGCCGATCTCGAAAAGCTCGCCGGCGGCAACACGCTGCGGGTGCTGCGGGCTGTCGAGGCGGCGGCGGGCTGAGGGGCTGAGCCTTGACCGCGCGCCCGCTTGGCGCGATGGCCGCGGTCGAGGCCTGCGCCCGCAGGCGATGACGAGACAGAGCATGACCGGTTCCGGCACCGACCGCACGCGCCCTCCTGCCACGGCTCCGGCGCCGGTCATCATCCTGGTCGAGCCGCAGATGGCCGAGAATATCGGCATGTGCGCACGCGCCATGGCGAATTTCGGCCTCTCCGAGATGCGGCTGGTGGCGCCGCGCGACGGCTGGCCGAGCGGCGGCGGCCTGAAGAAGGGCGCGACCTCGGCGGCGTCCGGCGCGACGCATATCCTGGAGAACGCCCGGCTCTTCCCGAGCGCGGCGGAGGCGATCGGGGATCTGAACTTCGTGCTGGCGACGACGGCGCGCGAGCGCGGCCAGATGAAGCGCGTGGTGACGCCGGCGGAGGCGATGGCGCCGCTGGCGGAGCGCATCGCGGGCACCGAGCGCGTCGGCATCCTGTTCGGGCGCGAGCGGATCGGGCTGACGAACGAGGAGATCTCCTTTGCCGACGCCATCCTGACCTTTCCGGTCAACCCGGCCTTCGCCTCGCTCAACCTCGCGCAGGCGGTGCTGCTCGTCGGCTATGAATGGTTCAAGGCGACTGGCGGCGAGCCGCCCTTCCGCGAGAGCAATGCCTCGCCGCCGGCGACGCGGGCCACGGTTTTGTCGATGTTCGACTATGTCGAGGCGGAGCTCGACCTCTGCGGCTTCTTCCCGCCCGGCAAGAAGCAGATCATGACTGCCAATCTGCGCGACATCCTGCATCGCCTCGCGATGACGGAGCAGGAGGCGCGGACGCTGCGCGGCGTGTTCAAGTCGCTGACCGAGGGGCCGCGGCGGCGGGGAGGGCCCAAGGCGGGCGAGGGCGAGCCGGGCGCCTGATCCAACGCAGGAGAGCGACCATGCCCGTGCCGATGGAATACCGCCTCGCCTCGCAGGATTTCGACCGCTTCCTGGCCGAGGTGGCGGAGGCCACGGGGCTCGCGACCCGCAACCAGGCCTATACGACGACGCAAGCGGTGCTGCAGACCTTCAGGCGGCGGCTCGACACGGCGCAGGCCATCGCCTTCGCGCAGGGGCTGCCGGCGATGCTGCGGGCACTCTTCGTGATGGACTGGAACCCGCAGGAGCCGCGCATGACGGGCTGGGACCGCGACGCGATGAGCGAGGAGGTCCGGCGCCTGCGGATCGACCACAATTTCTCGCCTGACAGCGCGATTGCCGATGTGGCGCGCGTGCTGCGCAGCCATGTCGATGCGTCCGCCTTCGCGCGCGGCCTCGCGGCCCTGCCGCCGGAGGCGCGGGCGTTCTGGTCGGCAAAGTAGGGTTTCAACGACAACGGCCGGCCCCGAAGGGCCGGCCGGCGACGTGTCCGGGGTCTCGAATCCGCAGGCTCGTCAGAACTGGTACTTCATCGTCGCCTTCACCGTGCGGCCGGGCTCGGAGTAGTAGTCGCGCGCCTGGGGCCGCGAGAGCGGAACGTTCACCGCATCCCAGTACTTGCGGTCGAAGATGTTGTAGACGCCGACCTGCAGTTCGAGGTCGGCGACCTGCGGCAGCGGCTTCCACCAGGCGGTGGCGTTGAAGATCGCATAGCCCGGCGCCTTGAAGCCCGTATCCGTGCCCGAGGTGGACACGTCGTCGCGCTTGCTGGCGAGCTTGGTCGAGACCTCGGCGCCCCAGCGGTCGGTTCCATAGGCGACGGCAATGATGCCCTGCATCGGCGGGATCGAGTTCAGGAAGGTGTTGTCGTCCTTGTTCTGGCCGCGGGTGTAGGCGAAGGAGCCGCGCACCAGCCAGTTCGGCGCGAAGGCGTATTGCAGGTTGGCCTCGACGCCCTGGATCTCGGCCCGCGTGACGTTGCGGTAACCGGTGATGCCGCCCTGGAAATAGAGCCCGCCGACGCCGGCCGCCTGGACCTGATAGGTGTCGATGAAGTTGCGGTAGTCGGTGTGGAAATAGGTCAGCGAGCCGCCGAAAGCCTTGTCGCCGAAGCGGACGCCAACATCGATGCCGTTGCCGATCTCGGGCCGCAGATCCGGGTTGCCGGTCCGCAGATAGGTCGTCGGCGAGCCGAAGCGGCCATAGAGCTCGTTGGCGGTCGGCGCGCGGAAGGTCTTGGCCCATTGCGCGAAGACGGTGACGTCCTTGAACCAGGGCGTGTTCTTCAGCACCTCGTATTCGAGCCGGATGCGCGGCGACCAGGCCGAGTCGCTCGAGGCGGCGGGCAGGCCGGTCGGGCGCGAGGCGCCGTTCGAATAGGCCGGCGTGTCTTGCGGCTTCTCCTCGTACCAGTCGTAGCGCAGGCCGGGGGTGATGCGCAGGCGGTTATCGAGCAGGCCGATCTCGTCCTGGATGTAGAAGCCGGCGAGCCGCCCGTCGACCTTGGGCTGCTCGGCCTGGTTGGTGGGGATGTTGTTGCAGGTCGAAAAAGCCCCTGTGTAGATGCCGCTCGCCGGCCGCGCGGGGCAGGCGTCGGAGCCGGCGCTGTACTGCTCCAGACTCGACATGCGCAGCTCGGTGCCGGCGATGACCCGGTGCGAGAGCATCCCGGTGTTGAAGCTCTTGATGACGTGGCCGTTGAAACCGTAGGCCTCTTCCTCGTTCTGGTTGTCGCGGGCGTAGAGGCCGACGATGCTGGTGTAGCGATAGGCGTTGGTCAGGTCGTTGCGCTTCAGCCGCTGCCAGTAGGCGAGGGCATGGGCCTCGTCGAAGAAGGAGCCCGGCATCTTGTAGTCGTAGCTGAGCGAGACGCGGTCGCGCTGGACGTCCTCGCCCGTGCGGTAGGCGCCGGGGCGGTAGTTGCCGGTCAGCGAGACCGCGTTGTCGCGGTTGGAAATCCGGTCCGAGCGCTTGAAGGTCTCGGCGGTCAGGCCGAAGCGATGCGCCTGGTCGGGCGAATACTGATAGAGCTTGGCGAGGAAGCTGTACTGGTCGAAGTCGCGCGGGTTCGGCGCGGTGCGGGCGGCGCCGATCGTCTTGACGGTGCCGCCGCTGTCGGTCTCGTGGCCGTTGCGGAAGCCACCCTGGATCAGGGCCCAGGTGTTGTTGAAGCGCGCCGCGGCGGCGACGCTGCCGAAGACGGCCTTGTCGGTGCTGTCGAAGCCGGTCTTGGCGAGGGCGCCATAGCTGCGGCCGTTGCGGATGATGTCCTCGGGATCGAGCGTGCGGACGGCAAGTGCGCCGCCGAGCGAGCCGGCGCCGATCGTGCTGCCGCCGCTGGGGCCGCGCAGCAGATCGAGCGTCGAGAGCGAGTCGAAGTCGAAGGCGGTGGTGCCGCCGCGGTTGAGGCGGGTATCGATCAGGAAGGGCTGGCGGATGCCGTCCACCGTCGTCAGCACGCGCGCGCCGTCGAGGCCGCGGATGTTGAGGCTGTTGTTCTGGCGGTTGAAGGTGATGCCCGCCTCGACGCGGGTTGCGAGTTCGCTCAGGCTCTGGACCTGCTGGCGGTCGAGCTGCTCACGCGTCGTGCGGGTCGTGGTCGGGCCGGCGACGAGCGTCTGGCCCGGCGTGCCCTGGCCCTCGACGGTGATCTGGTCGAGCACGACCGGCGCTTCCGCCGCCGGGGCGGCGGGCGCGGTGCGGCTGCGCGTTTGCTGCTGCGCCAGCGCCGGCGTCGCCAGCAGCATCACCACCAGAGTTCCCAGCGCCACGCCCTCGCGCAGCCCGCCTGAATGCATCCCCATCGCCTTGACCCGCCCTTACCGACGCAAACGGCCGAAGGCCGCCGCGTCACAGAGTTTGAAATGAATATAAACAAGGCCTTATACGCTCGATAAGGCTCTCTCCGGTTATTGGGGGAGTCGAAGACTGTCAATCATTCGCCACGCAAAGAACATAACCCGATGCGACGAAGACACATTCGTGCAATCGCTCCAATGAAATCTTCGTTTTACATTGTTCTAAAGAAGCGATGTGTGTCGGCGGCGGGGCGCGCGGCGGGCTCCCGATCTCGTGAACGCTCCGGAGGCCGGAGCCGACATGTTCCTGTTGCAACGCAGCGGCAGGGTCCCAACATGAGCGCTTGAACCGGAACGCTCTCCCACCATGCTCGACCGCCGGACGATGTTGACAGGATCTGCTGCGATGGCGGCGTCGCTGGCGCTGCCGCTGGGGAGCGGCCATGCGGCCGAGGCCGATGTGATCGTCATCGGGGCCGGGGCTGCCGGCATCGCGGCGGCGCATCAGCTCAAGGCGGCCGGTCGCCGGGCGATCGTGCTCGAGGCGCGGGACCGCGTCGGTGGACGGGCCTTCACCGATGCCTCGCTCGGCCCGGCTTATGACGCCGGCGCCATGTTCATCCACTGGGCCGAACGAAACCCCTGGGTCCAGATCGCCCGTGATCTCGGCGTCGAAACACCCAGCGAATCCTGGGGCGGCGGATTTCGCGTCTTTTCCGGCGGGCAGCCGATGGCCGATGCCGACCGGCAGAGGCGGCGCGGTGCCTTCGGCCAGATCGACCGGCGGCTGGAGACGGTCGATCTCGCGAAACGCGACGTCTCGATCCGCGACCTGCTGGGGGATCTCGGGCCCGATCTGGCGCCGGTCGCCTCGTCGGGGCTGCTGCTGTCGATCGGCGAGGAATCGGAGCGCATCTCGGCGCGCGACTATCAGCGGCTCTGGGCGGGCGAGGACCTCGTCGTGCCCTCCGGTTATGGCAACCTCGTCGCGCGACATGGCGCCGGACTGGATATCCGCCTGAACCAGCCCGTCAGCGAAATCCGCTGGGACGGGCCCGGCGTGAGCGTGACGACGCCGTCGGGCACGCTGCGCGCGCAGGCCTGCATCGTGACTGTGCCGGTCGGCGTGCTGAAAGCCGGCGCGATCCGGTTCACGCCCGCGCTGCCGGCCCGCACCCGCGACGCGCTCGACGGGATCGGCATGGGGGCGCTGACCAAGATCGCGCTGAAGGTCGAGGGCGAGCGCTTCGGCATTACCCCGGGTACGAGCTTTCTCGAGGCCGGCTCGCCGAAGCGGCTGATGAATTTCGACCTGTTTCCCGAAGGCAAGGACCTGATCGTCGCCTTCTGCGGCGGCGACCACGCGCGCGAACTCTCCGCCGCGGGGCCCGAGGCGGCGCGCGACCATCTGACGACGCTGCTGTCCTCGATGATCGGCTCCGACATCCGCAAGGCGGTGACGGGGATCTCCTTCCCGGCCTGGTGGACCGACCCGTTCTCGCGCGGCTCCTACTCCGTCTGCCTGCCCGGTCGGGAGGCGGCGCGCGAGCAGCTGGCCGAGCCGATCGGCGGGCGCCTCTTCATCGCCGGCGAGGCCACGGCCGGCGGCGGCGCCATGACCGTCGGCGGGGCGACGCTGGCGGGGCGCGCGGCGGCCGCGGCCGTGGCGCGGATCAAGGCCTGAGGCGGAGCAGAGTCAGCGTGACCGGCGGTTTGGAGTCTCGGCCCTCATCCTGAGGAGCCGCGCAGCGGCGTCTCGAAGGATGGTCCAGCAGGCTCCGAACCATCTGGAGCATCCTTCGAGACGCGATCTTCGATCGCTCCTCAGGATGAGGGCTGTTATTCGCTAAAGCGCCAGCTCCCAGTGCTGCCCGACGAGGTCCTGGCCGAAGGAGTGGTGCGTCTCCTGCGCGATCAGCCGGAAACCCTCGGCGATGTAGATCGCGCGGGCCGCGTGCAGGTTGTCGTTGGTCCAGAGCTGCATGCGGCGGTATCCGGCCGCCCGTGCGAAGCGAACAGCCTCGCGCACCAGTGCCTTGCCGAGCCCGAGCCCGCGCCCCGGCCGGTCGACGATGACCATGCGCAGCTTCGCGGTCTCGTCGCTCTCGCACATCACGAAGGCCGAGCCGAGGATCTGCCCGTTGCGCTCGGCGATCAGCCCTTGCTCCAGGCCGGGCTGGAATTCGCGCAGGAAGCGCGCCGCGATCTCGGCGACGAAGGCCTCGAATGCGATGTCCCAGCCATAATCTTCCGCATAAATCCGGCCATGGGCCGCGATCACCCAGCCGATATCGCCGGGGCGGTGAGGGCGGATGACGGGCGCGGCGGCCTGTGCCGACGCGGCGCCCGAGAGCAGGGTCTCGGCCTCGATCAGCGCCGTCACCAGCCGGCTGCGCTGCGCCGTGTCGAGTACCCGTAGCCGCTGGGCCGCCTCCGCCTGCGAGGCCTCGTCGAGGGGGTGGAAGACGGCGTGCCCGGCCGCGCTCAGGTACAAGCTCAGGGCGCGACCGTCCGATGCCGAGCGCTCGCGCTGCAGCCAGCCTTCCGCTGCAAAGCGTTTCAGGATGCGCGAGAGATAGGCGGGGTCGAGCCCCAGCTCCTTCGCCAGATCCCCCGCCAGCCAGCCGTCGCGCGTGGCGAGTTCATAGAGCACGCGGGCTTCGGTCAGGGTGAAGCCCGAGCCGAGCAGGCTGCCGCCGAGCGCGCCGACGAGGCGGGTGTGGAAGCGGTTGAAGCGGCGCAGTGCCGCGACGGCGTGGGCGAGATCGGACATGGCAGCCCTCCGCTCTCCATCACGATCATGATGATGGACTGAGTCAACTAAATTGGATGGGGACCGTTTCCGTATTCTTGACGGTCCCTTAACCGGGCTCTGGCGGAATCGCCGCCTTCGTCACGCTACCGGGCCGCTCGCGCATGCAGGTCGATCTTCTGGCCGGAACCACGCATCGTCCCGCCGTGCTGGCGCGGCCGGTGCCGACCATCCTCGTCTTCGATTCAGGGCTGGGCGGGCTGACCGTGCTGGCGCGCGTGGGGGAGGCCTGCCGCGGCGCCGATATCGTCTATGCCGCCGACGATGCCGGCTTTCCCTATGGCCGGCTGGAGGAGGGGGCGCTGGTCGCCCGCGTGCTGGCGGTGATGGAGCGGCTGGTCGCCCGCCACCATCCCGATCTCGTGGTGATCGCCTGCAACACGGCCTCGACGCTGGTTCTGCCGGCGCTGCGGGCGCGCTTCGCCATTCCCTTCGTCGGCACCGTGCCGGCGATCAAGCCCGCCGCCGCCGCGACGCGCTCGGGGCTGATCTCGGTGCTGGCGACGCCGGGCACGGTGGCGCGCGACTATACGCGCGGGCTGGTCTCGACCTATGCGGGCGGCTGCGACGTGACGCTGGTCGGCGCGACCGGTCTCGCCGCGCTGGCCGAGGCCGCCTTGAAGGGCGAGCGGGTGGCGGACGACGCCATCGCCGCCGAGATCGCGCCCTGCTTCGTCGAGCGGGAGGGGCGCCGCACCGATGTGGTGACGCTGTCCTGCACGCATTATCCGCTGCTGCTGGAGCCGATGCGGCGCGTCGCGCCCTGGCCGGTGGAGTGGATCGACCCGGCGCCGGCGATCGCGCGGCGCGTCCTGCAGCTGCTCGGTGCCGATGCCGCGGCCGAGCGGGCGGGTGGGCATGAGGCCGTCGCGGTCTTCACCGCTGGCGCTGGCATCACCGGCCCGCTGCGGATCGCGCTGGCGGGCCGCGGGCTGGCCGAGGTCCTGATCGAGCCGATGCCGCTCGTCAGCTGAGGTCGGGTCTCAGGCGAAACGCGCCGGGGCAAACGGCGTCGGATCGACGAAGACCTTCTGGCCCGTGACCATCTCCGCGATCATGCGGCCGGTGACGGCGGCCAGCGTCAGCCCGTGATGGGCGTGGCCGAAGGAGAACCACAGGCCCTTGTGCTTGGGCGCCGGGCCGATGATCGGCATCATGTCGGGCGTGCAGGGGCGGCGGCCGAGCCAGGGCTCGGGATCGATCCGCTCGCCGAGCGGGAACAGCGTGCGGGCGATCGGCTCGGCGCGCTCGAGCTGAACGGGCGTTTTGGGCGCATCGCGGTCGGCAAATTCGGCGCCGGTCGTCAGGCGGATGCCCTGCTGCATCGGCGCGAGGAAGTAGCCGCGCTCGGTGTCGAGCACCGGGTGATTGAGCACCGCGTTGCCTTGCGCCTTGTAGTGCATGTGGTAGCCGCGCTTGACCGCCAGTGGCAGGTTGTAGCCGAGCTTGCGCGAGAGCACGTCGGCCCAGGGGCCGAGCGCCACGACGACGTCGCGGGCCTTGGCCGTGGTGCCATCGGCCAGCTTCACCGTCCACTCCGCGCCGTCCTGGGCGAGCGTGCCGGCATCGCCGAGCGCGAGCCTGCCGCCCAGCGCCTCGAAGCGCGCGACATAGGCTTTCGACAGGCCGAGCGGGTCGATCACCGTGACCGGGTCGGTCCAGTGCAGGCCGCCGATGAGGCTGTCATGGTCGAGATGGGGCTCCTCGGCTTTCAGCGTCGCCATGTCGAGCGGCCTGTAGTTCAGCCCGAAATCGCGCTTCCAGCGGGCGGCCTCTGCCAGGCGCTCGTCCTGCTGGGCGGCGGTGCGGAACACCTTCATCCAGCCATTGCGGCGAAGCAGGCCGGTCGCGCCGGCCTCCTGGGCGAGGGCGTCGTGCTCGCTGACGCAATGCTCGATCAGGGTGGCGTATTTATGCGCGATCGCCTCGTGCTGGGAGGCGCGTGAATGCATCCAGTAGGACCAGAGGAAGGGCGCGAGCTTGGGGATCGCGCTCCAGTGGTAATGCGCGTCGATGGTGTTGTTCATCGCGTAGCGGATCAGCGCGCCGAAATCATGCGGGAAGCCATAAGGGTAGACGCCCTCGCGCTGGATCAGGCCGGCATTGCCGTAGCTGGTCTCCTCGCCGGGCGCGCGCTTGTCGACGAGCAGGACCGAGCGGCCCGCTTTCTGCAGGTGCAGCGCCACCGAAATCCCGACGATGCCTGCCCCGAGAACGATCGTATCCGTCGCCATCACCCGCTCCTGCCCGCTCAACCCGCTTGAAAATAGCCGTTTGTGACGCCGTGTCAGCGTCGCGGTGGGTTTTTGCGCGGTTACGCCTCAAGTTTCGCAAGATTTGCGCCATCGCCTGCGTCTGTCCCGGCCAAAGCCGGCAAAGCGGGTTGCCGGCGCAATTTTCTGCCGGCGCAGGGCGGGGCTGTCGCGGCGGCGGGTGACGCGGGCGTCCCGATCGGCCAGTGTCGGCGTCCTTCCGGCCGTTCTCGAGTCTCAAGCCTCTCATGCTCATGCGCATCGCCGCTTCACTGGCCGCCGGCCTCGCCTGGCTCGGGCGCTACGGCACGCAGGGCTTTGCGCTGTCGATCTTTCTGGGGCTGGCGCTGCCGCAATTCTCGGCTGCGGCGCGCCCGCTGCTGCCGGTGACGATCTTCTGCTTCACCACCATCGTCTTCATGCGCGCCGATCTGCGCATCATCGCGGGCCTGCTGCGCAGTCCGGTCAGGCTGATCCTGACCTGCCTGTGGATGGTGGCAGCGCCCGTCGTCGTCATCGGCGGCGCGTTCCTGATCGTGGGACGAGACGCCATCGACCCCGGCCTGCTGCTGGGGCTCGCGATCCTGGCGGCGGCGCCGCCGATCATGTCCTCGCCCGCGGTCGCGCTGATCTACGGGTTCGAGCCGTCGCTGATCATCGCCGGCGTCATCATCACCACGGTCGCGAGCCCCGTCGTCGCGCCGATGCTGGTGGAACTGCTGGCGGGCGCCGCCGTGCCGCTCGACCGCTGGGCGCTGATGCTGCGGCTGCTGCTCTTCGTCGGCGGCGGCATGGCGGCGGCCGCGATCCTGCGATGGGCGCTCGGCATGGTCCGCATCAAGGCGATGAAGGCCAATCTCGATGGCTTTGGCGTGCTGATGTATTTCACCTTCGCCATCGCGGCGATGGACGGCGTCACGAAAGCCGCCTTTGACAACCCTCTGCGGGTCAGCGGTTTCCTCGCCTGCGCCTTCGCCGTGTCGATCATCGGGCTGGTCGTCAGCTATCTCGCGCTGCGCTTCCTGCGCCGGTCGGAGCGCTTCATGGTCGGTTACGGCGCAGGCCAGCGCAACATGGGCATGATCGTCGCGGCGCTGGGGGCCGGCGTGCCGCCCTCGACCTTCCTGTTCTTCGCGCTGGCGCAGTTCCCGATCTATCTGATGCCCTGGCTGCTGAGCGGTTTTGCGGCGCGCATCCGCCGGGAGGAAGCGGCTGCTGACGGGGCCTGACGGGCGACCTTGCGAGGGTTTCTCCGTTCCATCGGAGTTGCCCCATGATCACCCTCTACAGCGGCCCGCTCAGCCTCTTCGCCCGCAAGGTCGAGATCGCGCTGCACGAGAAGGGGCTGCCCTTAGAGCGGGTGATGGTCCCGTTCAACCAGGCTACCGGCTACGACCCGAAGCATCCGGAGGTGCTGGCGCTCAATCCGAAGGGGCAGGTGCCGGTGCTGAACGATGCCGGGCTCGTTCTCTACGATTCGACCGTGATCCTCGAATATCTCGACGAGGCCTATCCCGAGATCCCGCTCTATCCGCGCAGCCCGGCCGAGCGCGCCCGCTGCCGGCTCGACGAACTCTTCGCCGACGAGATCCTGCTGCAGGCGCTAAAGCCCCTGATGCACCGCACCGGGCCAGTCGCCGCCGATCCGATCCGACGGGCGGCGCGTGAGGCCGACGCGCTGATCGCGGAGGAGGCGCTGGCCGGTCATCACGCGCGACTGGAGGAGCGGCTGGCGGGGCGGGCGTTCTTCGGGCCGATGCTCTGCGCGGCCGACATCGCCCTGTTCATGGGGCTGCTCTTCGGCCGGCGGCTCGGCGGCCCCTCTTTCGCCGGCCATCCCGGCCTGTCCGGCTGGTTTTCGAGGCTCAGCGAGCGGCCGGCCTTCGCGCAGGTGGCAGCCGAGATCGCGGAAGCCGACCGGCGGCTGTCGGTGCCCGTCGCGCAGCGCTGAGCGTTCCGCCGTCGCGGGGCCGGGGCCTCGAATCCGCAATTCCCTTCGCCGGGTCCATGCTTTAAACCGCGCGGCATGAGCGCCCCCATCCGCATCGCCCCGTCCATCCTCTCGGCCGACTTCGCCAAGCTCGGCGAGGAGGTGCGCGCGATCGATGCCGCCGGCGCCGACTGGATCCATTGCGACGTGATGGACGGGCATTTCGTGCCCAACATCACCTTCGGGCCCGATGTGCTGAAGGCGATCCGGCCGCACACGACCAAGTTCTTCGACGTGCATCTGATGATCGCGCCGGTCGATCCTTATGTCGAAGCCTTCGCCAAGGCGGGCGCCGACCTGATCTCGTTTCATGTCGAGGCCGGCCCGCATCCGCACCGCACGCTGCAGGCGATCAAGGCTCAGGGCAAACAGGCCGGCATCGTGCTCAATCCCGGCACGCCGGCCGCCATGGTCGAGCCGCTGCTCGACGATCTCGACCTGATCCTGCTGATGACGGTCAATCCCGGCTTCGGCGGACAGAGCTTCATTCATTCCGTGCTGCCGAAGATCGCGCAGGTGAGGGCGCTGATCGGCGAGCGGCCGATTTCGCTGGAGATCGACGGCGGGGCGACGGTCGAGACCGCGCCGCTGGCGGCCAAGGCCGGGGCCGACGTCTTCGTCGCCGGCTCGGCCGTGTTCAAGGGCGGTCCGGCCGCCTATGCCGGCAATATCGCCGCGATCCGCAAGGCGGCCGAGGCCGCGCGCGGGGAGTGGGTTTAAACTGAAACGGTTCCGTCATTCCGGGCGGAGCGAAGCGTAGACCCGGAATCCATCATAGGGCGTCATCCTTGCAAGGGGTCGGCCCTACGATGGATCCCGGATCGGCGCTGCTTCGCAGCTTGTCCGGGATGACGGCGTGTACCTGATGAAAGGCTTGCGATGATCCCGCGCTATTCCCGCCCCGAGATGGTCGCCATCTGGGAGCCGCAGACGCGGTTCCGGATCTGGTTCGAGATCGAGGCGCATGCGACCGACAAGCTGGCCGAGCTCGGCGTCGTGCCGAAGGAGGCCGCCGCGACGATCTGGGCCAAGGCCAAGGACGCGACCTTCGACGTCGCCCGGATCGACGAGATCGAGCGCGTCACCAAGCACGACGTCATCGCCTTCCTGACCCATCTGGCCGAGATCGTCGGCCCCGAGGCGCGCTTCGTCCACCAGGGCATGACCTCCTCGGACATCCTCGACACGACGCTCTCGGTGCAGCTGGCGCGCGCCACCGATATTCTCATCGGCGATGTCGATGCGTTGCTGGCCGCGATCAAGCGCCGCGCCTTCGAGCACAAGTTCACCCCGACGATCGGCCGCTCGCACGGCATCCATGCCGAGCCGGTGACCTTCGGGCTCAAGCTCGCCCAGGCCTATGCCGAGTTCGACCGCTGCCGGGCCCGGCTCGTGGCGGCGCGTGCGGAGATCGCGACCTGCGCGATTTCGGGCGCGGTCGGCACGTTTGCCAATATCGACCCGAGCGTGGAGGCCTATGTCGCCGACAAGATGGGCCTCTCCGTCGAGCCGGTCTCGACGCAGGTGATCCCGCGCGACCGGCATGCGATGTATTTCGCCACGCTCGGCGTCGTCGCCTCCTCGATCGAGCGGCTGGCGACCGAGATCCGGCATCTCCAGCGCACCGAGGTCTATGAAGCCGAGGAGTTCTTCTCGCCGGGCCAGAAGGGCTCGTCGGCGATGCCGCACAAGCGCAATCCCGTGCTGACCGAGAACCTGACGGGCCTCGCCCGCCTCGTGCGCGGCATGGTCGTGCCGGCGCTGGAGAACGTCGCGCTCTGGCATGAGCGCGACATCTCGCACTCTTCGGTCGAGCGCATGATCGGCCCCGACGCCACCGTGACGCTCGATTTCGCGCTGGCGCGGCTGACCGGCGTCGTCGACAAGCTGCTGATCTATCCGCAGAACATGCGCAAGAACCTCGACAAGCTCGGTGGCCTGCACAATTCGCAGCGCGTGCTGCTGGCGCTGACGCAGGCTGGCGCCAGCCGCGAGGAGAGCTATTCGCTCGTCCAGCGCAACGCGATGCGGACCTGGGAACACGGCGAGGATTTCCTCACCAACCTCAAGAAGGACGCCGAGGTCACGGCCCGCCTGTCAGCCGCCGAGCTCGGGGCGATGTTCGACGAGGGCTACCATTTCAAGCATGTCGACACGATCTTCGCGCGGGTGTTCGGGGAGGGTTGAGCCAACTGGTCAACCAGTTTAAATAGGCGGCATGATCACCGTCGGCGCCTTTGAAGCCAAGACCAAGTTTTCCGAGCTGCTCGACCGCGTCGAGGGCGGGGAGGAGATCATCGTGACACGCCATGGCAAGACGGTGGCCCGCATCGTGCCGGACGCCGTTCCAAACGACGAAGCGGCGCGCAAGGCCAGAGCGGCAGAAGCGCTCGCCCGGATCATGGCCCTTCGCGAGCATTTCAAGGCAAAGGGCGTGTCGTTTTCGATCGAGGATATCATCAGCGCGCGCGACGAGGGGCGGCGCTAGGTGGTCGTTGTCGACGCTTCCTTGGTGATCGGGGCGACGTCACCGGACGAAGGCCTGCCGAATGCCCTGTCGCTGGTGGCGAGAGCTTTCGAGGCTGGAGCGATAGCGCCGGCGCTGTTCGCCTACGAGATCGAGAATGTGCTGCTGGTCAAGGAGCGGAGACGTGCCTTCAGCCCATCCGACCGGCAGCGCACCTCGGACGTGATCGCGTCGCTGCCAATCGGTGTCCGCGGTCTTGATCCGCAGCGTGTTCGGAACCGCATCGCACCGCTTGCGACCCGGACGGGGCTTTCCATCTATGATGCGGCCTATCTCGACCTGGCGATTGAGATGGGAGCGCCCCTTGCCACACTGGACCGCAGGCTGAGCGCGAGCGCTCGCGCGGAAGGCGTCGAGCTATTGCTGCCATGAAAACCTCCGACACCGACATCCTCATCGTCCCCGGCTGGTCCGGCTCCGGGCCCGATCACTGGCAGAGCCGCTGGGTCGCCAAGCTCTCGACCGCGCGGGTGGTCGAGCAGGAGGACTGGCACAAGCCGTCGCGGCTCTGGGCCGAGCGCATCGTTCAGGCGGTGCGGGCGGCGACGCGGCCGGTCGTGCTGGTCGGGCATTCCTGCGGCGTCAGCGCGATCGCGCATGCGGCCGAACATCTGCACGCAGGCGAGGTGACCGGGGCCTTCCTGGTGGCGCCCGCGGCCGAGCGCGCCAAGCGCGAACTGCCGGGCATGACGCCGGCCTTCGCGGCGCACCGGCGCCATCCTCTGCCCTTCCGCAGCGTGCTGATCGCCAGCAGCAACGACCCCTATTGCACGCCGCAGGAGGCGCGCGAACTGGCGGCAGCCTGGGGCGCGGAGTTCGTCGACGCCGGCGAGAGCGGGCATCTGAACTCGGAGTCCGGCCATGGCCCGTGGCCCGATGGGCTGCTGCGTTTCGCAGGCTTTCTCAGAAGCTTGACGGCGGTTCCGCAGAAACAGATTCAGGGCTGAGGCGGCTCGGGGCGCGAGCGTCGGTCGGCGAGCTTCGGCGTTCGACCCTCAGCACCCGTCGCAGACGGCTCGTCAGCGAGGAAAGCCCGGATCGTGCCGAACACCTTTTCAGAGGCATCCCCGTGAATGTCGTGGCCGCACCCGATGAGGCGCTCGAATCGTAGCAGATGTGCAGGAATGGCCGCAGCGGTGGCCTCCGCCAGCGGCAAAGGGATGATCGGGTCGTGCTCGCCTGCCATCAGCAGCACGGGGCAGCGCAGCTTCACGAGATCGGGGCGGAAGTCGAACCGCCCATGCTCGTTGCGCGGTCCGTTGAAATGCAGAGCCACCTCTGTTCGCATGATCACCCGCGAGAAGTCAGCAGGCGGTCGGTCTCGGCGATGTCGATAGAAGGGCACGCACTCTTTCAGGTAGCGTGCCCGACCCTCGGCAGTCGGATTCATCCAATAACTCTCGGCCAATGCGCCGATCTCGGGTCCAGCGATGCGCGCGAATGTCGCGAAGATGGTGGGAAAGTCGATTTTCGCTGCGGTGCTGAGTAGAATTAGCTTTCCGGGATGATCCGGGTAGCGTGTGGCGTAGGCTTGAGCGACGAAGCCGCCGAACGACAGGCCGCAGACAATCGGGCGGACGATCCCGAGTGCGTCGCAAAGGCCTTTTACATCGTCCGCCCACTGCGCCAGGTTCCAGGCAGTGGGATCGTCGCCTTCACTGCGTCCGTTGCCGCGGTGGTCGTAGAAGATGACCTGAGCGACATCCGTGAGGCTTGTGAAGGCCTCTTTGAAGCCCGTGTGATCGAAGCCTGGTCCACCGTGCAACATGAGCAAGGTCGGCTTCTCGCGCATGCCTTTGCCGTCCGGAACGAGGCCAGAGTTGGCGACGTCAACGAAGAGCCGAACATCATTGACTTGAACGAGCATGATTGAGGTCCCGATGCCGAGGCGCGCGAGCCTCGATCCTCGCCGGTTTCGCGCTTGGAGAAACGACCGCTATCGATCCGTTGCGGACAGCCGTCCGGTAGCAGTAACGTCCTGCCAATATAACGACGAGGCAGAGCCACGACTGAAGCCATGGCAGTCAACGCATACAATATCATAGGCGCAAGCTTGATCGGCAGTGCGATCCTGATGCTTCTTACCGCTGGCTATTTCGCTCGCCGCTATCCATCCAGCGTCAGCGCTAGCAACATAGCTACCTTGGTTCCCGCTCTCGCCATGGCTGCGGTGCTGGCTGGGGTTTACTGCCTGATCAGCGCGTTTCTATCGGGCATTGGGCGCCCGTGAACAAGGTCCGCTCTCGACCCGAAGCCGACGCCCCGTTCCTGCCTCCAGGCCTTCTCACATCCCCCAAACAAAACCGCCCCGGCTCTCACCGGGGCAGTCTCGTTTCACGCGCGGGCGCGATCAGCTGTCGAGATCAATTCTCGACATAGGTGATCTTGCCGTCGGCGCCCTTCTTCCAGGTGTACATGGTGTAGTCGGGGCGGGTGATGTCGCCCTTCTTGTCGAAGGCGATGTCGCCGATGACGGTCTTGACCGGGGCGCTGCCGCGGAGCGCTTCAGCGACCTTCTTGGGGGCGACCGAGTTGGCGCGCTTGGCGCCTTCGGCCATGATCTGCACGGCGGCGTAGCTGTACAGGGTGTAGGCCTCGGGCTTGAAGTTCTTGGCCTCGAACTTCTTGATCACGGCAGCCGCCTCAGGGCGCTTCTGCGGATCGGGCGGGAAGGTCATCAGCGTGCCTTCGACGCCGGGGCCGCCGATTGTGGCGAACTCGTCGGTGGTGATGCCGTCGCCGGAGATCAGCACGGCCTTGAGGCCCTGGTCGCGCATCTGGCGCACGATCAGGCCGCCTTCGGTGTGCAGGCCGCCCCAATAGACATAATCGGCACCGACGGACTTGATCTTCGAGATCAGGGCCGAGAAATCCTTCTCGCCGGCGTTGACGCCTTCATAGAGCACGTCCTTGATGCCGGCCTTGGTCAGCCCCTTGCGGGTCTCGTCGGCGAGGCCCTGGCCGTAGGTCGTCTTGTCGTGGACGATGGCGATCTTCTTGTCCTTGAAGTTCTTGGCGATGTAGGCCGCCGCGACCTCGCCCTGCTGGTCGTCGCGGCCGCAGGTCCGGAAGACGTTCCAGAGGCCGCGCTCGGTGATCTTCGGGTTGGTGGCCGAGGGCGAGATCATCAGGATGCCGTTCTCGGCATAGACTTCGGACGCCGGCATGGCGACGCCGGAGTTGAAGTGGCCGACGACCCATTTGACGCCGTCGCCGACGAACTTGTTGGCGACCGAGACGCCCTGCTTGGGATCGGAGACGTCGTCGCCGATCGAGACGACGAGCTTCTGACCCAGCACGCCGCCGGCGGCGTTGATGTCCTCGACGGCCTGCTCCGTCCCGTTCTTCAGCTGGGCGCCGAAGGCGGCGTTGGGGCCGGTGATCGGGCCGCCGACGCCGAGCTTGATCTGGGCGTTGGCCACGCCCGAGAAGGCGAGGACCGCGCCGAGCGCGATGCTGCTCAACAGCAGTTTCTTCATGAGATGAGACTCCCCTGCATTGTCGTCATGAACGGGCGGTCATTGCTCGCCCGTCTCGGCGCGGATGTCACCGTGGCACGCAGTCTTGCGTTTTTTCCACGGTCTGTCACGCGTCAAGCTCGCCGCCTTTTCAGGCTAATTCGTCTTTGATTTCAACACCGGGCCGAGGCTTCCAGCCGAAGGGGCCGGTGCGTTCGAAGAGCCAGCGATACTGCGTCGTCATCTGCCTGGCGCGGTGGTAGCGCCAGCCGGCGAAGCCGAAGCCCATCAGGATGATCGTGTCGACGATGTAGAAATGCAGCGTCAGCAGCGTCGCCTCAAACAGGGCGAAATGGATGAAGCGCACCACCAGCCCGAGGGTGAGGACATAAAGTACGAGCTGGACGGTCGGCTTCCAGGTCAGCGCCATGGCCCGGCCCGTCATCCAGGCGAGCCAGCCGCCCATCACCACCGTGACCAGCAGGAACAGCCAGACCGTCGGCTCTTCGTAGAGGATGCCCTGCATGTCAGTGCCTCCCGCCTTCGAGATAGGCGGCGCGAACCTGCGGATTGGCGAGCAGGTCCTTGCCCGAACCGCTCATGGTGACGACGCCGTTGACCATCACATAACCGCGATGGGCGAGCTTGAGCGCGTGGAAGGCGTTCTGCTCGACCAGAAAGACCGTCAGCCCCTGCGTCCGGTTGAGCTCGCGGATCGCCTCGAAGATCTGTTTGACGATCAGCGGGGCGAGGCCGAGCGAGGGCTCGTCCAGCAGCAGCAGCTTCGGGCGGGCCATCAGGGCGCGGGCGATCGCCACCATCTGCTGCTCGCCGCCCGAGAGCGTGCCGCCGCGCTGCTGCAGGCGCTCGCGGATGCGCGGGAAGAGGGTGCAGATCTTCTCCAGATCCTCGTCGAAATGCGAGAGGTCGCGCAGTGCCGCCCCCATCTGGAGGTTCTCGAACACGGTCATGCGCGGGAAGATGCGGCGCCCTTCCGGCGACTGCGCGATGCCCAGCCGCGCGATCAGATGGCTCGGCATCTTCGTGATGTCGCGGCCCTCATAGGTGATCGTGCCCTCGCGGGCCTGCGGATTGCCGAAGATCGTCATCATCAGCGTCGACTTTCCGGCGCCGTTCGCGCCGATCAGCGTGACGATCTCGCCCTGGTGGACGTCCATGTCGACGCCCTTGAGGGCGATGATCTTGCCGTAATAGGTCTTCACGCCGCGCACGCTGAGCAGCGGCTGGCCTTGTGGCTGCGTGGCCAAAGAGGCCGGGTTCTCGGTCTGCAGGATGGCTTCGGTCACGCGATTCCGACCTCCGCTTCGGCGGCCTCGACCTCGTCGTCGTCGACGCCGAGATAGGCCGCGATCACCTTGGGATCGGCCTGGACCTCCGCCGGGGTGCCGTCGGCGATCTTGGTGCCGTAATCGAGCACCACGACATGGTCCGAGATCTCCATCACCACCGACATGTCGTGCTCGATGAGCAGCAGTGCGGTGCCGATGTCCTGGCGGATCGAGAGGAGCAGGGTGTTGAGGTCATGGCTCTCGCGCGGGTTGAGGCCGGCGGCCGGCTCGTCGAGGCAGAGCAGGACGGGGTCGGTGCACATGGCGCGCGCGATCTCGAGGCGGCGCTGGTCGCCATAGGGCAGGTCGGCGGCGGGGTCGTCGGCGCGGTCGATCAAGTTGATCTTCTCCAGCCAGAACTTGGCCTTCTCGATCGCCTCGTTCTCGCGGGCCTTGTAGCCGCCGATGCCGAGCACCCCGAGGAAGGTGTAGCCCGAGGCGATCATCAGCGGGTTGTGCTGCGCGACCAGCAGGTTTTCCAGCACGGTCATGCCGCCGAACAGGCGGATATTCTGGAAGGTGCGGGCGACCTTGGCCTTCCAGCTGATCTGGAAGTCCGGCATGCGCTCGAGCAGGTAACTCGCGCCGGAGTCCTGGGTGAGCGTCATCATGCCTTCGGTCGGCTTGTAGAAGCCGGTGATGCAGTTGAAGACCGTGGTCTTGCCGGCGCCGTTGGGGCCGATCAGGGCCGTGATGTCGCCCTTGCGCGCCTCGAAGGAGAGGTCGTTGACGGCGGTGAGGCCGCCGAAGCGCATGGTGACATGCTCGACCTGGAGCAGCGGGCGGCCATGGGCAGCGGTCGGGGCGGGAGCGGTCGCCATCAGCCGTGCCCCTCCTGGACCATGTCGGAGGAGATCGCCTTCTTCTCCTTCAGGAAGGCGGTGGGTTCGCGCGTCGAGATCAGGCCGCGCGGCTTCCAGATCATGATCAGCACCATGGCGAGGCCGAAGATCAGCATGCGGTACTTGGTCGGGTCGAAATCATTGCCGAACACCGCCTTCAGCCAGTCGAGTTCGCGCAGCAGTTCGGTGCCGCCGATCATCACGATCGCGGCGATGGCGCAGCCCCAGAGCGAGCCCATGCCGCCGAGCACCACGACCGCCAGGATCACCGCCGATTCCATGAAGACGAAGGATTCCGGCGAGATGAAGCCCTGCCTCGCCGAAAAGAAGGCGCCAGCGAAGCCACCGAACATGGCGCCGATCGAGAAGGCGGTGAGCTTGGTCGAGGTCGTGTTGATGCCCAGCGACCGGCAGGCGATCTCGTCCTCGCGCAGCGCCTCCCAGGCGCGGCCAACCGGCAGGCGGCGCAGGCGCAGCGTCACGAATGCCGTCAGCAGCGCGAGGCACAGGATCAGGTAGTAGAGAAAGATCGTACGGTAGAGCGGCGAGAATTCGAGCCCGAACACGGCGGCGAAGCCGTCGTCATTGGCGTTGAAGGGAATGCCGAAGAAGGTCGGGCGCGGGATGCCGGAGATGCCGGCATAGCCGCCCGAGAAACTGACCCAGTTGATCAGGACGAGGCGGATGATCTCGCCGAAGGCGAGCGTCACGATCGCCAGATAGTCGCCGCGCAGGCGCAGCACGGGGAAGCCGAGCAGCATGCCCCAGAAGGCGGCGAGGATGCCCGACAGCGGCAGCAGGATCCAGAAGGACAGGCCGAAATTCTTCGCCAGCAGGGCGTAGGAATAGGCGCCGACGGCATAGAAGGCGACATAGCCGAGATCGAGCAGGCCGGCGAGGCCGACGACGATGTTCAGCCCCCAGCCGAGCATGACGTAGATCAGGATCTGGATCCCGAAATTGTCGATCCACTTCAGCGCGCCGCCCCAGCCCGCCAGGTTGATCGCGATGATCGGGAAGGTGACGAGGAAGCCCAGGCCGAAGAGCGAGAACTTGCGCGAATGGCGCTGGAAGAAGGCCGCGGTGCCCTGCGGCAGGAAGCGCACCAGCGACTGCCGGCTCGCCTTGGTCTGCTGGCGCAGCGCGATGACGAAGCGGCCGACGAAGACGATGGCGACCGCCCAGGCGACCGCGTCCCAGCGCGGGTCCAGAACCAGGACGTTGTCCATGTTCTGGCGGGTGCCCCAGGCGATGATCGGGATGCAGAGCCCGAAGGTGACGAGGGCGGCGAAGCCGGCCTCCTTGAAGGCGGCGTGCCAGTCGCGCTGCGACGCGGCGGGGGCTGCGGGTTTGGTCGCGGGCGTGGCCATGGCTTCAGACCTTCTCGACTTCGGGACGGCCGAGCAGGCCCGAGGGCATGAAGACCAGCACGATCGCCAGGATGCAGAAGGCGGCGACGTCCTTGTAGTCGATGGTGAAATAGGCCGACCACATCACCTCGATCAGCCCGATCAGGAGACCGCCGATGACGGCGCCGGGCAGCGAACCGATGCCGCCGAGCACGGCCGCGGTGAAGGCCTTCACCCCCGGCACGAAGCCGTCATGGAAGCTCACCACGCCGTAGAGGACGAGATACATCACGCCCGCCACCGCCGCGAGCGCGGCGCCCATGATGAAGGTGATCGAGATCGTGCGGTCGACGTCGATGCCGAGCAGCGCGGCCATCTTGCGATCCTGCTCGCAGGCACGCTGGGCGCGGCCGAGCGGCGTCTTCTGCACGATGTACCAGAAGGCGGCGAGCAGCACCGCGGTCGTCACGATGATGACGATCTGCTTGTAGGAGATCTGGACGGAATAGGTTGCGCTCTCGATCAGCGTGATCGACTTGTTGAGCATGGGCGGCGTCGACTTGTTGCGCGGACCCTGCACCACCTGGACGAAGTTCATCAGGAAGATCGACATGCCGATCGCCGAGATCAGCGGGGCGAGGCGGAATGAGCCGCGCAGGGGTCGGTAGGCGACACGCTCGATCGCCCAGTTCCAGAGCGAGGTGAAGAACATCGCCAGCACCAGCACCACGATCAGCGCGACCACGATCAGCCCGGCCCCGAACCAGGAGGCGATCAGCATGAAGAAGATCAGCGCGATGAAGGCCGAGAGCATGAAGATGTCGCCATGGGCGAAGTTCACCATGCCGATGATACCGAAGACCATCGTGTAGCCGATGGCGATGAGGCCGTAGATCGACCCCAGGGTCAGCCCATTGATGAGCTGCTGCAGGAACACTTCCATCGGCGACGCATACCCCTCGAATCCGCTCCCGTTCTCTTGGGCCGGCATGACACCGACGCATGCGGGATGCGATCACCATGCAGAGCTACCAACGCCTTGCGGATTGGACAATCGCGCCCGGCCATAAAACTGTCAAAAGCAATCTGCGGCCGAATGCCTCGCAATTGGGCAGCAGCCTGTGCGGCAGCGCGGGGATTTCACGCAAGATGATTGTGTCTGGGGCAACGCCGTGGTGCGGGCGTCGGTCGTTGAGCCGGCGCCGAGATCCGTGCCGCGGGATCAAAAGCAGGCGGCAAAAGGCGCCGCCCGGCCGTGTCAGGCGCGATCCGTCACCAGGAAGCCGTGGGCGAGCGGGTCGCGATCGTCGATGAAGATCGTGTTGTAGCCGGTCATGCGGGCCCAGCCCTCGATCGAGGGGATGATGCCCTCGAAGGGGCCGACCTGCGCGGTGGCTTCGACCCGCCCGCGGAACATCGTGCCGATGATGCTCTCATGGACGAAATCGTCGCCGACCTGGAGCTTCCCCTGCGCCGCCCATTGCGCCATGCGCGATGAGGTGCCGGTGCCGCAGGGCGAGCGGTCGATCGCCTTGTCGCCGTAGAACACGGCGTTGCGGGCATGGGCCTCGGGCTTGGTCGGCTCCCCGGTCCAGAGGATGTGCGAGAGCCCGTTGATCGCCGGGTTCTCGGGGTGGACGAATTCGTACTTCGCGTTCAGCGCGGCGCGCAGCTTCGGGCTCCAGCGCTGGATGTCGGACGGGTTGATGTCGGCAATGTCGCGGAAGGCGTCCTGCGGATCGACGATCGCGTAGAAATTGCCGCCATAGGCGACATCGACCGTGACCTCACCGAGTTCCTCGATCTCGGCCGAGAGCCCGGTGGCGTGGAGATAGGAGGCGATGTTGGTGATGCGGACATTGTCGACATGGTCGCCATTGCGGGTGTAGCGCGCCGTCACCAGCCCGGCCGGGGTGTCGATCTTCAGCACGCCCTCCTCGCGCGGGGTGACGAGGCCGCGTTCCAGCGCCATCGTCACCGTGCCGATGGTGCCGTGCCCGCACATCGGCAGGCAGCCGGAGGTCTCGATGAAGAGGAAGGCGATGTCGGCGTCGTCGCGCGTCGGCGGATAGAGGATCGAGCCCGACATGACGTCGTGGCCGCGCGGCTCGAACATCAGGCCGGTGCGGATCCAGTCATACTCCGCCAGGAAATGCGCTCGCTTCTCGACCATGTTGGCGCCCTTGAGCGGCGGGGCGCCGCCCGCGACCATGCGCACCGGGTTGCCGCAGGTGTGGCCGTCGACGCAGAAAAAAGTGTGGGTGCTCATCGGCTTGGCTCGGTCGGTTGGCGGATGGATTCAAAAGCGCTGCGGGCTGAAGGGGGCAAGGTCGATCGCCGGTTCGCGGCCTGCAACCAGCGCCGCCACGAGATCGGCCGTCACTGTCGACTGTGTCATGCCGTAATGGCCGTGGCCGAAGGCATAGACGACATGCGGGTTGCGGCTGGCGGCGCCGATCACCGGCAGCGAGTCGGGCATGGAGGGCCTGAAGCCCATCCAGAGCGTACCGGTCTCGAAGGCCGGGAGGCCGTCCACGAAACGGCTCGCCTTGTCGTAGAGGATTCTCGTGCGCGCGTGGTTGGGGGCCGCCTCCAGCCCGCCGAACTCGACCGCGCCGCCGATGCGCAGGCCGCTCTCCAGCGGCGTCATGACGAAGCCGTGGCCCTCGAAGCCGATCGGACGCGTCGTCAACCCGGTCACGCCCGGGAAGCTGACATTGTAGCCGCGCTCGGTGTCGAGCGGCACCTTGTCGCCGAGCGCCGTCGCCAGCGGCTTCGACCAGGCCCCGGCGGCGACGATCGCCCGGTCGACGACGCGCTGGAAGCCGTCGGCGCCGATCAGGGCGGGGCGTTCGCCGGTCGAGATGGTGGTGATCTGCGCCTTCTCGAAGGTAGCACCGCGCGCAAGGGCCGTCTCGAACAGCGCCAGCGTCAGGGCGAGGGGATCGCTGATATGGGCGGTGTCGGGGTGGAAGGCGGCGCCGACGAAGGCGTCCTTCAGCGCCGGCTCGAACTGGCGCAGTTCCTCGGGGCCGACCATCTCGACCCGGATGCCGAACTCCGCCTGGCGCCGGGCGATTCCCGCCGCCTCCTCGAAAGCGCCCCGGTCGGTGAAGGCGTAGAGCCCGCCCTTGTGGTGGATATGCGTCTCGAGCCCGGCCCGTTTCGCCCGCGCCGTCCAGGCCGGAAGCGCGCGCTGCTGCAGCGCGCCGATGCCCTGGATCGACTTCTCATAGGCCTCCGGCCGCGCTGCGAGCACGAAGCGCAGCAGCCAGGGCAGGAGCTTGGGGAAATAGGCGGGGCGGATCGCCAGTGGTCCCAGCGGATCGAGCAGGAATTTGGGCACCTGCCTCAGAATCTTGGGGCTGGCGATCGGCAGGATGTCGGTATGGGCCATCCAGCCGGCATTGCCGCGCGAGGGACCGAAGCCCGCCCCCTCCTTGTCGAGGATCAGGACCTCGTGGCCCTCGTCGAGCAGGGCATGGGCGATGGCGCAGCCGACGATGCCGGCTCCGACGATGGCGATCTTCATGGCTGGCTCGTCATGGCAGCGACAGTTCCGCGAGCGCGCCCGGCCGCTTCACCTCGATCTCGACGAAGGCGATCGGGTGGTCCGAGGCATTCATGACGTCGTGCTCGATCCCGGCGGGGCGCATATAGGCCTGGCCTTCGGCGAGGGGGACGTCGGTGGTCTTGGTGCCGTCATGGATACGCAGCGTGCCAGCGACCAGCATCACGACGAAATACGGCCAGCCATGGCTGTGCCAGCCGGTGACGGCGCCGGGCTCGAAATCCCAGCGGGTGATGCGAAGGGTCTCGTCGTCCTGCTGGACCGTCGGGGAGGCGGGAATCGTGCAGGTGAAGGCCATCCCACTCTCCGCTGCGGCCGGGGCCTCGACGGGCGCGGCCACGCCCTTGACGGTTCCGTTCTGCATCGGTCTTCAGCGCAGGTCGAGGGCCTTTGCGCGCCGCCTTGCCCGCGGGGCGCCTTTCGGCAGAATGCGACTTGCGCGAGAGCCTGTTTCGCCTGCAGATTGCATGGTGGCACCGATGCGCGGCGACTCAATTGATATATCAAGGGTTCGCGGTGCGTCAATCCGGATGGGTGCGCTGGGAGAGGCCGGATGAGCCTGAGATCCGTCTTGGAAGCCGATGCCTATGACGATCACGTGGCCGCGCCCCAGCCGGCCCTCAGTCTGACCGAGATCGCCTATCGGCGGCTGGAGGAGGCGATCGTGACCCTCTCCCTGCGGCCGGGTGCGGTCCTGACCGAAGCGCAACTGATCGACATGGTCGGCGTCGGGCGCACACCGGTGCGCGAGGCCCTGATCCGCCTGGCGCAGCAGGGGCTGGTCGAAGTCCTGCCGCGCAAGGGCGTCGTCGTGGCCGGCATCAACGCCATCGACATCATGGCGGCGCTCGATGCGCGCGAGGTGCTGGAGCGTCTGATCGCCGGCGATGCGGCGCGGCGGGCCAGCCCCCGCGAGCGCATCGCCATCGTCGAGAAGGCGAGGGCGATGCGTGCCGCCGCGCTCGAGGGCGACGCCAACGCCTATATGCGGCTCGACAAGGAGCTCGACGCGGAGGTTGCCGCCGCGGCCCGCAGCCCCTATGCGACGCGCGCCGTGGAGCCGCTGCAGGCCCTGATCCGGCGGGCCTGGTATCATTTCGAGCGGCGCGACGACCTGCTGCCGGCGGCGGGCCACCATGTCGCCTTCGCGCAGGCCCTGGCGACGGCCGATCCGGCGGCGGCGATGGTCGCGAGCGACGCGCTGATGGCGCATCTGCGCAGCGGGCTGCTCGCGACGCTCGAGCGCGACTGAAAGCCAGCGAAGGCGCTGCAGACCCCTTGATATATGTTTCGCTGCCGGCCCCGCCGCGCCTGCGCGCCCGCGTCGCGGGCCGCCCAAACTGGCAATCCCGGCCGCGAGGCTCTACATGTCGAGCGTTCCGCCCGTGTAGGGCCTGCCGGATTCCGATGACCGAAGCGCTTCATCCCTTGCCGCGGGCGATCCCCGAGGCCGTATCTTTCCGCGATGCGATGTCGCGTGTCGCCAGCGCCGTCCACGTCGTCTCGACCCGGGGGCCGGAGGGCCGTGCCGGGCTGACCGCGACCGCCGTCGCCTCCGTCTCGGATTCGCCACCGACGGTGCTGGTCTGCATCGCCAGGCCGAGCCGGACGCTGGCCGTGATCGAGGCGGCCGGCTTCTTCTGCATCAACACCCTGCCTGGCGACGCGCTCGACCTGGCCGAAATCTTCGCCAGCCGGCGCGGCATCGAGGGCGAGGCGCGCTTTGCCAGCCGCGACTGGCGTGCGCTCGTCACCGGCGCGCCGGTCCTGTCGGATGCGGTGGCGGCCTTCGACTGTAGGCTCACCGCGATCCAGGACGTCGCGACGCATCGCATCCTGATCGGGGAGGTGGTGGGTCTCGGCGGCGCGGCGGCGGCGCCCAGCAGCAGCCTGATCTATCGGCAGCGGGGTTTTGAGGCGGTTTAGCGCCTGCTGGGTCCCGACGGATATCCGGGTCATCCCGGACGCAGCGCAGCGGAGATCCGGGATCCATTCCGGAGCGCCGGTCGAAGAGGTTCCGGAATGGGTCCCGGGTCAAGCCCGGGACGACGTTGAGGATCTGAGACAACCCATGCGGCCGCAGCCGGGGCTCACCCCCTCGCGGCCTCCGCCTCGATCTCGGCGAAGACGCTCGCGGCTTCCTTGAAGGCGTGGTTGGCGGCCGGTACGCCGGCATAGATCGCCGTCTGCATCAGCACCTCCTTGATGTCGTCGCGGCTCAGGCCATTGTTGAGCGCGCCGCGGACATGGATGCGGAACTCGCCCCAGGCGCCGAGCGAGGCGGCGATCGCCAGCACGATGATCGAGCGCTCGCGGCGGGGCAGGCCCGGCCGGTTCCAGATGTCGTTCCAGGCGGTGCGGGTGATGAACTCCTGCCATTCGCCGTTGAAGTCGGTCAGGCCGGAACTGGCCTTGTCGACATAAGCTCCGCCGAGCACGGCGCGGCGCGTGGTCATGCCCTCGGCGTAGCGGGTCTCGTCGTCCATGGGCGGCTCCTTGAGGCAGGGTTCGAGGATGGTCGCGATCACGCGCCGTTTCCCGCGCCGTCATTCCGGACAAGCCGCGGCAGCGGCGCCGCTCCGGAATCCATCATAGAGCCAAGCCCTTCACCCGGATGTGCTCTACGATGGATTCCGGAGCTCCGCTTCGCTCCGTCCGGAATGACGGCGCAGATGATGTGCGCCTTTGACAACGTTGAGACGGGCGTCAGCCCGTCAGGAAATCCTGCACGGCCTTGGTGAAGGCCTTCGGCTGTTCGAGGTTGGAGAGGTGAGCGGCGTCGAGTTCGACCGTGCGGGCGCCTGGAATGGCCTGCGCGATCAGGTGGCCGGCGGCTGGAGGCGTCGCGGGATCGACCGTGCCGATGATCACCAGAACCGGGTTGGTGACGCTTCGGATCGCCTCGCGCTGGTCCATGTCGCGGATCGCGGCGCAGCAGGTGGCGTAGCCGATCGCGGGTGTCGTCGTCAGCATCGTGCCGACCCGCGCCACGGTCGCCGGCTCGGCCTCGCGGAAGCGCGGGCTGAACCAGCGGGCGAGGACGCCATGGACCAGGGCCTCCATGCCCTGGCCGCGCGCCATCGCGATCCGGTCGTCCCAGAGCGAGGGCGGGCCCATATGGGCGGCGGTGTTGGCGAGCACGAGCCGGCCCATCCGCTCGCGGGCATTCGTCGCGAGCCATTGACCGACCATGCCGCCCTTGGAGACGCCGCACCAATGCGCCCGCTCGATGCCGAAATGGTCGAGGATCGCCAGCGCGTCGCGGCCGAGCCGGTCGATCCCGAAGGACGTGTCGGTGGCGACCGAGAGGCCGTGCCCGCGTGAATCGTAGCGCAGGACGCGGAAGCGCTTCGACAACTCGGGGATCTGCGGGTCCCACATCGAGAGATTGGTGCCGAGCGAGTTCGACAGCATCAGCACGGGGGCGTCGCTCGGCCCGTCGAAACGGATGTTGAAGGGTTCGCCCGCTAGGGTTTCGATCGGCATCGGCGTGTCGTTCCTGGTCTCGTGAGCGGGGGGGCTATTGAACGGTAATGTTGCCGTCGGCCGCGATGGACAGGCTACGGCCCGCCAGCGGCGCCTGGTCGGCGGCGGCCAGGCGCAAGGCCGGCGGCGTCGTCCAGCCCATCTCGCGCGCCACGACCAAACCGAGCAGCAGGATGGCGTCGGGCGCGTCCATCAGGATCGCGGCGGGCGCCTTGCCGGCATGGACCAGTTCGAGCAGCACGGCCGAGGCGGAGGAGGAGCCGATCGTGCCCGGCAGGGCCAGGATCGTGCCCGCGACGCTCAGCCCGCACTGGGGATGGCGCTGGTCGATGATCGTGCCCGAACGCGGATCGACGCCGCCCCAGAAGCTGATCGGGGCAGTCAGAGCGAGGCAGGGGCCGGCGGCGGCCGGGCCCGGCAGCAGGATCTGCGTGGTCAGGCCCATGCCCGTTCCTCCCTGACGAGGCGGCCGGCCACCGCGCTCTCGACGCATTCGCCAAGCGAACCATAGGTGACCGCATAGCCGGTGGTGCCCGGCGCGTAATGGGCGAATTTGCCGGAATTGGTCATCAGCACGGCGCCTTCGATCTCGGGCAGGATCGGCGTGACGACGACGCAGGTGTCGACAACGAAGACGACGCCGGCCTGCTCCAGCGCGGCGCGGCGGCCTTGCGCCTCCAGCGGCTTCAGCACATGGCGGCCGGTGTTGGCGTAGAGGGGCGCGGCCAGCCGGCGGCCGGCGAGCCTGTGTTCGATCTCGTCGATCTCCGGCAGCGACAGATGCGGCGAGCCGACCGCCACCGCGTCGATGCGCTCGGTCTGGCCGGCCGTCGAGAGGCCCGCCAGCGCCTTCTGCACGATCGCGGGCGTCAGGATGAGCGTTTCGCTCGGCGGCAAGCCGCCCAGCGCGGTCGCGGCGTCCGGTGCCTCGGGCGTCACGCCCGCGACATGGAACAGGCCGACCCCGCCGGCCGAGGCGGAGGCTGCGCCCAGCGCCTTGAGCCGGTCTTCCGTGGTGCAGCCCTGCAGGCCTTCGATGACGGCGATGGCGGTGCCGGCGGTGCGGCCGAGCAGCGTGCCCAGCACGGGGTAGAACACGTCCGCGGCGCGCAAGCTCCGGCTCAGGCCGGTGGTGTCGATCAGCAGCGTCGCGATGCGGTTCTCCGGGCGGTGCAGCCCGTAATCGGGGGCGACGCCGGCGATGGCACAGGCGATGTCGAGGAAATCGCCATAGCGGTTGGTGCGCGCGCCGAGCACCGAATTGCAGAAGACCACCGCATTGGATTCGCCCCAGGCGACATCCGTGCCTTTGGCCGGGCGGTGGCCTGCCTGATAGGGCGCGCAGGTCCAGGACGGCTCGCAGCCCATCGCCTCATAGGCGCGCATCATGCGGGCGGCCATGTCGCGCTCATGCGCGGCTAAGCGGATCGCGGCGCAGCCGGCGGGCGCCAGCGCGCCGACATTCAGGGTCGCGCGGACGGCGACCCGGGCGCCGCCCTCGACGAGGCGCTCGGCGAAGAGCGTGCCGGAATCGCCATGGTAGAGCGCGCCGTCGATATGGGCCGACGCCACCGGGATGAGCCGCGGCGCGCCCATCAGCCGGGCCGCCTCCGCGACGATGCGCAGCGCCATGGCGGCGCCGTCCGTGCCGCCAGCGATGGCGCGCTGCTCCGGGGTCAGCTCAAGCATCGATGATCCTGTCTTCGCGCGCTGGCGCGGCCTTGCGGGGGACGGGTTCTTGCGCGCATCGCGCCAGAACGCGGTCGATGATGGCATCGGACGCGCCGCGATAGGTCGTGGGGTCGAACAGATCCGCCAAAGCCTCCGCGGTCAGATGCTCGGTGACGGCGGGCATGGCGGCCAGCACGTCGCGCAGATGCCGGTTCTGCGCGATGCAGGCCCGGCTGGCCTCCTCCAGGAGATGATGCGCCTGCGCCTTGCCCAGCGTCGCGGCCAGCGCCAGCGAGACCCGCTCCGACATCACGAGACCCTGGGTCAGGTCGATATTGGCGCGCATGCGCTCCGGGAAAACCTGAAGTCCCTCGATCAACGTGATCGTCTGGGCCAGCGCGGATCCTGCGACCTTGAAGAGCTCGGGAAGCGTCGGCCACTCGGCATGCCAGCCGCCGAGCGCGCGCTCATGCTCGTGCGGCAGCGCCGACAGCATGGTGGCGACGAGGCCGGGCGCGCGCTGGGCCGATGCGAGGATCAGGGTGCAGAGCACCGGATTGCGCTTGTGCGGCATGGCGGAGGAGCCGCCCTTGCCCGGTGCCTCGGGCTCGGCGACTTCGCCGATCTCGGTCTGCGCCATCAGTCCGACATCGCGGGCGATCTTGCCGAGATTGCCGGTGAGGATGCCCAGTTCGGCTGCCAGGCGGGCGATGCGGTGACGTTGCGCATGCCAGGGGATGAGCGAGGAGGCTGCGCCCTGCGTCAGCGCGACGAACCGCGCCTGAACGCGGTCACCGTCGTCGCCGAGCGCGGCCAGTGTGCCGGCCGCTCCGGCCAACTGGACGATCGGCGCGGCCAGCATGTCGTGCAGCACCTGCCGGCTCTCCAGCAGCGGGTCGAGCCACAGCGCGGTCTTGACGCCGAAGGTGATCGGGACCGCCTGTTGCAGGAAGGTGCGGCCGATCATGGGCGTCGCGCGATGCGCCTCCGCCAGCGCACGCACCGCCTGAGCCAAGCGACCAAGCCGCAGATCGATGAGCTTCAACCCGCAGCCGAGGACGTGGACATAGCCGGAATCGATCACATCCTGGCTGGTCGCGCCGAAATGAACCCATTTGGCCTGTTCCGGGGCGACCGCGGCAACGCGTGCGGTCAGCGCCTTCACCAACGGGATCGCGGGATTGCCGGCCAGCGTCGCGGCCCGCCCGATCTCGGCGATGTCGTAGAGGTCGGGGTCGCATTGCGCGGTGACGAGATCCGCCGTGCCTGGCGGCGCGATCGATTCGGCTTCCAACGCGCTCGCGAGCATGGCCTCGAAGCCAAGCATGCCATGCAGGAGCGCCCGATCGCTCATCGCCGAAGCCATCTCGCCATCGACGAAGAGTTCGCCGAAGAGGCCCGAGGGGCTGCCGGTCATGGTGAAGCGCGCGCCATGCAGCGGTCGGGTCCGGTGGTCACACGTCATCCCCTTGTGCCGGCCGGCGCTTTTCGCTCATGGATAGGCGCGCCGGCCCTGGATCGATTGCGGGGCAGGGTAGACTTGGGGCATGCCAGGCTGCAACAGCCGCCGGCAGAGAGCGCGGCACGATCCGGGGGAGAAACGCCATGGCGATGACGATGAATGGCGAGGTCACATTGCCCGCCGGCAAGGACGTGGTCTGGGCCAAGCTCAACGATCCCGAGGTGCTGAAGGCCTGCATTCCCGGCTGCGAGCAGCTCAACAAGGACGACGACACGCATTTCTCGGCGGTGGTGAAGGTCAAGCTCGGGCCGGTGAAGGCCAGCTTCAAGGGCAAGGTCGAGCTCGTCGATCTCGACCCGCCCAACGGCTACCGCATCCAGGGCGAGGGTGAGGGCGGCATCGCCGGCTTCGCCAAGGGCGGGGCGCAGGTCGCGCTGAGCGACGCCGAGGGCGGCCAGACCGTGCTGCGCTACGATGTCGAGGCGCAGGTCGGCGGCAAGCTGATGCAGCTCGGCTCGCGGCTGATCGATTCGGTCTCCAAGAAGCTCGCCGACGAGTTCTTCGCCAACTTCGCCAAGGCGGTCAGCGAGGGCTGAGCGCGCGCCGGCGCGGATGGCCTGTGCTCAGGACACCTTGCGCAGGGAGACGAGCGCGGCGCCGACGGTGGCCTCCGCCGCGCCGACCTGCATCGCGATGTCCGCCGCCGCCGCATTGGCCCGTTCCAGCGCGTGGGCGGTCTCGTCCAGGCTCCGGCTGACGGCGGTGGCCCGTTCGATCGCCGTATCCGAACTCGCGGCTACGGCCGCTGCGTCCTGCGCGATCGCCGCGGTCACCGCGCTCTGCTGCGAGACCGCCTCGGAAATCGCCTGCGAATCCAGCCTGATCTCGCCGATGGTCCCGGCGATGGAGAGCGCATGAGTGCTGCAGGCCTCGGCGCTCGCCGCCAGTTCGGCGATCTGTTCGGCGATTTCGCCGGTGGCGTTGGCCGTTTGCGTCGCCAGCGATTTCACCTCGGAGGCGACGACGGCGAAGCCGCGGCCGGCTTCCCCGGCGCGGGCCGCCTCGATGGTGGCGTTGAGGGCGAGCAGGTTCGTCTGCGCCGCGATGTCGGCGATCAGCCCGACTACGGTGCCGATGCTCGCGGTCACCTCCTGCAGCCGGGCCACCGCCGCGTTCATCTGCCCGGCATCGGAGACGGCGCGTTGGGCGACGACGAGGCTGGTATGGGCGCGCTGGCCGATCTCGGCGATATTGGCGGACATCTCCTCGGTCGCGGCGGCGGTCTGCAGCGATTTCTCGCGCACGAGGATCGAGGCGCCCGCGACGTCGCCCAGCACATCCTTGATGAAGCCGGTCGCGCGAGCGGTCTCGCCGGCGGTGGCGACGAACTGCTCGACGGCGCAGCCGATGCTGGCCTCGAGCCCGCCCATGCGGTGCCGCAGCGTCTCGGCGGCCTCGTCGAGGGCCACGGCCCGGAGGCTGGCCTCGCCGGCGCGGATCTCGTCGCCGATGGTGATGGCGGTGGTGATGTCGAAGACGAGCACGCGCTCGACCACGAACAGGTCCTGCGCGAACAGCCGCGGCCTGAACAACTGGCGATACCGGTGCATCCGACCGAGCTGCTGCAGCAGCGCCATGCCGATCGAGACCCGCGGCTTGGGGCCGATCCCGGCCTCGATCTCGAGGCGGCAGAGAGCCTCCGCCGAGGCGACATAGTCCTCGTCGAAGCGCCCCTCGAAGAGCAGCCGCAGATGGTGCTTCTCTCGCTCGCGCAGTTGCGCATCGACGGGGCCGAGCGTCTTCGCCACATCCGGGCGAATGACCAGAGCGCGGTCGAAATCCTGCTCGACGATCGGGCCCGCGAGCCTTTCCACGGCCGCCGTGTAGCGCGCGAGGCGCGCCCGCTCCGGCTTGCCATAGCCGATGGCGCGCAGGCGGCTGTGAATCTGATCCGCCGTGGAGAGCGGGGACGCTGTCGGCACCGGCGCGTTTCCTCTTGTTTTTTGAAACGCTAGTCGCCCATCATTAAAAAACGCGTAATTCGCACGGTCTGCCACCCGGCGGTGTGGTCGTGCGTGCTGCCGTTGCGTGAGTCGGCAAATCGGCGGGATTTCGATCCGAATCGCGGGCACCTGCGACGAGCGCTTCGGCTTGACCGCGCAAAAACCCGGGTCCACACTCGGTTTATAGCTGTTCCAAGGAAAAGCCCTCGCTGGTGCGGGGGGCTGCATTGCGGACAGCAACGGCTGACATCACCAGCCGGGCGCCAGACCCGGGCGAAGGAGGAAGACGATGGCGAGCGTATCCATGACGGTGAACGGGAAACCGGTCACCGGGACGATCGATCCGCGCACGCTGCTGGTGCAGTTTCTGCGCGAGAACCTGCGGCTGACCGGCACCCATGTCGGCTGCGACACCAGCCAGTGCGGCGCCTGCGTCGTCCATATCGACGGCAAGGCGGCCAAGGCCTGCACCGTGCTCGCCGTCTCGCTCGAGGGCGCCAGCATCACCACCATCGAGGGGCTGGCCGGCGAGGGCGGGCTGCACCCGATGCAGGAGGCCTTCCGCGAGCATCATGGCCTGCAATGCGGCTTCTGCACGCCGGGCATGATCATGTCCGCGGTCGACATCGTGAACCGCCGCGGCCACCAGCTCGACGAGAAGACGATCCGCGAGGATCTCGACGGCAACATCTGCCGCTGCACGGGCTACCACAACATCGTCAAGGCCGTCGCGGCCGGTGCCGAGGCCATGGCCGGGCAGGGAATGGAGCGCAAGGAGCCGCCGCGTCAGGCCGCCGAGTGAAGGATCACGCGTGAGAGGACGGGGCTCGCGCCATTCCGCGCAGGCCTTCATCTGAGATCGAGACGTGCCCGTCAGAGGCGCGCTGAGGAGGGACAACACCATGACGGCTACCGGAATCGGCGCCTCGGTGCGGCGCAAGGAAGACCACCGCTTCATTACCGGCCAGGGCCGCTACACCGACGACATCAACCGGCCCGGCCAGGCCCATGCGTATTTCCTGCGCTCCCCGCACGCTCATGCCACGATCAAGTCGATCGACACCAAGGCGGCGGCCGCAATGCCGGGCGTGCTCGGCATCTTCACCGGGGACGATCTCGCCGCCGACAAGGTCGGCGGGCTGATCTGCGGCTGGATGATCCACAACAAGGACGGCTCGCCGATGCGCGCCGGCGCCCATCCCGCGCTCGCCCAGGGCAAGGTCCGCTATGTCGGCGACCATGTCTGCGTGATCGTCGCCGAGACGCTGGCCCAGGCGCGCGACGCCTCGGAGGCGATCCTGGTCGATTACGAGGTGCTTCCGGCCGTGGTCGACACGGCCAGCGCGGCCGGCGCGAAGACGGTGGTTCATGCCGAGGCGCCCGACAACACCGTGTTCAACTGGCATCTCGGCAACAAGGACGAGACGGAGGCCGCCTTCCGCGCGGCCAAGCACGTCACGAAGATCGACATCGTCAACAACCGGCTCGTGCCGAACCCGATGGAGCCGCGCGCGGCCGTCGGCGACTACGACGACGGAGAGGGCATCTTCACCCTCTACACCACCAGCCAGAACCCGCATGTCGCGCGGCTCGTGCTGTCGGCCTTCATCGGCATCGCGCCGGAGAACAAGCTGCGCGTCGTCGCACCGGATGTCGGCGGCGGCTTCGGCTCGAAGATCTTCATCTATGCCGAGGAGACGGTCTGCGTCTGGGCGGCGAAGAAGGTCGGCCGGCCGGTGAAGTGGAACTCCGATCGCACGGAAGCCTTCCTGTCGGACGCGCATGGCCGTGACCACGTCACCCATGCCGAACTCGCCACCGACGCGGACGGCAAGATCACGGCGCTGCGGGTCAAGACCACGGCCAATCTCGGCGCCTATCTCTCGACCTTCTCCTCCTCGGTGCCGACCTATCTCTACGCGCCGCTCCTGTCGGGCTCCTACGACATCCCGGCGATCTATGCCGAGGTCGACGCCGTCTACACCAACACCGCACCCGTCGACGCCTATCGCGGCGCGGGACGGCCGGAGGCGACCTTCGTGGTCGAGCGGCTGGTCGAGGTCGCGGCCCGCGAGCTCGGCAAGGACCCGGCGAAGTTCCGGATGCAGAACTACATCAAGAAGTTCCCGCACCAGACGCCGGTCATCATGATGTACGACGCCGGCAATTACGGCGCGGCGCTGAAGAAGGCGCTCGAGATCATCGACTACAAGGGCATCGGCAAGCGCAAGCGCGAATCCGCCCGCAACGGCAAGCTGCGCGGCATCGGCTTCTCCTCCTATATCGAGGCCTGCGGCATCGCGCCCTCGGCGGCGGTCGGTTCGCTGGGTGCCGGCGTGGGCCTGTGGGAATCGGCGGAGGTGCGGGTCAATCCCGTGGGCACCGTCGAGGTGCTGACCGGCTCGCACAGCCATGGCCAGGGCCATGAGACGACCTTCGCCCAGCTCGTTTCCGGCAAGCTCGGCATCCCCATCGAGAACGTCTCGATCATCCATGGCGACACCGACAAGGTGCAGATGGGCATGGGCACCTATGGCTCGCGCTCGGGTGCGGTTGGCATGTCCGCCATCTTCAAGGCGGTCGACAAGGTCATCGCCAAGGGCAAGAAGGTCGCGGCCTATGTGCTGGAGGCCGACGAGGCCGATATCGACTTCGCGGACGGGCATTTCAGCGTCAAGGGCACCGATCGGAAGCTCGATTTCGGGTCCTGTGCGCTGCAGGCCTATATCGCCCACAAGTTCAACGGGCAGGATCTCGAGCCCGGGCTGAAGGAGGGGGCGTTCTACGACCCGACCAACTTCACCTTCCCGGCGGGCGTCCATATCTGCGAGGTCGAGATCGACCCGCAGACCGGCCTGACGAAGATCGAGCGCTGGGCGGCGGTGGATGATTTCGGCAACGTCATCAACCCGATGATCGTCGAGGGCCAGGTCCATGGCGGCATCGCCCAGGGCGTCGGCCAGGCGCTGCTGGAAGGCGCGAAGTACAACAGCGACGGCCAGCTCGTGACCGCGAGCTTCATGGACTACTGCATGCCGCGCGCCGACGATCTGCCCTCCTTCGAGGTCGGCATGACGGTGACGGCCTGCCCGTCCAACCCGCTCGGCATCAAGGGCTGCGGCGAGGCCGGCGCCATCGCCGCTCCGCCCGCCGTCATCAACGCCATCACCGACGCGCTCGGCCATGAGGACATCGCCATGCCGGCGACGCCGCAGGCCGTCTGGCGCGCGGCGCAGAAGAGCATCACGCGCATGGCAGCCGAGTAACCGATCTTCGTCGTCCCGGTCCTCCGCAGCGATGCGGGGCCGGGACGACGCCCGCGGATTTCAGCAAGGGATCATACCCATGTACGCCTTCACCTATCACCGCCCCGGCTCGGCCCGTCAGGCCGCCGGCCTGCTCGCCAAGAAGGAGGACGCCAAGATCCTCGCCGGTGGGCACACCCTGCTGCCGACGATGAAACAGCGGCTGGCCTCGCCCGCCGCGCTCGTCGATCTCGGCGGCTGCGGCGACCTCAAGGGCATCGTCCGCAAGGGCCGCACGCTTCATGTCGGCGCGATGTCGACCCATGCCGAGGTCGCGGCTTCTGCCATCGTGCAGGAGGCGATCCCGGGGCTCGCCTATCTCGCCTCGCATATCGGCGACCCGCATGTGCGCCATCGCGGCACGATCGGCGGCTCCGTCGCCAACAACGATCCTGCCGCCGACTACCCGGCCGCCTGCCTGGCGCTGGGCGCGACGATCGTCACCAACAAGCGCAAGATCGAGGCCGACGACTTCTTCACCGGCCTCTACGAGACGGCGCTGGAAGAGGGCGAGATCATCACCAAGGTGGTGTTCCCGGTCGTCTCCAAGGCGGGCTACGCCAAGTTCCGCAACCCGGCCTCGCGCTATGCGCTGGTCGGCGTCTTCGTCGCCAAGCGCGGCAGCGAGATCCGCGTCGCGGTGACCGGTGCGGGCGAGGGCGGCGTCTTCCGCTGGCCGGAAGCGGAAGCGGCGCTGAAAGCCCGCTTCGCGCCGAAATCGCTCGACGGGCTGAAGGCCTCCGCCGAGGGGATCAATGCCGACATGCATGCCGACGCCGACTATCGCGCCCATCTGATCGGGGTGATGGCGAAGCAGGCGGTCGCGCAGGCGACGGGTAAATGAGGGCGGTTCAGTAGAAGAACCGCTCCTCGACGATCAGCCCGTCGCGCATCGTATAGAGACCGGCCTCGTCCATCCGGACGCGCTCGCCGGTCTCCTTCACCGTCACGTCGATGGAAAAGCGCATGACGAACTGGTCGCTGTTGCGATAGGGGCCGAAGGCCTCGGCCGCATGGATTTCGTGAGCGGAATACCACCAGTCGCTCTTGGCCTTGACGGCGGCGCGGCCCTCGACCCGCGCCATGGGGCCGTCCATGGCCTCGATGCTGACGATGTCGGCGGCGTTGAAACGCTCGGCAGCGGCCTCATGCTCGCCGCGCTTGAGCATGTCGGCGAAGGCGGTGATGGCTTCTGCGTTCGTCATCGGTCGTCTCCCATTGGGGTTTGGGTTATAGGGGCTGGCCATGATGGATCGGCCGCCACGGCGCGGTGATGACAGAGATGCGCGCCAGGATTTGACATGAATGATCGCCGGACTGCTTCGCTCCCGACCTCCATCGACGAGACCCTCGCGCTGCTGCAGGGCGGCGGCTATGTCGCCGACCGGGCGCTGGCGACAGTGCTGTTCCTGGCGCTGCGGATGAAGCGGCCGCTGCTGCTCGAGGGCGAGGCCGGCACAGGCAAGACCGAGATCGCCAAGGTTCTCTCGGCCGCGCTCGGGCGCAAGCTGATCCGGCTGCAATGCTATGAGGGGCTCGACCTCGCCTCGGCCGTCTATGAGTGGAACTATGCCGGGCAGATGATGGCGATCCGCCTCGCGGAAGCAGGCGGCGCGAGTGGCGACCGCGAGCGGTTGGAAGGCGACATCTTCTCGGAGCGCTACTTGATCAAGCGGCCGCTGCTGCAGGCGCTGGAACCGCAGCAGGGCGGTGCGCCGATCCTGCTGATCGACGAGCTCGACCGGACCGACGAGGCCTTCGAGGCCTTCCTGCTCGAGGTGCTCGCGGATTCGCAGGTGACGATTCCCGAGCTCGGGACGGTGAAGGCGGCCGAACCGCCGATCGTGATCCTGACCTCCAACCGCACGCGCGAGATCCATGACGCGCTCAAGCGCCGCTGCCTCTACCACTGGGTCGGCTATCCCGACGCCGCCCGCGAACTCGCGATCTTGAAGGCGCGGGCGCCGCACGCCCCGGCCAAGCTGGCGAAACAGGTCGTGAGTTTCGTGCAGGCGATCCGCAAGGAGGAGCTGTTCAAGGCGCCCGGCGTTGCCGAGACGCTGGATTGGGCCACCGCGCTGGTCGAACTCGACGCGGTCGCGCTCGATCCGGCCCTGGTGTCGGATACGCTGGGGGCCCTGCTCAAATATCAGGACGACATCCAGGCGATGCAGGGCTCGAAGGTGAAGGAGCTGCTGGATCTGGCGAAGAACGAGGCCCGCGGCTGAGCGCCTGCGGCAGATCAAGGATCGCGCAAGGCGGCGCGACTAGACAACGAGTGTCCCCCCAACGCAGCCGGAGGAGCGACCATGTACAACGATCTCAGGGCCATCGAAGCCGTCACCTGGACCTATCTGAACGGTCTCTATGAGGGCGACGTCGCCAAGCTGGAGCATGCCTTTCACCCGACTTCGGCGCTGACCACGGCGCAGGAGGACGGCACCATCAAGATCGTGCCGCGCGATGAGTGGCTGAAGGCGGTGCGCGAGCGGCCCTCGCCCAAGGCGGCCGGCATGGTGCGCGGTGACCATATCCTGACCATCGACCTCGTCGGGCCGACGCTGGCGCTGGTGAAGGTGAAGTGCCAGATGCCGCCGCGCTATTTCACCGACCTGCTCTCCTTCCTGAAGGTCGATAGCAAATGGCAGATCGTCCAGAAGGTGTTCATGACCGAGATGGGGCCTTGAGGGCATTCTGCGCGGCGCTCGTTTCTCCCTCCCCCCGCTTGCGGTGGGGAGGGCCGGGGTGGGGGGCCGCAAAGCCAGACCTCTCACCGGCATCGTCTAGCCGAGCGGCACTGCCCCCCATCCCTAACCCTTCCCCACCGCAAGCGGGGGGAAGGGGACGCGCATGACCGGCAAGCTCCCGGAAAACGTCGCCTATTTTGCCCGCGCGCTGCGGATCGCGGGGTTGCGCGTCGGCCCCGGCGCCGTGGTCGAGGCGGTCGAGGCGCTGGGCGAGGGGGCGCTGGGCGGGCGCGAGGACGTCTACTGGGCGCTGCACGCCATCTTTGTGAAGCGTCATGAAGACAGCGCCGTCTACGACCAGGCCTTCCGGCTGTTCTGGCGGCGGCGCAACCTGATCGAGAAGATCATGGCGCAGATGTCTCCGGTCTCGCCCGGTGCCGACTCTGCGCCGCAGAAGGAGGAGGCGGGCGCGCTGCGCGCGGCCGAGGCCTTCGCCCCGCCCAAGCGCGAGGAGGAGGCGCCGGTCGAGCTGACCGAGCTGACGGCGCGGCTGACGGTCTCCGACCGCGAGACGCTGAAATCGCGCGACTTCGCCCAGATGAGCGCGGCCGAGATCGCCCGTGCCAAGAAGCTGATCGCCGATCTGCGGCTGCCCGACGACCTCGTCGCGACGCGGCGGTTCGAGGCGGCCGCGCGGGGGGCGCGGATCGATCCGCGCCGGACCTTCCGGCGCTCGCTGCGCGGCGGCGGTGGCAGCATCGAGCTCGCCTTCCGGGAGCGGGCGCAGGTGCATCCGCCGATCGTGGCGCTCGTCGACATTTCCGGTTCGATGGCGGAGTACTCGCGCATCTTCCTGCATTTCCTGCATGCGGTGACGGAGAAGCGCCGGCGCGTGCATTCCTTCGTCTTCGGCACGCGGCTGACCAACATCACGCGCTCGCTGCGTGCCCGCGACCCCGACGAGGCGCTGGCGCTGGCGGGCAGGGCCGCGCCGGACTGGGAGGGCGGCACGCGCATCTCGACGGCGCTGCACGCCTTCAACCGGGTCTGGTCGCGCCGGGTGCTCGGGGGCGGGGCGATCGTCCTGCTCTTCACCGACGGGCTGGAGCGCCATCTCGACGGGGAGCTGCCCTTCGAGATGGACCGGCTGCACCGCTCGTGCCGGCAGCTGGTCTGGCTCAACCCGCTGCTGCGCTTCGACGGGTTCGAGGCGCGCGCCAGCGGCATCCGCGCGATGCTGCCGCATGTCGATTCCTTCCGGCCGATCCACAATCTCGCGGCCATGGCCGATCTCTGCGCAGCCTTGTCACCGCAGGCGAGCCGGGCGAGCGATCCGCGGTTGTGGCTGAAGAAGGCAGGGTAAGGGCTTTTCCGATTCAGCTGGACGCGCGAGAGCCGCCACGAAAACCCCTCCCCCTTGTGGGGAGGGGCAGGGGTGGGGGTCTTGCCGCTTGGCGAGCGGGGGATGGAAAAGGCGACCCGGCAGTCGCGATAGGGCCCTGTGTCTCAGGGTTCGCCCTGGCTTTTCGACCCCCACCCCTTCCCCTCCCCACAAGGGGGAGGGGTATCGGTCGCGGTTGCCGGGTCCGATGATCGATGTTCGGCCTGACTGCGAATTGCTTTGGATTCCACCTCTGCACGCGCGAAGCGCCCGTGCTTCAGGAAATGCCGGACCTGCGCGATCGCCTCGGGGTTGTTCATGATCAGCGTATGGGTGCCGTGGATGACGATGTGATCGGCCATGCCGGCGACGCGGGTGCGTTCGACCGAGACGCGCCCGTCATTGGCGCCGGGCAGCAGGAGCCAGCCCAGCGGATCGAGCGAGCGGTCTCCGGCGATGACGCCGAGCGGGTAATCGACGCGGCCCAGGACTTCGCAGAGCGCCTCCGACCGCTTCGTCACCAGTTCCGCGCCGGCCGGGCCGAAGAAGGCGCGATAGAGCGCGTTGCCGCCGAAGAGGTCGGCGATCTCGCTGCCCTCGTTGGGCGGGGCCAGCATCACGACATGGCCGAGCCGCGCCGGGCGATGGCGCGCGATGTAGGCCCTAGCGACGAGGCCACCCATCGAATGGGTGACGAAATGGACACGGCCGGAGCAGTTGTCCGCGAAGCGCGAGATCTTTTCCTGCAAGGCCTCGACGATGTCGGCGATGCAGCGGCTGCGGGCCGGATAGTCGAGGTTGAGCGTGGCATAGCCGTCAGCGCGGAGCGCCTTTTCGAGGATCGCCAGCGACCTTGCGCTGCGTGCGATGCCGTGCAGGAAAACGATGCCGTCCATGCCGTTTGTCTGTCCCCCTGCCTGAGGGATAGCGGGAGCGGGTTGCGCGGTCGAGACGGCCCGGGTGCCATGCGCTGCGCAGGCTCGCAAGCGGCGGCGGCCATGCTTAAGTTGACGCGCCTGCGGCGGCAGCTTCGGCTAGGATGAGACAGGGCGCGGTCCGGCTGTTCACCGCCATGTCCGAATGGGGATCAAGAACCATGATCAGCACCGACACCGACATCCTCGCCACCGCCGAGGCCTGGGCGCGCGACGGCCGGTCCGTCGCGCTCGCCACCGTAATCGAGACCTGGGGATCGGCGCCGCGCCCGGTCGGCTCGCATCTCGTCATCGACGCCGACGGGAACTTCCAGGGCTCGGTCTCGGGCGGCTGCGTCGAGGGCGCCGTGGTCGAGGAGGCGGTCGACGTCATCGCGCAGGGCCAGCCGCGCACGCTGGAATTCGGTGTCGCCGACGAGACGGCCTGGAAGGTCGGGCTCTCCTGTGGCGGGCGCATCCGGGTCTATGTCGAAAAGGTGAATTGATGGCCTCTTGGGATACGCTGCTGGCCTTCGCGACGCTGACGATCCTCGTCGCCTATTTCCCCGGACCGGCGCTGCTCTACACGGCGGCGCAGACGATCTCGCATGGCCGCAAGGCCGGCTTCATGGCGATGCTCGGCATCCATCTCGGCTGCTACCTGCATGTCTTCGCCGCCGCCTTCGGCCTCTCGGCCGTGTTCAAGCATGTGCCGGAGCTCTATTTCGCGGTGAAGATGGCCGGTGCCTTCTATCTCGTCTGGCTCGGCATCGGCATGATCCGCTCACGGCTTGCTGCCGCCGACGCGCCCGTCGTCCCGCCCAAGACGGTCAAGCGCGCCCTGATCGATTCGCTGATCGTCGAGGTGCTGAACCCCAAGGTCGCGCTGTTCTTCATCGCGCTCCTGCCGCAATTCGTCGATCCGGCCGCGTCGCTGCCGGTCTGGGCGCAGTTCCTGATCCTGGGCACCATCGTCAACTTCGCCTTCTCCTCGGCCGATTTCGTCACCGTTCTGGGTGCGTCCGCCGTCGTCAGGCGGATGAAGCAGACCAAGGCCGGCTTCGCGTTTGGCCGCTGGATCGGCGGTTCGCTGATGATCGGGCTCGGCGTGAAGCTCGCGACCGACAAGGGCTGAGGCGATGGATCTCGCGACACTGGCGGTGCTGAACACCGAGCGCGCGGCGCGGCGCGCCACCATCCTGGTCACGGATGTGGAGAGCGGGGCGCAGCGCCTCGTCAAGGCCGCCGATCTCGCCGCCGATTCCCTTGCGGACGCGCTGGAGAAGCAGCTGCGCATGGGCAAGAGCGCGCTGGTCGAGGCGGACGGGAAGGCGTTCTTCCTGACCGTGCAGGCGCCGCCGCCGCGCGTCATCGTCACCGGGGCGGTCCATATCTCGCAGGCGATGGCGCCGATGGCCAAGCTGCTCGATCTCGACCTCGTCATCGTCGATCCGCGCACGGCCTTCGCCACGCCGGAGCGCTTTCCCGGCGTGCGGCTGCTGACCGACTGGCCGGATGAGGCACTGGCGAGCCTGGGCCTCGACGGCTACACCGCCTTCGTCGCGCTGACGCATGATCCCAAGATCGACGACCCGGCGCTGGAGGCGGCGCTGCGCTCGGACTGCTTCTATATCGGCGCGCTCGGCAGCCGGAAGACGCATGGGCGCCGGCTCGAACGCCTCGCGGCGGCGGGTTTCGACGAGACCGCGACGCAGCGAATCCATGCGCCGATCGGGCTCGACATCGGCGCCGTCTCGCCGGCCGAGATCGCGCTCGCCATTCTCGGCGAGATCGTCAAGACGCTGCGCGGACCGCGCCGGGCGCCGGCATGAAATTCGGCCCCGTTCCCGTCACCGAGGCGGAAGGCTGCATCGCCGCCCATACGGTGCGTGCGGGCGGCCTCGTCGTGAAGAAGGGGGCGACGCTGACGGCGGATGACGTCGCCCGGCTTGCCGATGCGGGGCTCGGCGAGCTCGTCGCGGTGCGGCTGGAAGCCGGTGACATCGGCGAGAACGAGGCCGCGACAAGGCTCGCGGCTGCGCTCGCCGGGCGCGGTATCGTCACCGAGGCCGCCTTCACCGGCCGGGTCAATCTGTTCGCCGCGGCGGCTGGCGTGCTCACGATCGATGCCGCCGCGATCGATGGGCTCAACCGGATCGACGAGGCGATCACGGTGGCGACGCTTCCTGCCATGAAGGCGGTCGTCGCGGGCGAGATGGTCGGAACGGTCAAGATCATTCCCTATGGCCTGCCCGCAGTGCAGGTCGAGCAGGCGCTCGCCGCGCTGGAGGGGCTGAAGCCGCTGGCCGTCGCGCCGTACAAGCCGCTGCGCGTGGCGGTGATCTCGACGCTTTTGCCGGGGCTGAAGCCCTCCGTCGTCGACAAGACGCTGCGCGTGATGGCCGAGCGGCTGGCCCCCGCGCAGGCGACGATCGCGGCGGACCGGCGCGTGCCGCATCAGGAGGCGCCGCTGGCGCAGGAAATCGCGGCGCAGGCGCAAGACTCGGACCTCGTCGTCGTGTTCGGGGCGTCCGCGATCACCGACCGGCGCGACGTCATCCCGCAGGCCCTGCTGGCGGCGGGTGGGCGGATCGAGCATCTGGGCATGCCGGTCGATCCCGGCAATTTGCTGCTGATCGGCGAGATCGGCGGCAAGCCGGTGATCGGCGCGCCGGGCTGCGCGCGCTCGCCCAAGGAAAACGGCTTCGACTGGGTGCTGCAGCGCTGCCTCGCCGGCATCCCCGTCGGGCGCGCCGACATCCAGCGCATGGGCGTCGGTGGTCTCCTGATGGAAATCGTCTCGCGTCCGCAGCCGCGGGCGCCGGCCCTGCTGGAGTCTGCGCCGGTCGCCGGTGTGGTGCTGGCGGCGGGGCGTTCGACCCGGATGGGCGCGCGCAACAAGTTGCTGGAGCCGGTGCGCGGCCAGCCGATGCTGCGCCATGCCGTCGAGGCGCAGCTCGCCTCGGTCGCCAGCCCTGTGATCGTCGTCACCGGGCATCAGCGGGAGGAGGTCGTGGCCGCGCTCGCCGGGCTCGATGTCACGCTCGTGCACAATCCCGATTTCGCCAGCGGGCTGGCGAGCTCCGTTCGCGTCGGTCTCGCCGCGCTGCCGGAGGCGGCGGCGGGCGTCGTGGTCTCGCTCGGCGACATGCCGAACGTGACCCCGCAGGTGATCGACCGCCTCGCGCAGGTCTTCGCCGAACAGACCGAGGCGAAGGCCGTGGTGCCGACGCTGCTCGGCCAGCGCGGCAACCCGGTGCTGCTGGCGCGCGCCCTGTTTGCGGAGGTGGCACAGCTCACCGGTGACCAGGGAGCGCGTCGCCTGCTCGACGCGGCGGGCGAGCAGATCGTCGAGGTGCCGCTCGACGATCCTGCCATCGCGCTCGACATCGACACGCCCGAGGCGCTGGCGGCCGTGGATCGCGCGGAATCTTGAGGACGCACAGGCGGTGGTTGCCAGGGAGCCACAGCCTTGACGGCTGCCTTGCGCGCCCGCGTTTGGAAGACGCGACTTCGCCCTAAGCGAGGTCGCGCCGCCCGTCGCTTCCTGATCCTGTCGGCGGCTTTCGCTCCCGCCGGCAGCGCTCGGAGCAGTATTTCACCTCGTCCCAGACGCGCGCCCATTTCTTGCGCCAGGCGAAGGGACGCCCGCAGCCCTGACAGGGCTTCTCGGGCAGGTCGCCCTTGCGGATCGGCTTGGGCATGCGGGGGGCTCCGGCTGCGCTGGTCCAGTGGGGACTGTGCGGACGTATACGGTCGACAGGCTTTTCTGGAGCAGCGGCATGAGCGACACGATCCTGATCTATGGCGGCAGCGGCGGCATCGGCTCCGCCGTGGCGCGCGCCGTCCGGGCCAAGGGGCTCGGCGTGCATCTGGTCGGGCGCGATGCCGCCAGGCTCGAGGCGCTGGCCGGGGAACTCGGCGGGGGCTTCACCGCGGGCGATGTCGGCGAACCCGAAACCTTTGCCCGGGCCACGCAGCAAGCCTCCGGCGGCAGCGCGTTGAAGGGGTTGGTCTATGCCGTCGGCACCATCAACCTGAAGCCGGTCGCGCGCCTGACAGAGGCCGATTTCCTCAAGGATTTCAGCGTCAACGCGCTCGGTGCTGTGAAGGCGATTCAAGCCGCCCTGCCGCACCTCAAGCAGGCGCAGGGGACGGCCGGGATCGTGCTGTTCTCGACGGTGGCGGTCGTGCAGGGCTTCGCCGCCCATGCCTCGGTGGCGATGGCGAAGGGCGCGATCGAGGGGCTGACGCTGTCGCTCGCGGCCGAACTCTCGCCGTGCATCCGGGTGAACTGCATCGCGCCCTCGCTGACCCGCACGCCGCTCGCCGCCGCGCTCACCGGCAACGAGGCGATGGCGAAGGCGATCGCCGATCTGCACCCGCTGCAGCGGCTCGGCGAGCCGGCGGACATCGCGCCGCTCGCCGCGCTGCTCGTGAGCGACGACGCCTCCTGGATCACCGGGCAGATCGTCGGGGTCGATGGCGGGCGCTCGACGCTGCGCACCAAGGGGTAGGGTGGGCGCGCTTCAGCGCAGCCAGTGGACGCCCAGCGTGGCATAGGCTTCGGACGGGCGGTCGCTCGTGCGTTGCCAGCCACCCGAGAGGCGCCAGACGACGCCGAAGAGGCGCAAGCCCGTCAGATGCAGGCCGAGTCTCAGCTTGGTGTAGTCGCGGGCACGGTAGGCCTCGACCTCCGGTCCGGCATAGACATCCTGCGACAGCCATCCCCGCGGCAACAGCCAGCCGGGCGCGGCGCGGCCCCAAACCCTGCGGTCGAGCGTCGAGGCGTAGGCGCTGGCGTGCAGCATCATGCCCGGCATCGGCGTCATCCAGAGGTCGCCCTGCAGCCGCGCGCCATAACGGTGGGTGGTGACGGTGGCACGTGGCTCCTCACGCTGCTCACCCTCGTAGTCGGAGCCGGCATAGACCGACAGGAAGCTGTCGCCGAGCCGCCATTCATAGCCGATCAGCGCCTGCGACTCGCTCTTGTAGGCCAGGCCGTGCGGGCGCTGCCGCTGCGCCTGCTCCTGTGCGCCGCCGACCTTGAGCAGCATGCGGAAACCGCTGCCGGCGAGGGCTCCGGTCAGCGCCTTCTTCATGCCGAGCGACACGAAGGTCTTGGCCGGGCCGGCCTCGAGGGAGCCGAACAGGACGGTGGAGAGAGCCGCGCGCTCCTCCGCCTCGCTCTCGGTTTCGGCCTCCTGCGCGACAGCGCCTCCGGCCAGCCCCGCCGTCAGGACGGCGGCCAGCATCGCGCTCCCCGCGATCGACCCTGCATACGCCACGCACGCACATCCCGGACGGGCGCGGCCCGACAGGCGGCGCCGGGATGATTGCAACAGCTGCAACCTGGACTTGCAAGTTTTTATTAACCAAGCGGGCGCAGCCTCGGGATCGGATCCGGCTCAGCTTTCAGCGTTCACCGACGAGGGGAGAAGCAGATGATCACGACGGACTTCATGCGCCAATTGGCGGGATATGGTCTGACGACCGCGACGATCCTGTACCGGATGCCGGATCACCGCCATGTGCTGCAGAGTTATATCTGGCAGAACTACGATCTGGCGCCGCGCTTTCCGGTGCTGCGCGACTTCCTCGATTTTTGGGCGCGCGAACTGGAGGGGCCGCTTCATTCGGTGACGGTCGCACATTCGCGGCTGATCCGCCCCGCCGAGATCGTCAACATCGACGGTGTGCTGACCCTGCATTGAGCTCCCGCGTCGGCACCGCTTGTTGACGGCGCGCGCCGCGTGCTAGGCCGCTGGTCCTGCCACGGCCCGGCCCGGTCTCTTGTCATCACCCCTCCGCACCTCCGGGATTCTGACGGCGCTCGCGGCGCTGCCGGGGGACCGCATCGCGATCGGTTCGATCGTCGCCGCGCTGAAGGACCGCGCCTATGCGCTGCTCGTCGTGCTGCTCGGCCTGCCGAACTGTCTGCCGATGCCCCCGCCGATCCCGCTGGTCTGCGGCCTCGTCCTGATCTTCGTCGCCATTCAGATGCTGACGGGCCGCGTCATTCCCTGGCTGCCGCCCGCGCTGTTGTCACGCAGCATCGGCAAGCCGGTGCTGACGCGGGCGGTGGACCGGGCGGTGCCGCTGCTGGTCCGGCTGGAGCGGATCTCGCGGCCGAGGCTGACCGTACTCGGTAGCCGCTATGCCATCCCCGTGATCGGGCTCCTGATCCTGGTGCTGGCGCTCGGGCTTGTCGTCGCCGCCCCCTTCATCGGCCAGATCCCGCTCGGCCTCGCGGTCTGCCTCGTCGGGCTCGGCCTGGTCGAGCGCGACGGCCTGCTGATCATCGCGGGTGCGGCGTTCGGTGCCGTCGGGCTCGTGCTGAGTGCCGGCTTCGCCTATGCGATCTTCAGCGGGATCCACGGGCTGTTGTTCTGAACCCGGTCGCGCCTGGGCCGCGGTGTCGTTCTCAGGCGGCGGCCAGAACGGTGGCGAAGGGCTTTTCGCGCGAAAGCAGGGCGTCGATCTCCTCGGCCGGGACGCCCTTCGAGAACAGGAAGCCCTGCAGCTCGTGGCAGCCGATGGCCTGCAGGAAGCGGTGCTGCTCGGCGGTCTCGACGCCCTCGGCGCAGACCCGCAGGCCGAGCGCGCGGCCGAGATGGGCGATCGAGTGGACGAGGATCGCGGATTCGCCCGTCGTCTCCATGTATTCCAGGAAGGAGCGGTCGATCTTGATCTTGTCGAAGGCGAAGCGCCGCAGATAGATCAGGCTCGAATAGCCGGTGCCGAAATCGTCCAGCGCCAGGCAGACTCCGTGCGCGCGCAGATCCATCATCGCGGCCTCGGCGGCGTCGGCATCGTCGACGACCACGCCCTCGGTCAGTTCGAGCTCGAGCCGGCTCGGATCGAAGCCCGTCTCGTCGAGGACGCGGATGACGTTGGCGACGAAGTCCTTGTGGCGGAACTGGATCGGCGAGACGTTGACGGCGAGGCGGATGCCCTCCCAGCGCTTCGCCTCCTTGCAGGCCTGGCGCAGCACCCATTCGCTCAGCGGCACGATCAGGCCCCGCTCCTCGGCGATGCCGATGAACTCGGAGGGCGGCACCATGCCGTGCTCGGGATGGTTCCAGCGCACCAGCGCCTCGACGCCGACGATGGTGGCGCCGTCGACGGAGACCTGCGGCTGGTAATGCAGCAGCAGTTCGTCGTTCTCGATGGCGCGGCGCAGATCCTCCTCGACCATGCGCTTGAGCGCCAGCGTGCGGTTCATCTGCGCCTCGAAGAAGGAGTAGCGGTTGCGGCCGCCGTTCTTCGATTGGTAGAGCGCGGTGTCGGCCAGCCGCAGCAGGGCCTCGCGATCCGTCGCATCCTCGGGGGCGAGCGCGATGCCGATCGAGCAGCCGATCGTCGTCGCCACGCCCATGATCACGAAGGGCTCGGTGAGGGCCTCCAGAATGCGCTCGCCGAGCGCGGCGCAGCCGGCGGGGAAGTTGGCATGGGTCTGGATGATGCCGAATTCGTCGCCGCCGATGCGCGCGACGGTGTCGCCGCTCCGGACCAGCCGGGACAGCCGCTGGGCGACCTGCCGGATCAACTCGTCGCCGGCGGTGTGGCCATAGGTGTCGTTCACCGCCTTGAAGCGATCGAGGTCGATCAGCATGACCGCCAGGCCCTTGCCGCTGCGGGCGCTGTGCGCGAGTTCCTGGTCCAGGCGGAGGTCGAAGGTGCGGCGGTTGGGCAGGAGCGACAGCTCGTCCTGGCCGGCGAGGCGCTGGATCTGGCTTTCGCGGATGGCGATCTGCTGGGCCGCGCCGCGCAGCCTCTGCACGACGAAGGCGAAGATGCCGGCGAAAAGAATGCCGACGCCCGAAAGAGCCCAGACGAACTGGCGCAGCATCGCGTCGCCCGGCCGCTCGGGAGTCCAGCTGAGCCAGGCCCGCACGCCGCCATCGGGGGCCGGAATCGCGCGCCGGGACAGAGGATCGGCCGGCATCTCGCTGACGATGCGAATATTGGCCACCCGATAGCGATGCGACAGCTCGGCCAGCATGGTGCTGGTGACCCGGCGATAGCCGATGATCCGGATGGGGCCCAGCAGGTGCGCAAGCGAACCCGGACGCGCGGACACCTCCATCATCATCACGCTGATGGTGTCGAAGCCGTCATGGGTCAGAGACCAGGACGTCATGCCCGGCCCGCCGCGCAGGTCGGGCAGCTTGCGCAGCGCCGGCTCGATCTTCGAGCCTCCGGGAAGCGCCGGGCTGAAATGTCTCAGTCCCTCATAGCCGGTCTGCCCCGAGGGACTGTCTCCCTCGATCCCGGCGAAGACGATGCCAGAGGCGCCGACGACATAGGCGCCGTCGAATTCCAGAAAGCGGCTGCCGAGGCGCCCCAGCGTCGCCTGCAGCGCGCCCAGCGGATCATGGCCGGCAAAGGGCACCTGCAGATCGCCCGCGGCTGTCAGGCTCTGGAAGCGGAGTTCGCGCAGGCGGACCTGGCTCTCGATCGCGGCGTCGATGCGGTCGCGTTGCCGCTCGGCCTCGAGGCGGTTTGCGTCACTGGTGATCGCGAGGACAACGGCGACGGCTGCCGCCATCACCATGATGAAAGCGCAGCCCAATGTCGCGACCGAACTCCTCAGCATCCGGGCGGATGCGTCGGCGTTGGTCAATTTTCCGACGGAAGGCGACGACATCAGAGGTCCTGGAGCGGCCAAGTTGAGCCGAACCATCGCAGGGATGTCTTGATATCCCGTTGACGCATCTGAGCATCGTCGAGCTATCTCGGCGGGTCTTTCTCAATCCTTCCCGGGCTCGTAGGGCGGTCTGGGGATCGCGGTATGCGCCGCGCGCAGCGCCGCCGACCAGCGTTCGCGCAGATCATGGAAGTAGGGTTCTCCCGCCTCGATGCGGCGGGTCAGTTCCGGTTCGTCGGCGTCGCGGCGCATCACGAGCAGATCGATGGGCAGCCCGACCCCGAGATTGGAGCGCATCGTCGAGTCCATCGAGATCAACCCGACCTTGAGCGCGTCGTAGAGATGCGTCTTGTAGGTGATGGCGCGGTCGAGGATCGGCTTGCCGTATTTGTGCTCGCCGATCTGCAGGAAGGGCGCGTCCATCCCGCATTCGATGAAGTTGCCGGCGCCATAGATCATGAACAGGCGCATCGGCTGGCCCCGGATCTGACCGCCGAACAGCATCGAGACGTCGAACTTCACGCCGGCTTCCTTCAGCGCCGGTCCGTCCTCGGCCCTGACATGGCGGATGGCGCGGCCGACGAGCTGGGCCGCCCGGAACATCGAGGTCGCTCCCTGAAGAGTGTCGCTCTCGCCGGTCTCCGGATTGGGCAGGCCCTCATGCAGCAGGCTGACCACGGACTGCGTGACCGAGAGGTTGCCGGCGGTCATCAGCCCGAAGGTGCGGTCGCCCGGCCAGGAGAAGACATGCAGCTTGCGGAAGGTCGAGATGTCGTCGAGCCCCGCATTGGTGCGGGTATCGGCGATCATGACGAGCCCGTCCTGAACGAGGATTCCGGCGCAATAGGTCAAAGGGGTGATCCTGGTCTGGCGAAAGCGGGTGGCGCTGTCGTCGCACATCGCCGGGCGCCCCGCCAGCCACGAGGCCGCGGGCGGACATCGTGTCCGCGCGCGCGAGCTATTGGTTCGCGGCGCGCCCGTCGGCGTTGCGGGCGCTGACGCGCACGGCGAGCGCCTCGCCATCGCCGCCCTTGCGCGCCCCGCGCACGGGAGCCGCATCCGCGAAATCGAGCCCGGCCGCGACGCGGACATGGGTGTCGATCGGGCACAGGCCGTTGGCGGGATCGAAGCCGATCCAGCCATAGCCGTCGAGATGGACCTCGGCCCAGGCATGGGCGCCGTTGGCATGGGGCAGGGTGTCGGACTGGGCGACATAGCCGGAGATGTAGCGGGCCGGGACGTCGAGATGGCGGGCGCAGGTCATGAAGACATGGGCCATGTCCTGGGGAATGCCTTCTCCCGCGGCGAAGGCGGCGGCCGCGCCAAGGCCGGTGCGCTGCCCGGTCTCGATGCAGGGCAGCGTTTCGTGCAGGGCCTCCATCAGCGCATGCATCTTCGACAGCGGCGTTTCGGCCGCGCGGGTGACATCCTCCGCAAAGGCGGCGAGCGCGGCGTCGCGCATCGTGAGCAGCGTGTCGCGGCGGAAGACCTCGACCGGAACGCGTTCGGTGACGCCGCGGACGATGCCGGCGAGATCGGTGGTCTCGATCAGCCCCTCGACCTGGATCGCCATCTCGGCGATCGGGCCGTCGGCCGAGAAAGTATGGATGATGTTGCCGAAGGGGTCCTGCGTCGCGCGCAGCCGCCCGTCGATGGTCGGCTCGATGCGCCAGGACATGACGTGCTGGCCGTCATGGTCGCGCGGGGTCAGCCGCAGGATCTGCGTGATATGCCGCGCCGGCTCGGCATAGACGTAAGCGATCGTGTGAGAAATCCTGATCCGCATCGTTCCGCGTTCAATCTAGATATCTGCTGACGTTTGTGATGTCGGTCAAAGCGTAAGACAGGCGGCTCAACCAAGGTGGGCTATTGATGAAAGCGCCCCTTCTCGCACCCGAATCTCACTTGGACGCCATTCTGCTGCGTAAATAGGCGCTGTGTAAGCCAGCAATTTTCCTGGTTGTAAGGGTTTTTCTCGTCGGCATCGAAAGTTGCTATGTGAGCGCGCATTGAACTGTCTGCAGGCGAATTTCTATACAACGTGTAAACATCGCTGGCTAATGTGGGCATTGAGACAGTGATGAGCAGGGACGCAGTGTATAGGGTCACTGCAGGTACTGCTCGAAAATGGTGCCGCCGAGCCGGTTGTTCTCGGTGATGAAGTCCTCGATGAATTCGTGCAGCCCGTGCTGGAAGACGTCGTCGATGCTGGTGCTCGAGAGGTTGGCGAGCGTCTTGCGCGCCTGGCGCTGGGCCGGGCCCTGGCGGCCATAGGAATCGCCGAGCAGATCGAGGAAGCGCGAGATGTTCTCGTAGCAGGCGGCCAGCGAGCGCGGCATGCGCCGGTTGAGGATCAGGAGGTCTGCGATCAGCAGCGGCTTCACCGCCTCGCGATAGACCCAGTGATAGGCGGTGAGCGCCGAGACCTCGCGCAGCACGGTGGTCCACTGGAAATAGTCGAGCGACCCGCCGACCTGCTCGTTGGCCGGCAGCAGCACATGGTACTTCACGTCGAGGATGCGGGCGGTGTTGTCGGCGCGCTCGACATAGACGCCGAGCCGCGAGAACCAGTAGCCGTCGTCGCGCAGCATGGTGCGGTAGGCCGAGCCGTCGAAGACGAGCGAGACGTTCTTCACCCAGTCGAGGAAGCGGGCGAACTCCTCGCGGTCCATGCGCTTCTTCTCGAAGCGCTGCAGCTCCAGCCAGGCGCCGTTGAGCGCATCCCACATCTCCGAGGTCAGCGCGGTGCGGACGCCGCGCGCATTTGAGCGGGCGAGCGCGAGGCAGTTGCGGATCGAGGAGGGATTGTCGGGGTTGAAGGTCAGGAAGTCGCAGACATTGCGCTCATTGGCCTCGCCATAGGCGGTGGCGAAGGCCTCGTCGCAGCCTGCGGTCGCGACCGCGCTCTGCCATTCGCTGCCGGCGCCGCCATAGGAGGAGGGCAGGTTGGACAGGCGCATCGTGGCGTCGAGGATGCGGGCGAGGTATTCCGCCCGCTCGACGTAGCGGGAGACCCAGTAGAGGCTGTCGGCGGTGCGCGAGAGCATAGTCAGATCGGGCCTTCTGGCGACGAGGCGGGAGGAATCGACAGGTCGGTTGAACAGGGAGCCGGTGCCGAGATCAGGCATCGAGCACCCAGGTGTCTTTGGTGCCACCGCCCTGGCTGGAGTTCACGACGAGGGAGCCTTCCTTGAGGGCGACGCGGGTCAGGCCGCCCGGCACGCAGGAGATGCCGTTGGCGCCCGACAGCACATAGGGCCGCAGATCGACATGGCGCGGAGCCACGCCGGAGGCGACGAAGGTCGGGCAGGTCGAGAGCGCCAGCGTCGGCTGGGCGATGAAGCCTTCGGGGCTCGCCTTGAGCTTGCGGCGGAAGGTCTCGATCTGCGCCTTGTTGGCGTGGGGGCCGACCAGCATGCCGTAGCCGCCCGAGCCGTTGACCTCCTTGACGACGAGCTGCTCGAGATTGTCGAGCACATAGGCGTTGGCTTCCGGCTCGCGGCAGCGCCAGGTCGGTACATTCTTCAGGATCGGCTCCTCGCCTGTGAAGAACCTCACGATCTCCGGCATGTAACTGTAGACCGCCTTGTCGTCGGCGACGCCGGTGCCGACCGCATTGGCGAGCGTGACGTTGCCGGCCTTGTAGGCGCCGATCAGCCCGGGAACGCCGAGCACCGAGTCGCTGCGGAAGACCAGCGGGTCGATGAAGTCATCGTCGATGCGGCGGTAGATGACGTCGACGCGCTTGGGCCCCTGCGTGGTGCGCATGTAGACCACGTCGTCCTTGACCAGCAGGTCCGAGCCCTCGACCAGCTCGACGCCGAGCTTGTCGGCCAGGAAGGAGTGCTCGTAGAAGGCCGAGTTGAACTGGCCCGGCGTCAGCAGGCAGATGTTGGGGTCTGACGACGCGCTGCGCGGCGCCACCGAACGCAGCGTCGCCAGCAGCTGGTCGGGATAGTTGTCGACCGGCGCGACGCGATGCGTGGCGAAGAGCTCCGGGAAGAGCCGCAGCATCACCTCGCGGTTCTCCATCATGTAGGAGACGCCCGACGGCGTGCGGGCATTGTCCTCCAGCACATAGAAGGTGTCTGCATCGACCCGGACGATGTCGATGCCGGCGATGTGGCAGTAGATGCCGTGCGGCACCTGGAAATCGACCATCTCGAGCTGGTAGCAGGCGTTGCGATAGACCAGATCGGCGGGAATGATGCCGGCCTTGATGCATTCCCTGGGGCCGTAGACATCGGCCAGGAACATGTTGAGCGCGGTGACGCGCTGGCGCAGGCCGGCTTCGAGCTTGGTCCATTCCGGCTTGGTCAGCACGCGCGGGATGATGTCGAAGGGGATCAGGCGCTCGGTCGATTCCTCGTCGCCATAGACGGCGAAGGTGATGCCGATGCGGCGGAAGAAGAGTTCGGCCTGGCTGCGCCGCAGCGCCAGCATCTCCGGCGGCGCTTCCTTCAGCCAGCGGTCCAGTGCCGTATAGGCCTGCCGGACATCGCCCTCCGTCCCCGTCATCTCATCGAACGCGACCATGCAGCCTTCTTTCCCCATTTTCAGCAGCCTATGCGCATTCGCAGGCGTTCGGAAAGGGGGCCGATGGTCAGGGGTGCGCCGCCTGTTGCCTAATCCTTGCGCAAATGCCGGCGACGCTCAAACGGACCTGTCCCGCGGGGAACAGCGCCGCTCATCTCCGTTCCCTAGCGTCATGAAACCAGGCGGTTCGCAGGGGCGGGCAGGGACAACGACGATGGCAAAGATTCTCGATTTCGGTGACGATCAGATCTTCTTCACGGTGACGATGGGCGTCGGCCCGGGCCGAGCCAATAATCGCGACGACGTCACCCTCGTCCAATACTATCTCAACCTCTGGATCTCGCATGAGTCGGTTGCGGCCGAGCGCCGGCAGTTCGGCGAGCGAGCCAGGCAGCTTCTCGCGACCGACGGCATCATCGGGCCGAAGACGAAGGCGCGGATCAAGATGTTCGAGACGTGGATGAACGATATGCAGCCCTGGCCGCGCGGCGATGGCTGTATCGATCGCATGCCCAACGACAGGCCCGGTTTTCGGCGCGCCGACGGGAGCATCGGCACCTGCATGATCTTCTACATCAACCAATATGTGGTGGAGTTCTACGAGCCGGTCTACGGCAATCTCCTGAACCTGACCCGCCGCCCGGATTATCCGCCGCGCCTACGCTCGCTGGTCAATCGCTATTCGGCCCGCGCCGCCTGACGACCAGCGCTGCCCGAGGGCGCGCAGAGGCCCGGCCCTAGATCAGACCGAGGCCGCGGAAGCTGGCATGGCCGTCGCGGCCGACGATGACGTGGTCGTGGATCGCGATGCCCAAGGGCTTGGCGATATCGACGAGTTCGCGCGTCATCTTCACGTCGGCGGCGGAGGGCGTCGGGTCACCCGAGGGGTGGTTGTGCACAAGAATGATCGCCGAGGCCGAGAGTTCGAGCGCGCGGCGGACGACCTCGCGTGGATAGACCGGGGTGTGGTCGACCGTGCCCGTCTGCTGGACCTCGTCGGCGATGACAGCGTTCTTCTTGTCGAGAAAGAGCAGCCGGAACTGCTCGCGCTCGGCGAAGGCCATGGTGGTGCGGCAGTAGTCGAGCACCGCCGACCAGGAGGAGAGCACGGTGCGCCTCGTAACGGCGCCCCTGGCCATGCGCTGCAGGGCCGCCTCGACCACCTTCAGATCGAGCGCGACGCCCTCGCCGATGCCCTTGACTTCGGTCAGCCGCGCCGCCGGCGCGCCGAGCACCTCGGCGAAGGAGCCGAAGCGCGCGATCAGCTCCTTGGCGAGCGGCTTGACGTCGCGCTGCGGGATCGAGCGGAAGAGCAGCAGTTCGAGCAGTTCGTAATCGGGCAGGGTGTCGGCGCCCGCCTCCTGGAAGCGGGTGCGCAGCCGCTCGCGATGGCCGAGGTAATGCGGAGCGGAGGAGGCCGGGGCCGGCGAGGCAGGCCGCATGGGACGGCGCGATCTCTCGTCCGCCCCTGCGCTCATTGTGCCGCGAGCGGGTTGTCCCGTCCCGAGGGCGAGAGCGTGAAGATCTCGCAGCCGGTCTCGGTGACGCCGATGGTGTGCTCGAACTGGGCCGAGAGCGAACGGTCCCGCGTCACGGCGGTCCAGCCGTCGGAGAGCACCTTCACGCCGGCCTTGCCGAGATTGATCATCGGCTCGATGGTGAAGATCATCCCGGGCTTCAGCTGCGGGCCTTCGCCCGGCGAACCGTAGTGCAGGATGTTGGGCGCGTCGTGGAAATTGCGGCCGACGCCGTGGCCGCAGAAATCCCTGACCACCGAGCAGCGCTCGGCCTCGGCATAGCGCTGGATGGCGAAGCCGATATCGCCGGTGCTGGCGCCGGCGCGCACCGCCTTGATGCCGCGCATCAGGCTCTCATAGGTGATCTCGACCAGGCGCTCGGCCTTCCGCGAGAGCGTGCCGACACCGTACATCCGGCTCGAATCGCCATGCCAGCCATCGACGATCAGCGTGTAGTCGATGTTCAGGATGTCGCCTTCGCGCAACGGCTTGTCGTCGGGAATGCCATGGCAGACGACATGGTTGATCGAGGTGCAGATCGACTTGGTGTAGCCGCGATAGAACAGCGTGGCGGGGTAGGCGCCGTTGTCGCGCGCGAACTGGAAGGCGAGATCGTCGAGACGCTGGGTGGTGACGCCCGGCTTGACGTAGGCGCCGAGCATGTCGAGGCCCTCGGCCGTCAGTCGGCCGGCCTTGTGCATGGCCGCGAAGGCCTCCGCGCCGTGAATCTTGATGGCCGGCTCGCGGTGCCGCGACCGGCCCAGTGTCTCGTCAAAGGTCATGTTCGCCGGACAACTCCTCGCCGGGCCTATCTATTGCGTTTGGCGGAGGGCGCAAGGCGGCTCGGCCCTGCGTCCCGTCGTCTCCACGTCGCTTCGACGCTCGGCGTGTCGCGCCGGCTGGCGTCGCAGGCCGCGCGCGTGTATCAGGCGGGCAACATGGCCAGCATCGATCATTCACAGGCGGAGGACAAGCCTTACGGCGCCTTCGCACCGCCGCGCGGCTTGTCGCGCCTCATCGGCTGGACGCGCTGCGCGTCCGACAGCTTCTTCGGCCGCAAGTTCGCCTATGCCCTGCGCCGGCTCGGCCTGCGCTCGCTCGCCGGCCGCCCCGTCGACATCGAGTCGCTGGGGGCGCGCATGCGGCTGTATCCGGACGGCAATGTCTGCGAGAAGCGGGTTCTGTTCACGCCGCAATATTTCGATCCCGTTGAGCGCGATATCCTGGCCTCGCGCCTGCGCGACGGCTTCCGCTTCATCGACATCGGCGCCAATATCGGGGCGTATTCGCTCTTCGTCGCCGCCAGGGCCGGGCCGAGTGCACGCATCGTCGCCGTCGAGCCCCAGCCCGAGGTCTTCGCGCGGCTGGCCTTCAACATCGCCCAGAACCCGTTCGGCACGGTCAAGGCGGTGGCCTGCGCGCTCGCCGACAAGCCGGGCGAGCTGACGCTCTTCCTCGACCCGACCAATCGCGGCGAATCGAGCGTGCGCATCCTGCGCTCGAGCGCCGGCAGCACGGTGCGGGTTCCCGCCATGACGCTGCTCGCGCTGGTCCAGAACGAAGGCTATGAGCGCCTCGACGCGATCAAGCTCGATGTCGAGGGCGCGGAGGATCTGATCCTCGAGCCCTTCCTGCGCGACGCGCCGCAGAGCCTCTGGCCGGGGCTGATCGTCATCGAGGATTCGCGCCAGCGCTGGCAGAGCGACCTCGCCGCCCTGCTGGAGCGCAGCGGCTACACGCTGCTGGCGCAGACGCGGCTCAATCTCGTCTTCGAGCGCCCGCATACGCCGGCCGAAGAGGCTGTGATCGGCGGCTGAAGGCGCGGCGAAGGCGCCGCTTGAGCCGGCGCCGGCAAAGCCCTAGCAGTAGCGGCGCCAGGAGGCGGAGCGCGCCTCGCGCCGCAGCCAGGAGCCGGAACGACCATGAGCGAGACCACCTCTTCCCCGGCCAGCGTGACCGCCGCGATCCTGGTCATCGGCGACGAGATCCTGTCGGGCCGGACCAAGGACAAGAACATCGGCTACATCGCCGAGTACCTGACCCATATCGGCATCGAGCTGCGCGAGGTCCGGATCGTCCCGGACGTGCAGGAGGAGATCGTCGCGGCGCTGAACGCGCTGCGGGCGCGCTACACCTACATCTTCACGACCGGCGGCATCGGGCCGACCCATGACGACATCACCGCCGATTCGGTGGCGGCCGCCTTCGGCGTCTCGATCGACCACGATCCGCGCGCCATCGCGATGCTGGCCGAGCGCTTCCCGCCCGACCAGCTCAACGAGGCGCGGCTGCGGATGGCGCGGATTCCCGCCGGGGCCGACCTCATCGCCAATTCGGTGTCGAAGGCGCCGGGCTTCAAGATCGGCAACGTCCATGTGATGGCGGGCGTGCCCTCGATCATGCAGGCGATGCTCGACGTGGTCGCCCCGACGCTGCAGACCGGCGTCAGGATCCTGTCCGATACCGTCCGCGCCGGCCTGCGCGAGGGCGATATCGGCACGGCGCTGGCCGAGGTCGCCAAGGCCCATCCGAACGTCTCGATCGGCTCCTATCCGTTCTTCTCGGAGACGGGGCCGGACACCAATGTCGTGGTGCGCTCGCGCGACCCCGACGCGCTGGCGGTTGCGATGGAGGCCGTGAAGGCGATGATCGCGGCCGAGCAGGCGAAGCTCGGCGCCTGACGCAAGGGCTTTTGCGGGGACGAGCGGCGCGTCGCCTCTTGCCAGCGGCGCGCCGATAGGGTTTTGCCACGGGCTGAAGGGCCGTTCGTGCCCGTACCGATCCGGAGCCTCCGCGTCATGGCCGAGCCGACCTCCAACAAGGCTTTCCCCGTTTCCTGGGACCAGTTCCACCGTGACGCCCGGGCGCTCGCCTGGCGTCTTGCGGAGAAGGGGCCTTTCGAGGCGATCGTCTGCATCACGCGCGGCGGGCTGGTGCCGGCGGCGATCATCTGCCGGGAGCTGGGCCTGCGCCTGATCGAGACGGTCTGCGTCGCCAGCTATCACGACTACAAGAACCAGACCGAGCTCAAGGTGCTCAAGGACGTCGCGCCCTCGATCAAGGCGATCGGCGACGGCAAGGGCCGGGGCGTGCTCGTCGTCGACGACCTCACCGACACCGGCAAGACCGCGCGTGTCGTGCGCGAGATGCTGCCGAACGCGCATTTCGCGACGGTCTACGCCAAGCCCGCCGGCGTGCCCACCGTCGACACCTTCGTCACGGAGGTCAGCCAGGACACCTGGATCTATTTCCCCTGGGACATGGGGCTGGCTTATGTCGAGCCCATCGCCAAGGATCACAAGGGCTGAGGCCCACATGGGCTGAGGGTGGGCCGGCCGCCACCGTCGGGAGGAGATCGCGATGATCGACGCAGCGACGGACCTGCCGAACCGCATTCCCTGGCCGCCCCTGCTCTATGGTGGGGCGATCCTGATCGCGATGGTGCTGCAGAGGCTGCTGCCGCTGCCCTATCCTGCGCCCGACGGCGCGCTTGCGGGCTGGCTCGGCCCCGTCGGCTGGGCGCTGCTGGCGGTCGGGGCCGGCTTCGATCTCTCCGCCATGGCGACGATGGCCCGCGCCCGCGCCAACATCCTGCCGCATCGCGCCGCGACCGCGCTGGTCGAGAGCGGGCCCTTCGCGATCAGCCGCAACCCGATCTATCTCGGCAACACCCTGATGATGGTCGGGGCCGGCCTCGGCTTCGGCAATCTCTGGCTGATCGTGACCGGGCTCGTCGCCGCATTCCTGGTTCTGAAACTCGCCATCGCACGCGAGGAGCGGCATCTCGAAGCCGTCTTCGGCCCGGCCTGGCTGGCCTATCGCTGCCGCGTCCGCCGCTGGATCGGCCGGCACTGAGTGCCCGCTCCAGGTCCGGGTTCGACCCCGGTCACCGACCAGATGCATTACGCGTGATTGAACCGGCGAGGAGGCACAAAGACGGCCCCGGTGCGTTGACGGTCGTGGAGGCGACAAGGCGACCCCCCGTCGTCCGACGCCATACAGCTGAGACGGTCTGCGTCTCGTTCCCTCATGCCGACGGATTAAGGCACCGATGACCGACCGAGACGGGGTTGCCCGGGTTCCAGCCCCTTGGATCGAAAGGCGGCGTGGCCCGGTCTCGATCATCGTCGTCTTCGCGGCCCTGGCGCTGTTCCTGGTGCTGTTGCCGACGACGCTCCTGATGATCTTCGCGGGTCTGCTGCTTGCGATCCTGTTCAGGTCCTGCGGTGTCTGGCTCGGCCGTCGGCTCTCTGTCGGCCCACGCTGGGGTGTCGCGCTCTTTCTTCTTGGCGTGGTGCTGCTGATCGCGGGAGGAGGAATGGCGGTCGCGCCCGCCGTCGCGCAGCAGTTTGATGAGCTCTGGCGGCAAGTGCCGGAGGCGGTCGACAGCGTGCGGAAAAGGATCGACCAGTATGACTGGGCACGCGAAGCGCTTGAACGGCTCAGTCCCAGCGATCTTTGGTCCTCCCAGGCCGGTGGAGCGGCCACGCAGGCCGTCGGTTCGGCCTTTGGTTCGCTGGGGAACGGCGTCCTGCTGCTGTTCATCGCCCTCTACGGTGCGTTCGATCCCGAGACCTACAGACAAGGCTTCCTGAAGCTGTTTGCGCCGTCCCGGCGGGCACAAGCCGAAGTCGTGCTGGCCCGCAGTGTCGCCACCTTGCAGAACTGGCTTGTCGCGCAGTCGATCGCGATGGCCGTGGTGGGTGTGCTGACCGGGCTCGGCCTGTGGCTGATCGGCATCCCGCTTGCGCTGGTGCTGGGCCTGATCGCTGGGCTGCTCGCCTTCATTCCCAATGTCGGGCCGGTCCTGGCGGCTGCCCCCGGACTTCTGCTGGCCATGCCCGAGGGCATGAACACGGTCCTGATGGTCCTGGGCGTCTATCTCGCGGTTCAGGCGATCGAGAGTTACGTGGTCACGCCGATCGTTCAGGCTGAAAAAGTGTCGCTGCCTCCCGTCCTGGTCATTTGCACGCAGCTGGCTTTCGGCACCCTGTTCGGACTGATCGGCTTGGCGCTCGCCACGCCCATCACCGCGCTGGCATTGCAGCTCATCAACGATCTCTACGTCACAAACTATCTCGAAGAAGAGGACATCGGCACCACGGAAGGCTGACCTGCGCGGCTTGGGGCACGGGTCCGTTCGACCGTCGCGACCCGGCCACCGCTGCCGCTTTTCAGCGGGCCCGCAGCGCCACGCTCATGCCGGCGATCACCAGCACCATGCCGGCGATCTCGATGGCGGAGGGGTATTCGCCGAGCAGCAGGATCGCGGCGAGCGCGGTGACCACCGGGTTGAGCGGCAGGAACAAGGTCGCCCGCGAGGCGCCGAGCCACTCGACCGATTTGGTGTAGAGAAACAGGGCGCCGACGCCGACCAGCGCGCCCTGATAGAGCGCCTGCAGCGCGATCGCCGACCAGGCGACCTCGCCGAGCCGGATCGGCATGGTCGCTGCGAAGACCGGCAGGATCAGCAGCGAGAGCAGGCAGGTCGCGATGGTGACGTCGATCGCGTCCGTCCGCCAGCGCAGGGCCAGAAGCCCGAAGACCGACCACATCACGGCGTTGGCGACGAAGAAGAGATCGCCGATCCAGGCGCCGGCCCCCGCGCCCGATTCCCCGAAGGCCTGCCAGCCGAAGGCGCCGATGCCGGCCAGCACCAGAGCGAGCCCGAGCAGCCGCAGCGGACCCGGCCGCTCGCCCAGCACGAGGAAGGCCAGCGCCACCGTCATCACCGGGATCAGGCCGGGCACGATCACCGAGGCGTGCAGCGCAGGCGCGAAGGTCGCGCCGCCGACGAGGACCAGCGCATAGGGCGCACCCGCGAGCGCGGTCAGGATCAGCGCGCGCCGCCAGCCGAGCGCGCCGACCGGAAAGGGCCGCATCCGCCGCCTTGCGAGCGGCAGCAGCAGGAGCGAGGCGACGACGAAGCGCAGAATGGTGACGTCGGCCGCGCTCAGCCCGTCCGCCACCGACTGGCGCGAGACCACGGACTGCACGCCCCAGATCAGGCTGGTCAGCAGGCCGCAGCCGATGCCGAGCCAGAGGCGGCGGCGCGCGAGGGCGGCCGCGGTGGGAGAGGCGAGGTCTGACACGGGAGGCTTTCGCGCGGGACGGGGGCGCCCGTTCCTATGCGGTCCCCGCCTTCGCCGGGCAAGAGCGCGTCTTGCGACGCAGCCACGCGTTCTGCGGCTTGAGCGTGCCGGGTTAGCTCGGAACCGCCCCGTCATCCCGGGCTTGCCCCGGGATCCATCGGAGGGCTCCGGCGCTCTCCGATGGATCCCGGAGCTACGCTGCTTTGCAGCTCGTCCGGGATGACGGCGTGGTTCCGTGCAAAATCAGCCTGCGCTAGCCCGCCAGGAAGCGCTCGGCCGCGCCGTGCAGCACCTGGATGCCCAAAGCGAGGTCCTCGTCCTTCGTGTCCTCGCTCCAGTGATGCGAGATGCCGCCGATCGAAGGTACGAACAGCATCGAGGCGGGCATTGTGCGGGCGATGACCTGCGCGTCGTGGCCGGCACCCGAGGGCATGGTCTGCCAGGCGCCGGGCGCGAGGGCCTCGGCGGCGTTGGAGAGGGCCTGCATCATCGCGGGGTCGCACAGCGCCGGCACGGCCTTCGAAACCGAGGACAGCGTGATCCTGCAGCGCTCGCGGCGGTTGGCCTCCTGCACCAGCGATTTCAGCCCGGCCTCCAGCCGCTCCAGCACCGCCACCGAGACGTCGCGGAACTGGAACAGGATCTCGGCGCGGCCGGGGATGATGTTGGGCGCATCGGGCTCCAGCCGGAAGCGGCCGGTTGTCCAGGTCGTGCGCTCGCCGACGAGGCGGGGGAACTCCGCATCGATGGCCGCGAGCAACCTGACCGCGCTCAAGCCCGCATCCTTCCGCTCGGCCATGCTGGTGCCGCCGGCATGGTCCTGCTGGCCTTCGACGACGATGCGCCACTGCCAGATCGCGACGATGCCGGTGACGACGCCGAGCCGCAACGCCGCCGTCTCGAGCTGCGTGCCCTGCTCGATATGCATCTCGTAATAGCCCTTGTAGCGGCCGATCTCGAGTTGCCGGCGCGGCAGGCCTTCGAGCCCGGCGGCGCGCAGGGCTTCGCGCAGCGGCGTGCCATCGGTGCGGTTGCGGGCGCCGTCGATGGCCTCCTCGGTGAGATCGCCGATCATCGAGCGGCTGCCGGGCAGGCTGAGGCTGAAATGACCCTCCTCGTCGGCGAAGGCGCAGACATCGACCGGGAGGCCCGCCCGGGCGAGCGCGATGCCGGCGACGACGCCGAGCGCGCCGTCGAGCCAGCCGGCCTCGTTTTGCGATTCGATATGGCTGCCGACGAGGAGATGGGGGCCGGGACCGGGATGGCGGCCATAGACATTGCCGATGCCGTCGATCGAGGCCTCCAGCCCGCATTCGGTCAGCTTGCCCATCAGCCAGCGGCGCGCTTCCATGTCCTGGGGCGAATAGGTCGGGCGGTGGACGCCGGTCTTGAAGGTGCCGATGGCGCGCAGCTCGTAGAGATCACGCAGGAAGGCTTCAGTGTCGACGGCAGACATGGCGGGCTCGCTTTCGGGAAGGCGGGGAGGCGCGGGGCTTTTCGGGCTCAGGCGGGCGGCTGCTGGCCGACCGCGCCGGCGAAGTCGGCGACGGTCGAGACCCAGCCGAAGAAGGTCTCGATGTTGTAGAGCGCGGCCTTCTGGACGAAATCCGGCCCGGCGGCATGGGTGGCATCTTCCAGCACGACGCTGAAATATTCGAGATGGAAGGCGTCGCGCAGCGAGGATTCGACGCAGACATTGGTGGCGATGCCGGTGAAGACGAGATTGCGGATGCCGCGCGCCCGCAGCAGGCTGTCGATGTTGGTGTTGAAGAAGACGCTGTAGCGCGGCTTGGGCACGACGATGTCGCCCGGCTGCGGCGTCAGCGCATCGACGATGGCGTAGTCCCAGCCACCCTTGGCCAGCAACTTGCCGTCGAGTTCGGGCTTGCGGCGCATCGTCTTCAGCGCATTCGACTTGTGCCAGTTCGGCGAGCCCGTGCCGCCCGCCTCGCGATAGCCTGCGTCCCAGCCATTCTGCAGGAAGATCACGGGGATGCCGGCCTTGCGGGCGGCCTCGGCCGCCAGCGCGACCTGCCGGATCACGGCCGGCGTGCCGGCGATGTCGAAGCCGGCGAGGTCGATATAGCCACCCGGCGAGGCATAGGCGTTCTGCATGTCGACGACGATCAGCGCGGTGCGGCCCGGATCGAGGCGCAACGGCTCGGGCCGGGCCGGCAGGATGATCGAGGCGGCAGCGGCGTCAGGCTCTGGCAGACCGGCGGCGGACAGGGCGTGCATCGGCATCTCCGGGAAGGCATGGGCGGTGGTGCGGGAGCATCGCATGCCGGGCGGAACCGGCAAGACGGGCGGGCTTTGCCAGCAAGAGCCATGCCGGACTGCCATGCGTCGTCGCGGCCTTCCGGTCTGAAACTTGCCTCGACCGATTCCGGGAGGACGCGCGATGAATGACGGGGTCGAGAGCTCACTCGCGGACGAGGCGGCGCTGGCGGCGCGGCTGCTGGACGAGATCGCCCAGGCCCGGGCCGATGCGCACGAGGACCCGTTCGGCAACCCGGTCCTGCGCGTGACGCTGTGGCTGACACGGCGGATGGACCGCGGCGAGCTCGACGTCGAAGCCGCCGTCGCGCTGGTGCGGCGGCTGGGGCGGGAGGCGCTGCGCCAGCGCGCCGGGCGGCTGGCGGCCTATGTCGGGCTCGACGGCGATGGCGAGGCCGCCTTCGCCGCGCTCGCCGGCACGCTTGTCGAGACGGTCTCCGGCGCGCCCGATCCGCTGGCGGCCTATCGCGAGGCGGTGGAGCGGCTGCGCTTCGCGGCCGTCTTCACCGCCCATCCGACCTTCGGCATGAGCCGCAGGCTCGCCCATGCCCTCGCCGCTGAGGCGAGCGGGGAGGCGGGTGGCGAGGCGGTGATCGACGATGCCGCGCTGTCCTTCCGGCCCGATGGGCGGATCACGCTGCAGGACGAGTTCGAGCAGGCGCGCTACGCCGTGCGCCATGCCCGCGACGCGATCGACCGCCTGAACGCCGCGCTGCTGCGGGCGGCGCAGGAACTCGCGCCCGAGCACTGGCACGGGCTGGCGCCGTGCCCGGTCATCCTCGCCTCCTGGGTCGGCTGCGACACGGATGGGCGCACCGATATCGGCTGGTGGGACACGTTGCGCTACCGGCTGGAATCGAAGCAGGGCCAGTTCGCGCGCATCCTCGAGAAGCTGCCGGCTGTGCCGGCAACCGCTGCCGTGCGCGAACTGGTCGCCACGGGGCTGGCGGCGGTCGAGCGGCAGCTGGCGCTGGCGCCACCGATCATGACGCAGCCCGCTCTGCCGGCGCTGCAGGCCTTCGCGCTGGCGCTGGTCAACGAGCGCGAGGCGGCGCTGCCGGAGGCGTCGCGCCTGATCGCGGCGCTGGACGAGGCCATCGCGCTGTCTTCCGATGACGACACGACGATGGCGCTCTGCCTGGTCAGGGCCGGCTGCGTCGCCCATGGCGTCTCGATCGCGCTGCCGCATTTCCGGCTCAACGCCTCGCAGCTCCACAACGCCATGCGCGGCGTGATCCCGCTCGACGAGGAGCCGACGCAGCCGGCGCAGCGGCGCGCCTTTCTCTCGGCGGTGAACGGTCTGCTGGCGAAGGTCGCGCCGATCGCGGTCGATTTCGGCGCGCTGGCGGCCGAGCGCGCCTCGGCGACCCGCATGCTGATGACGATCGCGCAGATCGTGAAACATGTGGATGGCACCAGGGCGGTGCGGTTTCTCGTGGCCGAGACGGAGACCGGCTACACGCTGCTCTGTGCGCTCTGGCTCGCCAGCCGCTTCGGCATTGCCGACCGCGTCGAGATCTCGCCGCTGTTCGAGACGGAAGACGCGCTGGAGCAGGGGCCGCGCATCATCGACGAGGCACTGCGCAGCCCGCATTTCCGGGCTTATCTCAAGCGCCATGGCCGCTTCTGCGTGCAGTTCGGCTATTCCGATTCCGGCCGCTATATCGGGCAGGTCGCGGCGACCTTCTGGATCGAGCGGCTGCGCATCCGCATCTGCGAGCTGCTGCGCCGCTACGACCTTTCCGAGGTCGAGCTGGTCATTTTCGACACCCATGGCGAATCCGCCGGGCGCGGCGCCCATCCCGCCAGCCTCGCCGACCGGCTGGCCTATCTCGAACCCGCCTGGGCGCGCGCCGCCTTTGCCAAGGCGGGCCTGCGCACTGTGCGCGAGACCAGCTTCCAGGGCAGCGACGGCTATCTGATGTTCGGCACGCCGCAGTTGGCGGCGGCAACCGTCGGGCGCATCGCGGAGGCGGTGCTCGTGCCGGTGGCCGACGACGTCGCCGACCCGATCTATGACGAGCCGGACTTCGCGACCGAGTTCTTCCAGACCGTGCGCGAGGAGATGACGGCGCTGGTCGACGACCCCGGCTATGCCGCGCTGATCGGCACCTTCGGCCCCTCGCTGCTCGACAAGACCGGCTCGCGCCCCGCCGCGCGCCAGAGCGATGCCGGCGGGCCGACGCGCATCCGCCATCCGCGCGAATTGCGCGCCATCCCCAACAACGCGATCCTGCAGCAGCTCGGCTGGCTCGCCAACAGCGTCCACGGCATCGGCCAGGCGGCGGCGCGCGCGCCCGATCTGTTCAACGCGATGCGCGAGCGCTCCGACCGCTTCGACCGGGCCTATCGGCTCGCTGAGCATGCGCTCGCCGCCAGCGACCTCGACGTGCTGCGCGCCTATCTCGATTCGCTCGACCCCGGCAGCTGGTTCGACCGGGCGCGGCGCACCGTGCGCGAGGGACGCCGCGACGAGTTGCTCGCGGTCGGCGAGGCGCTGTCGCGGCTGGATCTCGCGCCTTCGCTGCGCAGCCTGTTCTGGCGGCTCTCCTCGGATGCGCTGAAGCTGAAGGCGGCTGCGCCCGATTTGCCGGAGATGCCGGCGCGGCTGGTGGCGCTGCATGCGCTGCGGCTGGCGGCGATGCACGGCATCTGGCTGCGGGCGAGCCATATCCCGGATTTCCGGCCCCATGCCGGCATCACCCGCGAGGTGCTGGTCGAGCGGCTGCTGCGGCTCGATGTGCCCGCCAGCTTGGCCTTGCTGGCCGACATCTTCCCGCTGCGGCCCGACCCGACGATTGGGCTCGATTTCGGCGAGCCGCCGGGCCCGCGCGAGACCGGCACCTATGAGGCGCTGCACCGCGACGTGATCGCGCCCATGCAGAGCCTGTTCGAGCTGCTGCGCGAGATCTCGGGCGCGATCCAGCACGAGATCGGGGCGTTCGGCTAGGCATTCAGATCTGGCGGAATCCGTCATTGCGAGGAGCGTCGCGACGAAGCAATCCAGGGGGACGTCGAGCGCTGCGGGGTCTGGATTGCTTCGCTTTCGGTCGCAATGACGGCGAGTTCGGGCTTCGATCGTCGTTGCATCCTCAGGATATCGGCTTACCTAGGCTGAGAGGAAACGCCAGCCGGGAGCCGAGCCAAGCATGGCCGACACCGAACGAGACCTGCCCGTCTTCGATGCGGCGGGCGCAAGGATCACCCTGTTCCAGGCCCTGCTTCAGGCGGTCTCCCGCCATGGCAAGGGCCGCGTCGCGGTCGAGGATGCCGAGCGCAAGCCGCTGAGCTATGGCAACCTGGTGCTGGGCGCGCTTGTGCTCGGGCGCAAGCTCGCGGGCTTCACGCAGCCCAAGGAGCATGTCGGCGTGCTGCTGCCGAATGTGCAGGCGCTGGCGGTGACGCTGTTTGGGCTGTCGGCCTTCGGCCGCGTGCCGGCGCTCTTGAACTTCACCGCCGGTGTCAAGAATCTGCGGGCGGCGGGCGAACTCGCCGAGCTGAAGACGATCGTCACCTCGCGGCGCTTCGTCGACCAGGCCAAGCTCGAGGACGAGCTCGAGGCGCTCGGCGAGAACAGGCGGGTCATCTATCTGGAAGATGTCCGCAAGGAGATCACCAGCCTCGACAAGGCCCTGGGTGCGCTGTCGAGCCTCGCGCCGCGCTTCGTCCATCGCTCACACGCCGCCGCGCCGGACGAGGCGGCGGTGATCCTGTTCACCTCCGGCACCGAGGGCAAGCCGAAGGGCGTGGTGCTGAGCCACGCCAATCTGGTCTCGAATGCGCGGCAGATCTTCGCACTCGCGGCGGGCTTCCTGTCCGAGCGCGACATCGTCATGAACCCGCTGCCGGCCTTCCACTCCTTCGGGCTGACGGCGGGCATGCTGATGCCGCTCTTGTCGGGCATGAAGGTCGTGCTCTATCCGAGCCCGCTGCACTACAAGCAGGTGCCCAAGCTGATCGGCGAGACCGGCTGCACCTTCCTGTTCGCGACCGATACCTTTTTGCAAGGTTACGCCCGCGCTGCGGACCCGGACGACCTCAAGAGCGTGCGCTATGTCGTGGCCGGGGCCGAGCGGGTGAAGCCGGAGACGCGGCGGATGTGGGAGCCCTACGGCACCACGATCCTCGAAGGCTATGGCTGTACCGAATGCTCGCCCGTTCTCGCCTGCAACACGCCGCTGGCGACACGCGAGGGCAGTGTCGGGCGGCTGCTGCCGGGCATCGAGGCGCGGCTGGAGCCGGTCGAAGGCATCCATGAGGGCGGCAAGCTCTGCGTCCGCGGCCCCAACATCATGGCGGGCTATCTCAGCGCTGACCGGCCGGGCGTACTCGTGCCGCCGGAGGGCGGCTGGCACGACACCGGCGACATCGTCACGCTCGACGACGGCTTCGTCGTCATCAAGGGCCGGGCGAAGCGCTTCGCCAAGCTCGGCGGCGAGATGGTGTCGCTCGCGGCGGTCGAATCGATGGTGTCCGGGCTCTGGCCGGACTTCAACCATGTCGTGGTGGCGCTGCCCGACGCCCGCAAGGGCGAGCAGCTCGTCCTCGTCACCGAGAAGCCCAATGCCGAGCGCAGCGTGCTGCAGGAGACGGCGAAAGTGCAGGGCTTCCCGGAACTCTGGGTGCCGCGCGCCATCCTGGTGACGAACTCGATTCCCGTCCTCGGCAATGGCAAGATCGATTATGGCGCGACGCTCGAACTCGCCCGGTCGCGACGCTCGCTTCTGTAAAGCCACAATCATGCTGTTGCTGCGGCCCATGATTCTGCTCAGTTCCGCCACTCCCCTGCTCGGGGCCCTGCGCGCCGCGGCGCTTTCGCCGCTGCTGTTCCTCGCCCCGGCCGATCTCGCGGCGCAGGAGCGCGGCGCCGTCTATGAACGCCGCGACGAGTGCATCGCCGGCGGCATCCTGACGGCGGAGCAGTGCGAATTCGCCTATCGCAATGCCCGCGCCGAATTCGAGCAGAAGGCGCCGCGTTACGCCTCGCGGGCGCTGTGCGAGCGCAGCCACAAGCGCTGCGGCGCGCAGATGATCGCGACCGGCGGCTGGGAGAGCTTCGGCAAGGGCGGGGCGACCTATGTGCCGCGCTTCACCGGGGTGCGGGTGACCGGGGAGGGCGCTGCCCGCCGGGCCTTTCCGGTGATCGAGGGCGGCGGGCGCGTCGCCTTCGCCGGGCGCAGCGTCAGCGAGTTGCAGGACAAGGTCGCCGGGCGCCAGGGCACGATCGGGCTCGCCGCCTCGCGCGGCCAGGGCGGGAGCGGTCCGCAGAGCGGGGCGCCTTACGTCAAGCGTGGCGACCGCGACGACACGGTGCGCGTGCCGATGCAGGAGAAGCCGATCGGCTCGAACGTGGCGCCCGGCCTCTATGTCGATCCCGACGGCGTCGAATGGTACAAGCCGGCGCGGCGGAACTGAGCCTGACTCCCTCCCCCCGCTTGCGGTGGGGAGGGCCGGGGTGGGGGGCAGTTCCGCTCGGCGGTCTGCTGAAGGCCAGGGCGAAACCTGCTTTGCGGCCCCCCCATTCCTCACCCTTCCCCACCGCAAGCGGGGGGAAGGGGATGAGCCCCGGCTTCGAGCGAACGCCTTGGTTGCGTGCTTGCAGCGCTTGCGCCCCGCGCCCGCGGCGGCTACCGCTCTGCCTCAGGCGGACGTGGCGAAACTGGTAGACGCAAGAGACTTAAAATCTCTCAGCCGCGAGGCTATGCGGGTTCGATCCCCGCCGTCCGCACCAAGGGCTAGTTGCCGGCTCAGCGCCTCGCGCAAAACCCAAACATCACCGTCAGATTGTTCGCGGGCATCTCGATCACCTCCGGCGCGCCGAACCCGGCCGCCACTGCCAGCGCCGTGACTTCGCCGAGGTCGCGCAGGCCCCAGGCCGGGTCGCGTTCGCGCAGGCTCTCGTCGAAGGCGGCGTTGCCGGGCTCGAGCGGGCGGCCGGGGCGGCGGAAGGGGCCGTAGAGGATCAGCGGCGCGCCCGTCGTGAGCAGGGCGCCCGCGCCGCGCAACAGCCCTTCCGTCGCCGCCCAGGGGGCGATGTGGATCATGTTGATGCAGAGGATCGCGGCCGGCGTCTCGCCGGGCGGCAGGGTCGCGGGCCAGGCGGGGTCGGCGGCGTCGATCCGCAGCGGCGGCAGGACGTTGGTCGCGCCCGCCTGCGCGGTCCATGCGGCGATGCTGGCGAGCGCCTCTCGCGCCGGGTCGCTCGGCTGGAAGGTCAGGGCCGGCAGGGCTTCTGCGAAATGGACGATGTGCTCGCCCGAGCCGCTGGCGATCTCGAGGACGAGGCCGCTGTCGGGCAGAAGCGGGCGCAGCGTGTCGCGGATCGCGTCGCGGTTGCGCGCCGCCGCCGGTGCATGGAGGCGGCGGTCGGCTGCGGCTACGGCGGCGGCGGGCTCCCAGGGGCTCGGCCTGGTCTGCGTCATCACAAGGCCCTTTTCAAAAAAATCGGTCCGAACCATCGCCAGAGGCGCAACATCCGCTATAAGGGGCGAGGAAGCAGGCCGCCATCGCTGCGGCCCTGCATGATACGGACTGGTTTTGTTAACCGAAATTCTGATCGTCGTGGCCCTGACCGTCATCAACGGTCTGCTCGCCATGTCCGAGCTCGCGGTTGTCTCCTCCCGTCCCGCCCGCCTCAGGGTTCTCAGCGATCAGGGCAGCAAGGGTGCCACGACCGCGCTGCGCCTGGCCGACAATCCCGGCCGCTTCCTCTCCACCGTCCAGATCGGCATCACGCTCGTCGGCGTGCTCTCGGGCGCCTTCTCGGGCGCGACGCTGGGCGCTCGGCTGTCGGAATGGCTGGTCGGGCAGGGCTTCTCGCAGGTGGTGTCGGACGGATTCGGCGTCGGCCTCGTCGTCGTCGCGATCACCTATCTCTCACTCATCATCGGCGAACTCGTGCCCAAGCAGATCGCGCTGCGCGATCCTGAGCGGGTGGCGGCGCGCGTCGCCCCGGCGATGCTCCTGCTCTCCAAGGTCGGCGCGCCGCTGGTCTTCCTGCTCGATATTTCGGGGCGGGCGGTGCTGGCCCTGCTCGGACAGAAGGGCGAGTCGGAGGAGAGGGTCACCGAAGAAGAGGTCCGCACCATCATCGCCGAGGCCGAGACGGCCGGCGTGCTGGAGCGCGACGAGCGCGAGATGATCACCGGCGTGATGCGGCTGGCCGACCGGTCGGCGCGCGCGCTGATGACGCCGCGCCGCGAGGTCGAGGTCATCGACCTGACCGACAGCGCCGACGAGATTCGCGCGCAGCTACGCGCCACGCGGCGCTCGCGCCTGCCGGTCCAGGACGGCGAGTCGGATTCGATCATCGGCGTCGTCGTGGTCAAGGAATTGATCGACTTCCTCTCCGATGGAGGCACGCATGAACTGCGCGGGCTGGTCAGCGAGGCGCCGGTGGTGATGGACACCGCTGGCGCCCTGCAGGTGCTGCGCGAAATCCGGTCGTCACGCGTCCATATGGCGCTCGTCTTCGACGAATACGGGCATTTCGAAGGCATCATCACACCGGGCGATGTGCTGGAGGCGATCATTGGCGCCTTCCAGGAAGAGGAACAGGATGAGCCGCCGATCGTCACCCGCGCCGACGGTTCCTGGCTGGTGGCGGGCTGGATGCAGGTCGACGAATTCTCGCACGAACTGGGCATCCATATCCCGCGCGACGCCGATTTCCAGACGGTCGCCGGCTTCATCCTGGCCGAGCTGAACCATCTGCCGGTGGTGGGCGAGGTCTTCGAGAAGGGGCATTGGCGCTTCGAGGTCGTCGATCTCGACGGCCGCCGGATCGACAAGATCCTGGTCAGCCGGATCGACTGATGGCGGCCGTCGGCTCCGCGAGCGGCGCATCCGCGGAGAGTCCGGCCAAGGCGGAGCTGCCGACGCTGGCGCAGGCGACCCGCGTCTGGGCGCGCATCGGCCTGCTCTCCTTCGGGGGGCCGGCCGGGCAGATCGCCCTGATGCACAAGGAGCTGGTCGAGGATCGCCGCTGGATCGGCGAAGAGCGGTTCCTGCACGCGCTGAACTACTGCATGCTTTTGCCCGGCCCCGAGGCGCAGCAGCTGTCGGTCTATATCGGCTGGCTGATGCACCGCACCGTCGGCGGGCTGATCGCCGGGCTGCTCTTCATCCTGCCCGGTGCGGCCGTGATGCTGGGCTTGAGCATCCTCTATGTGCTCTATCGCGAGGTGCCGCTCGTCGACGGGCTGTTCTTCGGCATCAAGGCGGCGGTGCTCGCGGTGGTGGTCGAGGCGGGCCTACGGATCAGCCGCCGGGCCCTGAAGAACCGGGCGATGGTGGCGCTCGCGATCGCCGCCTTCCTGGCGATCTTCCTGTTCAAGGTGCCGTTTCCGGCGATCATTCTGGCGGCCGGGCTGATCGGCTGGGCGGGGCACCGCTGGCTGCCCCGGGTGTTCGGCGGGCAGGCCGCCCAGGCCAAGGCCGGGACAGCCGTCACGGGCGTCGTCGACGCGCTGTTTGCGCGCGGCGAACTCGACCATGTCCGGCCTTCGACCGGCCGGGCGCTGCGGACGCTGGCGATCTGGCTGCCGCTCTGGCTCGGCCCCGTGCTCGCGCTCTGGCTGCTGACCGGGGGAGAGAGCGCCTGGACGCAGCTCGGCCGCTTCTTCAGCACGATGGCGGTCGTCACCTTCGGCGGCGCCTATGCGGTCCTGGCCTATGTCGCGCAGGCGGCCGTCGAGACCCATGGCTGGCTGCGACCCGGCGAGATGATCGACGGGCTCGGCCTCGCCGAGACGACGCCGGGGCCGCTGATCCTGGTGCTGCAATTCGTCGGGTTTCTCGCCGGTCACCGCGCCGCGGGCGACCTGCCGCCGCTGCTGGCGGGGAGCCTGGGCGCGCTTCTGACGCTGTGGGTGACTTTTACGCCCTGCTTTCTCTGGATCTTCCTCGGCGGCCCCTATGTCGAGGCGCTGCGCGGCAACAAGGCGCTGTCAGCAGCGCTGGGCGCGATCACGGCCGCCGTGGTCGGTGTGATCATGAACCTCGCGCTCTGGTTCGGCCTGCATGTGCTGTTCAGGGAGGTCCGCCCGGTCGCCTTGTTCGGGCTCTCGCCCGACTGGCCGGTGCTGGCGTCGCTCGACTGGCGCGCGGCGCTGCTCAGCGCCGGCGCCATGGTCGCGATGCTGCGCTTCAAGGTCGGGATGATCCCGACGCTCGCCGCCTGCGCGGCGGCTGGTGTGCTTCTGACCCGCCTGCCGGGCTGAGCGGCTGCACTCAGCGGCGCGGGGGCTCGCCGGAGTCGATGATCCGGTACTCGGCATCGACGATCTCGCCGCGCGCGGGCGAGGGCGGGCGCTCCGAGAAGGCGCCGGGCGCGCCAAAGCCGGCCGCCTTCATGCGGCTGCGCAGGCGCCAGATCGCGATCGCGCCGGCTACCGCCGCAACCGGCAGCAGGATCAGCGCCAGGCTGGCGGCCAGCAGGAAGAGCACGACGCCGATCACCAGGCTCGCGGCCATCGCCAGCCAGGCGGCCCAGCGCGGCATCGTTGTGGCGCGACCGCCGATCTGCTCGGAGAAATTGACCCGGATCATCTGCTTTCGGTCCTCGGTTCATCCCCAAGCTAGGTGCGAATTGCGGCGAAGGCGAGATCACCCGTCGCCCCGGTTCAGCCACCGTCGCGGGCGCCATCCTGCCAGTCATAGAGCCAGGCATAGCGCCGGCCCAGACCCTCGGCGCCGAGATGGCGGAGCGCGAGGTCGCGTCCGATGGCGAGCGGCCAGCCGAGATGGAAGTTGCGGCCGTTGCCGCGGCTCGCCTCCTGGACACGGGCGACACGGGCGGCGCGAGCGCCGGCATAGGCGGACAGGGCGGCGGGAACGGCTTGCGGCCCGTCCGTCTCCAGCGCCTGGGCCAGGAGCCGTGCCAGCACCGCCGCATCCTCGATCGCCAGCGAGGCGCCCTGGGCGAGGAAGGGCAGCACGGGATGGGCGGCATCGCCCAGAAGCGCGATGCGGCCCTGCGCCATCGCCGCCGGTTTGCGGTCGAACAACGACCAGACCTGCCAGCCCGAGGCCGAGGCGACGAGATCGCGCAGACCCTGCGAGGCCTGGGCGACGGTGCTGGCCGGCAAGCGCGGATCGCCCTCGCGCGACCAGCCTTCGCGGGCCTCCGGGCTGCGGCGGATGATGACGAGATTGGTCTCGCGCCCGGCCGCGACCGGGTAATGCACGGCGTGGCGGCCGTCGCCGAGATGGAGCTGGACCCGCGCCGGGCCGCGCTCCGCGGGCGGCGCCAGTGCCCGCCAGGCCTCGAAGCCGGTGAAGACCGGAGGCGAGGTGTCGCCGACGGCATCGCGCACGCGCGACCAGAGTCCGTCGGCGCCGATCAGGGCGAGGCCCGACAGGCGCTCCGACTGTCCGCTGGCACCGGTCAGCGCGGTCGAGACGCCGTCGGCCTCCTGCGTCACGGTCTCGAGGCCGCGGCCGACGACGAGGCGGATGTTGGGCATGGTGCGGGCGGCATCGAGCAGCACGGTGTGGAGGTCGCTGCGCTTGAGCAGCCGGTAGGGCGTCGCCAGCCGTTCGGGATGGGACGGCATCTCCAGCAGCGCGCGGCCGTCGCGCCAGCGCCGGACCGCCAGGCCATGCGAGGAGACGGCGACACGCTTGAGCGGCAGGGTCAGGTCGAGACCATCCAGCACGCGGCCGGAATTCGGGCTGATCTGCAGCCCGGCGCCGAGTTCGCCGAAGCCGGTGCGCTTCTCGATCACGGTGACCGCGATGCCGCGGCGGGCCAGCGCCAGCGCCGCGGTGAGCCCGCCGATGCCGGCGCCGGCGATCAGAACATGGGGAGCGGGCACGGGGCTCAGGCCTTCGTCGTCGAGGCGGGACGGCGGCAGCCCTTCGCGAGGCGCGCCGCAGGGCCGCCGGGGCGGCCGGCTCAGGGGTAGAGCGCCGTCAGGCGGCCTGCGCCGTCTCGTGATGGGCGCATTCGGGCGGCGAGCAGGTGCCGGCCTTCAGGGTCGCGTCGAATTTGTAGAGCGTCGAGCAATAGGGGCAGACGATCTCATGGTCAGCGCCCATGTCGAGATAGACATGCGGATGGTCGAAAGGCGGCTTGGCACCGATGCACATGAATTCGCGCGCGCCGACATGGATGACGGCGACGCCCTTGTCGTTGTGGAAATGCGGAATGCCGTGATCGGCCATGATCGTCGCTCTTGCTTCGTGATGTGGCTGCAAACTACCGCGCCGGGCGGCTGCGCGCCAGTGCGCGATTGTCTCAGCGCGGTGCCGCCGGGCGCAGGCAGGCCTGGGCGAGCTCGGTGACGCGCCCGCGCCCGGCCTCGTCGAGCCGGTCCGCCAGCGTCGTTGCCCACAGCCCCTCCCGCTTCAGCGAATCGGCCGTGCAGACGCAGAGCCGCTCGCAGGCTTCCGCGCCGAGCGGGCCTGCGGCGCAGCTGCTCTGGCAGGACAGCATGAAGCCGCGCTCCTGCGAGGCGGGCGGCGAGGGGGACAGCTGCAGGGCCAGCATCAGCGCGCCGATGAAGACCGGCTGATGGACGAGATAGACCAGCAGACTGTGCCGGCCGCCCCAGACGATGATCCGGGCCGGCAGTGAGGCCGGGCGCCAGGCGGCGAGGCGGCTGCCGGAGAGCCGCGGCAAAGCGAGCCGCGCCAGCACCATCCCTGAGAGCACGCAGCCGAACCAGGGGAAGACCGGCACGAAATCCGCCGTCATGATCGGGTCGCGCGAGAAGCCGAGCCAGGCGAGCCAGGGCTCATCGAGCAGCGGATGGGCGACGAGGACCGGCAGGGCGAAGGCGATAACCGCAGCGACCGCCACGGCGGCAACCGGCAAGCGCAGGAAGGGCAGAGCGAGCACACTGCCGAGCGCGACATGATGCAGGATGCCGAAGAAGATGAAGCTGCGCGGCATCGCGAAGAACGTCGCGAGCGTCACCAGCGTGGCGGCGCCCGCGACCATCGCGAGGCGCTTCAGGAAGGCGTGGCGATTCAGGCCGTTCCGGGTGGCCAGCACGAGGCTGATGCCGACCAGCGTCAGGAAGGAGCCGGCGATCAGCCTGGCGAACAAGCGCCAGCCGGGTTCGGAGGGGACATGCGTCTCGATCAGCCCGAAATAGGAGAGATCATAGGCGAAGTGGAAGACGAACATCGCCAGAAGCGCGAGGCCCCGGGCGAGGTCGACGGCCTCCAGCCGCAGGCGCGGCGAGGGGGCGGCAGGAGGAGGCGGGACGGCGCTCATGCCGGCCTTCATAGGCAGGCTGCGCTGCGGCCGCTACCCAAGCCGAGGCGTTGGTGGCATGGGAGAGCGCAATTCCCGCGACGGTAACGGTGCGCCATGCAGAGCTTTTCGTCCGACGGCGTCAGCCTCGCCTTCATCGATCTCGCGCCCACGGGGGAGGTCGACCGGCACGAGACGGTCGTGCTGGTCCATGGTTTCGGTTCCAGCCACATGGTCAACTGGGTCAACACCCAGTGGACGAAGACGCTGACCCATGCCGGCTACCGCGTCGTCGCGCTCGACAATCGCGGCCATGGCCAGAGCCAGAAGCTCTATGAGCCCGCCGCCTATTCCTCCCAGATCATGGCCGAGGATGTCCGCCGGCTGATGGATCATCTCGCCATCCCCCGCGCGGCGGTGATGGGCTATTCGATGGGCGCGCGCATTTCCGCCCATCTGGCGCTGGCGCATCCGCAGCGTCTGACCGCGCTGCTGCTCGGCGGGCTCGGCATCCATCTCGTCGAGGGCGTCGGCCTGCCGCTCGGGATTGCGGACGCCATGGAGGCGCCCTCGCTCGATGGGCTGACCGACCCGATGCAGCGGATGTTCCGCGCCTTCGCCGAGGCGACAAAGAGCGACCTGAAGGCGCTCGCCGCCTGCATCCGCGGCTCGCGCCAGACGCTGAGCGAGGCCGAGGTCGGCCGGATCGCGGTGCCGACCCTCGTCAGCGTCGGCACCACGGACGACGTCGCGGGCTCAGGCCCGGCGCTGGCGCGGCTGATTCCGGGGGCGGAGGCCTTCGACATCCAGGGCCGCGACCATAATCTCGCCGTCGGCGACAAGACCCACAAGCAGGCGGTGCTCGACTTCCTGTCGCGTTTGTGAGGTCGCGGGGAGCCGGTTCGAAAACCCTCTTCCGACAAGCGTTTGCGGACCAGTTTTGACAAACCGAATCCGGCGCCCCACATGCGGGCGGTCCATCGACCTGAAACAGCTTTGGCGTCGATGCCGCCTCGGGTGCTAGGATCGGCCTCGCCGAACGAACCTCTCCGGAGAACAACCATGTCGTCAGGACGCTCCGTCGCAGAAGCCCGCGACCCCGCGAGCGGTCTCGAACGGCTCGACCCCGTCTGGTCGCGCCTGCGCCGCGAGGCCGAGGCCGCGCTCGCCGCCGAACCGGCGCTGGGCAGTCTGATCCTCGCCTCCGTGCTCAACCAGCCGAGCTTCGAGGCCGCCGTCAGCCACCGCGTCGCAGCTCGGCTCGGCCATCCCGCCGTGCCGGCCGACCTGATCGAGCAGGCCTTCGCCGAGGCGCTCGCCGCCGACGCCGCGGTGGGGCCCGGAATGCGCGCCGACGTCGTCGCCGTGCTCGACCGCGACCCGGCCTGCTACCGCGTGCTCGAGCCGGTGCTGTTCTTCAAGGGCTTCCACGCGCTGCAGTGCCACCGGCTGGCGCATTGGCTCTGGCGGCAGGACCGGCGCGATTTCGCGCTCTATCTGCAGAGCCGCGCCTCCGAGGTCTTCCAAACCGACATCAACCCCGCCGCGAAGATCGGCAAGGGCATCTTCCTCGACCATGCCACCGGGCTCGTCGTCGGCGAGACGGCGGTGATCGAGGACGACGTCTCGATGCTGCATAGCGTCACGCTGGGCGGCACCGGCAAGCAGGGCGGCGACCGCCACCCCAAGATCCGCAAGGGCGTGCTGCTCGGCGCCGGCGCCAAGATCCTCGGCAATATCGAGGTCGGCCAGTGCTCGCGCGTCGCGGCGGGCTCCGTCGTGCTGGCCTCCGTGCCGCGCAACAAGACGGTTGCGGGCGTGCCGGCCAAGGTGGTCGGCGAGGCCGGCTGTGCCGAGCCGTCGCGCTCGATGGACCAGATCCTCGGCGGCGATTGCGGCGCCGACATCTGAGCCGCGCAGTCTGCGGCCTCAGCCCTGCGCGACCAGCCAGGCGGCGATCTCGGCCTGGCGCGGATGCGGGCGCTCCACTGTTGCCGGCGCCACCGTCAGCCGCTCGCTGAGCGGCAGCGGCGGCTGGAGCGGCGCGACCAGCCGGCCCTGCGCCAGCAGCGGCGCGACCAGCGAGAGCCGGCCCATCAGCACGCCCGAGCCGGTCAGCGCCGCATCCAGCGCCAGGCTGTAGAGCGAGAAGCGCGGGCCGCGCGTCGCATCGAGGGCGCGCGGTGCCCCGGCATGAGCGAGCCAGCGCGACCAGTCGCTGTGCCAGACGGCGTCGTGCAGCAGCGTCTGGCCGGCGAGATCGGCCGTCGAGCCGAGGCGTTCCGCCAGCGCGGGCGCGCAGACCGGCAGGATCGCGTCCTCGCCGGGCAGCGTCAGCGCCTGCGGGCCTGAGCCCGGCTCGCGGTAGAAGATCGACAGGTCGTGCGGCTCGCGGCGCGGATCGGGCGGCGCCTCCATCGCCGATATCGAGACCTGCAAATCCGGCCAGGCGCGCTGCAGGGCCGGCAGGCGCGGCGAGAGCCAGAGCTGCGCGATGCAGGGTAGCGCGGCGATGGTGAGCGCGCGCTGGCTCTCGCTCTCGCGCAGGCTCTGGGCGGCCTGGGCCAGGATGTCGAAGCCGCGCGTCAGCCGGGGCAGCACCTCGCGGGCGGCGACCGTCGGCACGACACCCTGCGGCAGCCGGCGGAACAGCGAGAGGCCCAGCGCGGCCTCGAGCTGGCGGATCTGCTGGGTGACGGCGCCGGGCGTGACGCCGAGCTCGGCCGCGGCTTCGGTGAAGCTCTCCAGACGCGCCGCGGCTTCAAGGGCGCGCAGCGCCTTGAGCGAGGGCAGGCGGGGGCGGGGCGGCTTGACGGCCATGGCGGGGTCCGGCGGGAGGCTGAGATTTTCTCCACCTTCGCGCGACGAATACTCGTTTGCGCCAGGCGGCGCAAACCGCTCCTATGCGTGAGGTTTCAGGCAGGCCCCGGCGGGGCGGGAGTAGGGCGATGACGGCACTGGGCAGGCGCGACTGGGTTCCCGCCGCGAGCGAGGATTACGTGCTCGCGATCGCCGCCGGCGTCAGCGGCCAGCCGCTCGACGCGATCGAGGCCCGGCTTTCGGCGCTGACGACGGAAAACCGCAACATCCACGAGCGCGACTGCTTCAACCTCAACCCCGCAACCAATGTCATGAATCCGCGCGCCGAAGCGGCGCTGGCGTCCGGGCTCGGCGCGCGGCCCTCGCTGGGCTATCCCGGCGAGAAATACGAGATGGGGCTGGAGGCGATCGAGCAGATCGAGATCATCGCCGCCGAGCTCGCGGCCGAGGTCTTCGGCGCCAAATATGCCGAGATCCGCGTGCCCTCGGGCGCCATCGCCAATCTGTACGCCTTCATGGTCGCGGCCAAGCCCGGCGACTGCATCATCGCGCCGCCGCCCTCGATCGGCGGGCATGTCACGCATCACGGCGCCGGCGCGGCCGGGCTCTACGGCATCGTCACCCATCCGGCCCCGGTCGACCCGGTCAACTACACCGTCGATGTCGCACAGTTGCGAGCGGATGCGCTGCGGCTGAAGCCGAAGATGATCACCATCGGCGCGAGCCTGAACCTGTTCCCGCATCCGATCCGCGAAATCCGCGCGATCGCCGACGAAATCGGCGCGCTCGTGCTGTTCGACGCGGCGCATATGTCGGGGATGATCGCCGGCCATGCCTGGCAGCAGCCGCTGGAGGAGGGCGCCCATCTGATGACGATGAGCACCTATAAGAGCCTCGGCGGCCCGCCCTCGGGGCTGATCGTCACCAATGACGCCGCCATCGCCAAGCGGCTCGACGCCATCGCCTATCCCGGGCTGACGGCCAATTTCGACGCGGCGAAGTCGGCTTCGCTCGCGATCACGCTGCTCGACTGGAAGGCCCATGGCCGCGATTACGCGCAGATGATGGCCGCCACCGCCAAGGCGCTGGGCGAGGCGCTCTGCGAGCGGCAGATCCCGGTCTATGCGCGCGAGCGCGGCATCACCACCTCGCACCAGTTCGCGATCGAGGCCCATGCCTATGGCGGCGGCCAGGCGGCGGCGCAGAAGCTGCGCGCCATCAACATCCTGAGCTGCGGCATCGGCCTGCCGCTGGCGGAGGTGCCTGGAGACGTCAACGGCCTGCGGCTGGGCACCCCCGAAATCGTCCGCTTCGGCATGACCCCGGCCGACATGCCCGAACTGGCGGCGTACATCGCCGAGGGGCTGAACGGGTCACGCCCGGCGGAGGCGATTGCGCGGGATGTCACGGCGTTCCGGGGGCGGTTCCGGGAGCTGCATTTCATGCGGTGAGGGGCGGAGGTTGGCGCATCCTCCCGCACGAGGGCAGCGATGCAAAAATTGGGAGCACGGCCAGCGGCGGCGAGGTCGCACCTATCGATCGGACGGCTTTTCGGCCCCGGCTCTTCGCGGCTCGTCAACCGTCCGAATGTCATCGAGACTCGGAAACAGGACGGCCCTGCAGCGATCGAGCCGTGATGCCCTTTGCTCATAGTTGGCCTGAGCGATTTTCTGCTGCATCTGCTTCTCAAGCAGCGCCGTTTTCGTTTCACGGCCCAGCCGGTTCAACTGTCGAGCGCGTTCCGCGGATTTGGTCGCGAACGCGGCCCATGCCCGCATGGCCTCGACCTCGTCGGGGCCCTTCTCACAGCCTGCGTCCCAGGCGCGCCGGAACGTCGCGTAGAGGGCATCGGCCGGGACGTTCACCCCACCGAAGTGCTTCGCCATTTCGCCCATCGCCTGGTATTGGGCCGACACCGTCGCCAGACTTTTTTCGGCGACCACCAGTTGCTTGCGGTTCCAGAGATCCTTCAGCCGGGCGATCTCCAATTCGACGAGCGGGATCGCCTTCTTCCGGTGGAGCTCTTCCTTCTGCTTCAGCAGGGCCTGGTCGCGCGCGATCTGGGCCTTGACCACGTCGATCTGGATCGCCGCCAGCATGCTCTGATAGCCATAGGAACGGCCGTAATCGACGAACATCATGACGGCGACCTGACGATCGCTGACCGGCTTCGCTTCGTCCGGGGTTTGCGCCACGGCGACCGACACCGTGCCGACGGCGGCCGAGAGGGCTACAGCCGCAATAGCCATCCGCATTTTCAAGGTTCCTTTCGCGTCGGTGTCGCCGCTGGCAGCCCTCTTCAATGTCCGAAGAGACGCACCACACCGCCCCCGCCATGAACGTTGATGGTCTGTCCGCTGACCCAGCCGCTGCCCGGCGAACTGAGCCAGAGCACGGCATTGGCGACGTCCTCCGGGGTTCCGGGGCGGCCCGTGAGGGTATCGGGGTGCTGCATGCGCTGCTGCACGGCCTCGTCGATTCCCGCCTCGGCATAGCCGGCGGTGAGGACCGTTCCGATCAGGACCGAGTTCACCCGCACCTTGCGGGCCAGCAGATGCGCGACCGAAACCATCATCTGGTTGAGCGCCGCCTTCGCCGTGGCATAGGGGAGGATGTCGTAGGCCGGCACGGCGGAGGAAAACGATCCCGAATTGGTGATCGTGGCGTTCGTCGCCGCCAGCAGATGGGGCAGGCAGGCCATGCTCATGCGATACGCGCTGATCGTATTGAGGCGGTAGGAGGCGATGAACTCCTCGTCCGGGATCGCGGTCGGATCGTCCTGCCGGCCACCCCAGCCGACATTGTTGACGAGCGTCGAGAGGCCCCCGAAAGCGGTGACGGTGGCGGCCACGACGGCCTCGATCTGATCGGCCTTCGTCACGTCGCAGGCCTGGCCGAGGCAGTCTGTCCCCGTTTCGGCGGCGATGGATGCGGCCGTCGCGGCCGCCTTGTCGCCGTCGAGATCGGCGATCATCACCCGTGCGCCAGCCCCTGCGAGGCTGCGGGCGATGGCCGCCCCGATGTTCTGGGCACCGCCGGTCACGATGGCCGAATGGCCGGCCATCCGGAACCCGGCAAAAGCATTGAAGCCCATCGATCTTCTCCTGTGTCTGATCAGGTCGCGCGAGGTCAGTCCAGCTCCTGTACGCCCCCGCCGCTGACGGTCAGCACCTGGCCACTGATCCAGCTCGCCGCGCGCGAACAGAGGAACAATGCGGCGTTGGCGATGTCCGCGGCCTCGCCGAGACGGCCCAGCGGCGTGTGCCGCAGCATCGCCGTCTCGACCTCCGGCGTCAGCACCGAGGCCAGCGCGTCCGTGCGGATCGCGCCGGGCGCGATGGCGTTGACGCGGATGCCGCGGGGCCCGAGATCGAAAGCGATGTTGCGGGTCAGGTGATTGACCGCCGCTTTCGACGATCCATAGGAAGCCATGCGCTGGTTGCGGTTCTCGCCGGCCATCGAGGAAATGTTGAGAACGGCCCCGCCGCCGGCCTCAGCCATGTGCGGGGCAGCCAGCTGCGTCAGCCGGAACAGCGAGAAGACGTTGAGGTCATAGGCCCAGCGGAAATCGTCCATGGGCATGTCGAAGGGCTTGGGTCCCCCGCCGCCGGCGTTGTTGACGAGGATGGTCAGGCGCCCGAAGGCGCCGATCGCACCGGCCACCGCAGCCTCGAGCTGCTCGGGCTGGGTGACGTCACAGGCCAGGGCCAGGGAGCGGCCGCCCGAGCTTGCGACGTCGGCGGCGACCTTTTGCGCATCGAGCAGCGTCCTGTCGGTGACCACGACGGCCGCGCCCGCCGCGGCAAAGGTCTGCGCGATCGCCCGGCCTATGCCTGCACCGGCGCCGGTGACGAGTGCGACGTCCCCGTCGAGACGAAACAGCGTTGGATCGTACATGGGGTCCTCCCGACGCCACCGTCGCGATGCGGATGGCGGGCGGCAAGGGCCTACCTGCTCAAAGCGGGCGCTCTGTTCCCGTTACGATCTTTGAGAGTTGTCGGGCCATGCGGAGAACGCGGTCCATCGATCTGGCATCGAGCGCATCCAGCCCATTGTCGCCCTGACGCGCCACTGCCACGCCATCACGAAGGGCTATCACCCAGAGACCCGACGGTTGCGGGATAATCCAGCCGCGACTCTCCAGCCTGGCAAGCTTGCGGCGGACGGTTTGCCTGGGAATGCCGGTGACGTCGGCGATGCGTGACGCCGTGATCCCGATGGGGCCGGGGATCGAGCGCGGCTTGACCAAGCCGTCGGGGCCGACATCGAGACCGGCCCGGAGATGAACCTGGCCCATGACGGCCAACACCAGCATCTCCTGAAGATCGCCACCAAAGACCCGGCAGCAATCCGACAGATGCTCCGTCAGGAACTCGACATAGTGGTAGCGGAGCTGCAACGCGCGCTCAGCCTCGAGGGGATCGCCTTCAGCACGAATGGTGCGGTCTCCTACCCAGCATCTCCACAATCAATTTGGGTGGAGCGTCGGTGCCAGTCCGGTCATCGCTCACCCGGCGGCTCGCCCCCCACCCCTTCCCCTCCCCATCAGGGGGAGGGGTCTGCGGCGCGGTTCGGTGTTTCCTCGTCCCGTGAGGCCGGGCGCGTGCCCAGGCCTGACGAGGCCTTCGCTCAGAACTCGTCCCAGCCGGAGGAGGCGTGGGCGTTGACGGCCTTTTTCATCGGGGGCTGCGCCGGGCGCGCGGCGGGGGGCGGTGCCGGCCGGGCGGCCCGGGGCTGCGCGAAGGCGGACTGGAGCTGGCGCTGCAGACCGGTCGCGCTCGCGGCCGCGACGGAACCACCCGCCTCGGTGCGGTAGCCCGCCACGAGCTGGTTGAGCTGGGCGATGCGATCGGCCAGGGCGTTGGCCGAGGCGGCGCTTTCCTCCGCCAGGGCCGCATTGGACTGGGTCATCTCGTCGAGATGCGCCACCGTCTGGCTCATCTCGTCGATGCCATTGGCCTGTTCGCCGCCGGCCGAAGAGATATCCGCGATCGTCGAGGCGACCTTCTGCGAGGCGTCGAGGATGACGGTCAGGGATTCTCCGGCCTTGCGCACGAGCTTGACGCCCTCGCCGACCTCCGCATTCGAGGAGGAGATCAGCGCCGAGATGTCCTTGGCGGCCTCGCCGGAGCGCTGGGCGAGGGTGCGGACCTCGCTGGCGACGACGGCGAAGCCCTTGCCCGCATCGCCGGCGCGCGCGGCCTCGACCGCGGCATTGAGAGCCAGGAGGTTGGTCTGGAAGGCAATGTCGTCGATGACGCGGGTGATCGCCTGGATCTTCTGGGAGGCATCCTCGATGCGGGCCATCGCGTTGACGGCTTCTCCGGCGATGTCGCCGCCGGATTGCGCGGCTGCGGTCGCCTCCGAGGCTAGGTTGGCCGCCGCGCGGGCGTTGTTGGCGGAGGCCTTGACGCTGGCGGCCAGTTCCTCGGTGGTCGCCGCCGTCTCTTCGAGGCTGGAGGCCCTGTTCCTCGGTCCGCTTCGACAGATCGTCGGCGCCCGACGAGATTTCCTTGGCGGCCGTGTCGATGCCCTGCGCGGCGACCGCGACCTGGCCGACGATGCTCGAGAGCGTGCCGATGAGCTGGTTGACGCCCTCGCAGAGGGCGGCGTTCTTGGGGTTGAGATTGTGAAGGGCGATCCTGCGGGTCAGGTCCTGGGCCTTGGCGGCTTCGACGACCGTGCCGACTTCGGCGATCGCGAACTCCATCTGCTCTTCGTTTTCCTTGCTGGCCGTGATGTCGGTGGCGTATTTCACGACTTTCACGGGCGCGCCCATCGCGTCGAGGATAGGGTTGTAGCTCGCCTGCAACCAGACGATCTTGCCGCCCTTGCCGATGCGGCGATAGCGGCCCTCCTCATACTCCCCGCGCCGCAGTTTCTCCCAGAACTGGCCATAGGCCGGGCTGGAGCGATCCTCCTCGTCAACGAAGATGCGATGATGGCGCCCGACGATCTCCTCGAGCGCATATCCCGTCGTAGCGAGGAAATTGGCGTTGGCGTGCAGGATCTTGCCCGTGAGATCGAACTCGATGACCGCCTGGGCCTTGTCGAGGGCCGCGAGCTGGCCCTCCATATTGGCGATCTCCGTCTTGTGCGCGGTGATGTCGGTGGCGAATTTCACCACCTTGCGGACGCGGCCACCCGGGTCGATGACCGGCGTGTAGATGGCCTGCAGCCAAATGCGCTTGCCGCCCTTGCCGATCCGCAGGAACTGCGCCTGGATCGCCTCGCCGGCCGCGAGTCTCGACCAGAAGCGCTGATAGTCCGCGCTGTCGCGCTCGCCCGCTTCGACGAAGATCGAGTGATGCTGGCCCTCGATCTCGGCCAGCGCGTAGCCGACGGCCTCGAGAAACAGGTTGTTGGCGCCGATGATCTTGCCCGACGGGTCGAATTCGATGACCGCCTGGGTACGCCTGATGGCAACGGATTCTGCGGCCAGTGTGCCCGTGTTCATGAGATCGCGAATCGACATCGTGTGTTTCTCCCGGCGGGCGTCAGTCCAAGGCGCCGCAATTTTTGTCATGAGTTCTGAGACGAGGTGACTCAGCTTCGTCGGCCTGCCGCAACGTTAGAGTAGCAGCTTTAAATTTTGGTAAATGTAAGCATTTCGATCCTAATGCGCTTACGTCATGTCGCCAATGCGGCCGGTTTTGCTGTCATGTTGCATGTGTGTATTTGAAATCAACCGTGCGGCGCCACAGTATTCGGGCTGCACCGGCTGACTTTAGCGGGGCCCGATCGTGTTTTCGCGGCTGTTTCGCGAGCGCGTCTTGATATATCGCAGTCGCAAGCCACACAGTCTGGCTCTCGATGTGTCATCTTCGCTTGACACTGACGGCGTCGCGGATGTGATCTGATGTCGTAATCGGCCTCTCATTCGCAGGGCGCGCTGGGCAATACTGGCTCGTGGCACAACCCAAAAACATCGATCTGACGCTGAAGCGCCGCAGCAGGGTTCTGCGGTCACATGCCGAAACCAGCGATTGCATGGTCGAGCATGTCGAGACGCGGAATCCGGTCGACTACGAATTCTCGATGAAGAGCGACCGGCATTATGTGGCGTTCCACGATCTCGTCTTCCACGACGGCTTGATGCGCGTCGAGGGCGAAAAGCCGAGGCGCGGTCGTGATCTCCGCCAGACACTGACCTTTGTTCCTGCAGGCGTCGCGGTCGAGGGCTGGTGCAAGCCGACAGGCCGTCCCCAGGCCTTCACCGCCCTCTATATCGCGCCCGATGCCATTCCGGCGCCGCTGCTGACGGAGGCGTGCTGGAGCCGGCCGGCAATCTATTTCCAGTCTCCGGCGCTGCTGTGCGTCTTCACGCAGCTCAACGAGGTTCTCCACGGAACGCTGCCGTTCAAGGAGCTTCTCGTCGAGTCGCTCGGGCAGGTTGCGGTCGCCACCTTTGCCAGCCTCCAGTCCGCCAGCGAACCGCCCGCCCGCGCGGATCGCAAACTGGAGCTGACCGAGATCAGGCGGGTCGAAGAATACCTTCGGGAGAACATCGCCCGGGACATCCGTCTCGAGGAGATGGCCGGTGTCCTGGGCATGAGCAAGTTCCACTTCATCCGGTGTTTCCGCGCGACGACCGGCCGCACGCCCTACCGTCATCTGCTGGACGTGAGGTGCCAGGTCGCGGTCGAGGCCCTAAAGTCGGGGCGCTCCGTCGGGGAGGCCGCGGTCGCCGCTGGATTCGATGGCGCGGCCCAGATGGCGCGCTCGTTACGGGCGACGCTCGGGATCCTGCCGCGGGACATCCGCGGGTGACGGCACATCCCGTCATCTCCTGATTCTCATTCCCGGCAAGGGTCCTGGCCCAGCGAGAGCGTCCAGGTTGCCGCCGCCGACGCAGCGGCAAAGGGGACGGAGCGGCTTGCCCTCACCGGCGGGCCATGGCATCCGTCCGGCCACTTCGAAAGGACCCGTCCCATGGACAAGACCGAACTCGCCAAGCTCGAGGGCTATCTGCGGCGCACCTTCAACAATCACGGCATCAGCGTGCGCGCACGGATGAAGAAGAACGATTCGGCCGAGGTCTATCTCGCCGACGAGTTCATCGGCATCATCCATGTCGACGACGAGGACGGCGACCGCTCGTTCAATTTCACGATGGCGATCCTGGACGTCGATCTCGAGGATTGACGGGCTTTCGCCAGGGCGGCCGTCTGACGCGACCGCCTGCGCTTCCGGTGCTCACGGACATCAGTCCGCTGCGCTCCGGTTCTCGCCGGCCACGCCAGCCGACTCACCCTGGCGAAATCCCAGCGTTGCGGACGACCGTCAGCGGATCAGGCCGTCGATGGTGCGGCGGACGCCGCCGAGCATCAGCTCCCAGTCGGCGATGATGGCGCGGGGGAAGCGGATGTTCACGTCCATGCCGCGATGGCGGAAGGTGACGCGGCAGGGCTCGTCGAGATCGGGGGCGCCGGCGCCGGCGCGGGCGGCCTCGATCGGACAGCGGGCGGCGAAACCGCGCCCGTCGGGGACCGAGACATAGAGCTCGTCACCCTCATAGGGCGAGCCCTTGCGGAAGCCGCGCACCACCAGCCCGCCGGGGTTCGACCAGACGGTTGGCGTCAGGAAGCGGGCATAGACCGAGAGCTGCGTCTGGGGCTCGTTGACCTTGTCGGGGGGGCTCAGCGTCACCAGCAGGCGCTGGCGGTTGTTGAGGCCGTCCGGGCCGTTCTGAGCGGGGCCGAGGCTCGGCCAAGCCAGCCGGAGCCGCACCATGCCGACGAGCCGGCTGGTGTCGTCGGGCTCGGCGCCGGTGAGGTTCTGCGGCACCAGCAGCGAGACGCCGCCGATCCGGGCGGGCTGGATCACCGGCTCGGCGGGGACCTCGCGATGGCCGAGATAGAGCGCGAGCCCCGTGGCCAGCGCGCCGAGCAGCATGATCGCGGCGGCGGCCTTGAGCAGTGCGCCATCGGCGCGCGGCAGCGGCGGGGGCGGGCGCTTCAGCCGGTTGCGCACGGCCCCGGCGAGCGCGGCGGCCGCCTGGGCCGGCTGCGTGCGATCGACGGCGGGATCCTGGGGATGATAGGCGGTCACGTCCGGTTCCGTCTGGCTGTGTCGCCACTCAAGCATCTGCCCGTTAACGTGACGTAAACCATGCCGGTCGCGGCGCCGGCGGCCGTGTTAACCACTGCTTCAGCCTTTTCTTCACACTTCGTAAACCATGAGGCACTGTTCCGGCGTTGCGGCCGCCGGAGCAGACTTCCTTGACGATCGATCCCTCCGCCATGGAAGTGCTGAAGGCGCTGGTCGTCGGCTTCGCCTTCGCGGGGCTGCTGGCCTCGGCCTTCGAGCTCTTCACCGCGCAGCGCGCCGATTTCCGCCTGCTCCAGGCCGGCGGCCTGTTCGCGGTGGCGAGCGTGCCGGTTGTGGTGTTCAGCGCGCCCTTCCTGATCCTGCGCAACACGGTGCGCGGCCGGCGGATCGAGGGGCGGCCGATCGTGTTCGTGATGATCGCCAGCATGATCGCCTCGGTCTGGAGCATCTTCTCCGGCCGGGTCGTGCTCGACCTGCTGCAGGCGTTCGCCTCTTGACGGCGGAGGCAGCCCGCGGCCACTCCTGACGGCGCCCCAGCGCGGAAGGACAGCGGTCATGCCTCTCTATGCCCTCGACGGACAATCGCCCGAGACGCCCGGTGACGGGCAGTGGTGGCTGGCGCCCGACGCTCATGTGATCGGCCGCGTCCGGCTCGGCGTCGATGTCGGCATCTGGTTCGGCGCCGTGCTGCGCGGCGACAACGAATGGATCGAGATCCGGGCCGGCAGCAACATCCAGGAAGGCTGTGTCCTGCATACCGACATGGGCTTTCCGCTCGTCGTCGGCGAAAACTGCACGATCGGCCATCGGGCGATCCTGCATGGCTGCCTGATCGGCGAGAACAGCCTGGTCGGCATGGGCGCGACGGTGCTGAACGGCGCGAAGATCGGCCGCAACAGCCTCGTCGGTGCCAATGCGCTGGTCACCGAGGGCAAGGAATTCCCGGACAACTCGCTGATCGTCGGGGCGCCGGCGAAGGCCATCCGGACGCTCGACGAGGCCGCGGCCGCGGGCATCACCGCCTCCGCGCGCGGCTATGCGGCCCGCTGGAAGCAATTCGCGGCGGGGCTCGTGCGGCTGGACTGAGCCGTCCCGCCGGAAACGAAGCGGGCCGGCCCCCGGGGAAGGAGCCGGCCCTTGGCGAAACCCGGCCTTGGGGACGGGTGGGTGGGGACGTGACCAAGTCTCGCCGCCTGTGCGGAACGGGAGGTCCCGTTCCGATCGAAATCCTCGCCGCTCGAACTCGTCGCCTCAGCGCACGGATGCGACCGTGGAGGTCTGCGCGCCGCCGAGCGAGGTCCAGCCCGTCCGCATCTGCGACTCGCGCTTGACATAGACGTAGCCGGTCTGGCTCCAGGGCAGGACGGCGTTGCGCTTGTTGTCGAGGATGAAGTCGCCGCGGTCGGTGCGGATCATCATCACGGCGTGGCCCGCGTTCTCCTCGTCGATCACCACGGTCATCACCATGGCACGGCGCGGGACACCGGCTTCGGCCAGGCGCTTGCGCTTCAGCAGCGCGAAATCCTCGCAGTCGCCCTTGCCGTCCGTGGGCAGATCCCAGCGATCGACGACGCCCCAGTGATCCTCGTCGGTGATCGCCTCGATCTCGCGGTTCACCCGGGTGTTGACCGCCAGGATCGTCTTCCAGAGCTTCGGCGTCATCTCGACGATCTCGGGCTCGCGCAGATCGACCCGGCATTCCGCCGGGGTGCGGCGGCAGAGATCGTTCCAGGCATAGGGCGCCCGGGCATCGCCGGAGGCCGCCGCCGGCAGGCTGGCGATCGGCACGCCGGCCGTCTGGGCTCCGGCGCCCGATGCGAGGCCGGTCATGAGCAAGCAAGCGAAAGCAGCACCGAGGGTGGTTGTGGTCTTTGAAGGCATGTCGTCCCCTTTCTGGTCCCTGGGGAGGACGATGCCGCCGGCTCATGGATTTGACTTGAAATGAAAGCGAACAATTCTAGTGAATTCGCCGATGCTTTCGGGTCATCGAACTTAGTCTAAATCGTCGGGAAAGCCGTCGTCCGCAAATCGGAGCGATGGATTCAGCGGCTGTTAATTATCGATCAGCCTCGGGTGCGATCTGCTTAACCATGCGCGCCAGGGGAGCCTTGTGGCGGCCAGCGCTTTCGGGCCGCTCCGGCGGCGCGGCCTCGACGAGCCGTCGTGCCTCGATCTCTTCGATGCGTGTGAACAGGAAGGCCGGACCGAGGGCCTGCAGGGCAGCCGCGCTGGTAAAGCCCCAGGTGGCGGCCCCGAAGGCCATCCCGGCGTCGGATGCGGCCTCGAAATCCCTGATCTCGTCGCCGACGCACAGGCAGTCCTCGTGCTCGATGCCCGCCCGCCTGGCGATCTGGCGAAATTTGCCGGCCTTGCCGAACAGGCCGGCACCGCAGGCATAATGACTGAACAGCCCCGCCAGTTCGGGTCCCAGAGCGCGGCGGATGTTGCGCTCGGTGTTGGAACTGACGATGGCAAGGATGAGGCCGGCCTGATGCAGGTCGCGCAGCATTGCGTCGCTGCCCGGGAAGATCGGCGCGGGCTCGCCGTCATCGGTCGCGAGACGGCGCATGTGGCGGGCGATGAAGGGCAGCTTCCAGGCAGGAATGCCGAGATGGACGAGAAGTTGCCGCGCGCTGAGGCCGCGCAGCCCCTCGACCTCGTCCGCCTCAACCCGGCGGAAGCGGTAGCGCGCCGCGACATCGTTCAGCACGCCCGTGAACCAGGGGAAGGTGTCCGCCAGCGTTCCGTCGAAGTCGAAGATGATCAGCTTGTAGGGCATGCCCGGCCGGCGCAGCGTTTCGGAAGCCACAGGCTATGGCGGCTGCGGTTAGCCGGCGCAAGCAGGGTTCGTGCCGAAGGCGGCGGCAGCGGCGGCGCGGTGGTCTTGCGTCAGAGCTCGAGGTTTTCGTCGAGCAGGTCGGCCGAGAGGGGGAAGCGGAATTCGGCCGCATAGCCGCCGTCGAAGCGGCGGACGATCTTGGCGGGCGTCGAACCGATCCGCAGCGGCGTGTTCATCGGCAGGTCGAGATCACTGGTGAAGGCGGTGCCGGAGAGCGAGATGTCGATGAGGCGAACGACATGCTCCGTGCCGTCATCGAGTGCCACCACGGCGCGCGGATTGCGCGGCACGATGCGCTCGTGGCGGCGATCCTCGGGCAGCCCGAGTTCCTCGCGATTGGCGAGCCAGGTCAGCTGGGCGGTGAATTTCTCGCGCTTGCGGCTGGTCGCGGTGATCGTCATCGCGAAGCCTTCCATCGTGGTGCGCACGCAGGTGCCCTCGATGCGGCCGAGATGTTCGAGATAGACGATGACGCGCTCGCCGGGGTTGGCCCGGGCGGGGGCGGCCAGATGCACGCCGCCAGGCGAGATGTCGATCGACTGGCAGGGATATTCCATGCGGTTGGGCAGCATGTAGCGGCCCAGAAGGACCACCTTCATACGATGATGGCGCCTGCGCTCGGCAGTGCGTGCAGCCGTCCGGGGCGGTTGTAGGGCGCTCAACATCAAAGGGTCAGCCTGCTTTCGGGCCGATCCTATAAGCCATCTGGTTAACGCATGGTGTGTCCGTCAGGCGCGACCGCCCGGAAGGACCATGAATTTCGGCGGGTGCCCGCGTGCCGGCACCGGGGTCTGCTGGCGCGGCGCGAGGCCGGGCCACAGCATGCGCAGCGAGATCATCCGCATCGACTCGATGGTGTCGAGGCCGAGCCATTCCGGCGTTGCCGCGGCCGACAGGGCGCCGAGCATGCGGGCATGGGTGCGGCCGCGATAGCGCAGCGGCAGCAGCAGCAGTTCGAGATAGACCGGTGCGCCGGTGCGGGTTTCGCCGGTCAGGCCGGCCACTGCGCCGGCGGATTCATCCATCACCGTCTGGGCGAGGCGGCGCATCTCGGCCTGCGATTCGACGTCTGACCAGAGCGCGGTGAAGGCGCGGCCGCGCAACTCGTGGCCGAGCAGCGCGCACAGCCGCGTGCCCGCAAGCCTGAAGACAGGTCCGATCGGTTCATTCTCCAAGACGAAGGTATCGGCGAGCGCATGGCGCAGGGCGCCCGGCTCGATCTCGCCGCGCTCGGGTGCCGAACGCTCTCCGCGGAGTGCGTCCCAGTACTCGAAGACGAGGCGGGTGCTTGTGTTCTTCATTCCGGTATCCAGTGCTGCCGGCCGCCGCCACTGCCGACCCGCCGTCCCGCGATGGCGCAGAACCGTCAGGAGGCGGGACGAATCGGCCCTTCGGTCGGTGAAGGACGCAGGCGCCATGCCGTCTTGCCATGCCGGCCGGTCGGAGTTCGGGTAAACGGTGCGTTAGGGTTAACAAGACCTTTCGATTGTGGATAACCCCCTAAAATGATTATCAAATTGTCTGTTTTTGCGAGGCGGCTTCGCCCCGCAGACGGAAGGGGCCGGCGGGGATGTGACCGTGGCGCCGAGCCGCTCGGCTCGCGCCCGATCAGCCGGGGCGAGGGGAGCGGCGCGAGGCCGCTCCCCTTTTTTCATCGGCGCCTTCCGCCCTCGCTTGCCAGCGGCAGCGGCTTCGGCAAGGGTTGGACCACATGTCCCATCCTGCTCCCGGCCATCCCGCCCCCGTCCAGCGCGAGCCGATCCTCAATCTCCCGGCCGTCATCGTCTGGCTGACCGCGCTCCTCGCCCTGATCCAGGGCGGGCGGGAGCTGCTGTCGGCCTATGACGACTACGTCCTTCTGTCCTGGTTCGCCTTCGTTCCCGCCCGGCTGAGCCTCTGGCTCGCACCCGACCGCCTCGAGGAGATGGTCTCGGCCGTGGCGAGTTCGGCGACGGGGCAGAATCTGGCCGACCGGCTGCAACTGGTGCGGCTGCTGCTGGCCGATGGCGGGCCGAGGCTCTGGAACCTGTTGACCTATGGCCTGCTGCACGGGTCCTGGGTGCATCTGATCACCAATGTCGTCTGGCTGGCGGCCTTCGGCAGCCCCGTGGCGCGCCGGCTCGGGACCGGCCGCTTCCTCAGCCTGATGGGCCTGTCGACGATCGGCGGCGCGCTGCTGCACTGGTTCGCGCGCGAGCTCGACGTGCTGCCGCTGGTCGGCGCCTCGGCGGCGGTGTCGGGGGCGACGGCGGCGGCGATCCGCTTCGTCTTCGCGCCAGGCCTGCGCTTCGGTTCGCTCGCCGACGATGCGGTGGTGCGGGCAATTTCCGCCGAACCGCTGGGCGAGCTCTGGCGCAATTCTCGCGCCATGCTCTTCATCGTGATCTGGTTCGCGACGAACATCCTGTTCGGGGCGGGGCTGGTGCCGATCCTGGGGGAGGAGACGAGCATCGCCTGGGAGGCGCATATCGGCGGATTCCTCGTCGGGCTCCTGCTGTTTCCCCTGTTTGACCGGGACGTATCGCGGCGCTGAGCTGGCCCCGCGCTCGCCTTGCCTGCGCCTGCGTCTTCGCCCACACTCGCGGTCTTCGCAGCGTTCCCGCGGTCTTGCCGGGCGGTCGAGTTCGGCGCGGATGGCGGGAACAGGGCGAATCCGCGCGCCGGACAACGGCGCCACCGCAAGGAGGACGACGCCATGAATGTCGAGCAGCTTCTGGGGGACAAGGGACGCGAGGTCATCTCCGTCCAGCCGCATCGCACGCTGGGCGAGGCCGTGAAGACACTGAGCGAGAAGCGGATCGGCGCCGTCGTGGTGATGGGTGCGGACGGTGCGCTGGTCGGCATCCTCTCCGAGCGCGACATCATCCGGGCGCTCGGGGAGAGCGGGGCGGCCGCGCTGGACAGCCCGGTCTCGCGGGTGATGACGGCCAGGGTCGTGACCTGCCGGGCCCAGACCAGCGTCGACGAACTGATGGAGATCATGACGTCGGGCCGTTTCCGGCATGTGCCGGTGGTGGAGGCCGGCCGCGTCGTCGGCCTCGTCTCGATCGGCGACGTGGTCAAGCACCGCGTCGCGGCGATCGAGGCCGAGAGCCGGGCGATGCGGGACTATATCGCCATGGCCTGAGACATCTGCGCCTCAGGGGGTGAGACGGCTGCCGGCGATGGCCGTCTCGATGTCGTCGAGGCAGCGCAGTGTGGCCTGCCGGCCGAGTTCGATCGTCTCCTGCGCGCGGTGGAAGTCGAACAGGCCGGTGCGACCGAGCCTGGGGCCGACCATGACGTCTGGCGGGTCGCCCGCCAGGCGCGAGCGCGAGATCCGGTCCTGCGTGATGTTGAAGGCGTCGATCATCACGCCGGCGAGTCCCGGTCTCGCTTCGCCCTGCCGGCCGACGAGGCCGCGCACGCGCCGGGCCGCGCCGGTGATGCCGCCGAGCCAACGCGACGTCGGCCGGACGTCGAGCTCGGGGACGATCTCGGGATCCGGATCGGCGCTGTGCTGCTGGATGATCGTGCCCCGGCCGGCGAGATCGCTGTTCAGGTTGACGCAGATCACGATGTCGGCGCCGAGCGCGCGCGCCGCCGTCACCGGCACGGGATTGACCAGCGCGCCGTCCATCAGCCAGCGGCCGCCGAGCTTGACGGGGTCGAACACGCCCGGCAGCGCATAGGAGGCGCCGAGCGCGTCGACCAGCGTGCCCTGCGTCAGCCAGATCTCGTGGCCGGTGCCGAGTTCGGTGGCGATCGCGACGAAGCGCGTCGACAGGTCCTCGATTCGCAGGCCCGTCAGATCGCGTTCCAGCAGCCGCTTGAGCCGCCCGCCGCCGATCAATCCGGCGCCGCCGATGTGGAAATCCATCAGGCCGACGACGCGGCGCTTGGTCAGGCTCGTGGCGAAATCGGTGAGTTCGGCCAACTTGCCGGCGGCGAAACAGCCGCCGACGACGGCCCCGATCGAAGTGCCGGCGATGACGTCGGGCTGCAGCCCCGCCTCGGTCAGGACCTGCAGCACGCCGATATGGGCCCAGCCGCGCGCGGCGCCGCCTCCGAGCGCGAGGCCGATCTTCGGCCGGCCGTTCCCGTTGACCTTCGACATGCCGGCATCATTCATGGGTCGGATCCCTGCCACCCTCGCCCCGGCGACGGTGAGGCAAATCGCCTGCCAGTGCTTCGTGTCCGCCGCGTGACGGCGGCGCGATCCCTGGCGTCAGACGAAGCGCAGCGGGGCGTCGGCCGCCTCGCGCAGCGGCTGCACCCGGTAGAAGCAGGAGCGGCGCCCGGTGTGGCAGCAGCCGCCATCGCCGGCGACCTCGACCTTCAGCCAGAGCGCGTCCTGGTCGCAATCGACCCGCATCTCGACGATGGTCTGGACCTGGCCGGAGGTCGCGCCCTTGTGCCAGAGCTCGCCGCGCGAGCGCGACCAGTACCAGGCCTCGCCGGTCTCGATCGAACGGGCCAGCGCCTGCGCATTCATATGCGCGACCATGAGCAGTTCGCCGGTGGCCGCATCGGTCGTGACGCAGGTCACGAGCCCGTTGGCATCGAAGCGCGGGGCGAAGGTGGTGCCCTCCTCGAGGGCCTGCTTGTCGGGGGCGGCGGGGAAGGGCGGCATGCCGGGCTCCGGAACGAAAGAGGGCGCATCCATGAGGATGCGCCCTTGTAGAGCCGCCCGCGGCGCGGGCCAATCGCAAAGAGCCCCGCCTCAGAGGCCCGGCGACTTGACCATGGTGAAGAAGCGCACCTGCTCGGCCGGTTCGTTGAACAGGCCGGTGTAGCGGGTCGTCATGGTCGAGGAGCCCTGCTTCTGCACGCCGCGCATCGACATGCACATGTGCTCGGCCTCGATCAGGACGGCGACGCCGCGCGGAGCGAGCACGCGGTCGATCACATCCGCGATCTGGGCGGTCATGGTTTCCTGCGTCTGCAGCCGGCGCGCATAGACATCGACGACGCGCGCGAGCTTGGACAGGCCGACGACGCCCTTGGCCGGGTAATAGCCGATATGAGCCTTGCCGACGAAGGGCACCATGTGGTGCTCGCAATGGGAGTAGAACGGGATGTCGCGCACGAGGACCATGTCGCGATAGCCCTCGACCTCCTCGAAGACGCGGTCGAGAATCTCGGCCGCATCCTCCTCATAGCCCTTGTAGAATTCCTTGTAGGCCTTGGCCACGCGCCGCGGCGTGTCCTGGAGACCTTCGCGGGACGGGTCGTCCCCGGCCCAGAGCAGGAGGGTGCGCACGGCCTCCTCCGCCTGTTCCTGCGTCGGCTGCTTGATCAGAAACTTGTCCGCGGAGGGCCCCAGAGCCCGCTCGACCGACAAGGACTTAACCACAGGGTTCATGTGGCGCCTCCCGTTTTGGTGATCCCGATACGTCGCGCGATCCCGGTTGGACCACGCGGCCGGCACGACGACGCGTTTTTTTTCGCTGAGGCTTGGCGCGACCGCGGATGCTCTCCCCCTGAGCGAGCATCAACCCTATATTGGCGTCGGGCGCCGGTCACTCCAGAGCCGGTGGAGAGCACGATATGTTGAGCGACGTCTACAACAAGCGCATCCTCGAACTCGCCGCGAACATCCCGCTGCTGGACCGGCTGCCGCAGCCCGACGCGACAGCCAAGGCGCATTCGCGCCTCTGCGGGTCGACCGTGACCGTCGATCTCACCATGGAGGGCGACGTCGTCACCGGTTTCGGGCACGAGGTGAAGGCCTGCGCGCTGGGGCAGGCCTCGTCCTCGATCATGGCGCGGCATGTGGTGGGTTCGACGGCCGACGAGTTGCGCCGGGTCCGCGAGCAGGCCCGCGCCATCCTCAAGGATCAGGCCGAGCCGCCCGAGGGGAAGTGGGCCGATCTCTCGGTGCTGGTCCCGGTTCGCGACTACAAGGCGCGCCACGCCTCGACGCTGCTGACCTTCGACGCGGTGGTGGAGGCGATCGGCCAGATCGAGCAGCGGCGCCAGGCCGCCGCGGTCGCGTGAGCGGCTGCGCGCCGGCTCACTTCAGGCCGAGCGCCAGCCGGGTCTCGGCGCTGGTCTCGTCGAAGCGGGCCCTGAAGGCGCGGTCGGCGAGCAGCGCCTTGGCGACGGCGCGGCCCGCCTTGTCCCCTGCCGCGAGGTCGCTGCGATAATGGAAGCCGCAGACGAGACGGCTCTCGCCATAGTCCTTGACGCGCTCCTCGAGCCGGGCGGCCATTTCCGGCGCCGCGACGCTCAGGAGTTCGGCATAGAGGGCCGCGGTCGCGGCATGGCCGGCGGGGAAGGAGGTTCCTTCCGGGCGTCCGCCCGGGCAGGGCTTGACCCGCACCTTGTTCCAGACCGTGAAGGGCCGCTGGCGGTTGGTCAGGCGGCGAACGCCGAGCAGCACGATGCCCATCTCGATCTGCGCCTCGCGGTAGAGCAGGCGGACCTCGCGGTGCTCGTTGCCGGCGAAGGGGATGTCGGCGCCCTCGAGGAAGCGCGCGAGCGTCTGGTACTGGTCGGCGATCGCCGCCTTCTCGCGCTCGGGCGTGCGGTTCAGCGTGATCTGCAGCACCTCGTCGAATTCCCGCTTCTGCTCGGGCGAGTTCATCGCCGGCGGCAGGCCGATCAGCGTCGCGAGGTCGACCTTGCCGGGTTCGAGCCAGAGCAGGCTGGTGCGCTGCTGGGCGTCCGCCGGGGCCGGCACCAGCAGAAGCGCCAGCGCGAGCCCCAGCGCGGCGGCTCCCAGGCGATTGGAACGGGGTCGCGAAACGGGGCGATACATGGCGAATCTCGGCTTGGATGACGAGCGGGATGAAATGGCATCGCAGCAGCGCTTGTCACGTCTTTTCGCGCAGGCCGCCTCTGTCAAGCGGGCGCCGCGGCGCGCCGCGCACTGGGCGATCCGCGGCTACCAGCTGAGCCTCTCGCTGCTGGTCGGGCGGCACTGCCGCCACTGGCCGAGCTGCTCGGCCTATACCGACGAGGCGATCCAGCGTTTCGGGCTCTGGCGCGGCGGCTGGATCGGCGTGGCGCGAATTTGCCGCTGCACCCCGCTCGGCACCAGCGGCATCGACCTCGTCTGCGAGGAGCTGCCGCCCGACGCCGCCTGGTACCGGCCCTGGTCCTATGGCCGCTGGCGCGGGGTGAACGCGCCGCCGGCCGAGGATGATGAGGCCACGGTCAGCGCTGGGCCTGGGCCTGCTGCAGGGCGCTCCGGCAGCCCGGCGACAGATCGGCCGCCTTCTCCTTGAAGCAGGCCAGGATGCGGCCACCGCCCGGCTTCACGCCTGGGCAGAGGCGGGCGACGTCCGGCCCGCAGGCCTGGCGCATCGCGTCGCGGTCCTGCGCCAGCAGCGGCGCGGAGGCGGTGGCGAGGACGAGGCTGGCGAGGGCGGCGCAGAGGGCGGCACGGATGGGCGGCATGGCGGGATCTCCTGTGGCGAAGCGGTGGCGCAAGAATGGCGATTGTGCGGATCGCGCTTTGCCGGCCGGTGAGCGGATCATGACGAAACGGACAGGTGCCGCTTGCGCAACTGCGGCGTTTTCGGTGGCCGTCCCGATTGCCTGCCGCAGCGCGCTCGTATAGGCGGAGCGCTCCCGGCGCTGTCCTCCCCCGGATACGGACAGCGCCGCGCCGGTCCAGCCCTGGTCCAGCTCTCCCCAGTATCCGGCCTTGTCTTACGGGGTTCGTATCCCCGAGTGAGCAGGAGCGACGATCGATGACGATCTCCCTGACATTTCCCGACGGCGCGAAGCGCGAATTTTCCTCCGGCATCACCGGAAAGGAGATCGCTGGCGGCATCTCGCCCTCTCTCCTCAAGCGCACCGTCGCCATGGCCATCGACGGCGTCGTCGTCGATCTCGGTGATCCGATCGCGAAGGACTCGAAGATCGAGTTCCTGACGCGCGAGGATCCGCGCGCGCTCGAGTTGATCCGGCACGACTGCGCCCATGTGCTCGCGGAAGCCGTGCAGGCGCTCTGGCCCGGCACGCAGGTGACGATCGGCCCGGTGATCGAGGGCGGCTTCTTCTATGATTTTGCCCGCAACGAGCCCTTCACGCCCGACGACCTGCCGGTCATCGAGAAGAAGATGCGGGAGATCATCGCCAGGGACGCGCCCTTCACCAAGGACGAGTGGAGCCGCGACAAGGCGAAGGCGTTCTTCGCGGAGAAGGGCGAGGCCTACAAGGTCGAGCTCGTCGATGCGATTCCGGCCGACCAGACGCTGAAGATGTACAAGCAGGGCGAGTGGATCGATCTCTGCCGCGGCCCACACATGACCTCGGTCGGCAAGGTCGGCACCGCCTTCAAGCTGATGAAGGTGGCCGGCGCCTATTGGCGTGGCGACAGCAACAACGCCATGCTGACGCGCATCTACGGCACGGCCTTCGCCAAGCAGGAAGAGCTCGACGCCCATCTCAAGCAGATCGAGGAGGCGGAGAAGCGCGACCACCGCAAGCTCGGCCGCGAGATGAACCTGTTCCACTTCCAGGAGGAGGGGCCGGGCGTCGTGTTCTGGCACTCCAAGGGCTGGCGGCTGTTCCAGGAGATCCTGACCTATATGCGCCGCCGGCTCGCCGCCGACTACGAGGAGGTCAACGCGCCGCAGATCCTCGACAAGTCGCTCTGGGAGACGTCGGGCCACTGGGGCTGGTACCAGGACAACATGTTCGCGGTGAAGTCGGCCTCGGCCTTCGAGAACCCCAACGATGCGACGAAGGACCAGAAGGTCTTCGCGCTGAAGCCGATGAACTGCCCCGGCCATGTGCAGATCTTCAAGCACGGTTTGAAGAGCTATCGCGATCTGCCGATCCGGCTGGCGGAATTCGGCAATGTGCATCGCTATGAGCCCTCGGGCGCGCTGCACGGGCTGATGCGCGTGCGGGGCTTCACCCAGGACGACGCGCACATCTTCTGCACCGAGGACCAGCTCGCGGCCGAGTGCCTGAAGATCAACGACCTGATCCTGTCGGTCTACGAGGATTTCGGCTTCACCGACGACCTCGTCATCAAGCTCTCGACGCGGCCCGAGAAGCGTGTCGGCTCCGACGCGCTCTGGGACCATGCCGAGGCGGTGATGCAGAGCGTGCTCGAGACGATCGCGGCCCAGTCGAACGGGCGGATCAAGACCGAGATCAATCCGGGCGAGGGCGCCTTCTACGGGCCGAAATTCGAATATGTCCTGCGCGACGCCATCGGCCGCGACTGGCAGTGCGGCACGACGCAGGTCGACTTCAACCTGCCGGAGCGGTTCGGCGCCTTCTACATCGGCGCCGACGGCGAGAAGAAGCAGCCGGTCATGGTCCACCGTGCCATCTGCGGTTCGCTGGAGCGCTTCACCGGCATCCTGATCGAGAACTTCGCCGGGCATTTCCCGCTCTGGCTGGCGCCCGAGCAGATCCTGGTCTGCCCGATCACCTCCGAGGCGGATGCCTATGCCGAGGACGTGACCATGGCCTGCCTCTCGGCCGGCTTGCGGGCCCGCGCCGACCTGCGCAACGAGAAGATCTCGTACAAGGTGCGCGAGCACTCGCTGGCCAAGGTCCCGGTGATCCTGGCTGTCGGCAAGCGCGAGGCGGAGGAGCGGACCGTGACCGTGCGCCGTCTCGGCAGTCAGGCCCAGACGGTGATGAGCCTCGACGCGATGCTGGAGGCGATGCTCGACGAGGCGACGCCGCCGGATCTGAAGCGGGTGAAGGCGGTGCGGGCGGCGAAGGCTGCCGGCTAATCGGGCGTCATTCTCGGGCGGCGCGCAGCGCCGACCCGAGAATCTCTCGCAGGAGAGGCTCTGGTACGAGATTGTCCTGCACGAGATGCTCGGGTCGAGCCCGAGCATGACGCGCATGTGACCCGCCCCTCGCCAAGCGCCGCTCCCCCATGCCAGATTGCCGCCCATGCTGACGGGGTCCTATCACAAGCGGCTCGAGGCCGATCTGACTCGCTGGGTCGGTGAGGGGCTGGTGACGGCGGAAGCCGCCGGCACCATTCGCCGCTCGCTCGCCATGGAGGGCGGCTTCCGGCTCCCGGCGCTGCTGGGCCTGTTCGGCGGGCTCTTGATCGCCGCCAGCGTCTCCGCCTTCGTCGCCGCCAACTGGGAGGCGATGCCGCGGCTTCTGAAGCTCGCGATGATCCTGGCCGGCGTCGTCGGTGCGCTGGGCATGGCCGCGCGGCTGGAGCGTCGGGGTTCCGCTGCCGGCGCCGATGCGGCCGCGACCTGCGCCGTGCTGATCTTCGCAGCCGGGATCGCGCTGATCGGCCAGATGTACCATTTGCCCGCCGACTGGCCGGCGGGGGCCCTGATGGTGGCGCTCGGCGGGCTTTCCGTCGCCTTCCTGATGGGCTCGAACGGTGCGCTGGTCGTGACCTTCGTCGCGCTCTGCGCCTGGAGCGGCGGGCGCTGGCAGGGGAACCACGGCGCCATCCACCTGCCGTTCTTCCTGATCTACCTGCCGGCGCTGTGGCTGGCGGTGAACCGCAGCAACCGGCTGGTTCACCACCTCGCCGTGCTGGCGCTGGGCTTGTGGCTGGCGGTGCTGCCGGGTGACTGGATCGCCCGCGGCTTCGATTACGGACTGCTCGCCTATGGGCTGGCCGTCGCGGCCGCATTCGTCGCGCTGGGGGCCATCGCGCTCGATCGCGGCGGCCCTGCGCTGCTGGGTTGCTGCCTGCCCTGGGGTCTGTTCGGCTTCGTGCTGATGCTCGACCTCGAACTGATCCGCATCCTCGATGCGCATGGCTCGCGTGGGGGGCGGGCCCTGTGGGCGAATTATGCGGCCTATGCCGTGGCGCTGGCCGCGATCGCCGCCTGCGCCGGGCTCGCCCGCGACCGGCGTTTCGCCTGGCCGCTCGCGCTGTCGCTGATCCTCGGCCTCGTCGTGCCTCTGGTGTTCTGGAGCGGGCTGGCCGTCGGTCTGCCGGGCAAGGTCGTGGTGGCGAGCCTCGTGCTGGCCTCGGCGATCGCGCTGGTCGTGGCGGGCGTGACCGGCGGGGTCAGGCGGCTGACGCTGGCGGGTTCGGGCATGTTCGGCCTCGCCATCCTCATCCTGCTTTGGCAGACGGTCGGCACGCTGCTCGACCAGTCGCTGTTCTTCCTGGTGGCGGGTGGCGTGCTGCTCGGCCTCGCCAGCGGCGCGCGGCGGCTGTTTGCGCGGTTCGCACGTCCGACCGGGGAGGGCGCGTCATGAGGCTGGTCAACGCGGACGCACTGCTGGGGCGGGTCCCGCTCATCGGGCGGGTGCTGGCCGCGATGCTCCTGCTCTGCGGCGGGCTGCTGGCGCTGGTCGAGAGCCGGGCCTCGATCCTGCGCCATGGCACCGAGGTGCGGCTGCGGACGGTGCCGGTCGATCCACGCGACCTGTTCCGGGGCGACTATGTCGTGCTCGCCTATCCGATCAGCACCGTGACACCGGGTCCTGGCGGCGCGATGGGGGTGCGGCGGGGCGACACCGTCTTCGTGACGCTGACGCGTGACGCGGAGGGCTTCGCTCAGGCGAAGGCCGTGGCGATGACCCGTCCCGCTGCAGGCGAAGGTGAGGTCGTCATCGCCGGGCGTGTTCTCTCCACCGGCGCCTGCGCGCTGAATGAGACGGGGCAAACCGACTGCTCCGCCGGCGCGGGGCGCCTGCGCGTCGCCTATGGGCTGGAGAGCTATTTCGTGCCGCAGGGCCAGGGCCGCCGGATCGAGACGACGTCGCGCGCCCGCATCGAGGTCGTCGCCGCCATCGCGGCCGACGGAACGGCCGCGATCAAGCGCCTGCTGATCGACGGCCAACTGGTCTATGCCGAGGCGCCCTACTGAGGCGCTTCATGGTGGCGCCGCAGCGCTCTCGCAGACACCGCCGCACACGCGCGCTCGCATCGCTCACACAGGGTTGTGATGCGATGTTTAGTGACCCTTAACCCTGCGAGTTTTATGAACGCCACATGAACGACATCGGTGCGGTCTGTCGATCCGGGGGAACCCCGGACCGCGATCGGACGTTCACAAAGCTCGTCGCAGTCCATTGCCGGGTGCCACTGGTGACACCGCCATTCTCCATTCTGCATTTCCTGCTGCTGGGTCGCGGACCCGGCGAAGGACCCGTCGCGGTCCAGAGGGATGCGCGGATCGACGTGATCCGGGGCCTGGCCCTGCTGATCATTTTCATCAACCACATGCCGGGCAATGTGCTCGCAGGCTACACCCCCCACAATTTCGGCTTCTCCGACGCCGCCGATATCTTCGTGCTGCTGGCCGGCGTGTCGGCCACTCTCGCCTTCGGCGGCATCATCGAGAAGCGTGGGCTGGCGATCGCCGGGTTGCGGATCGGCGCGCGGCTCTGGACGCTGTACATCGCGCATATCGCGATGTTCATCATCGTCTGCGGCGTCGTTGCTGCGGCCGTGACGCGGACCCAGAACCCCGTCTATGTCGAAGCGATCAACATCCAACCTTTCTTCAACGACACCTTTTCGGCGTTGGTCGACGCGCTGCTGCTGCGCTACCAGCCGTCCTATCTCGACATTCTGCCGCTCTACATCGTCCTGCTCGCAGCTTTCCCGCTGATCTACTGCGCCGCCCGCCGGAGCCCGGCCCTGACGCTGCTGGCGTCGATCGCGCTGTGGCAGGGAGCCGTCGGGCTCGGCCTCAACCTGCCGAACGTGCATGCCGCCGGCTGGTTCTTCAATCCGTTCGCCTGGCAGGTCGTCTTCACCTGCGGGGTCGTGCTGGGGCTCGCTGTGCAGCGCGGCGTTTCGGTGCCGCGCCTGCGGTGGCTCGACGCGGTCGCGCTCGGCTACGTCCTGTTGTCTCTGGTCGCCAAGGTCTCGTCCGGCAATCCGCTCGGGATCGCCGTGCTGAACGACTGGTTCGACTCCGTCCAGCTCGGGACCGACAAGACGAACCTGGCCTGGAGCCGGCTGCTGCATGTGCTCGCCCTCGCCTGGCTGGCGATACGCTGGCTTCCGGCCGGTGGCGCGCTGCTGCGCCCGGCGATCGGCCGCGGCCTGGCGGGCGTCGGCCGTCACGCGCTCGACGTGTTCTGTGCCGGCACGGTCTTGTCGATCCTGGGACAGATCGTGCTGGCGGAGACCGGCTTCGCGATACTGCCCCAGTTGCTCTACAGCTTCGCCGGCATTACCCTGCTGGTCGGGCTAGGGATGTTCTTGACGTGGTATCAATCGATCACGCTCTCCGGCGCTCCAGAAATCCGGGCCTCCACGCGGCAGGCCTCGCCCTCGCCGCGCTGATCCTGGCCAGTGGCTCCGGCGTTTCAGCCGGGCCACTCGGACTCGCCGACACCGCCGATCTGCGCTGTCGCGCGGGTGCGGCTCGTAACCCGTTCCAGCCGTCGCTTCCGGCCGCCAAGGCCGCAATGCGCGAAACCGGGCAGTTGACGATCGTCGCGATCGGTTCCTCCACCACGGCCGGCGCGGGCGCGGGATCGGACGACAAGAGCTATCCGGCGGTCCTGCAGGAGGAACTGCGCCGCCGTCTGCCGCAGACCGAGGTCAACGTCGTCAACAAGGGCGTCGGCGGACAGTCTGCCTATGACATGGTGTTGCGCATGGACACCGATGTGATCGAGCAGAAGCCGTCGATCGTGATCTGGCAGACCGTCGTCAACGAGGCGGTGAGCGACATCGGGGAAGAGAGGCTCGCCAAGATCCTGCGCAAGGGCATCCGCAAGGTCCAGGCCGCCGGCATCGACATGATCATGATGGATCTGCTCTGGCTCCCGCGCGAAGGCCGCTACCCTCATTACGAATCCTACCGCACGCTCCTCAAGGTGACGGCCAAGGAATATGGCGTCCCGGTGTTTCCGCGCTACGGGGTGATGAAGGAGTGGGCGCTGTCGCGGCGCTTCACGCCGGAGGAACTGATCGGCATGCGCGGAACGGAGCTGGTCGAAGCGGGCTATCGCTGCCTCGCGATCCGCATCGCCGACGGCATCGCAGGCGCGCTCACCAGCCCGGGCAGCGGCGAGGCGGGTGTTCGCGGCGCCAGCCACTGACAGAGCCGGGTCGGCGCGCCGGACCTTCAGCGCGCAAGAACCTCGATGTCGCGATCCAGGCCGGACTCGACCTTGAAGTCCCGGGAGAAGACCTGGCCCTCCTGCCGCGCGATCAGGACATAGTCGCCCTCGGCCAGAATGACCTGGGGAAAGGCGCCGATCGCCTCACGGATGACGTCGCCGCCCGGCGTCAGCACGCTGAAGGCGGTGCCGGCGAAGGCCTCGCCACCCGCCGCCGCGACGAGCTTGAGCGTCACGCGAGCGGCCCGGTGATGCAGCGTGGCATCGGTGATCTTGCCGGACTCGACCTTCACGTCGGCCCGCTGGATGGCGTTGGAATCACCATAGGTCGAGACGATGTGATAGGTGCCCTCGGGCAGCCGGATCAACTCGCCGCCGCGGGCACTGGTGACGAGCCGCCCCTCCGAATTGCCCTGGAGCGGCACGAAGACCTGGAAGGCGAGTTGGGCCGGGGGAATCGGTGCATCGCCGATCGAGCCCGCGAGCGACAGGCCGCCGGCGCTGATCAGCACCTGTTCGCGCAGCCCCAGCGGGCCGAGCGTCACCCGCTTGGTGCCGCTGGCGAAGCCATAGGCCGCATGCAGCAGATAGGTGCCGGGATCGAGCGAGAAGGCGGGCTCGGGCTCAGATGAGCGCGCAACGATGCGTGGCGGCGAGCCGTCGGCCGACTCGCTGAGAACGCGCCAGACCAGCCCGGAGCCGATCGGCCTGCGGTCGCCGGCGAACTGCGCGGTGACCCGCAGGGCGGCCTGCCGGGCTGACGGAGCCGGGCCGGGCTGGACAGGGGTCGGATCGAGCGTTCCGCCGATCGTCGGAGTCGGCGCGGGAGCGGGCACCGGAAGAGGGTCTGGCGTCGCGGGAGCCTGCGCGCGGACGGCGCCGAGCGGCAGCGTCAGCGCAGCCGCGAGCAGGCCGATGGCCAGGCGGCGGCGTCTCTCGAACCCCTCGAATTCAAACATGATCCCAGCCCTCGGTACCCTTGCGCCCATGTCTCAGCAGGCTCGCTTGTCGCGATCATGGCGAGCGACTAGGTCTGGTCGGGTTCCTCGCATTCCGGATGCTTCATGACCGATACGCTCTCCCTGCTCAAGCTGCGCCGATCGGTGCCGCCGCAATTCCTCGCCGCGCCCGGCCCCGAGGGCGGGCAGCTCGAGCAACTGCTGACCATCGCCTCGCGCGTGCCCGATCATGGCAAGCTGGTGCCCTGGCGCTTCATCGTCTTCTCCGGCACAGCCCGGGAGACTGCGGCCGATGTCGTGGCGCAGGCCTTCCGCAACCGCAATCCCGAGGCTGCCGAGGATCAGGTCGCCTTCGAGCGCAAGCGCCTGCTGCACGCGCCCGTCATCGTGGCGGTCGTGTCCCGCGCCGCGCCGCATGTGAAAATCCCCCAATGGGAGCAGGAGCTGACGGCGGGCGCCGTCTGCATGTCGATGCTCGTCGCCGCACAGGCGATGGGGTTCGCCGGCTGCTGGCTGACCAACTGGTTTGCCTTCGACCGCAGCGTGCTGACCGCCTTCGGGCTCGAGGCGGAGGAGCGCATCGCCGGCTTCATCCATCTCGGCACGGCGGCCTCGGTGCCGGCCGACCGCGAGCGGCCGGTCCTCGCCGACATCGTCAGCCACTACGGAGCCTGATGCCATGATCTACTCGCCCGCCGCGCAGGATCACGGCCTGCCCCACGACCCGTTCAAGGCGATCGTGACGCCGCGCCCGATCGGCTGGATCACGGCGATGAGCGCGAAGGGCGAGATCAATCTCTCGCCCTACAGCTATTTCAACGCCGTCTCGACGCGGCCCCACATCGTGATGTTCTCCTCCGAGGGCAAGAAGGACGCGGTTGCCTTCATCGAGGAGACGGGCGAGTTCACCTGCTCGATGGTGACGAAGTCGCTGGTCGGCGCGATGAACCTGACCTCGGCGCCGCTGCCGCGCGGCACCAGCGAATACGGCCATGCCGGGCTGGAGATGGCGCCGTCGCGCTTCGTGAAGCCGCCTCGCGTGGCCGGCAGCCCGGCCGCGCTCGAATGCAAGTTGCTCTCCGTGCAGCAGCTGGTCGATCTCGATGGCGTCAGCGTCGAGCGATGGATGGTGCTGGGCCAGGTCGTGGGCATCTTCATGGACGACGCCTTCATCCGAAACGGCCGCTTCGACACCGCCGCGGCGCACCCGGTGGCGCGCTGCGGCTATGCCGACTATGCCGAGGTCGACCACCTGTTCTCGATCGAGCGTCCGCCGGGCGGCTGAGGGGCGGCGAGGCCGCTCGAAACGGTCTTAGGTCTTGAACAGAGCGTTGCCGTCATCCTGGGCGACCGAAGGTCGTCCGGGATCCATCATCGGGCACGCCAGCGCTTTACGATGGATCCCTGTGTGTTGAATCGGTGCCATGTTTGGTGCGGGCGGGATGCCGTTGGATCCCAGGTGGCGAACACCGTGTTCCGGCTCGGTTCCCGCCCGCGTTGCAAACCCATCCTGAACAGTTGA
>JAESFV010000152.1_pt1 | contig 107319 bp, 76 predicted proteins | sample 9269471 | NCBI WGS metagenome assembly JAESFV01 (sample SAMN14502647, study PRJNA617108) | algae metagenome | isolation source: Symplocastrum torsivum CPER-KK1 and co-occurring heterotrophs from... | place: USA: Central Plains Experimental Range, Colorado | collected 2001-01-01
TCTACCTGAGCGGGGGTGCAAGGGTTTTGACGAATTTTACCAGATTTCCTGGGAGCTGAGCAACTATCAATCCCGCTTAAACTATTGATGGCTAAGGGTTTCGGCTTTGTGCAGCAAGCCCTACTTAGAAAAGCAAACGGGCTGGAGATATAAGTTGAGCGAACAAGTATTACCCTCCTGAAGACTGGCTGCCACACGGCTAAGATTAAGCAAAGCCATCTGTATCTGCGTCAGCTTCTCAAAAATTGTTCAGAAATTTAGTGAACCCTAGATAGAAGGACAAGTAGCTGACCCAATCCCAGAATTATGAAGTGTGGTAGTGGAGGCAGTTGCAGTGAGAACGACCTGACCTTTGTCATTAATCCCCCATCCTTGTGCTTCCACTAGTTGCTGTTTTGGATTGCTAGTTGTGGGTTGGGGAGTGACGATTCTTGCTGCATCGGGTTGAGAATTCCTACGGCGGCTAAATCCTGATGGGGGACGTACATCCTCCCAAACATCATCCGGACTAAGCATCTCGTAGGGATTGGATGGCAAACCACCGCGTCCGATGATGATAAATTCATTTTTCCCGGCTTCTCCCCTACCAACCGCACAAGTCTGGTCAATCTGGTTGGAGGCATCGACTACTTCTATTGGCAGGTTAGCCAAGCCTCTACTGGGGTCGAGATCAGGCGTGTTGAGTTCTACGAGACCATTGAATTGAGCACCAAGCTCAGAAGAGGCTGTGATATCACTTAAGGGTGTGTCTTGTAGGCGAAACTCAGTGCCAAAGATGCCTTGAGCATTGACAATTACTCGACCGCCAAAGCTATTTTCAGCATTGGCACTGATGTCGCTATCTTCTTGTGGAACGACAACTAAGTTGTCAGTGTTGATGGTGATATTACCGCCAGTGATATTGCTTCCTCTGGCGTTGGTGCTGACGCTGCTGCCTCGGCGTAAGATCAAATCATCTGTAGAAAGATTGATATCCCCCCCCCCACCCGACGTGTCAGCCCTGATTTTTCCTTGATTGTCGAGACGGATAGTGTCAGCTTCAACTTGGAGTACGCCTGCAATTCCTGTGCCTGTACTATTCACATTGACTTCAGCCCCATCGCGGATAGTTAACTGCTCAGTAGTAATTATTAAGTCACCAGCATTGCCAGCACCCGTGGTTAGAGCTGTCAAGCGACTGGGAAACCCACCATCGGCTGACCTACCAATCACTTCGATGGTGTCCGAGGCGGTGACACTCAACGTCCCTCCCTTTCCGGTGCTGCTAGTACCAGTTGATACTTGTGCTCCATCGCGTACCAGCAACCGCCCTGTAGCAATCGTCAAGTTGCCAGCATCACCCTCACCTTGCGTCTGAGTAAACAAGCCACTGGGAACCCGACCATCGGCTGAGTTGCCAATCAACTCGATGGTGTCCGAGGCAGTGACACTCAACGTCCCTCCCTTCCCGGTACTCAAAGTACCAGCTGATACCTGTGCCCCATCGCGCACCAGCAACCGCCCTGTCGCAATCGTCAAGTCACCAGCATCACCCTCACCTAACGTATTAGCGGACAAGGCACTGGGAAACCGACTATCGGCTGAGGTGCCAATCAACTCGACGATGTCAGAGGCGGTGACACTCAACGTTCCTCCCTTCCCAGTGCTTCTAGTACCAGTTGATACCACTGCCCCATCGCGCACCAGCAACCGCCCTGTCGCAATCGTTAAGTTGCCCGCATCACCCTCACCTTGCGTCTGAGTAAACAAGCCACTGGGAAACTGGCCATCGGCTGACCTACCAATCACCTCAACGGAGTCAGAGGCAGTGACACTTAACGTCGCCCCCTTCCTGGTGCTTCTAGTACCAGTTGATACCTGTGCCCCATCACGCACCAGCAACCGCCCCGTAGCAATCGTCAAGTCACCAGCATCCCCTTCACCTTCCGTCTGAGCATACAAGCCACTAGCAACCCGGCCATCAGCTGATTCTCCAATCACCTCGACCGTATCAGAAGCAGTAACACTCAACGTCCCTCCCTCCCCGGTGCTTCTAGTACTGGCTGATACCTGTGCTCCATCGCGCACCAGCAACCGCCCCGTGGCAATTGTTAAGTCGCCAGCATCCCCTTCACCTGAGGTCTGAGCATACAAGCCACTACCCAACCGACCATCGGCTGTCCTGCCAATCACCTCAACCGTATCAGAGGCGGTAACACTCAACGTCCCTCCCTCCCCGGTGCTTCTAGTACCAGTTGATACCACTGCCCCATCGCGCACCAGCAACCGCCCCGTGGCAATCGTTAAGTCCCCCCCAGTTCCTGAGCCGAGAACATCGGCTATAATTCGCGAGCCATCGCTAAGAGCGACTGTCTCAGTTGTGCGAACAAGAATCTCTCCCCCATCCCCTGAACCCAAGGTGTCGGCATAAATCAACGAGCCTTGAGTCATCTCCAATTGAGCGCCTTGGAGCTGAACGTCACCGCCCCCTTCTCCACTAGCATCTACAAACGCTCCACCTTCCAACCGGATATTCCCAAACGAATCAATGTTGTTGTACCCGAACAGCCAACGGTTCCCTATCTCACTTAAGCTAACTTCTCCAACCCCAGCCACACTGCCCAGTTCAATTCTTCCTCCTGCTGCCGTCAGGTTCCCTCCCTCAATCGCCACATTCCCCCCAATCAGCGCCAGAGTTTGACCGGTTGGCACCTGTAGCCCAACAGAGCCACCTAATGAATTAGTCTGCCCGCTCAAGCTTTGGGCAAGTGATTGATTGACAATTTCCCCAGCCGCAACAGCATTAAAAAAGAGTGCCGAAGGACGCACTGTAAGTAGATTGCTTGTTGCAGGGGAAGAGGCGCTGAATAGTCCTGTCTCGCCCAGCCCAATAGCATTGGCTGTCGTCGCTGTAAATGAACCACCAACATCCAGACTGGCATTCGCTCCAAAGATGATGCCATTCGGATTAATCAGAAACAGGTTGGCATTGCCGCCAGTGACACCGAGCGTTCCCAATATGTTGGAGGGGTTAGTACCTGTTACCCGCGTCAGGATGTTCTCTATCCCAATCGGGTTGGTTAAATAAACCCGTTGTCCGTTTTCCACATTGAATTGATCGAAACTGTGGAACAGGTTTATACCTCGTGTTGCGCCACCCTCAATCCGATCTGCTGTCTGACCACCGACATCAACGCTGGGAGTAACAACAGAACCTTCAGCACCCAAAGTAGCATCAGGTGTAATCTGAGCTAAGGTATGGTCGGCTCCAGATGTGAGTACTCCGCTAATTGTCAAAAACCCTACTACCCCTAACTGCCAATTCCTTAGAAGATAAGCCGTCATACTCATATCCCTGATTGATGTCCTAGGTTTGGAAGTAACTAACCAACAACTAGCTCTCTTCAGATGTCTTGCTTAAAGCTTATTGGTGTGCCGCCTTAATTCCTCAGCGTCAATCAGAACTTTTATCTAGTAAGTAACGAAACTTAATACAAAGATAGAGGTACGAGTCAAAGTGGTAGTTTTCGCTTATTTCCTTCCGACAGCTAGCCAGTCATAGCACTAACTTATCAATCACACGTCAATCCACGGTATTTACTTCCGATAACTCACAGTCGCGGAAGTAGAAGAATGGCTGTAATGACGCTATATTGTTGATAGAGCTAATTCCGAAAAAACGACGTTATCGGCTACTGATTTTTCCGAGGTTATTGAGAACTAACTCGAACTCTTGAGATTGAATAATAAAGTTTGCTAATAGTGTTGCTCTGGTTAATTTTCACCCACTCAACCAGCGCTCACGTTTTTAAAGCAATTTTTGATGTAAGAAGACACTGTATAATTTACGATCCCTTTCTGCCCAAACTCAGATCGGGAAGGTACAACTCACTAGCTTACATAAATTACCTATTACACCTATTTGTTTGGCGCTCCAAAGAGCTTGGTCTAATATCTCCGAGGCTTTTTCCGCTTGTCCTATTGCTGCATACTGTGTTGCAATCTCACCTAACGCCTCAGCTTTAATATTTTCCGCCTCGATAGATTTAGCAATCGGAAGGGCTTGAGCTAATACCTGCGCGGCTCTTGCCGCTGGTTCGGCTTGCGTAGCCCTATCTCCAATCTTAGCCAAGGCATCAGCTTGGTGAGAGTCATACAACTCCTCAATGGTTTTGACGACCCGAAAGGCTTGATCATATTGCCCTGCTTCCGCCGCCTTGACAGCGACTTGAGTTAATGCATTGGCTTTGATGCCGCGACAGTCCTCCCTCATTCCATTGACTAAGGGACCAAGCCCCTCAATAGATTGGGCAACTGTTAGGGCTTGGTCGAATTGCCCCGCTTCGGCATACTTAACAGCAATCTGAGTCAACACTTCGGCCTTGTGAGTCAAATCGATATCAGGGGATTGGGTAACCTGAAGGGCTTGGCCATATTGCCCCGTTTCCACATACTTGAAGGCAATCTGTGTCAAAGCATAGGCTTTGCTCTGTTTATCATCCTTGATGGATTTGGCAATTTGAAGGGATTGAGCGAAGAGCTGCTCGGCTTTACCCTTTTGTCCTACTTGGGCATACATGAGTGCAACCCCAGCCAACGCCTCGGCTTTGTTGTGACCTGGCATGGCTTTTTTAGCGCGCTGAAGGACTTGGGCTAATATCTCTAAGGCTTTATCCTTTTGTCCTAATCGTGCATACTTGAGTGCGACTTCACTCAACGTATCATTGGTTTTAGCAAGCTGAAGGGCTTTTGCCAGGAACGGCTCGGCTTTAACCTTTTGTCCCGAACGTGCATACTGGTTAGCGATCTCAGTCAACACCCTGGCTCGGCTACTGTCATCAAACTTATTGATTTTGGCAACTTGCAGAGATTGGTCGTATTGCCCCGCTTGGGCATACATGAGTGCAACCTCAGCCAACATATCGGCTTTCCAAGAGGTTTCCTGCATCGCTTTTATAACCCGAAGCGCTTGGTTGTATTGTCCAGCTTTTGCAGCCAGATCAGTGAGCTTAGCCAATGGAATGTCTCTGTCATAGCCATCCTTGATTGCTTTTGTAGCCTGAATGGCTTGGTCATATTGCTCCGCTTGGGCATACTGGATAGCGACCTTCTCCAACGCCTTGTTTCTGGAACCGTCACCCTCCCTACTATTGATTGTTTTTGCAATCTCAAGGGCTTGGTCGGGTTGCCCCGCTTCTGCGTACTTGGTAGCCACCTCAGACAAGGCAATGTTTTTGCGCTCAAAACTCTCAATGGCTTTGGCACTTTGAAGGGATTGGGCTAATAGTTGCTCTGCCTTATCCTTTTGTCCCACTTCTGCATACTTGACAGCGACCCTTGACAACGCATCAGCTTGGGCTTGCTTTAAATATTCTGAATTAACCGCAGAAGAACAGGCTGAGCCTATGGTGGTCAGCAGTGCTACGGCAAGTAAGATTCTTAGTTTCATGGCGACACCCCGATAATAGCTAGTTCACTCCACTTCATCGGTCGGCTTCAGCTTTACTAACATCCTAGAGCCGAGCTACTACCTTGCTCCCCAAATTCCTGTCTAGAGGGTGAATCGAAATAGTCCCAAGTCAACAACTCTCCGGCTTGTTATTGTTTCTGCTCTCCAAAGGGCTTGGTCTAATATTTGCAAGGCTTTATCCTTTTGTCCCACCACTGCATACTGACTGGCGATTTCAGCCAACGCAATGGCTTTGTCGTCTTCATCCTCAATGGGTTTTGCAACCTTTAGGACTTGGTCTAATATCTGCGACGCTTGATGCGCTGGTTCCGCTTTCGTACACAGCAAGGCGATCGCAGCCAACGCCTCGGCTTGGAAAAATTCCCCACCATCATCAACAGATTTAATGGACTCGACAACCTGAAGAGCTTGGTCGTATTGCCTGGCTTTGGCATACTCAACCGCGATCGCAGCCAACGCCTGCATTCTATTTACGGTGTACTTAATTGCCTTAGTGACCTGAAGCGCTTGGTCGTATTGCCCCACTTTTGCATACATGAGTGCGATCTCAGTCAACGCATCGTAGGACCTACTACCATGAATTACCTTATCGGGTTTGTCAGAGTTATTCTTGATAGATTTGAAAATCTCAAAGGCTTGGTCTGGTTGCCCTCCTTGGGCATAGATTACGGCGAGCGTATTCAAAGAACCGTCGGGAACGCTCCCAAGGACTTCGGATAATATCTGCTGTGCTTTACCCTTTTGTCCTACTTCCGCATACTTGAGTGCGACCTCAGCTAAAACAATATAACTCCAGTCCATTGCCTTGGTGTCCTGAAGGACTTGGGCTAGTATTTGCAAGGCTTTATCCTTTTGCCCCGCTTGTGCATAGCCGACAGCCACCTCAGCTAAGGCATCGGCTTTGAAAGCCGTGCCATCCTCCATTGCTTTAGTTTCCTCAAGGGCTTGGTCTAATATCTGTAAGGCTTTATCCTTTTGTCCCGCTCGTGAATACTCGTTCGCGACCTTAACCAGCGCTTTGGCTCTAGTCTCGTCAAACTCAATCATTTTTGCGATTTGCAGCGCTCGGTCGTATTGCTCCGTTTGGGCGGCATGAAGTGCGACCTTAGCTAAAGTATCAGGTTTAACAGCACCATCCCGCATGGCTTTGTTAGCCTTAAGCGCTTGATCGTATTGCCCCACTTCCGCTGCTTCGACAGCAATCTTATCCAACCAGAAGTTTGTGACATCGTCATCCTTGATTGCTTTGGCAATTTTAAGAGCTTGGTCGTATTGCCCCGCTTGTGCGTACTTCATAGCCACCTCAAGCAATGTACTTTCTTTTAAATTGTTTTTGATAGCTTTGGCACTCTGATGCGCTTCGGCTAAAACCTGTGAGGCTTTCTCTTTGTGTCCAACTTCTGCGTATCCGACAGCGACTCTCGCTAACGTCTGCGCTTGAAGATGCTTGCCATAGTTCGTATCATAGAGCGGTTGCGTACAGGCTGAGGATGTTGCGGTCAACAGGATGGCGGCAGTTATAATTCTTCGTTTCATGTTCTTTGCTCCCAAAACTCTGTTGGAAGAGTGCAATGCACGCTTGGCGCTCGTCACTAGCCAAGCCTGTTGTCATGCCAAGTTGTCTTTGAGCCTCAAGCTCATCTAGGGCTGCCTTGTGCTGCTAGACGCTTCGAGTAAACTAATTGAAAGCGTGTAGCAGCCCTTAGAATCCGGTACGCTTTCAAAGCGCCCTTGGAGCTTCCCTTCTGAAAGCCCCTTGATTACCGCGTCCCGGACTCGACCCTTTTGGCTTGCTTCCACACTGCCAAACAACAGCGCCATCAAGTCATCTATACAATAGATTTTTCCGGGCTGAGATTCTATCACAGAAGCCACGGCGGTTTTAAGCGACTGCCCTCGGTACGCTGGCAGCATCAGGGAAGAAAGCTTGAAGAAGGAACTCTTTCTCTGACGATGAGACAAGCGACCCTTACCGGAGCGCGTGACTTGTGGGGGTTCTGCGGGTTCCACCAAGCTTAAATCGAAGGTGTAGCAACCAGGGGAGTCAGCGACTCTTGCCCACAACTTTTGCTCTACCCCCTGCTTCAGGCTACTCCCGACTCGATTCTTGATGACTTTCAAGAGTGAGGGTTCTAATTCCCCGTAGAGAGAGCGCACAATAAACTCAAGGTGTAGCACCGTGCCCGAATGTTCGCTTAACAGAAGTGAGAGCGCCTCTATTTGATTCATACCCTGATAAGTGGGGAGCATTTCGACCTCTTCTACCCCGTCCGAGGAAGTACTACCGTTGCGGCTGCCATTGATGTGTGTGTTGGTAGTGGTTGGTGGAAGATGTGGCTCCCCAAACGGTGAGTCCTCACAGCATGGCGGAGTCAGCACCGAGTTGGGCACAATCACCAACCAAGAGTGTCCTCTGTGTGAAAGTTGGGTGTAAGTCACTCCCAGGATTTCAAACACTTTATCCACAACTAATTCCATTTGAGCTAAATCCTCTTTTGACCAGGACAAGAGCTTAGTGTCGAGAGGATGACTCGCTGTTGAAACCACAAATCGGGCATCCTCACCAACGAACCGATTCCACGAGGATGCCAAACCGGGTAACTTCAACTTGAGGCGGCGAAACACGGCCTCGTTCGGACACTCCAAAGATAAAGTCTTACCACCAACAGTCTTGTCGGTTAGTTCTATCCCACCAGAGTCAACACAGAAACTCAGCAAGGTACGGGTCGAGGTATTCAGGGTGTCAAGGAATCGCTCTAACAGATTTGGAGAAGACGGCTCTTCTATTGAGGTGTGGTGGGATTTGGCACCATTCCCCTGATGAGCTTGAAGGGCGCTGTTGTTGACGGCACTACTGACATGACCATTGCAAGACATGAGGGAGCTATCTTTTTGGGCAACATCACCCTCATCGCTCTCCACGTTTCTCTTGATAGCAGCGCTAAAAGCTGTCGGGGTTGGAGTTGCTGGCTCCGGGTGTGGTAGTTCCGTGGTTAGTGGCAGTTCTTCAACGCTTGACCATCCTTCTAATAGAGCTTCGACATGCGCCAACTTGTCTAAAGCTTGCGCCAGCTTTTTTTCGTACTCAAGAACCTGCTGCAGGTAGTGAGATTTTAACTGCACCAAGGGTGTGCGTAGGTCGTCGGGAGGTGGAGAGAGTTGGAACTGTTGGGTCATTGGGCAGGAGCGTTCTGGGTTGCAGGTATTTAAGGAAAGACTATCTTCCTCTAGCCTAGTAAAAACCACCAATTACTAGTGGCTTGCTGCTTTTAAATCATCGAATTGTGTGTTCCCTATGCCTAGCAAGTACGTTTTTGTTAAAGAGTACACGGTACAAGCTCACAACCGACTAATTCACACCCGCACCTTCAAGTTCATCTGCAAGCAATGCTCTGCACCCACCGTGCGGGAAACTTTCGGCTCTAGACCGCTGTACTGCGAACAGTGTCGTCCTCCCAAACCCAAGACGATTAAAGCCACGACTAATCCAAAAAAGTCCCAACCTAAAAAGCCCAAGCGCTCAATCACTCCATCCCACAAGATAGCCGGGAAGCACAGCAACACTGAAGAAACACCCAGTCGCTTCCAGCCGACGCACAACCTAGTAGTAACCGCGTCGGGAGAAAAAATTCCGGTGGCTTTGGTGCCAACACAAACACCAGAATTGTTCAGTGTGCATACAGCGGATAATTGGGGAGGTCACTCACCCATTGAGTACGACACCAAACGCGGCTTGCTGTCGCTGGGGCAACCATTAGTCACTTCCACCTTGGAAGCGCTCTCCCCAAAACCGGACAGCGCCTTTTCCAATATCCGGAAAAGTTCTTAGAAAAAGCCTTGCCTTTTTGGGAAAATCTAGTTAGTATTTGAGAAATTAATTGAAATACTAGATGTTGGTTCCAACCGAAAGGTCGCCATAGCTGTTAACAACGGCTCGGCGACCTTTTTAGTTTTCCAAGCGCTATCCTCTGACAATAATCGTTGAACCATGTCACAGCTTCATCAGTGGTTTTCTCAATCAATTTCCACCTCAGTTTTTCAAGTTTTTTCTCCAATCCGCTAGTTAGGAGGCTCTTTAATAGTTCGTACTCTTAGTAGTACGAAACTCTAATTCATTGAAATCATTATAACTCTTGTGCAGCAATAGCTTTCGGCTTTTGCTTCGATGGAACTCGCGCAAAAGTTGTGTGGTACCCCTCACTTTGTTTTCAATTTATTCGTACCTAGTTTCTAAAAGAAGCAAAAATCATGAAGAAAAATCAGCGAAATTTAATGTCAACTATTTCGGAGTTTAAGCATAGCCAAGATGCCCAAGACTATCCGGAAATCATCAAACATCTACAGACCGCTCTCAGATGGCATGTTCTTCCCGAAGTTGACTCCAGTTTTTACCCCGATAAACTCAAAGCTCAAGAGTTTAAAAGATACTGTAGTCGCTTGCCAATTAATCGACTCAGCCCTGATGCAATTTTGGACATTTTTGAAAATAACTTTGACGCGGCAGTAGCAGCGGGACGGTTATCAAAAAGTACGAAAGGAAATTATTCCTCAGCACTGGGACGATTTCTCGCCTGGATGCGAGAGCAAACCTGGTATCTTGAGATGTTTCCGCAACCCCTGCCTGCTAAAGCGCCAGCTCACGTCCGGGTTAATGGCCGCAAGCCTCCGACTTGTACGCGACAGGAACGGCAATATGGGCTTAGAAAGGAGGAACTACCAGACCATATTCTCAGCGAGTTGGAAGCTTGGAAAAGGTTTTGGCTTGAATCTTCATCATTACCTGAAGACCCTCATGAGTCGCCTCCAATTACTGAAAATCAAAAGCATAGCCAAGAACAACGGCGGCTCAAACGAGAACAACGAAGAAATCTTGCTGCCTCAGCAGGACATGGCTTTGAAAAACCCAAGATAATCAAAATTAGCGCTTCAACCCTGCGACGCTATAGCGGTAATTTTTGTCGCTTCTTCGGCTGGTGTACTCACATTGAAGGTTACGACCTCTCAGAACTCAGCCTAAAGCTGCTCACTGACCCAATTTTCTTACAAGACTATGCTGATTGGCTCCTGACGGAGCGAGGTTGTAGTCATAGCGAAGCGGCAAAGCTCGTGCAGGCTGCCATTTCGGTCGCGAAGTGGCTATCATTCGAGCAATCAACTCGCCGGGATTGGTCGGATATTCCTGTAGTTGTCAGTTTGCAAGCGCTGCGGGCTGGGTACACGGAGTCGTATAGAGAGCAAAAACCCCAACTCGATGAAAAGAAATGGTCGAACCGGGAAATTAACCACTCTCAAGCTCGCCGTGTCGCCCAGTATTTGTATTCTTGCTGCGCCAAGCTATCGAATAGCGGCAATAAACGTCGCCTCTCGGCGCTCGTTGAAGCTTGGCAAGTTTTCTTGATGGTTAAAATTCTCGTTTACGCTCCAGTCAGACAGGAAGAACTTCGCAAGTTACAGGTAGGTAGTACTCTGATTAAGGTCAAAGATTCTCTTGGAGTAGAGCGGTATGCTGTACGAATCAAAAATCACAAAAACTTCAATAAAACTGGGAAATTTCGTTACTACCCACTGCCCTCCATTCTAACTCAAGATTTAGATACATGGCTCAATATTATCCGTCCTATGGCGATAGAAGCTCCCCAGAGTTTAGAGAGTTGGTTATCGTTTTGGGGACGTAAAGAGAGTGAGATAGAACAGCTACAAAAGCGCCTCGAACAAGCTGAGAATGGGTTGATGTCTGAGCCGATTAAAAATCAAGAAAACTACATCGCTCAACTCAACAAAAAATTGAACGGTCTGAAAAGTCGAATTGTTTACTGGGAGCAGGCGGCAGCTAATGCTTTGGTTTTCGATTATGTATTCTTTAGCTTAGGAGGAAACCGACCGGGCAGTTTTGCCAAACCTTATGACGACGACCACCTCAGTTGCATTACGGGTCTAGTCTCCCGAGCCGTTGGGAGAGCGACTAAGGCGTTGTTCGGACAAGAATGTTTTTTAAACCCGCATGGTTTTAGAAATATTGGCTCAAAGCATCTGAGAAAGTGTGGCAAAGGAGGACATAAAGGTGCTTTTAGTGCTTTGGCTGGTCATAGTGTCGAAATCGATGACGAATATGCGGCACAAATTACTTCGGATTACGAACTAATTGAGGACATTGTTGATCATTGGTGGCAAGAGGATTTTGAATCTTAAGGCTTTAGTATTCGGGGTAAAACTAAGTGGGGATAAAAGGTATGCATTAAAACCTGACTGTAAATCCGTCAAGCCAAAATGAGTCGGTATTGCACAAATAGCGCTCAAATCGGCTTGGTTGTGTCAATTGATAAAGGCAAAATCTCCAATTAGGTAGGAGGGCACAAATCTTGATGGGAGAGGTTCGCGTAATCAAATTGGTTTTCATTCAATTACCAACCTCAATCCACGAAAGGGGATATGCATGACCTCATCGCCAGCAAAGCGAACCAAGCAGCTTGATACCTTAACCTCTTCAACAACACCTTGATGTCCGTCAAAGCTTGCGAGACTGGAAGGAAGGTCAGTCGCATCAACAATAACCACAGCCCCGAGGACCCATTCGTCATCACCAACAGCACTAGACACAACCTTAGCCGTTCCCGTTGTGGTTACGGATGAGTCGTCTAATTTGTCTAATGCCGATGATTGCACCTCGTAGTTACCATCCAAACGCTGATAGATAGGAAGTTCCGATTGTTGGGGGGAAAGCTCCATAACCTCGACTTCCGTAGCTTCCGGCGTATTCTCAACAGGGCTGGCAGAGGTGGTCGCTTCCACTGGTGTAAATTTGTCTAAATTAGACAACTCATTAGACAAATTGTCTAACGCTGCATCCTGTTCAGGCTCTACGCTCTGGGCGAAATTAGACAAATTAGACAACTCATCTAAAAGTGAATTTTTTTCAAACTCAGTGGTTAAATCCGCCCCAAACCCTATGGTTTCAACATCCATTACGTTTTTTTGAAAATTGTCTAATTTGTCTAATTTGTCTAATTTCTCCTGAACCACTTGATATAGCGTCGGTTCAGGTTTAGACAAAATGTCTAATTGGGTGTCTAATTTGTCTAATTTCACTAACGGTGGGGTATCAGGACTAAAAGCACGGAATAAGAGAGAGCGTCCTACTCCCTTCACCTCACCTTTGCCCAAAGTCACCAATTCAGAGAACCACAGCCGCACTTTCTCACCCGTTGGGCGCTTTGCCTTGGTAATCGACAGATAAACATCACTGGCTTTTAGCCACCCCTGAGATTTTGAAGGAATACGCTTGAGACTCATCTCGATGACTTTAGCCAGATGAGGGGCGAGGGCATCTGAATCACTAAATTCGGTGTAAATTGCCTTGACCTGCATGGCATAGTAATCTGTCAAAGCAATTGCACGTTTGATTGTGTCTGCTTCAATTTCCTGACTGGGAGTCTCGCTATTGGCTAATGAGTTAATGACGTGAAGGTTGAGGGCTAACCGTCCTACCCGTCCTTCGCTCTTGCCCCAAACCGATTTCATTCCGACTAAAGGGTCGTTAACTCGATTCTGCTCGTAACGGTTATAAGCTTGCTGGAAAACTTTAAAGGCTTCAGGGCTTAGGGTATACTCGACAGTCGGCAGCGCTCGGATTTTTCGGTAAAGGTCAACCAATAACCCTGTTAGGTCAACTCGTCCACCATCGGCGTGTAACCTTCCCGCAACACTAGGTTGATTGACAAAGAGAAACCGCGCCCAGTTGCCATCGTTATCCTCGCAGTTGTTCAGTAAGGCTTGAAGAACTTGGGGTTGGACACCACCAAGAATTGCCAGCAGAATACTATCCAGTTCCGACTTAATACCATCGGCTCTTAGGGTTGTGTTGGCTGTGGCATCGTAATAAGAAAGAAGGTCTTGCCTGTCAGAACCCTTACCGTTGGTGTACTTGTTTTGGTTATTAATGATTGCGGGTAACTCGTCGCTAAGGTAAAGCATTCCTTGTTGCGGTTGACGAGCGGCTTGATACTCTAACCCCTCCCCAGTGGTTTTTGTGAAGTACAAGACAGCTCTTTCCGGCTTAACTGGGGGGTCTAGCTCCCTCTTCTGTTCTGGCGGGAGTTTCTCCCAATCCTCCAGCGCATAATAGTAAGCCTTTAACTTCTGCTCAAAGAAATGCTTTTCTTCAGCTTGCAGCACCTTCAACGGCTTTGTTGCGAACGCTTTTAGGACAGGAGATTTCTTCTGGGAAGTCTCGGCAACGATGCCACTATATAATCCCGCTGGTTGGTCAAAGTCATCCTCCTTGCTTAACCAAATTCGAGTCTGGGGATGATGCAAGGATGACGCTACTGTCAGCAGAGTCGTTAGGTACACTTCCGGCTTGAGGCTCAACCGAGATGATAGACGTAGTAAGGGTTTAGCCAGGTTGGGGTGCAAGAATTGGTGTAAGTCTAACGAGGCGTTGCTGGCACTCAACAAGGATTCAAGCTGTTCGCGGGTATTATCCCTGAGTTCAACACGCTCGATATCCTCTGATTTTTGTTGATGGAGCTTGTAGAGTTGGTCTACACGCCAAGGGGTAAAGTGGCTTATTTCATTAAGTGCTGTCCTTAATTCAGCTCCATCCAAGCCTTGCTTAATAATTTCAGCGATCAGTTTTTTTACTTCAGAGGAGGTTAGCTCCTGAATACTAGGGGGGAGGACAGCCTTAGTATCATTGCCATTGCCTCCATCTCTACCATCCCCATTGGAGCTACCCAAGTTAGAGGGTCTACTACCGGAGCCGATTCCACCGCTATAACCACGTCCTGATGCCTTTTCAAAAGGTGTTCGCCATCCATCTTGTTTTGCCATGTGTCCCAGTGTGCCGAGCGAAACTCCCTGGCTCTTGAATGACTTCCATTTCTTGTCACAGCAACCCGGAGTATATTTGGGCGATTGGCGACTCCAGTTGTCCCACTCAGTTAAAAGGGAATCATCAACTGAATGAAGTGTCATCCCAACGGCTAGCCAATCATCATAATCATCAGCTCGATAGCTTGATAAAGCATTTAGATAAGATAACGCCCATTCCCGCTCAGTCCACTCAGAGTTGGTCTGAGGGCTAACTCTGTAGGGAATGGGTGTTTCAATTGGTGCAACTTTACAGGCGGGGATTATCGCCCTTAATTCTTCAAAGGTATAGCGCTTACCACTACTGGTGATTATTTGGCTTCGATTCACTGTGCCATCACCTTTAATGTGCCAAGCTCCGGCAAGCCTCATGACTCGGTTAGGATTTTTGAGTGAGCGATCTGCATCGGCAAACTCCAGTAAGTCGGTTTGTAACTTCTTCCACTCGTCCGGGTTAGTCGGGTTCTCTAATACCCAGTAGGAGTGGATAGATTTTCCGCCCGTGTCAACCTGAAAAGTTGGTTCTGGTAAGCCTAGTGTTTCCCACAGCAGTAGTTGATTTTCTTTGTCAAGGGTGTCGTGTTCATAGAAGATGGCGCGGCAACTGGTTACTTCGTTGGCTTTATGTCCACCTCCGTTGACAACAAAGTAGACACCACGACCTTCCTTCTGCCAGCGCTCTACTTCCTTGCCATTGAGCCGATTTGATTTCCTGCCTTTGTCTTGGGTGCTTCTGGCATCGTCTTTAGGTAGGAATGCGGTGAGATAGATTTTGTCGCCAGGTCTGTAGCCCAATAATTCTAGTTGCTGATTGGCTTGGTCTTGGTCAAACTCTAGAAAGGATTGCGTTGTGCTTCGATTCTGATTACTTGTACTTGTCATGGGCTGAACCTCGTTATTGTGTATAGCGGTGGCTCAGCTAGAGTGATTCTTCTTTATATACTTGAGTAGAGTTGCAGTTTGAAGACAGGGGAAATTATGAGTTATGGTGAAGATACTTTATTTTTGTCTTGGTGATAGCGATTGTCTTGCGCTAACAGCGCAACTTGGCTAATACAACTTCTCAAGTAATTAAAGGAATTAGCTCTCGCTGTTGCCTTTTACTTTTTGCTCGAAAATGCATACAAAGCTCCAACGCTTGTGATAAACTTAAAATCAAAGCGAAGGTCAGCTTTGTTTCAGATCCTTTGAAATGATTTCCCAGCCATTCCGTGAAATCTGAAACAAATATTGAAAATCCTTGTTTAATTTAGTTAGGCTATAGGCTTTCTCCTTTAGTCGAAAAACCAGATAACACGATTGTACATTGAGATACTGAGTTTTGATAACCAGTATCTTATTTTATTTTCGCTGTTTACGCCTCACCATCGCTAGACATGGAACCGATGTCTTTTTTAATAACAAACTAAAGTTCAATCTCTTTTGTGGCAAGGCTTTTGTGGCAATATAAAGCAAAACTATAAAACCCATTTTACAAAGGGTAGATAGAGGCATTGTTCGATTAACTTCCAGAGATTGTTGTTGATTATCGAACGTTTTCTTCCCCTTACTTGCTACTGGAGTTTAAACTCCAGTAGCAAGTAAGCAAGGTAGAAACCAACTCCGATTAATCCCGGCAATAATTGCCCGACATTAAGACGTTAATTGGAGTCGTACAGAGTAAGTTGATTTTGCTCACGGAAGCTCACGCTTCCTATCATCCCAAACCTACCCACTCCTGACCCGCTTTCTCTGCTGCATCAGCCGTGTAGTAGGTCTTGGTATGTCCGTATATGGAGCCATCACTGAGAATTCGGAACTGCTAGAGGCGATCGCAAAAAACAACAAGGATACCTATTGACGTGATGGTCGGTAAGTGGATTTTTGCGATTGGCATGGCGATCACCTCTTTTGATTAATTAATCAACCTAACGCTTTAGCAATCTCAGCCCCCAATCTGGCTAACGTTCTCTCACGCACAAAATCAGCCGCTGCTCGTGCTGATTCGGCAAGGATGGTATCAGTATTTGGAGTAAGTTTTAGTGCGCCACCTAGATAGCCTAAAGCCTTGCAATAGTAATCAGATAAGTTAGTTGCTGCCAGCCGCTTCACAACTTGGTAATCACCTCTACGAAAAGCTGAAAGTGCTTCACTGTGCAAATCAGATTCAGGCTCCCCCAATGTTGCCAAGATTGCATTAATGGCCTGATTTACACGCTCTAGATTGAGTTCAGTGTTGATTGTCGTAGTCATTGTTGTTAATCTTTCCAATTACTTCCAATTCTCAAAGTCTTCAGCTTCTACTTGATGGGCATAGAGCTTATCCCAGTTCCGAGCTAAATGCTCCCTGACGATACGCGATACGAAACCTATGGCATTATCCCGGTCGTAGAGGATGCCTACTCTGAGTAGAGCTAGGTTCTGTCTGCCAAGAGCAATGTAGTTTATTCCTTTCCTAATTGCATCAGGGGACAGTGCTACGTCTCTCAGTGGGTTAAGAGGGATGTCTTTGATTTCCTGCTTGTATTCCGGCAGGGCTTCTATTCCTTCCTCGACAACAGTCTCACCCCACTCCCTAAAAGGAATGGCTCTAGCATTTGCATCGATTCGAGCCAGCTCCAAGTAGTAATCCCTATTCCTGCTTAACCACCCCCTTACATACTGGGTAACCAAGGTTTTCTCTGAATCACCTGAGCAGTTCTTAAAGTCCTCAATCCTTTTAGAGTCTTGCGGCGAGACATAGTAATAGGTCAGGGTGAACTTTTCAGCCATTAAGTCAGATGTTTCTATAGTTTCACTCATTTTCTCATTTCTTCGCAGAGATATCTCTATAAAAATGTACTGTATTTCTATAAAACTGTGCTAAATATAAGTAAACGGTTCTGATGAGGTAGTCCCCCAACATCAGGGAACCGTGAATTACTGCGGTATGAACCTGCTCAATTGCCTTATGCACAGCGTTAAAGGAGACAAGAGATAAATGGGACTTTCTGTGACGCGGGGAAATCCTGAAACTAACGGGCTTGTGCCACCGCCGACAGAACCGCCCTACTCAGTTCAAGCGGAGGTGGTAGAGGACGTGTATGCAGTTAATACTGAATTCGAGGAGCCGCAGCCCTCCACACAAGCCGAATCTGAGGAGACAAAGGTAGAACTACGCCACCTCATCCCAGATACGGAGGAGGATTTTAAAGCAGGATTTCGGAAACTTCGAGAGCATGAGCATCAAGCTCTAGGCATTCCTAAGAATCGGGACTTGTACCGAACTCGTGAAGATGCCAGCAAGAATGTGTTCAAGATCTCAGCGGCAAGGGTAGGAGAACACATTAAAGAGCTAATGACCTTCAAGTTCCCCCCAGGTTATCTATGGGACTCTTATGGTCTGACTCCAGAGGGAGTGGCAGAAATCAAAACCAAGATTTTAAACACGGCTCGAACTACCTATCCCTCAGATGATTGGAGCAAATACAAGCGAGGCGACATTAAGAAAGTCGGCATCGCTAACCATCGTTACCCGTTGAGAGTCCGGTACTGGGAAGAGGTAGCTAAGCGCAGCCAAGAGTATCAATGTTGGTTTGAAACTCAAATACCAGAGGGGCAACCCGAACCGGAAGTCTGCGAGGCTGAATGGATTTTTGACTCAGAACCAGCCGAGGAAAGAGACGAAAGACACTCAAAGCTGCGATCGCAAATTGAGCTAGTCGGTCAAGCTACCTACCAACAGTTCGATAAATACTTTGACTCTCTTAAAGACAAGCTGCTCAAGCTTGCTGAGGACAAAGGCATAGAGACCCGCATTGCAGTAGATGAACGCTACGGCGAAGTAGCACTTAATCCAGAACTTACTACAGAGGACGACGAAGATTTATGACTAGTAGAGCTTTACCAACCAAGCAACGCATGACGCGCTTTGATAGCGGCAGCTCAATCAACATCTCACTCACTCCAGACATGGGAGTTAAGCCCAGCAAAAATCCCCTGATCGCTATAGACAACGGGAGCTTGTTTGAGAAAGTTGCAATGCTAGTTACCATTGGCGACGGGGTTGGCATCACCATTGAAAAGATGTTGAACCTGATTGCAGAGCAACCAAGGGGTAAAACAAGAGTTTCTTCATCCCGTGCCAGCAGTCCTGTTAAAGGAAACTTAGAAGTTACCTACAGGGGCAAGACCTTCACCACTGACATGAAAGGCGCAAGCCTAGGAGGTGTAAGCGGTTTACACGGCGACAAAATGGACAAATTGACCCTAAGAATTATCTTCGCTCTCACCCTAATGGGGTTAGGGAATGGGGAAGAAGTTGATTTATCTGTAACTACTTTCTTTACTGCTGGCAAATTCAAAGCGCAAGAGGCTTCTGCACTAAAACAGGTACAACGAGAGCTAACTTGGAGTACTCCACAAGGGCGGATGTCTAACATAATAAAGAGCTTGCAACTTCACCCGGAGGGCTATCACCTCGGCTTTTATCGCGCCCTATCAACCCCGGAAAATCCTGGAATTCAGGGAGTCTGGTCAGCGCGTTACGACATTGGGTATCGGACTTTTCTTCTTAACTTTGTTGACCCCTACGGATTCTTTGACGACAATCGAAGCCAAAGTTTTGATGGCAAAGGAACATCACTATTTTATGAATGGGTAGCCCAAGAAGCCGGGATAGATAACAGTGAAGACCCACAATTTATACAAGCTGTAAACAGCGGTGCTGAATTTTACCGACCCCAGGGAGCCTTCGAGGATACCCCTCTGGGTGAGGCAATTGAGACAGCAAAAGGCTGGTACATCGGAGAACTAGGCGAATTAATAGCTGATTATACACCGCCAGAAATTGAGAGTTCTTGCATCGGCGGCGGTGGCGCACACCTATTCGGCGCTGACCTATTAGACGAAATGAGAGGAAGCGATCGCTACATTGTGGATGAGCCAGACATTGCCAACGTGACCGCTCAACTTGTCCAGCTAGCAAAGCAAGTCTAACATCGCGGCGACCCAAAATGTTCACCTTAGTTTGTGCCCTCGGAGAGTCGAGGGCTTTTTTGTAATGCCCAATCGACCCAAGTTTATCAAATTCAACAAACTTCTCTCCCAGCGTGACCCCTCTGAAGAAGAAGCACAACGGCTTATCAAACTCAGGAAGGAGGTTAAACGTTTGAAGCGTCAGCGAATCATCGTTACCAGCGGCGCTTGCCTGATAACCGCCATCATCGTCTATCTACTCAGCAGGTAATCATGAGCAGTGTATCTATATCTATAGCAAACAAAATAGACAGGCTAGAGCGTGACCTACACGCGCTCAAAACTCGTAATCCTTGGCAGCTTGAGAAAGAGATTAACAATTTGCTCAAAGCTCTGAATGCTGAGCCAAGTTCAGACAGAGACTACCTTCGTGAGCGGTTGTTTACCATCGCCGCGACAGCGATACTTACTACTGGCGTAATGCGAAGTCTTGATTCATCACCCGTAGCGAGATTCTTTAGTAGCGAAAAATCTCAGATTCATACTGAGCAAGTGCAGCCAGGTTTAGACAAAGGTTTAGCTAAACCAGCACCACCCATAGCTAAACCAACAACTAAACCAGCTCCTAAACCGGAGACTAAACCTGTAGCCAAACAAGGAATTTCTCTAGAAAGATTGATGAAGGCGATCGCTACTCAGGAGTCAAACGAGAATCACACCGTCATCAATGGTGACTCTGGAGCCAGCGGTAAATGGCAAGTTATGCCAAGCAATATCCCTAGTTGGTCGAAAGCGGCTTTAGGTCGTGAGGTTAGTCATAGTCAATTCATGAATTCACCTCAGATTCAGCACGAGATTGTCAAACATCGCCTAGGGCTTTACCTAAACCAACAGTCTGAACCAGGGCGAAGCGAAGAAGAAATCATTAGGCGAGTTGCCAGCGCCTGGTACTCAGGACAACCTCGACTCTGGAACAACACGAAACCTCAGTACAGTAACGGGCGTAAATATCCCAGCATTGCCGAGTACACAGCTTCTATCTGGAATCGCTATTCTTCGGTCAACTCTGTCTCGAAATTTGCAGACACCAAAGCGATTATCGCCACCTGGGAGAAAAAGTGGCAGTCAGACCCAAAAACAGGAGATATGATAGCCGGATACGCAGTGTCATCGGCGCGAGGATGGCGAAAAGATTGGAAAGATGGGAAGCCGGAATATCACGGAAGTGTTGATTTAGCAGCACCTCTGGGTACTCCTTTATATGCGCTCGCAGATGGTCAAGTGAAATGTTTTCAAGATGCCTATGGAGGCGGAACCGTGGTTTCGTTTACTTCAAATTTATTTCCTGGTTTAGAATTTGAGCTTCTACACTTGAGCCGATGCACAAATAAACGATTCGTAAAGGAGAGTGAGGTCATCGGTTACATCGGAAGCACTGGAAATAGTACAGGTCCGCATCTACACCTACAAATCAATTCACTAATTTCAGGCAACTCGCTAAGAGTGCGAAGTGGATGGTTGTACTGGTTTGTTACAGGGAAGAAGCCATGAACAATCAACAATCCTGGGATTCCTATATTCAAGTTCGCGACTGGAGACGGAAGAAATGGCGTTTCAATTACACTAATATCTTAACCAGAGTGCTGAGGCTCAACAAGTAGAGAAAGGGCTTTCTCCATAAACTTCCCTAGCCAATAGCGATCGCACTTAATCTGTTCCCGTCCTCAGCAGTAGAAAGCTGCTGTTTGCGGTAAACTAACTACTTGGGTAAAATTATGCACAAAGGGAGATTTGTTCCCCTGGTCATCGTTAGCGTCACGATCTCTAACCCACAGATATCTAGAACGAATTAGCGGCTCGGTCACGGATCTCCGTGATGAAGGTAAAAGATGTGCCAAGTTTGGTACATCTTTCTAGAAGAATTTCTGCTGACGTAGAAACCAAAAGATTATTCGGGCGTTTCAGGTTTTGCTGTTCAGCATAGCTCCGCCTTGCTTCTTGACCGTTACGGTTGTTCTTCATCTTGTTCTTAAGGTTGCTCAAATAATAAAAGATCAACCATTAATTAACGTTATACCGTTGTTTTAGCAAGACTTCTAATTTCGGAGCCTGTTTTTAAGTACTTGTTGAGAATTAGAATCAGTAAACTAGCTGTAAAATATGCTGTAGTACGTTAGATAGTGATGATAAGTATAAATACATCACAGGTAGCTACGAGGTGAAAGGAAAGGTTATCAGTTGCTCAACTGTAGTAACAAATTTGTTACTACGCTAATGCCTTTAAGCGGAGTCTTAAGAAATATTCTTGATAAAGGTCTCATGCCTACAACGTCCCAAAAAGATAGAAAGCCGGGGTTTTAGTGACGTAGATTAAGTGACGAGTTGTTGGTACAGAGTTAGAGGCTGTAGTGCCATTTTTTAATAAGGTGCGAGACTATACCAGAAACGGGTCGTTTTAATGACACAGACCTAACTCTCGGCTTAGTTTTATCCCTTAGAAAATACTCAGTCCACGCCATTTGGCTTAGAAAATTAGGTGAATATACCAGGTGAGATTCAATGCCTTTTCGGTTAGCCTCGATAAGGACTATCTGGGAGACATTCCCGCCATGCCGACAACTGAATCGCTATCCACTGCTGTGCTTATCAAAGAAAGCCGAAAGCGCCTGGGGCTGACTTAATTGCAGTTTGCCAAAACACTGGGGATGTCCTTTCAGTCAGTGAACCGTAGGGAACGGGGCAAGACGAAGCCTTTGCCGATAGTTCTCAAGCAGATTGAGGTGATGGTGAAGGAGATGGGCGTTCGCGGGGAGGATTTGCTGGAGCAGTATTTTTTAAAGGATAAGAGTTAATGGCTTACTGCTTAATACGTGTTGGTTCCTACCCCAATGCTTTTGGTTTGGCGAAGTTGGCAATAGGGAGCAACTTGATCGTTATCCCCAAACTCGAAGTCAAAGGCGACCTGTCTGAGTCCCCTCCTGGAACGATAACAGCGATTGAACCTGGCTTCCTTACAGTTTCTACAGCAAGTAACGAGGTAGTGCTGTCCCAGGTGCTAACCATAGATGGTCAAGTGCTATCGATTCCAGATTTGGTCGAGAGATTTGGACTGCAAGTTGGGTATCGATTTAAGGACATTGAGCCAGATAGCGCGAAGCGTATTGAGAGGCTTGATGGATTAATCGCTAAGCACGAAGCTTTTTGGGTAGAGAAGCTGGCGACGTTACAGCCCATCACGGTTCCCTATGCAAATCGGACGGCATCACACTTGGAACAGAAGCAGTACACGAGTGTAAAGATGTTCATACCGCATGAGGTCACAACCCTCCTAAAGGAGCGCCAGCCGGAATGGAATCAAGGCGACTTTCTGTTTGCTGCATTTGCCACTTATCTAACCCGTATTGGAGGAACAGGATGTTTTGATATCGGATTTAGAGATGTTGAGCTGCAACGGGAGTTGAGAGGACTGGAAGACTTTTTTGCCTCAATTGTTCCTTGCCGCGTAGATATAGACTACGAGCAAAATTTTGAGGAAGTTTTTGAAGCTTTTAGGAAGCAAGTGGAGTTGACGAAACTTCAAAAGACTTATGGGCGTGATGTCGTAGCTAGGTATCCGGCTCTTCGTTCACTGTCTGAGCTGAGTCGTGAGTCGCTGTTTCCGGTGGTCGTAGAACGGGTAGAAAAACTAGACTATCACCAAGCTGGGTCTGGTAATGAGTTGACCTTGGTCATTCCGTCAGAGGGGAAAGAATGCTGTTGGCTCTATAACACCGAGGCATTAAATGGTGACAGCATTGTCAGGATTTTGGATCAGTTTACTACTTTTTTGCAAGGCATTGTAACTGACTCCAAAGAGCGCGTTGCCGCTCTGCCTGTGTTATCTGAGCCGGAGCGTCACAAAATTCTGATGGAGTGGAATGATACTCAGGCAGATTACCCCAAGGATAAGTGTATCCATCAGTTATTTGAGGAGCAGGTGGAGCTGACACCTGATGCCCTGTCGGTAGTTTATGAAGACAAACAGTTGAGCTATCGGGAACTGAATGCAAGAGCGAATCAGCTAGCGCACTACCTGCAAAAACTGGGGGTGGGACCGGAAGTTTTAGTGGGGATTTTCGTAGAGCGATCGCTTGAGATGATGGTGGGGCTTCTCGGTATTCTCAAAGCGGGTGGAGCCTACGTACCTCTAGATCCGGCATATCCGAAAGAACGTCTAGCGTTCATGCTGTCAGACTCACAGGTGTCAGTGCTATTGACCCAAGAAAAGTTGCTAGCTGGATTGCCTGAGCAGGGTGCGGAGGCGATCTGCTTGGATACAGACTGGGGCGTAATTTCTCAGGAGAGTGAGGACAATCTCAACAGCAGGGTTAATCCCACCAACTTGGCCTATATAATTTACACCTCTGGGTCAACCGGGAAACCAAAGGGAACGATGATTGTCCACCAAGGACTGGTCAATTATCTTAGCTGGTGCATAAAAGCGTATGCAGTAGCCGATGGGGTTGGTTCTCCGGTTCATTCTTCGATTGGGTTCGACGCGACCATTACCAGCTTATTCTCTCCCCTATTGGTGGGACAGAGTGTAGTCTTCCTCCCGGAGAAGCAGGAGATAGAGGCTCTTAGTGCCGTCTTGTGTTCTCAAAGTAATTTTAGCCTCGTCAAAATCACCCCAGCCCATCTAGCACTACTCAGTGAGTTATTACCCAGTAAGCAGGCGGCGGGTCAGACAAGAGCCTTAATTATCGGTGGCGAGGCTCTGTCGAAAAAGAGCATTTCATTCTGGCAGACTCACGCACCTGAAACTAGACTAGTCAACGAATACGGTCCAACAGAAACGGTTGTTGGATGCTGTATCTATGAGGTTCCGACTCAGACCTCCCTATCAGGTCTGGTTCCAATTGGTCGTCCTATTGCCAATACTCAGCTTTATATATTGGATCAGTCTCTCCAACCCATCCCCATCGGGGTCGTGGGTGAACTGCACATCGGTGGCGATGGCTTAGCGCGGGGCTATCTCAACCGAACGGAGTTGACAACCCAGAAGTTCATCCCCAACCCCTTTAGTGATGAACCCGGATCACGTCTGTACAAAACTGGAGACTTAGCCCGCTATTTACCGGACGGTAACATCGAGTTTCTCGGTCGCATCGATAATCAGGTAAAAATTCGTGGCTTCCGCATCGAGCTGGGCGAGATTGAGGCAGTGCTGAGGCAAAACCGGGCTGTGCAGGATGCCTTAGTTATAGACCAGGAGTACGGCCCTGGTGACAAGCGCTTAGTAGCCTATGTGGTTCCCAGTCAGGAGCAAGTCCTGCCAGCCAGTGAACTGCGTCGCTACCTAAAGCAGAAACTGCCCGACCACATGGTGCCTTCGGCATTTGTGCTGCTGGAAGCGCTGCCGCTGACACCCAACGGTAAGGTGGATCGCCGCGCTCTGCCAGTGCCGGACCCCACCAGATCCGATCTGGAAGAAGATTTTGTGGCTCCTCACACGCCCGTTGAAAAAATGCTGGCAGAAATCTGGGCTGAAGTGCTCGGCATCGAGCGAGTCGGCATCCACAACAAGTTCTTGGAATTGGGCGGACATTCCTTACTCGCTATCAGGATTGTAAGTCGATTGCGTGACACCTTAAAGGTGGAGTTACCTATAAGTAGCCTGTTTGCATCTCCAACTGTAGCCGAACTAGCCAAGCGCATCGAGGCAAGTCATCAGGAAAAGCCTTTCTTGCAAGCTCCCCCCATCCGACCCGTTTCCAGGAACCAAAACTTGCCACTCTCGTGGAACCAGCAGCGACTGTGGTTCCTCGCACAATTAGAACCCAATAGTCCTGTTTATAATGAACCCTTCACCATTCGCTTTGGGGGTGCTATAGACGTAGATGCACTCTCAAAAGCCCTCAATGAAATCATCAAACGTCACGAAAGCCTGCGCGAGCGCTTCATCACGATAGATGGCCAACCCGTTCAGGTGATCGATCCACCCTCTACTTTCAACCTAGCCGTAGTGGATCTCCGACAATTCCCAGAAGACCAACGGGAAGCCGAAGCTTTGCGGTTGGCAATTAGGGAGTCTAAGCAGCTGTTTGACCTAACTTCTGGGCCACTGCTGCGAGCTACGTTGATGCAACTGGCAGATCAGGACTACAGGTTATTCCTGACCGTTCATCACATCGTTATTGATGGTGTTTCGATCTACAGCGTGTTTGTTCCAGAACTCGCAGCACTCTACGAAGCTTTCTCTACCGCCAAACCCTCCCCACTTGCAGAACTGCCCATACAATACGCTGACTTTACCCTCTGGCAACGACAATGGCTGGCTGGAGAGATTCTGGAAAGTCAATTAAACTACTGGAAACAGCAGCTACGGGGCGACCTGCCTGTACTACAGCTGCCTTATGACCGTCCGCGACCCGCCGTTCAGACTTTCCGAGGTGCAAGGCAATGTCTGACACTATCCAAAGACCTGACCTCGTCGCTCAAAGCTCTCTCGCGACAAGAGGGAGTCACGCTATTCATGACGCTGCTGGCCGCGTTCAAAACCTTGCTCTATCGCTACACAGAGCAGGAAGATATTGTGGTGGGCACTGTCAGCGCAGGTCGCAACAGACCGGAGATTGAAGGGCTAATCGGGTTTTTCCTCAACACTCTAGTGTTGCGTACTGATATGTCAGGTTCCCCTAGTTTTCGACAGCTACTGGGACGAGTGCGGGAAATAACACTAGGGGCTTATGGCCATGAAGACTTGCCTTTTGAGAAGCTAATACAGACACTCCAACCCGATCGCAATCTAAGCCATAACCCCCTGTTTCAAGTGGCGTTTGTTTTGGAACCTCCAATGCCATCTTTGAATTGTGGCTGGACTATGAGTCAGCTGGATATCCAAACCGATACGGCGAAGCTCGATCTGACCCTCGAACTAGACGAAAGACCGGAAGGGATTATTGGTCGCTTTGAATACAACACGGATTTGTTTGACGCCAGCACTATCTCACGGATGATCGACCACTTTCAGACTTTACTCGAAGGGATTGTGGCTGACCCGGACAAGCGCCTCTGGGAATTACCGCTCTTGACGGTAGCCCAACAGCAGCAACTAATGGCGTTGAATAACACAAAAGCGGATTATCCTTTGGAGGCGTGCATCCACCAACTGTTTGAGGCGCAGGTGGAGCGCACACCCGATGCCGTCGCGGTGGTCTTTGAAGGGGAACAGCTAACCTACCTCCAGTTGAATCAACGGGCGAATCAACTAGCACACCACCTGCAAAAATTGGGTGTCGAGCCAGAGATGCTGGTCGGAATTTGTGTAGAGCGATCGCTAGAGATGGTCGTAGGACTCCTAGGCATTCTCAAGGCTGGTGGGGCTTATTTGCCGTTAGACCCATCGTATCCTCAGGAGCGTCTAGCCTTCATGCTGGAAGATGCCCAGGTGTCGGTGCTGTTAACCCAACAGAAGCTAGTGGCAGATCTTCCTGAGTACGGAGGGCACCGTTTCTGCTTGGACACTGAGTGGGAAGTACTCGCCCAAGAAAGCGAGGAAAAACCCCTCAGCAGCGTAACGACTGATAACCTCGCCTACACAATCTACACATCAGGTTCTACAGGGAAACCCAAAGGAGTGTTGGTAACCCATCAAAACCTAGTCCACTCCACCAGTGCTCGTATTTCTTATTACAGCGAACCCGTCACCAGTTTCCTATTACTTTCGTCGTTTGCCTTTGACAGTTCGATCGCGGGCATCTTTTGGACATTGTGCCAGGGAGGCATACTTGTACTACCACCAGCAAAGTTCCAACAAGAGCTATTACAGCTTACAAAGTTAATTGCTCAACATCATGTGTCGCATTTATTGAGTCTTCCATCTCTCTATAACCTGATTTTGGAGCAAGCGGAACCACAACAGCTCACTTGTCTTCGTACTGTTATTGTGGCAGGCGAACCGTGTTCCAGAGAGTTGGTTGAACACCATAGCAAGCTGCTGGCGAACACATCTTTGTTCAACGAATATGGTCCAACAGAAGGAACGGTTTGGAGCAGTGTATATCATTGTCAGCCTTCGGGAATCAGAACACAGGTTCCGATTGGTCGCCCCATTGCCAATATGCAGATCTATCTGCTGAATAAATATTTGAATCCTGTTCCTATAGGTGTACCAGGCGAAATTCACATCGGCGGCGCAGGCATCGCCCGAGGCTACCTCAACCGCCCGGAGTTAACCAACCAGAAGTTCATCCCCAACCCCTTTAGCGATGAACCTGGGCAACGCCTTTACAAAACTGGCGACTTAGCCCGCTACCTAAGCGACGGCAACATTGAGTTTCTCGGTCGCCTCGACCATCAGGTAAAGATTCGCGGCTTCCGCATCGAACTAGGCGAACTTGAGTCAACACTCTTGCAACACCCCAGCGTGCGAGAAACCGCAGTCATAGCCAGAGAAGATATCCCCAGCGATAAACGTCTAGTAGCCTACATCGTACCTAACCCAGAGCAGACACCCACTATTGATGGACTGCGCCGCTTCCTCAAGCAGAAACTGCCCGACTACATGGTGCCATCAGCCTTCGTACTGCTAAATACCCTGCCCCTAACCCCTAACGGCAAAGTAGACCGCCGCGCTCTACCAGTGCCTGACCAGTCACGACCAGACCAGTCAGTCAAGTTTATGGCTCCTCGCACCTCCATAGAGCAGCAGCTAGCTGATATCTGGGCTGAAGTCCTAAGACTGGAGCAGGTCGGCGTCCATGACAACTTTTTTGAATTGGGGGGACATTCCCTGCTGGCAACCCAAGTTATTTCTCGCTTGCGCCAAGCCTTCGGAGTGGAACTCCCCGTGCGTGCCTTATTTGAAGCACCTACTGTGGCTGACTTAGGCACTCGCCTTGAGACAGTTCGTTGGGCAGCGCAAGAGTTGCAAGCTCATAAGAGCGACACAATGGGCGATTATGAAGAGGGAGAACTATGAAAACGATTGATGAGTTTTTGTCTGAGCTTCGCTGTCTAGACGTGAAGTTATGGAACGAAGGCGATCGCTTGCGTTATAAAGCTCCCAAAGAAACACTGACACCCGCCCTGCGGCAAGAGCTAAAAGAGCGCAAAGCAGAAATCCTGGCATTTCTGCACAAGGCTAATGCGGCAACTAGTTCCAATCTTTCGCCCATATTGCCTGTCCCAAGGGACGGAAACCTCCCCCTCTCCTTTGCTCAAGCTAGACTCTGGTTCCTCGCTCAATTGGAACCAGACAGTCCTGCCTATAACATTCCTGCTGCCTTTCGCTTAACCGGTCTACTCAACGTGACCGCACTTTCGCAGAGCCTGAATGAAATTGTCCAACGCCATGAAGTCCTCAGAACCAGTTTTCCATCTGTGGATGGCCAACCTAAGCAAGTCATCTCCCCAGATACAGCTTTAACACTGCCAGTAATAGACCTGAGGGAACTTCCTCCAGACCAAGGGCTTTCTGAAGCTCAACTCCTTACCGCCGAGGAGGCTCAACAACCCTTCAACCTATCTACTGGGCCATTGTTTCGCGTCAAACTTCTGCGCTTGGAAGAAGCGGAACATATGCTGCTCGTGACCATGCACCACATTGTTTACGACGGCTGGTCTTACGATATTTTCTTACGGGAACTGGCAGCGCTCTACGATGCCTTCTCCAGTGGCAAGCCCTCACCCCTCCCTGAACTGCCCATCCAATATGCTGATTTTGCCCACTGGCAGCGCGAGTGGCTACAGGGTGAAGTCCTAGAGTCTCAGCGGGACTACTGGAAACAGCAGCTAAATGGCAACCTCCCCATACTACAACTGCTCACTGACTACCCGCGCCCACCAGTTCAGACCTATCAGGGTGGGTACCAATCTCTGGAATTACCCAAAAACCTAACCAAGGCACTCAAAGCCCTGAGCCAGCAGGAGCGGGTCACTCTGTTCATGACCCTGTTAGCAGCATTCCAGACATTCCTCTACCGCTATACCGGGCAAGAAGACATGATCGTAGGTACTCCCATCGCCGGTCGCAACCAGATGGAAGCCGAGGGTCTGATTGGATTTTTTGTTAATACCTTAGCCCTGCGTACCTACCTCACTGGCAACCCAAGTTTCCAAGAACTGCTCGGTCGAGTACGTGAGGTAGCTTTAGGAGCCTATGCCCACCAAGACCTACCCTTTGAAAAGCTCGTAGAAGAACTACAGCCCGAACGAGACCGAAGCCGCACGCCGTTGTTCCAAGTGATGTTCGTTCTACAGAACACTCCAACCTCCGCCTTAGAGTTACCAGGTCTGACCGTCAGCTCTCTGAACATTGACAGCAAAACGGCGAAGTTCGACCTAACCCTATTCATGATAGAGACAGCACAGGGACTGAGAGCCTCGTTGGAATACAACACCGACCTCTTCAACGCCGCCACCATTACTCGGATGCTGGGGAATTTCCAGACCTTACTGGAAGGTATCGTCGCCAACCCTCAACAGCGTCTCTCAGATTTACCACTGCTGACAGCAGCCGAACAACATCAGTTGCTGGTGGAATGGAACAACACCACAAAAGAATATCCCCAGGATAAATGTATCCATCAGTTGTTTGAAGCTCAGGTGGAGCAAGCACCCGATGCCGTAGCGGTGGTATTTGAAGGGGAACAGCTAACCTACAGAGAACTAAATGCAAGAGCGAATCAACTAGCGCACTACCTTCAAGTGCTGGGCGTTGGACCAGAAGTTTTGGTGGGTATCTGCGTGGAGCGCTCCCTAGAGATGCTGGTGGGACTGCTTGGCATCCTCAAAGCAGGTGGTGCTTACGTTCCACTCGACCCCGCGTATCCTCTAGAGCGCTTGGCTTTCATGCTAGAAGATGCCTCTGTGTCCGTACTACTTACCCAGGCGCGGTTAGTCGAGTCTCTTCCTCAACATCAAGTCCCACTCGTTTGTCTGGATGGGGACTGGGAGGTTATTGCCCAATACAGCGAGGAAAACCCCTTCAGCGGAGCGACACCCAAAAATTTGGCATACGTTATCTACACTTCAGGCTCGACAGGGAAACCAAAAGGGGTTCTGGTTGAACATCGAGGATTGTTGAATCTCGTCTTCTGGCATCGACGAACTTTTGCTGTGTCGCCAAAAGACCGGGCAACTCAATTAGCTGGGTCTGCATTTGACGCCTCAGTCTGGGAGTTGTGGCCTTATCTTAGTGCGGGAGCAAGTATTTACATTGCGAATGAACAGACCCGTGTTCTCCCTCAGCAGCTTCGAGATTGGCTAATAAAGAATGCAATCACCATCTCTTTTCTGCCAACACCACTGGCAGAGAGTATTCTGTCGTTGGATTGGTCTACTAATGTAGCTTTGCGAACTTTGCTAACTGGGGGGGACAAACTCCATAACTATCCTTTATCCTCCATTCCTTTTGAGCTGGTAAATAATTACGGACCAACTGAAAACACTGTCGTCACTACTTCCGGTTTAATTCCTGCTAAACCGCGAACCGATGTGGCTCCTCCGATTGGGCGACCAATTGCTAACACGAAGGTTTATTTGCTAGATGAAAAGTTGCAGCTAATACCCATTGGGATCCCTGGTGAACTATACGTCAGTGGTGAGGGTTTAGCCAGAGGCTACCTCAACCGCCCCGATTTGACTGCTCAGAAATTCATCGCTAACCCCTTTATCGACAATCCAAGCGTTAGCGGAGCAGCTCCGGAGAAGCTATCGGGGTGCGACAGCGCACTTTGCCTCTACAAAACTGGTGACTTAGCTCGCTATTTACCAAACGGTGACATTGAGTTCCTCGGTCGCATCGACGAGCAGGTGAAAATTCGCGGCTTCCGTATCGAACTGGGAGAAATTGAAGCGCTGCTGGTACAACACCCTGACCTGCGGGAGGTGGAGGTGATTGTCCGAGAAGACATTCCTGGCAACAAGTTCCTAGCGGCTTATGTTGTTCCTAAGTTAGAGACATCGCCTCCTACTAATAGGGAATTGCGTTCCTTCCTCAAAGCCAAGCTGCCAGATTACATGGTTCCCGGAGCCTTTGTCTTTTTGGAAGCAATGCCTCTAACTCCCAACGGGAAAATAGACCGCCGCGCCCTACCTATACCAGATAGTGCTCGGAGGGAACAGGAAGATAATTTTGTCGCACCAAGCACCCCTACTGAAGAAATCTTAGCGGCTATCTGGGCTGAAGTTTTGGGACGACAACAGGTCGGTATTAACGACAACTTCTTTGAATTGGGGGGGCACTCCATGCTGGCTGCACGCCTATTCGCACAAATCGAGAAGAAATTGGGCAGAAATCTCCCTCTAGCTAACCTCTTCCAAGCACCGACTATTAAGGAACTAGTTAGCCTTTTCAACCAACAAGACTATAGCTCAGAACAGAAGAAATCAACAATGCAGCTTGAGAGCGCAACTAACCTTCTGAATCAGTCGGGATTGTCAGCGCCTTGTTCCTCACTGATAGTGATTCAACCTAATGGTTCCAAACCGCCTCTATTCTGTATCCATGTCCTTGGCAGAGGTCTCAAATTCTACCGCCCTTTGGCACATCATTTGGGTCTAGAACAACCCCTTTATGGACTAGCCGCACAAATTATGGATAGAAAATATGCTCCCCAAAATCGGGTTGAAGACCTAGCCGCTCACTATATTAAAGAATTGCGGATTCTCCAGTCCGAGGGACCTTATTTTCTGGCTGGTGTGTCTTTTGGGGGCAGTGTGGCTTTTGAGATGGCTCAGCAGCTAGTCGCGCAAGGTCAAAAGGTAGCGCTGCTAGCCTTATTCGATACATACGCTTCAGAGGCAGTCAAACAAATATCAAGCGGTGAGCGGTTCTCTGCTCACTGGAATAACTTTTTAAAACTCGGACCCATCTATGTTTTAAAGAAGGCGAAGGATAACGTGAAGGGAAAAATCCAGAGTTTCAACGATAAGCTCAATCATAGCCTCAACGAGATTGGCTGCAAGTTTTACCTAGGTATCGGACGACCCTTGCCTGACAATCTTCAAGACTTCACTTTTCAACAGGAAAACAATCAGGCATCAAAAAACTATGTACCGCAAGTCTACCCTGGTCGAGTAACCCTCTTCCGGTCTAGAGATCAGATTATCGATATAAGCTCTTACCGTGACCCTCAATTGGGCTGGGGGGAACTTGCTACTGGAGGATTAGAGCGCCATGAGGTTCCTGGTACCCACCTTGGCATGTTACAAGAACCCCATGTACAAGTGTTAGCCGAAAAATTGAAAGCTTACTTAGATAAGGCTCAGGCAGAAACTCATTTGTGATCTGCCGCTATTGAGCTGTCCAAAAATAACTTCGGATTTTAGGGTGTATTTGTCAACCTCTTTCAACCTCCAAAACAATTGCCCAAAGCCAAGAAAAAGCATTGACTCACCTAATCAGAGCGCACAGCTCTTTGCGTTGCGCTGCTGTTGATGAAGGGTTAATCGAAACATTAGGAACCGGGAAATATGCGAATGTCGCCTAACCGGACAATCCCGACAAGGGAAAACGCTAAAACGCCTACTTGAAAGGACTTTTGCAAGTTTCTTTGGCGCTCACCACTGATATTACTCACAGAACTGCCCAGCCAGCGTGCCGATAAAGGCTTATCCGGTGTTCACGGGTCAGGTTTATCGGCTGGGCAATAATTGAGTTGACAGGAAAGGGGGTTATATGAAGCTAAATCAGTTGCTCGCTGTATTGCAATCTGTTAAAGCCAATGCCAATAAGGGTAAAACAGAGGTATCTCAACTGTGTCACAAGAGTGCATTGTTTCAAGGATTGAGCCGAACCTATCAGCCTAGAGAAGAGGATGGATTCGTCTATCCTCCTGAATCACAGAAACTGACGCTGAAGGCTGATGACTTGATCGAAAAGTTTGTGCAATCTTGTGCTGAATTTTTAGACCTAGCCGCTACTCAGGACTACGCTAATACAGAGGCTAGAGCCTCTGTGAGCGTGGAGGGACAGACTATTGTTTCAGATGTCCCTGTCTCCTATCTATTGTTTCTCGAAAAGCAGCTTCAGGATGTGAAGACATTCATTGCGTCGCTACCCGTACTTTCAATTGACAAAGACTGGCAGCATGACCCCAATCGAGGATGCTACGTCACCAATCCAAAAGAAACTGTGAAAACCAAAAAAATTACTGATTTTGTTGTTGCCTATGAAGCAACGGAACATCACCCTGCTCAAATTAAAGAAGTTTCCAAAGATGTTGTAGAAGGAACCTGGAGTTTAATTGAGTTCTCAGGCGCACTTCCTCAAGATCGGGTGAATCTAATGCTGCGTCGAGTGGATATGTTACAAAAAGCCGTGATTCAAGCTAGAGAAGAAGCCAATGGTAGGGAAGTGCAGCAGCGACAAGTTGCCAATGCAATATTTAGCTATCTATTTGCCGATTAGATTACACTGAATTTGGAGTACAAGTTCATTTTTAGCGAGTAGGGTATTTGCAGGTTCAAATCCTGCCCCCCAGTCTATCTGCTAGTTGATTTAGCCATTGATCTGGGGGTAGGCAAATGGTAAAGCCACCCTAGCGCCTTAAGCTCACAATAAAGCTCAAGCTATTGCTCCAAGCTGATGACTGAAAACTCGTTCCCTGTATCATTCTCTGTAGAACAAGGCTAGCGAGACGCCGGTTCAAATCCTGCCCTCTCCTTTGAGTGTGGGGAGGTAGTTTAGTGGAAAAACCTCACAGCATCAGATTGATTCTGCGGAAACTGGAAATCTCTTATACAGGCTCAGCGATCTAAATCTGCCCCGGTATTCAGGATACGAGTGCCGGGGTTTAAAATTGGGAGCAATCGAGTACTTCCTCCGGCATCGAGTGGCGCTCATTTTACTCTCCGCAAGGAGGCTTTCGTAATTTATTCCGGTGTAGCGGCAATTAACTAGAGAAACTTGCTCTCAATTACTCATTATTCAGACAACAAATCTTGAAGCTGAGACAGCAATTTTTCTACCTGCTGCCTGGTCTTAAAACTTTCTAAAGCCTTAGACTTCTTTGATAGTCTGTTAAGTTTCCCCAACTGTTTTCGGAGTTCCTCTGCTTCTGGCGGTGGCTGGAGCGAGTCAGGCGATTTCAACGCCTTAATCTTCTCTCGAATTTGGTTAAGAGATAGCCCTTGTGTAACCGCCTCTTCCAAGATCTGCTGCCTCAAGGACTCATCCTTGACTTGAGCAATTGCTCTCCCCTTAGTGTACTCAAGTTGACCAGAGCGCAAGACTTCCAAAACCTCTGATGGCAAATTCAGAATTGCCAACCGATTCTTAACGAATGACTCCCAACTCATCCGTCCTAAGCTGGTAAAAACCTCAACCACGGCTGACGAGTCCTCACTACCAATAACGTTATTGGTAGCCTTCCCCCCCACTTCAAATTCCAGGCGCCGCAGGAGAGAGATAACCTCTTTAACAGTCTTCTCTAGACGGAGCGCCAAAAGTCCTAAGATGCCTTCTGTCTCTTCTACTGGGTTAAGGTCTTCCCGTTGCAGGTTCTCGACTAGGGCGAATTGTCTAGCTTGGTCGTCTGACATTTCCCGAATCGTGACAGGGACTTCAGTTAATCCCATCGTCTCGGCTGCCCTGTACCGCCTCTCTCCGGCTACCAATTCAAAGCACTCACCTGCTAAGGGACGTACCAACAAAGGTTGGAGGATACCGTCACGTCTGACTGACTCCGCCAACCGCTGCATCTTCTCACGATCAAAGTACTTGCGTGGCTGAGATGGAGAGAGCGAGATTTTGTCGAGGGGGAGGTTTGTTGCCGCATTAGGAACGTCCTCTTCCAACTGGCTGACAATCCCGACCGACTTGGTATTCCTGAGATTTAGCCGGTCATCATCTGAGCGAGTCGAGCGCTTACGGGAGGTCATACTTCTTCCATTGCCTCCGCTAGCTCGTCAAACAAAGTGAGAATGGGCTGATTCCTACTGCTGCCAGAACACAGGGCTAGAGGTACTCCTTTCTTTGAAGCGAGTGCCAGAGACGTAGCGGTAGGGAGGGGAGAAAAGACTGGAGCTAGGGGTGATAACTGTTTTTGCATTGCCTCTAGAACTTGCCGATCAAGCGAGTTTCTGGAAGCGTACTTAGTAGGCACAAAGCCGGCTATTCGTAGAGATTTGTTCAGCCGAAGTTGAACTTTACTAATTGTTTTGAGAAGTGAATCCGTCCCTTTAAAAGCCTTGTATTGGGTTTCAATCGGTACTAGGACATGATTCGATGCCACTAAGCTAATCAAGCTTAATAGGCCTAGGCTGGGGGGACAATCAATCAAAATGAAATCGTATTGCTCTGTGACGAGAGCCAAGACTTCTTTAAGGCGCTCCTCCCTTTTTAAGGCAAGTACCAACTCCTGCTCACAATCCGCCAAAAGGATATTGGATGGGGCTAAATCCAGACCATCTAAGTCTTTCTCAATGGGCAGTGGCTCTTCCTTCGACAGGGCATCGTACATCGTCTTTTTCAGGTCAGGCGGCTCTAACCCCATAAAGGTGGTGAGAGAGGCTTGAGGGTCCATATCAACCAGGAGAACGCTATGCTTTCTGATGGCAAGGTGGTAGCCAAGATTGTGCGTCACCGTCGATTTGGAGACACCTCCAGCCTGATTGAAGATGGATATGACCTTTGCCACGAACGCCTACTCGGTTTCTGTTCTTAGCGTAAACAATAGCATTCCCTTTGCTCGGTTTTTCTATCTTCTAAAGCTGAGGAATCGACAAATTCTGCACAGCCTTGCGCTTGGTCTCCTCTCCCCTACGGTCATACTTAGCAGTAGTGAGGGGCGAAGCATGACCCGCAAGTTTCTGCACCGTGACAATATCCACCCCAGCTTCCAGCAAGTCAGAGCAGAACGTCCGGCGAAAATCATGGGGGGAGAACGACTCCAAACCAGCCATCTCACCCCGCTTCTGGAGTATCCGCCAAATAGCATCAGGATGCATGTGGTCTAGCTGCAAGCGACCTCCCTTACGGATTCGACAAAACAGCGCACCCGGTTCTCTTCCCCGAACTAATAGCCATCTTTCGACAAACGCGATCGCTGACCTCGGCAGATACACTCTACGGCTTTTGCCCCTCTTACTCTTGCGTACCTCCAACGCGCCTTCTGTGGGATTAAAGTCAGATAGCTCCAGCTTAACCAGTTCCGCCCGACGTATTCCTGTCCCTCGCAAAATCACGAGGATTGCGGCATCTCTAACATCAATGGCCCTTTGTGAGTCGCAAGTTTTCAAGAGCGCCGCGATTTCTGATTCGGTGAGGGCACGCCCCTTCGGTTCGCTTTGAGCACTAATGTTGGGCAAATCCACAGCTTTTGTGTAATCTGTTGCCTCCATCAAAGCCAGTCTATAAGCTTCCAGAAGAACTCGACGCAGGGCAGAAAGCATTTTGTTCGCTGTCACCGGTGCAAATTTTTCCATCAAAGCCACCCGCACTGCGGCAGTATGGTGATAGCGCAACTTTGACCAATCTAGGGTCAAGGCATCACACTCACCTGACGTTAGCAATTCGGCGATACAGTTAAGGGAGTAACGGATTGTCGCCTGTGACCCCTTCCCCAACCCCGATAAATAAACGGCTGCTGGATGCAGTATGAGTGGCACGGGTGCAGCAAGCTTCAGGTTATCCGGAGCCTGAGAGTCGGTTCGATGAGGGGTCATTACTCGTTCAAGAAAACGTTCTCACGACTTATACTCTCACCTTCTGTTGAGGTAGTAACGATTTCCTACTAATGAGGTAGGAACATTTCATCGTGATTTCATTTTTGGGTGGAAAACTGGGTAGTAAGTGCAGCAGCGCTGCCTTGAAACTTGCGTTCTCTCCAGTTAATAGGCAACGCCTCACGCTAATGGGGGGGTTCTTCAATGGGATACGAAAACTTTTAGCTATGCCGTTTATGCAACTTGTTTCTTTACTGCCTTTCTTTTGACATTACTTTAGCTCCTTCGGTACTTAAGGACATTCCCAATGATGCGTCAGTCTGACCGTTCCCAACTCCCTGCGCCGCTTGGTTGCGTTTCTTTTGCACTCCTGAGCCTTATCCTCCTGACGACTCCCGTAGCTGTTTTAGCTCACGGCGGTCATGGTAACGAATTTCAACACACAGATGAAGCGAGTCAAGCGACTGGTTCTATTCAAGTTGATGCCGAAATCGCAAAACGGCTGGGAATTAAAGTTGAGCCAGTCAAACGCCAGCAGCTAGTGGTTGGGATTAAAACTACAGGTCAGATTGAAACCCTGCCCAGTAAAAAAGTCGAGGTGACTGCACCAATTCCAGGGAAAGTTGCTGAGCTATTGGTGGAACCTGGTGCTTCTGTGAGAGCAGGTCAACCTGTCGCTGTCCTAGCTGCACCGGACTTAGTGGAACTGCGCGTCGAATCCCAGGAAAAACAAGCAGAGGCTCAAGCCGATTTACAGCAAGCTCAAGCGGACTTGAGACTAGCCGAACAAAATCTAGAGAGTCAACGTCAAATTGCCGCTGCTGAAATCGAACAAGCTCGCACTGAAGTTGAGGTAGCTCGCGAACAATATGACAAAGACCAAGGTTTGGTGAGTGCAGGAGCGCTGCCACGACGCCAGATGCTGGAATCGCGATCGCACCTGAGAGAAGGCGAGGCTCAACTCGTCAAGGCAGCGAGTAGCCGGGAAGTTCTGGAAGCAGAGAACCAACTCAAACGCGCCCAAGCTGCTGTTGAGGTAGCCCAGTCCCGTATCCGCCTGAGTGATACCGCCTATCAGACAAGGCTGCAACAATTGGGAACTCGTGCCAATGACAAAGGACTGGTGACGGTGACATCTCCCATCTCTGGCACAGTTAGCGATCGCGAAGTTACCCTCGGTCAAGCCTTCGAGGATGCGGGCGGCAAGCTGATGACGATTGTAAATGACAATCGTGTTTTTGCGACTGCGAATATCTACGAAAAAGATTTAGACAAAGTAAAGACGGGTCAACGGGTGAGTGTCAAGGTCAGTAGCTTGCCTAAGAGTACCTTCAGTGGACGGATTGCCATGATCGCTTCGGTGGTGGAAGGCGAAACGCGGGTGGTGCCAGTGAAAGCGGAACTCGACAACCCTGGCGGAGTACTCAAACCAGGGATGTTTGCCGAACTAGAAGTCCTAACAGATCGAACAGTGGCAGCTATCCTAGCCATTCCTACTTCAGCCGTGGTTGAGGCGAACGGCAAGAAACAAGTCTATCTCCAAAATGGCAATGCCTATCAGCCTGTTGAAGTCACGTTAGGTCAAACGTCAGCAGACATGGTTGAGGTGAAAACAGGTCTATTTGAGGGGGATTTGGTAGTTACCCAGCGTGCGCCTCAACTTTATGCTCAATCATTGCGAGGTGGTAGCAGTGCTAATGCCGACGATGCACATGATCAGGCTCCTGCACCCTCTCAGGCGACTGATTCTAACAAGAGGGGTTCTGAGCTTCCTTGGTGGTTGGTCATTCCTACTGGGGGTGCGATCGCTGTTGGCACTTTTTTGGCTGGAGCTTCGTGGGCTGCACGTCGAACTCAGCGTCGGCTGCTGTCCGTAGGCAACATGGAGTACAACGCCCTTAGCTATGAAACAGAGCCTCATCTCAACAACTCCAAGCAGCCGATCGCGTCTCATTCTAGCTCTCGTCTTGGGGAGCATGACGAGCCTCAAGAACCGCGCTCTTAAACGAGTGATGAGTTTTGAATTAAAAAAGCTCCTTAACTCAAAAGTATATTTTTAGCTAATACTTAAAGATGCTGAGCGCTATTATCAAATGGGCGATCGCTAAACGCTGGCTGGTCATCCTCGGTACAATTGTTGTTACCTTTTGGATATTTCGCACGATCATCCAGATGCCGCTGGATGTCTTCCCTAGCTTTGCCCCTCCCCAAGTTGAAATTCAAACCGAAGCCCCCGGACTTGCGCCAGAAGAATTGGAATCTCTGGTAACTTTACCGATTGAGAGTGCGATTAACGGGACACCAGGAGTGACAGCGGTACGCTCTTCTAGTGCTGCGGGGATTTCCGTTGTCAAAGTCATTTTTAACTGGGGAACCGATATTTATCAAGCTCGCCAGTTAGTAACAGAGCGACTACAGCAAGCGGCAAGTAAGCTTCCTGAAGGGGTGGAAACGCCACAAATTTCTCCGATTAGCTCCCCTGTCGGCACTGTACTCCAATATGCCTTCACCTCCCAAACAACGTCCCTAATGGAAGTGCGGCGTATTGTTGATTGGCAAGTAACCAATCGTCTTTTGGCTGTTCCTGGGGTTAGTCAAGTGGTAGCGTATGGCGGCGATATCCGCCAGTATCAAGTATTAGTTGATCCAGAGAAACTAAAAGCCTTTAATGTCTCTCTAGAAGACGTTGTGGAAGCATCATCCGCTGCCAATGTTAATGCTCCGGGTGGCTATTTAATCACCCCTGACCGAGAAAAGCTAATCCGGGGTATTGGGCGGATTGAATCGATCGAAGACTTACAGCAATCGGTAATTACGGCTCGCGATGGTAAGCCTGTCAACATAGCAGATGTCGCTGACGTACAAATTGGTGCAGAACTCAAACGCGGCGATGGCAGCTTTAACGGTCAAAAGGCAATTATCGTGATGATTAATAAACAGCCTCTTGCCGATACTCCCACTGTCACCCGTGCGATTGAAGCGGCAATGGAAGAGGTGAGAGCAGGCTTACCTAAAGATATAAAAGTTACTGCTACATTCCGTCAGGAAAACTACATCGATTCTTCTATTGAGAATGTGAGGGAGGCTTTAGTTGAAGGCAGCATTATTGTTGCCCTTATCCTTATCCCATTTTTGATGAATTGGCGAAACCTTGCTATTTGTCTAACGGCTCTTCCCTTGTCTTTGCTAATCGGAGTCCTACTCCTCAATTGGCTGGGACAAGGTTTGAATACGATGACTTTAGGAGGATTAGCAGTAGCCATTGGTTCAGCCGTTGATGATGCGATTGTAGACGCGGAGAATGTCTTCCGTTCTCTACGGGAAAATAAATATTCTCCCAACCCCCGTCCCGTTTTGGATGTTGTATTTGAAGGTTGCCAAGAGGTACGCGACTCAGTGTTCGGAGCCACCATCATTACAATCGTTGTCTTCTCCCCAATTTTCGCTTTGACTGGCGTAGAAGGTAGCATTTTTATTCCAATGGGGTTGGGCTATATGGCGGCAGTTATTGCTTCTAGCGTGACGGCTTTAACAGTGACTCCGGCTTTATGCGCCATCTTACTACCTCACGGTCGCTTGCCAGAACGGGAACCTTGGGTAGCGAGATTTTTTAAGCGGCTTTATCATCCCCTTTTAACGTTTTCTCTGCGTTGTTCTGGAATCATCTTGAGCCTCGCTATTGCTAGTTTTGTGGCGGCAATTGTTATTGTTCCTTCGTTTGGACGGGTGTTTTTACCAGAGTTTCAGGAGCAAACTTTGGTGAATACCGTGCTGCTATATCCTGGTGTCTCTCTAGAGACTACCAATAGCGCTGGAGGAGCAATTCAAGAGGCACTTAAGGGTGACCCCAGATTTCCCTACGTGCAGTTGCGATCGGGACGTGCGCCAGGGGATGCTGATGCAGGGGGGGTCAATTTGGGGCATTTGGACATCGAGTTGAGCGAAGCCGGAATGGAAAACCGGGAGGAAACGATTGAGAAGCTACGGGAGGAATTTGCCAAATTACCAGGGGTTGCGCCTAATATTGGGGGGTTTATCTCTCACCGGATGGATGAAGTTTTGTCTGGAGTCAGAAGTGCGATCGCCGTTAAAATTTTCGGACCCGATTTAGAACAACTTCGCATCATTGGGCAACAAGTTAATGATGTGATGAAAACGGTTGAGGGAATCGTAGATTTACAACTCGAACCCCAAGTGCCAATTGAACAGATCCAAATCAAATTTGACCGAGCTGCTGCTTCTCGATATGGTCTTCAGGTCGGACAACTTTCTGAAATTATTGAAACAGCACTTAATGGGCGAGTCGTGTCCCAAGTCTTAGAAAAGCAACAAACCTTCGACCTCGTGGTGTGGTTAAAGCCAGATGCTCGTCAAAATCTGGATGCCATTCGCAATTTACTAGTTGATACTCCAAACAATCAAAAAATTCCTTTAGCCCAAGTTGCAATAATTGATAATGGCACGGGTCCGAATACCATCAACCGCGAGAATGTTTCCCGATTGATTGTTGTGGCGGCTAATGCGAAGGGGAGAGATTTGCGTTCTGTTGTGAATGAAATTCAAGACAAAGTTAAGCAACAAGTGCAAGTTCCAGCTGGTTACTATATCCAGTATGCGGGACAATTTGAAGCCCAAGAACGAGCCACCCAGAATATGTTAATTTCCAGTGCCATAGCCTTTGTCGTCATTACAGTAATCATGTACCTTTCTGTTAAATCTATTCCCTCTACCGCCGCGATCATGATTAATTTGCCTTTAGCTTTGGTAGGGGGAGTATTTTCGGTCGCTTTGACTGGAGGCATCGTTTCCATCGCCTCTCTAGTTGGCTTTATTACCTTGTTTGGGGTTGCCACCCGTAATGGACTGCTACTGGTGGACAATTACAATACTAAGTTTGCAGAAGGGATGCCCTTTAAAGAAGTTCTGATTTCTGGGTCGATGGAACGGCTCAACGCCATCCTGATGACGGCTTTCACCTCTGCACTGGGTTTAGCACCCCTGGTAGTAGAGGGTGGACCAGGGAAGGAAATTCTGCAACCACTTTCTATAGTGGTGCTGGGTGGGTTGTTTACTTCTACAGCATTAACGCTAATGGTATTACCAGCGTTGTACGCCAAGTTTGGGAAATTCTTAGTGCCTAAACAAATACCGTCAGTTTCTAACAATGGAAAGGTAGTCAAAGCCGTCTTTGAGAGGTAATTGTCTTGCCCTCATTTGCCAGGATTTATGAGCAGGTTATGCAAATTTCTTGAATGACTGGCTTGACTCTCCACTTGACTAGAGAGTCTAGTATGGCTTTAGTTCGCTAAGAATTTGTAAATTCACACAAGCACGGAGAGTAAAAGATGAGCCTGACTACACGAGCTAAAACAGTATTGAGTGGTGCGATCGCTTGTATGGCATTGCTAACGTTGACAGCGAGTCCAACGCTAGCAGACACTCACAATGAGACCGTGACACCTACTACAGCCTCCAGTACCAATGAGGCAAAACTGGCTCAAGAGCAGACGGGCCAAACAACGGCGCAAACGAACCAGACGCCACAGCAACCAAACCAAACGGTATGTAGCTGTTGCAAAAACATGATGAACAATATGCCGGGAATGATGGGTGGACAGAGCAATCAATCCAGATAGGACTTTCTCCTTTTACCCTTTGAAATTTCATCCGGGTTTCATTTTCGGGTGTCACTCTAAGGAGAGTTGATGTGATTTAACGCTGTTGCTGAAAAGGATTGAAGGGGTATGAGTACAGAAAGTGAGCTTTGCTGCCCCCTAATGCGTGTAGATTCCCTTATGAATTTTTAGCAGGGGGATAGGCTCGAATTACCAAACAGCGGCACCATCTCTGTTTTGAGTTAGTGCTGCTATTTTCTTATGGAAAAAGAAACTTGCAATTGTTTAGTGTCAGGAACCAAAAGTATGAAATCTCTCAAGTTTATGTTGATTGCTCTAGGCAGTGTGAGCCTGATTTTTCTGGGAGCTTGTGGTAACAACAATCAAGCCACAAACTCAGATAGTAGCCCGACAACTACCCAACCCGCTGAATCAACAGTACAACCAACTGATGCCGCTAAAGCAGGATCGTCCAGTCATGCAGCCAAACCCCTAGCAGGCGGTCAAGTTGTTGAGTCAGGACCCTACCATTTGGAGTTTGTCCCTGAGAAAGAAGATAACGGAACTCATTTAGATTTTTATTTGCAGAAAGGCGACAATCACGAAGCAATCCCTAATGCCAAAGTAACGGCTCAAGTTCAGCTACCTGATGGGACTCAAAAGACCCTTCCCCTTACCTATGACGCTGAAGGGAAACACTACGCAGCTTTACTTCCCGGAAATGCATCGGGTCAGTATCAGGTAAAAGTCACTTCGGACATTGACGGACAAAAGGTAGATGGTCGTTTTAGTTTTAATCAATAACTATCGATTTTATGAGAGTTTTGCTAGTCGAAGATGAGCCTGATTTGGGTGCGGCTATCAAGCGAGTTCTGAATCAGAACAAGTATGTCGTTGACTGGGTTCTTGATGGGACAGAAGCTTGGAACTTTCTCGATGACCAAGCAACCCAGTATACGCTGGCGATTTTCGATTGGTTACTGCCAGGACTGTCAGGATTAGAGCTACTGCATAGACTGCGATCGCAGCACAGCCCTCTGCCAGTTTTGATGCTTACAGCCAAAGACCAAATGGAAGATAAGGTCGCTGGGCTAGATGCTGGCGCGGATGACTATCTGGTGAAACCGTTTGGGATGGCAGAACTGCTGGCACGTTTGCGGGCATTGCAGAGGCGATCGCCTCAACTCCAACCGCAACAGCTAACGGTTGGCACTCTTATTTTAGATTACGGTACCCGCACGGTTTGTTCTCAAAAGACCTTGAGTGAAAAGCAGATTATTTCCCTGACTACTAAGGAATTCCAACTGTTGGAGTACTTCATGAAGCACCCCAACCAGATTGTTACCAGTGACCAGATTCGGAATCAGCTTTGGGAAGTGAATGCAGAAGCGATTAGTAATGTAGTGGCAGCTCAAGTGCGTTTGTTGCGTCGCAAACTGGCTTCTTTTGGTTGGTCGAACTTGATTGAAACGTTGCATGGTATGGGATATCGCTTCAATCCAGATGCATCAAAATAAACTGTTTAACCGGACTCGCTGGCGATTGGCTCTTTGGTATGCAGGAGTCATGAGTTTTATATTGAGCGTGTCTGGACTCGGTGTCTACGAAGCGATCGCGCACGCCCATTGGGTAGCCTTAGACCGTGAGTTGGAGTCTGTAGCGGGGACGCTGCATGACAGTATTGAACTGAAATTGAACCAACCCGGACGCTTAGAGCCAATTGTAGAGGAGCTTTTACCCAATCTTTGTCATCGAGGCGATAACTGTATGACACAGCCGTTGAGTTCCTCTCGCCATGTTCTCAGCGCCGTTAACCAAGGCAACTACTATGTCCGTTTCTTTGATAGTTCAGGACAGTTGATTGCCATCGCGGGTGTTCATCCAGAGGGACTCCCCGAAGTATTAAACAAGGAACGCTGGCAAACTCTAGAAGATGGCAAAGGTAACGTTTATCACCAAATTTCTCTATCCCTGCATACTCGCTCCAATCGTGATTGGGGGTATTTTCAAGTAGGGCGGAGTCTTAAAGACTTCAACGACTACCTCAATAACGTGAAATGGATTTTGAAGTTGGGTAGCCCAACAACGTTGATTCTGGTAGGCATCTCCAGTTGGTGGTTAGCCGGGTTAGCGATGCAACCCATTTACAAATCCTACAGACAGATCCAACAGTTTACAGCGGATGCTGCCCACGAGCTTCGGACACCTCTAGCCGCAACACAGGCGACGGTAGAATCAGCACGCTCAATGCCTCAGTTGGATGAAAAAGAGGTGCAGGACATACTCGATACGATAGGACGTCAGAATCGGCGACTGAATCAGCTAGTTGCCGATTTGCTGCTGTTGGCTCGTCTGGAGCAACAAGCCGTGCCAAGGCGATGTCAGATGAGTTGCCTGAATGATCTTGTCAGCGATTTAGTAGAGGAATTTGCCGCGTTGGCACTCTCTAAATCAGTGGCGCTGACTTCTTTGGTACAGACACATAATCCACTGAACGTTGTGGGTGATGAAGAGCAACTTTATCGCCTAGTTTCTAACTTAATCGTTAATGCTATCCAATACACCCCTGCCGAGGGTCAGGTAACAGTTGTCTTAGATCGCAACGACCATCAAGCATTGATTCAAGTACGCGATACAGGCATTGGCATTGCGCCATCTGAGCAAACGCAGATTTTTGATCGCTTCTACCGAGTGAATAGCGATCGCTCTCGTGGCACAGGTGGGTCGGGATTGGGGCTTGCGATCGCAAAAGCACTTGTTCAAGCACACCAAGGTAGCATACAAGTGCTGAGTGAATCGGGCAAAGGTAGTACGTTCACCATTCGATTACCCTTGGGAGTTACATCGCCTGAAAGCGATCGCTCTAGCTTTCAATTCAAATGGCTGTATCGCCACCTATCCAAAAAGAAGTTTAGATTCAAAAGGTAGAGCCGTCAATTTAATCTCTCAAAAACGGAGGATTGCGGTACATTGGCAACCCGAAGCGACCTACTATCAGTGTCTACCACTTTGTCAAGGGTGAGTATCTGGTGACACAGTTCAGGGAAGGTGAGACAATCTCGTCACCCTCGTTCCCTGAGTTGAACTTGACGGTCGGGCAGGTTTTCCGGGCTGGGGAGTAACCTGGAGCGCTTAAGTTCCATTTGAACCCCCGAACAATTTGTCCTTTTTCACTCTGATTCTTTCGTACCCTCGCACCCCAGGCAAGATTGTCTGAATTAGAGAGATGTTTATCTGGGACACAAAAATCACGGGACTGAAGCTATTTCACTGATGTTATTTCGCCAAAATTATCAATGGTGACGTATTTCACACTAACTAATACCGATAATCTCACAGTACGCAACCTAGGACAATGGCTCTAATGACGTTATATCGTTGATAGGGCTAATTCCGAAAAAACAACTTATCGAGTACCGATTTTTCCGAGGTTATTGAGAACTAACCCAGAACTATTGAGATTGAATGATTTATCTTGCTAATAGTGTTGCTCAGGCTAATGTTCACCCACCAAAAGCGCTCGCATCCGAGCAGACACGACATTAGTGTCGCCGTTCGCCCCACAACTAACCTCTATTACTTTATAAATCGGGGAATTAGGCAGCGATTGAGTGGTTAATGCCTTTATTGCAACTCTCTGGTGCCTTGTTGCGGACAAGACTTGCCATCTCTAATAGATGACTCCAGCGCTTTTGCACCTGTTTCGGTGTAATTTTCAGCGCTTTAGCAATCTCAAAATCGCTATGGTTCGCCCGTTTGAGTGATAACAACTGCTGTTGCCTCGGGTCAAGTTGACCGACAAATGCCTCCCACTGCGGAGAGGAAAGTCCCAACTTCTGGTCAAGTTCTGCACCTAACCATTGGTGTACCAGTTGCCAGTGACTAGAGCGAGCGAATTTTTCCACATGGTATTTAAAACGCTGTTGCAGATAATCCCGTTGGCGTGGTGTTAAACCCAAGATGTCGTCGATTTCCGGGGCAGCCAAGTCTTGCAGCTTTAAGATTAAGTAATCCGCACAATCATTATGACCCTGAGACTCTAGGTATTGCACCAACTCACCAATCACGCGCTCACGCACAACTGCCTCATGAGGGTCAATAGTATCAGCCACTAGACGCTCTCGTACCTGCTGCATCACGGGTGAGCGGTTTAGCATCTGTGCTTCTTCACCTTTGGCAAACTCGGTCACCTGTTCAATGTCCATGACTGTATCGCTGGGTTGGCGTTTGGCAAAGCTTTTCGCTCTAAGTACCAGTAATTGCACAGCACCATAACCCGTCATCACTCGTCGCTTGGCGTATTGTTCAGTAAACGCCATGTATTCAGCGAGTTCGATTCTTGTACGCGGGGTGTAGTTGTCAGCTAAATAATTTTCCCGCCTCAAGGCTTTGAGGGAATCGGCGTAAAAGTCTTGCAAGAAGTCTTCAATTAAGAGGTATCGAGCCGCAAAGCTTAACTGCGCTCTTTCAGGTGCCACCTGACGATATATCATCACGCTGAGGTGGCTGTGTAGTTCGACACGACCTTGCTTTGAACCCAACTTATAGTACTCAATACACTTAGAAAGACGATGACGTGCCAAGGTTAACTGCCACTCACGGATGTCACCGCCCTTTTGGATGCGCTCACTCTTGGTACAAATCCGTTCGACTTCTACCACCATGCGGTTGATTACGAGAAGAGCGTTGCTGGGTAAGGAACCAAGCTGAAGTATCAGTTCTTCAATCAATAGCTCACTCAACGCCGTTGTGTCAGTAAAAGTATTATTTTCCGGAGCGTTGTCGGTTGAGAAAGAAGCTTGATGTAGGGAGTTGGTGGTAGTGGCGTTCACGGTAAAAGCTCTGCTCCTGGCTCGAATGACGGCGGTGATGACTCTTGTCGAAGATTGGTGTTGGGTTCACCTCACTCCAGAGTCCTCAACAATTCGACTGTAAAGCGCAAGTGAGAGTCAGAGAACTTGGCTTGTGCAGGCAAACCTTTATGGTTGTTTAACAGCTAATCGCCTTCACGGGTTGATTGGGAGTGTCGGCGGCTCTTGAAGGCTTAGTGTGAGAAGACTTGAGCGATTTTTAGGGGGATGAGTAGAAGTCGGTGTGCCGACTCACTCAGGAGTGGACAATCCACAAACTGGACTGGATGAATCAGTTGGCTGTTTTATTTCATCGGCATACCCCAAGGGATATAAGTCGTCTAAAAATTGCCGAGTCTGTTCACGACAAATGTCGTGAAGGTTTACCGCGCTATCGAGATTGAATAGTGGAGAGAGAATTCAATCTTTTAGCTCACCCCTTGCTTTTTTGTAAATAGTCAGTTACATTTATTTACATAAAGCAATAAATACACCAGGGTAACGAGGAAAACGACACGTACACCACAGTTAACGAAGACGGTATCCTCAACAACTACGCTCCGAAAGTCGCTGTTTACACAGCCGAGTACCCGGCTGTATGGGAGCAGCGCCGCTACGCTCTACAAGGTGCGTTCGCTACTGTGTTCGTTGGCTTAATGATTGTGATTGCGTTTTCCGTTAGCTCTTTAGGCTAGTTCCTCCAGAGGGAAACCGCCTTGACAGCATTGTTCGATGAATTATTCTTATAATCTCCCCACCCCAGACGGTTACTGGGGTTTGTTTTTGAAGTCAATTCCAAAAAGCTTTTCTAAGAAGTACTTCTAGAGGTACCGACTGATTTCTCCTGATCTAACCACTGTGATAGCGAATAGGAGAGAGGTAGATGCACCCTGATGATTGCCTTCACCTTAAGCGTGAGGGCTTTTTGTTTTCTTGAACTCATGAAGCGCCGAGAAGCGATCGCACATTCTCAAACTTGCTTCCACCCCCGGCACTCTTTTTTAGACCACGGAAAACGCCTTTAATCCTAATCTGGCGGCACGATGTAACAATGCCGCCGCTGCCACGCTGCGGATACTCAACTGTATTAGAAACTAATACCTTTTAACAGGGCAGTGCCTCAAGTCAAGACACCTTATCAGCCAGACTTATCACTCTGATAAGGAACGCTATTGTTAACAATCTTTACAAAACTTAAACTTCCCGACTATTCTGAATACATCATCAAATTCCGACTACACAAGTCAACCGCACTTATAAAACAATGACAACCACACTACAAAGAGAGCGCAGTGCTTCCCAATGGGAACGCTTCTGCTCCTGGGTAACCTCAACCGACAACCGCCTCTATGTAGGCTGGTTCGGCGTGTTGATGATTCCAACACTGCTTGCCGCCACCACCTGCTTCATCATCGCTTTCATCGCTGCTCCTCCAGTAGACATCGATGGTATCCGTGAGCCTGTTGCTGGTTCCTTACTCTACGGAAACAACATCATCTCCGGTGCAGTAGTTCCTTCTTCTAACGCCATCGGCTTACACTTCTACCCAATTTGGGAAGCCGCTAGCTTAGACGAGTGGCTCTACAACGGTGGTCCTTACCAGCTCGTAATCTTCCACTTCCTCATCGGCGTATTCTGCTACATGGGACGTGAGTGGGAACTCTCCTACCGTTTAGGGATGCGTCCTTGGATTGCCGTAGCCTACAGTGCGCCTGTAGCAGCAGCAACCGCCGTATTCCTCATCTACCCAATCGGACAAGGTTCCTTCTCTGATGGAATGCCCTTGGGAATCAGTGGAACATTCAACTTCATGTTCGTGTTCCAAGCTGAGCACAACATCCTGATGCACCCGTTCCACCAGTTAGGTGTAGCTGGAGTATTCGGGGGTTCACTCTTCAGTGCAATGCACGGAAGCTTGGTAACCAGCTCACTGGTACGTGAAACAACCGAAACCGAGTCACAGAACTACGGTTACAAGTTCGGACAAGAAGAAGAGACCTACAACATCGTTGCGGCTCACGGCTACTTCGGTCGTCTCATCTTCCAATACGCTTCATTCAACAACAGCCGCAGCTTGCACTTCTTCCTCGCGGCTTGGCCTGTCATCGGTATCTGGTTCACCGCGTTGGGCATCAGCACAATGGCGTTCAACCTGAACGGTTTCAACTTCAACCAGTCGGTCATTGACTCACAGGGTCGTGTGATTGGAACTTGGGCGGATGTCCTCAACCGCGCCAACCTGGGTATGGAAGTGATGCACGAGCGCAATGCTCACAACTTCCCCTTAGACCTAGCTGCTGGTGAGGCAACTCCTGTTGCTCTGACGGCTCCAGTTATCAATGGCTAATTCTTAAGCATCTAGCTTAATCAGAAGCGCCTCCTTTAAGGGGGCGCTTTTTGCATGACACTCCATCCTCAATAAAGATTCTTATTGCGTTCTAGTTGCGTGTGAACGGTGTGACAGTTGAGAGCTTACCCTCTTTTACCCTTTTGTACTGTGGCGACGGCTTCCCCATCCCAGACACAAAAATAATGAGCGACGACTCAGCACAAAAGAATTTAGGATGGTTCAGGTTAGCGAACACTTGTACTAACGTCGGTTAAGGCAGTAGACTGATTCTGAACCATTCGCTTCACTTGAAACCCGTGGTGCGCTCCTACAGAGTCCTGACTGACCGAGTAGTTCCAACTACAGAAGAAGAAAAAAGAGCTTGGGCGGAACGGATATTTCAGCGGCAACCAGCTCTGCTGGAATTACCTCTGATTCTCGTCCCAGAGTATTTTTTTCAGAGATATGAAGAATTTTTTCAAGAGTCGCCAATTGTAATAGCAGCCTTAAATGAATGGATGGCAAAAGCCACATTAGATGACTTGCGACTTTCGATTGAGCGACCCTGGATTCCCACATCCGAGATATACATCCCAGACACTCCGATTGGAAGAAGGTTTTTCAACATTGCCAACGCGTTCGGAGAAATTATTCCTTCCCTTAACATCATCCCCAAAAACCAGAATCAGGCTTACTGGCTCAAGACCGAGCATTACTACTGGCAGGCAAGAGGAGTCCTTTTGGCTTATAAGCTTTTTGGAGTGATTCCCAACCCAATCGAAGAACAAGGAGTTCTCGGACGTTACTTACCAAAAAACCTTATAGAAGACCTGGACTTACTCACAAATATGGACGTAGCTCAACTCAGACTGCTAGTTATGGGAGAGCGACACATCAAAAAGTGGACAGTTAAAAAAAAGATTCCCTACCCCTTTAACAACGCGCTCGAACTCTTCAGAGAAATTCAAAAGCAGAATTTCCTAGTGCTTTGGCAATTAGGTCCAATGAACTCAGAACCCTATTGGCTATCTAAGGCACAACAAAAAGATAACATCTCTGCGCGGATACGGCTTCTGGAAAAGACCAAGTGGCTACCAGGGAATTCCCTGAGACCGCCTTACCCACAGATGAAAAAAGACTATCTTAAATATTTGAAGAATGCTGGCTGGGAGGATAAGTGGCTCCTGCCCCTGCGAAAACTCTATGACAAAGAGCAACTTGGGGAAAAGCAACTCAGCCGTCGGTTCTCTGATTACATCAAGACTTTGAAAGCTGGGAAAGAATTACATGTCTCGACGTTCGAGTGGCGTGGAGGACAACCTTATAAGAAAAGGGCAAGTAACAAGGTGGAACGAGTTGAAGGAGTCATAGACCCACTCGGCTATATTCTTTGGCTCTGGGCTTAATATTTCTTTACAATTTCAAAAAAACCGCTTGACTAACTGTCCGGGTTGGTAGTGTCTATAGCACCTTTCTTTCTGTTGATAGACACCCGGACACCTTATGGCCAGTTTTCTCCTACCCAAAACACCATCAACTCTAGACCTTTTAAGAACTTACGGCTTCAACCAAATCTCCAAAAGCCAGAGTAGTGACCTGACAAAAAAGAGATTTGTCGCGTTTTACTCAAGAGTTTTTGCGAGGAATTTGTGCATCACCCTCTCCTCCTGGTGATGCACAAATTCTTGCTGCTCTTTTGTCAATAACTACCCACTAATTGAACTTAACAAATCATGACACAACTCCCACCGCCACGTGGCTTTAAACCAATAGATTCCGAGCCTTCAACAACTCCTAGGAAAAAAAAGTCTGTTGCCTATGGACGGGTTTCCTCTCGTGAACAAGCCTTTAATTCTCATGCCCTTGAACAGCAACTCACACGCCTGGAAAATGAAAAGCCTGATGTGATTATTTATGATGTTCAAAGTGGCAAAAAAGATGATCGCTCAGGGCTAATGGAGGTATTAGCCCTGATTCAAGGGGGTGAGGTTTCTGAAGTTATCATCACTCGCATCGACCGCTTAGGCAGACGTATTGCAATCATTCGCAAATGCGTGGATCTCCTCCAACAGTACGAGGTCAACCTGCGGGTGTTAGATCAAGACATCTGTTTAGGTAATGCCGGTGGACGGCTCATGCTCAATCTTTTAGCAAGTTTTGCTGAGATGGAGGTGGATCAACTCTCCGAGCGGGGTACACCACGGCAATCAGCACCGACGCAATCAACAGCTCGCTTCTTCTTGTATCCCTTTTGCCTACACCACGGTTAACGAACGCTATGCTCTGGATCGTACTCTGTTTCTTTGTCTGTTAGAGGAGCGTCCGGCTAACTACCAAGACTTTTACCAATTCGAGCTGGAGCCGTTACCAGGACTGTCTAAGGCACAACTTGGAGAGGACTGTATACGCCTTTTCTTGGAAACTCAAAGCGTTAGTAAAGCCGTTGGGCGCATTGCTAACAAATATGGTATCCAGCGCTCTAGAAGTAAGAAGAATGGTAATGACAAAATCTTCCACTGGAACCCGCTTGGTCTAAAACGTTGGTTAACAAATCCGGTTCTACAGGGACATACGGCTTACCAGAAGCGCCGGACGTTACCCGATGGGAGACGACAACACTTGCCGCCGGAGCAGTGGCAGATTGTCCGGGATACGCATCCCCAAGAGTGCTTACTTACGCCGGAACAGGCGGCGCAGATTCATCAAATCCTTGAGTTCACTGCCCGTCATGTTGGTGGAAACTTTTTCACGGCGGATTTAGAGAGTGTTGATAACTACCGAGAGTTTTCCTATCTTCGGAGTTTAGTTTTTTGTGCTGAGTGCCATGCCAAAGCAACCACAAAAACCAAGTACTACAAGGATGGTCAGCAAGTCTACCAATACTTCGCCTGCCGCAACGCACGAACAACTTGTAACAACTTGAAGGGCACTCGTAAACACCTGATTGAGGAGGAACTGAGCAAGTACTTTTTACAGCAGTCTCAGGTAATTGTCGTTGAACCAAATGACATGTCCCAAGTCGTTCCTCAGCACACTGAGAAACTCAAGCAACTGGAGGCGGATTTAGCCAGCTTGGAAAAGATGCAGATGCACTCGAACGAGTTAGAACGTCTCAAGGAAGATATCCGCCAACAAATTCAGGACGAGCTGAATCCTTTTTCCCAGCGCTCTTTGGAGCGTAAGACGGCTCAAGAAATTATCCAAGCTGGAAATAATTTAGCGGTTTGGAATCTGCTGAGTGCTGATGAAAGGATGGCGGTGATTCCCCGGTTGGTCGAGCGCATTACGGTCGCTAATGGACTTGTCAAATCAATTGAGTTAAAAGCCTAGCTCTGGAGGAGCATCCAATGATTAAATCCGATTTCGCTCTTATCAAGCTGCGGGCTGAGGTGGCTCTTCAGCAAGTGCTGGTTGAACATGGGCATCAACCAAGGGTTTACGGACGTGAATGTCCTTTTTGTCAGTCTACTGATTTCGTCAAGTGCGGTGTTGAAAATGGCAAACAGCGCTACGGTTGCTGTCGTTGCAAGCGTCGATTCCACGAACGTCCTGTGTTTAAGTGTGATTGTTTGGTGGTTGGGCAAGTTCCCAAGTGTCAGGATTGCCCGCAGTTCCAGTTTCATCTGCAAGCGGCTGAGCAACGGGTTAAGGAATTGGCTGATTGGAGTGTTGAACAACTGCAAGGTGTATTGCCTCAACCGCCTCAACCGAAATGACCGATTTTAAGGGGAGTTAGTTGACAAGGGGTTTGAGTGGTCATCACTTAGACCCCTTAGGAGTCACTGAAGTGACAATTGCACAAATTTAGGGAGATAATTAGTTGTTTTAAAAGAGTTTTTTCTATAAAGCCTTTGTATACTGATGGAGAAATTTTAGTCGTTAAGCTAAAGAACAGCTAAGAAAAGCTTGTTCTCTCAAGCATTCCCACGATCGACATGAAATGAAGTCAATGATCGGCTGCTTTTCCAGGGTCTTCTTCTACAACATCTACTAGTCTCATTACTGCGTAAGGACGGTAGACGACTCTGTACTCCTTTTTAGTAGAGAACTCTTTGGCAGCCTTTATAGGCTCTGTTGCCTCCTGAGCAATTAACTGCCGCTGCTGAGCCTTTTCAATCCGCGCAACAAAGATCTCAATGAAATCTATCAGCGGCATTTTCATTATTCTTGCGGTATCCCGTAACGTCTTGAGTGTGGGTGAGTTCTCCTCTCGAAACCAGTTGTTCCACTGGGTTTTGCCGATTCCTGTTTTTGCCTCTAAAGCCCGACAGCTAAGCATTAAGAACTCCTCTTTTGTCATGAACTCTCTCACTAATGACTCACTAATAAATGGTGTTTATGCCTTTATTGTTCTTATTTTACCTGTCCAAAACTTTATGGACTGTCCAAAGCTTTATGAACTACCAAAACTTTACGGTCTGTCCAAAACTTTATGGACTGTCCGTAAAGTTTTGGACAGTAGAATGATTGTTTTTTTTTGCACACTGTACCTTAAGAACAATGGGGTATGGAAAATCGACGTGAGAGCGCCTCTAGGTAGTGCTTGGAACGTCACCAGAACTTAGAGATAGTAAGGATTACAGGAATTAAGTTGAGTCAAAGAGCGAGGCGTTTTTGTAGAGCAAGTGTTACATAAGCTCGGTTACATAGCTATGTAACGCCCCAAAATTATCCGTTAAGGCGGATAAACTAAAGTTATGTCTGAAGCGGTTTCCAGTCTATGTAACACAGCCTTTTTTCTCAAGAGGTTGTCCAGTTTCGCCTAAAATAAGCTCATGTTCATAAACTAACCTCTTGCAAATGGCTAGGAAACAAGATTCTGGTGATTCAAGATACCGAAAAAAACCTTCTCACAAAGGCAAGAAAGGAAAGCGAGGCGAAGGATTAATTTATGACGAGAGAAAGCAAAAATTAAACCTAACAATTACCCCAACGGGAATTACTAGATTAGATGCCAAAGCCAAGGAGGAAGACTGTAGTATTTCGACCTTAATAGAGGAGTTTGCTAGAAGTCCTTTACTCGATAGTTTTCATATAGAAAATATTTTTTGGCTAAGGATGATTAGCCAATATCAAATTCATTATTTATTTGCAATCACAACTCGCTCTCCTCGAACTCGCCGAGGATGGAACGGAGCAGCGAGAGCCTCCCTCTCCAGAGTTCGTATAGTAACAGTGGCTACTCAAGCAGAACGAACGTCCTGAGATGGATAAAAAGTCTCCCCATTTTCGAGCGTGTAAAAGCCATTGCACTGGCACCACTGGGTAATAACCCAGGCTTCATCTGAAATCTCCCATTGATATTTGGGGTGTGGGTCATCCGCTTTATTGGTAATTCGTTGGTGTAGCTAATACTCAGTTATTAGTTAGTAGCAAAAGCTAGTTACAACTAATACCCAACACAAACATAAGTTTATGTGAGATGCACCTCCCAAACCCTAGGCGAACGCTTACCACAGGCAAATCGGCAAAATACCATATCTCGTATCTGCTGCTCTACAATCCCTTCGCCAAATTCGGCATGAGGTACTTTGTCACCTGGAGCAAAGACAACCTCTACCACTTCTGCCCCCGCTGTCGAAACTTCTGCCTGAGCCGCACCTGGAGCTAGAGAGAGCAAATTAAGTTGTTCAGTTTGCGTGATCGTCCTTAACTTCTCCCGCTCTCCTTGTGTCAGCAGGTTACGCCAAACCCAGTTGATATCAGTATACTGTCTGGGTCGCGTCGAGCCAGAGATTCGGCTACTGACCGCACAATCGGAGGAAGGTGCCGCCGAATCTCTACCGCTTGTGGTTCCAAGGGGACTGGGAGAGGTTCGCGTAATCAAATTGGTTTTCATTCAATTACCAACCTCAATCCACGAAAGGGGATATGCATGACCTCAGCGCCAGCAAAGCGAACCAAGCAGCTTGATACCTTAACCTCTTCAACAACACCTTGATGTCCGTCAAAGCTTGCGAGACTGGAAGGAAGGTCAGTCGCATCAACAATAACCACAGCCCCGAGGACCCATTCGTCATCACCAACAGCACTAGACACAACCTTAGCCGTTCCCGTTGTGGTTACGGATGAGTCGTCTAATTTGTCTAATGCCGATGATTGCACCTCGTAGTTACCATCCAAACGCTGATAGATAGGAAGTTCCGATTGTTGGGGGGAAAGCTCCATAACCTCGACTTCCGTAGCTTCCGGCGTATTCTCAACAGGGCTGGCAGAGGTGGTCGCTTCCACTGGTGTAAATTTGTCTAAATTAGACAACTCATTAGACAAATTGTCTAACGCTGCATCCTGTTCAGGCTCTACGCTCTGGGCGAAATTAGACAAATTAGACAACTCATCTAAAAGTGAATTTTTTTCAAACTCAGTGGTTAAATCCGCCCCAAACCCTATGGTTTCAACATCCATTACGTTTTTTTGAAAATTGTCTAATTTGTCTAATTTGTCTAATTTCTCCTGAACCACTTGATATAGCGTCGGTTCAGGTTTAGACAAAATGTCTAATTGGGTGTCTAATTTGTCTAATTTCACTAACGGTGGGGTATCAGGACTAAAAGCACGGAATAAGAGAGAGCGTCCTACTCCCTTCACCTCACCTTTGCCCAAAGTCACCAATTCAGAGAACCACAGCCGCACTTTCTCACCCGTTGGGCGCTTTGCCTTGGTAATCGACAGATAAACATCACTGGCTTTTAGCCACCCCTGAGATTTTGAAGGAATACGCTTGAGACTCATCTCGATGACTTTAGCCAGATGAGGGGCGAGGGCATCTGAATCACTAAATTCGGTGTAAATTGCCTTGACCTGCATGGCATAGTAATCTGTCAAAGCAATTGCACGTTTGATTGTGTCTGCTTCAATTTCCTGACTGGGAGTCTCGCTATTGGCTAATGAGTTAATGACGTGAAGGTTGAGGGCTAACCGTCCTACCCGTCCTTCGCTCTTGCCCCAAACCGATTTCATTCCGACTAAAGGGTCGTTAACTCGATTCTGCTCGTAACGGTTATAAGCTTGCTGGAAAACTTTAAAGGCTTCAGGGCTTAGGGTATACTCGACAGTCGGCAGCGCTCGGATTTTTCGGTAAAGGTCAACCAATAACCCTGTTAGGTCAACTCGTCCACCATCGGCGTGTAACCTTCCCGCAACACTAGGTTGATTGACAAAGAGAAACCGCGCCCAGTTGCCATCGTTATCCTCGCAGTTGTTCAGTAAGGCTTGAAGAACTTGGGGTTGGACACCACCAAGAATTGCCAGCAGAATACTATCCAGTTCCGACTTAATACCATCGGCTCTTAGGGTTGTGTTGGCTGTGGCATCGTAATAAGAAAGAAGGTCTTGCCTGTCAGAACCCTTACCGTTGGTGTACTTGTTTTGGTTATTAATGATTGCGGGTAACTCGTCGCTAAGGTAAAGCATTCCTTGTTGCGGTTGACGAGCGGCTTGATACTCTAACCCCTCCCCAGTGGTTTTTGTGAAGTACAAGACAGCTCTTTCCGGCTTAACTGGGGGGTCTAGCTCCCTCTTCTGTTCTGGCGGGAGTTTCTCCCAATCCTCCAGCGCATAATAGTAAGCCTTTAACTTCTGCTCAAAGAAATGCTTTTCTTCAGCTTGCAGCACCTTCAACGGCTTTGTTGCGAACGCTTTTAGGACAGGAGATTTCTTCTGGGAAGTCTCGGCAACGATGCCACTATATAATCCCGCTGGTTGGTCAAAGTCATCCTCCTTGCTTAACCAAATTCGAGTCTGGGGATGATGCAAGGATGACGCTACTGTCAGCAGAGTCGTTAGGTACACTTCCGGCTTGAGGCTCAACCGAGATGATAGACGTAGTAAGGGTTTAGCCAGGTTGGGGTGCAAGAATTGGTGTAAGTCTAACGAGGCGTTGCTGGCACTCAACAAGGATTCAAGCTGTTCGCGGGTATTATCCCTGAGTTCAACACGCTCGATATCCTCTGATTTTTGTTGATGGAGCTTGTAGAGTTGGTCTACACGCCAAGGGGTAAAGTGGCTTATTTCATTAAGTGCTGTCCTTAATTCAGCTCCATCCAAGCCTTGCTTAATAATTTCAGCGATCAGTTTTTTTACTTCAGAGGAGGTTAGCTCCTGAATACTAGGGGGGAGGACAGCCTTAGTATCATTGCCATTGCCTCCATCTCTACCATCCCCATTGGAGCTACCCAAGTTAGAGGGTCTACTACCGGAGCCGATTCCACCGCTATAACCACGTCCTGATGCCTTTTCAAAAGGTGTTCGCCATCCATCTTGTTTTGCCATGTGTCCCAGTGTGCCGAGCGAAACTCCCTGGCTCTTGAATGACTTCCATTTCTTGTCACAGCAACCCGGAGTATATTTGGGCGATTGGCGACTCCAGTTGTCCCACTCAGTTAAAAGGGAATCATCAACTGAATGAAGTGTCATCCCAACGGCTAGCCAATCATCATAATCATCAGCTCGATAGCTTGATAAAGCATTTAGATAAGATAACGCCCATTCCCGCTCAGTCCACTCCGAGTTGGTCTGAGGGCTAGGTCTGTAGGGAATGGGTGTTTCAATTGGTGCAACTTCACAGGCGGGGATTATCGCCCTTAATTCTTCAAAGGTATAGCGCTTACCACTACTGGTGATTATTTGGCTTCGATTCACTGTGCCATTACCCGTCAGGTGCCAAGCTCCAGCAAGCCTCATCACTCGGTTAGGATTTTTGAGTGAGCGATCTGCATCGGCAAACTCCAGTAAGTCGGTTTGTAATTTCTTCCACTCGTCTGGGTTAGTCGGGTTCTCTAATACCCAGTAGGAGTGGATGGACTTTCCGCCCGTATCAACCTGAAAAGTCGGTTCTGGTAAGCCTAGTGTCTCCCACAGCAGTAGTTGATTTTCTTTGTCAAGGGTGTCGTGTTCATAGAAGATGGCGCGGCAACTGGTTACTTCGTCGGCTTTGTGTCCACCTCCGTTGACAACAAAGTAGACACCACGACCTTCCTTCTGCCAGCGCTCTACTTCCTTGCCATTGAGCCGATTTGATTTCCTGCCTTTGTCTTCGGGGCTTCTGGCATCATTTTTAGGGAAGAATGCTGTGAGATAGATTTTGTCGCCAGGTCTATAGCCCAATAATTCGAGTTGCTGATTGGCTTGCTCTTGGTCAAACTCTAGAAAGGATTGCGCTGTGCTTCGATTCTGATTACTTGTACTTGTCATGGGGCTGAAACCTTTTGTATAGGTGTGGCTCAGCCAAAGATTTTTCTTCTTTTATCCCTGAGTGGGTTGCAGTCTCGCTATAGAAAAATTACTGTGGGAATGTTGTAATGGTGTGGTGACTGCTTTAAGTTGTAAGGGTTTTGCAAAACCCTGACTCACTTAAAAATTAGAAGAAATAGCTTAAGCTGTTGCCACATTTTCTTGATTGATTCTGAGGTGACTCGAAAATGCATACAAAGCTCCAGCCTTGTGATAAACTAAAAATCACAACGCGAGTTGGCTTTGCTTGGTTCTAGATTTTTGAAAAGATTTCCCGTCGTTTCAATCTGAACCAAAACTTCAATTTATAAGATGCTGGTGGAGCTGCTCCTTTCAGCTAAATGCTACATAAAAAACATATTACATGAAAGACGCTGATTTTTGTAATAATTAGCGTCTTGCTTCTTTTGCCTTTTGCACCTTACCGCCGCTAGCACTAGAACCAGGGTCGTTACTAATAGCAAAATGCGCTTCCACCCCTTGTGTACCAGGCGCTCATGGAAGTGAAGACCGAAAGTATTAAATAAAATAACCCTGATTGTCTCACTAGTTAGCCAATCAGTAATTGAGTTATTCTTCGCTTAACTTTCAAAAAATTGCTGTTGATAATCAAGGGAAATCGTGGTTTTACTGAGTGTTTGAGAGTGGAAATCAGCGTAGTGAATAATGACAATTTGATTCAACTAACTTCTGCCTGAGGTGACTGTCGAATAACATATTATTTGTCGTCTTAACAAATTGTTGTCGTTGGGCGCTTCTATCACTACCAAACCCTAGATATATCTGGATAAAGAAAAGCTGAAGTTAAAACAATTTATCGGTTGCAGAGGAATTCCTACCAAAATGTTACTTAGCCCAAAGCCCCTATCGTAAAAGATTTGAAAGGTTTTTGGATTAACGACACTAATGTGTTAACAGCGACAAATAATTTGTTATCTGACATCTCTCCCATCTCGCCTGCATACACAGTAAACCCCTTGGCACGGAGTTCGTCGTACAGCTCAGAATGGATTAGATGTACTTGACGGAGATTAGGTTGATTCGGATCAACAGCTACCCGCGAACGATGCTTCACCGTGTCCCCCATGTGTGCGTCCCCCTCAACTCCTAACCCTGTGAGAAGGTTGATACTCAGCTGCTCATGCTTTTTCATCGTATGCAATGCACTTCTATGCACCGCTTCGACAACTCCATCCATCAAGTACCTCCATAAGCTTTGCATGATTGCTTGTACGATTTAAGTTGGTCGGAGTCTCACTATTAAGGCAATTGCCACAGCTGAGGATCAAAATCTGTCAATGAGTCGAGAATTTGGCTGGCTCCTCGGTACAGTTGTTTATCTACACCGGCGTGAGGAACAACAATAACCGACATTCCTGCTGCAAGTGCCGCTTCCATCCCGGCGTGTGCATCTTCAAAAACAAGACATTCTTTAGGACTGGCTCCAAGGCGTTGTGCGGCGAGCAAGAAAATATCTGGTGCTGGTTTTCCTTGTTTCAGAGTGGGATCGTCTCCCAAGACAATACAATCAAACAGAGCAAACCATTCTTGATAGTGAGTGGTTTTAAGGCGAAATGGACGACGCGCAGAACTCGTTGCTACAGCTTGCGGAATCTGATGGTAGTGGAGATGTTTAGTTAGACGAATAGCACCTGGAAGTGGTTTGGCTTGGGGAAGTAGCTGATCCAAAAAGACTTCTCTTTCCTCTAAAAAAGCTTGAGCAGTAATCGGCAGGGCTAGCACCTCAACCAAAATTCGTGCTGAATCTAAAGCGTTCCTACCAGCAAATTTAGATTGGATAGACGGATCGAAAACTTTCCCATAGCGACTGACAATTTTTTGGATCATCAGTAGATGTAAGGGTTCTGTGTCAAGGAGCAAGCCGTCAAGGTCATAAATAACGTGAGTGATTTTTTTAAAATTCATTGGTAATCAGGAACATTGCTCATTTCTGTAAAGATTCGCTGCGCTTGCTCTATGGGTAAGGGTAGCGCTCCATCCATCTCGGAATGCAGATGAATCAGCGTCGGCACATCTTCAAGTCTCGCCACCCGAATCGCTAGATTCGTAACACACAAGCTGCCATTATCGAAGTAAAGTGAGCCAGGTTGGGAGTCATCTTACCCGGAACTTTAGCTTGGTCATCCCAAATCCTTAACTGCACTGCTTCTTTAGCGTGAGGCTGATTAATAAAAGCCTCTGCCTCTACGCTTGAAAAAATTCCCCCTTGTAACTCCAAACTTTTTTTAGAAGCAGCTGATAGTGTTGCCCAATAGTCTTTGCTTACAAAACAGAGATAGCGTTTGGCATCAACATGCAAACGGATTGGTTCAGTGACACTCTCGGCAAAAAGACTACGTAAATATGGAATAGCACGATACTCATGTCGGTCGTCAATCCCCTCATCTGCCGCTTGCTCTCCTAGATTGTGGATTAAATGCCCAAAATCGTGGAGTAAGCAAGCGGTAATTATCTCATTACTTTCACCTCCTAACTCCGCAAGAGTTGCACATTGTAAAGCGTGTTCTAGCTGGCTGACGGCTTCTCGACCATACATTGCCGTTCCCTTTTGAGTTAATAGGTTAGTAATTTCTTCAAGGTTTGGTTTCATAGCGATTATGAGGAATAGGTGATAGGTGATAGGTGATAGAGAGAAAACCAATTACCAATTACCCATTACCCAAGCTTTTCAGGCATAGCGAGCTACTTCTTGTCCAGCTACATAGACGCCAGTAATGGCAGAGGGTAAAGAGTTACCAGGAGTAATTAGGAGAAAATCGGCATCCCAACCTATAGCAATCCTGCCTTTGCGGAAAGTGTTCTGTGAAGACGTTGGTGAGTCCCCAATTCCCGCAGCCGTAGCAGGTAGGAGGGAAACTAGCTCCCAAGCTTGTTCAAATGCCATTAAGCCCAACTCCGCAAGCTTGAAGGGGGCATGAAACAGAGAAGGATAATGATAGTCTGAGCAAAGAGCATCTAAAACGCCCTTCTGGACAGCATCAGCAACACTCATATACCCAACATGAGAGCCACCTCTGACTAGATTAGGGGCACCCATCAATACAGCAGCACCAAAATTACGGGACTTGGCTGCCAAATCAATCGTGGCGGGAAACTCCGCGATCGCAATTCCACGCTTTGCACTCAACGCTACTTTTTCCTCTGTATCATCATCGTGGGAAGCAATAGGAATTTCATACTTGTGAGCAATTGCAACCAGTTGCTCTACCTGCGGGCTTCCTTGCTCTCTCGCTGATTGCATCCGCTCCACTAACGCTCTCATTTCCGTTTCTGACATCGTGAAGCGAAGCCGCAATGATTTGAAATGTCGAACGAGTTTCTTCTCATTGTCCCTTGGTGGCAGATGATCATTCAGTGAGAGTAAATCGATTTGCCCTGCTTCTAACCAACCACATAACTCCTCATGTCCTTCAATATTGGCTTGTTCATGCCGGATATGAATGCGACTGTCGCAGCTGAGAGATTGTTGATTTTTTTCTCCGATAAACTCAATGATTTGTCGAGCCATATCTCGGCTTCTTAACCCGGGTTCGTAGGAGTCAGTAATCGAATAAAAGAATGTAGTAATTCCTGCTGCGATTAGGTTGCAGTCATTTTCTGCGATCGCCATTGGTAGAGGAAAGCTAATTCCCGGACGTGGACTGATCATCCGTTCAAAGGCATCACCGTGTAAATCAATAATGCCCGGTAACATTTGCAATCCACGAGCATCAACTAATGTAGCTCCCTTAGGGCTGGTAAGTGGTTCAATACTGACAAACCTACCCTCCTCGATGACTACTGTAGTGTCTTTTAACCAGCCGAGCGATGTCAGCACATCTGCTCCCTGAATAGCCGTTGGTTTCTCTAGCATTTAAGCAGTTTTCCCTTGTTAGTTGTCAGTTGTTAGATAACTATCACTGGCTTTTTAAAAGAAGATAAAAATTATTAACCCAGTTCTCAATCCTCTATCAAGCTACACGATGCCCCTGAACCATGACTGAAGTTAAACGAGGCACAACTCCATCATCATGTACAGTAATTAGGTCAGCTCGTTTGCCTACTTCAAGACTTCCTCGGTCATGAAGTAGATTCACAGCTTTGGCTGGGTTAGTGGCAACTAACTTAATACTTTGATAAAGCGGTTTAGCCATCTTTTGCGCGATGTTAAAAACCGCTTGTAGAAGGCTATGAGGGGCGTAATCTGACGAAAAGATATCTACCTGATTCCTTTGTACTAACTCCATTGCTGAGATGTTGCCAGAGTGAGACCGACCGAGGACAATATTGGGTGCGCCCATCAAAATTTTTAAGCCCTGTTTGTTTGCTTCAGCAGCGGCTTCTAGAGTTGTGGGGAATTCGGCAATCATTGCTCCGTTTTCTATGGCTTCTTGGACATGAGCTATTGTTGCATCATCGTGACTCGCGATCGCAACGTTTTTCGACTTTACCAGCTGAACTAAACTAGCCGTATTTTTCTCCCCATACTGCTGTTGTTCTAGCTGCCTTCGTTGAATAAAGGCATCCATTTCAGATAGAGGAACTCCGTGTTTACCCGTGTAATATTGCTTGTACTTTTCAATATTGACAAACTGACGCTGACCGGGAGTATGATCCATTAGAGAAATTAGTGATAACAGGGGATTATCTATATACTCTTCTGTAATAGAAACAACATCTTTGTAAGAAACTTCACATCGTAAATGTAGCCGATGGTCAGCAGCAAAACGACCTGCTAGTTGTCCTTGATGTAAAGCATCAATCATCCCACCGAAATGAGTCATCCGGAGAGAACCAGGGAAGACATCGCCAAGTGCGATCGCATCAAAAACTGTCGTTACCCCGGCACTAACTAACTGCCTGTCGTGAAACACAACAGCCGACTCCATTGGCCATTGAATCCCAGGACGAGGAGACATACATCGTTCTAAATTGTCAGTATGAAGTTCAATCAGCCCTGGCATTAAATAATCGCCCTGACCATCTTGACCTATGAACGTTACATCGGGCTGAATATCAGCAATTAAACCATCTCTAACGACAAGGGTGCCAACAACCTCTTCATTGGGGAGTTGGAGACGATAATTAGTATAAATTTGCTCATCCATAGTGCTGATGGCTAAGGGTTAATGACTACTTCCAAAACTGAGTTGGCGATCGCAGACTTGTGTAAGTACCTCTTCATCATGAAAAATGCCAATTATGGCGCAACCTGCTGCTTTGCATTCTTGGAGCAAGCCAATCACAACAGAGGCGTTTGTTGCATCTAAAGCCGAAGTTGGTTCATCCAATAACAGAATCGGATAATTGACCAACAATGCACGGGCAATATTAACTCGTTGTTTTTCCCCTCCCGAAAAAGTGGTTGGTGAAACACTCCACAAACGCTCTGGTAGATTTAAACGGGCAAACATTTGGGCAGCTTTTTCACGAGCCTCATTTAGCTCCATGCCTAGTTCCAGTAGGGGTTCAGCGGCTACATCTAAAGCAGGGACTCGTGGGATGACTCGCAGAAACTGACTGACATAGCCAATTGTGGTCTGACGGATAGCCAGTAGCTGATGCGGTTCGGTGCGAGTTAAATCCACCCAGTCACCCCCGTGTTTGACCCAAATCGAGCCACTATCCACTCGATAATTCCCATACAGACAGCGCATCAAGGTAGATTTACCAGAACCACTTGCACCTGTCAGAGCAACACATTCACCCGCTTTCACCACCAACGAGAGGTTTGACAAAACAGATAAATGAATTCCATTTTGAGTGTGCAAGGTAAAGCCCTTCTTAAGGTTTTCGGCTTTGAGGAGAGTTTCTATGTCTGTGGCGATCGCAGTTTGCATGATTCCAACCTTCTTATGGGATTAGCGTCGCGCTGACAAGCAATTGGGTGTAGGGATGACGTGGATCGTCCAAAACCTGATCGGTGAGTCCCTGTTCCACGATTTGCCCTTTTTGCATCACGATCAGGCGATGGGCTAGCAGTCTCACCACCCCAATGTCGTGGGTTACCAGGATGACACTCAGATGCAGATTTCGGACTAAATTCCGAATCAAATCCAGCAACCGGGCTTGCACAGACACATCTAAACCGCCCGTTGGCTCATCCATTAACACCAAACGTGGTTGACTGACCAATACACGCGCCAGTTGCAAGCGTTGCTGCATTCCTCCAGAGAAGGTGCTGGGTAGCGCATCGATCCGGTTTGAGTCAATTTCTACTTGAGTCAGCCAGTGCATGGCATTGGCGCGAATATTGCCGTAGTGACGTGCCCCAATATCCATTAAGCGATCGCCTATATTCGCCCCTGCACTCACCCGCATCCGCAGACCATCACGAGGGTTTTGATGGACAAAGCCCCATTCTGTTCGCATCAATTGGCGTTGACGAATTTCGGAAAGCTTGGATAACTCTAAAAGCTCATCGTTACGGCTACGATAAGTGATCGCTCCTGTATCGACTGCTATATGACCGGCAAGACAATTGAGCAGCGTGGTTTTACCAGAACCCGATTCCCCAACAATACCAAGGACTTGACCAGGATAAAGATCAAAAGAGACATTGTCACAGGCTTGTATTGAACCAAAGCTCTTTTGCAGTTGATGAACAGTCAGTAAAGATTTCATCATTAACTATCAGCTTTATGCCCGTTGTTCGTTTTTTGTCGTCCATTTTGATTTGCAATAGATGACTTATGCTGATTGCAGTAGTCAGTATCCGAGCAAATCCACATCCGGTTGCCTTGGTTATCCAGTACAACTTCATCTAAATAACTATCTTTTGAACCGCAAAACTCGCAGAATTTATCCCAGCTTTCAACGGTGAAAGGATAGTCCTCAAAATCCAAGCTCTTTACGTTTGTATAAGGTGGAATTGCATAAATCCGTTTTTCTCGTCCAGCTCCAAACAGTTGTAGAGCAGGACTCATATTCATCTTGGGATTATCAAACCGAGGGATAGGGCTAGGACTCATCAAATATCGGTCATGCACCATTACGGGATAGTCATAGGAGGTGGCGATATGACCATGCTGAGTAATGTCTTCGTAGAGCTTTACGTACATCACCCCGTATTCTTCTAAGGCGTGCATTTTGCGGGTTTCGGTCTGGGAAGGCTGCAACCAGCGCAAAGGTTCAGGAATCGGCACCTGATAAACCATAATTTGCCCGTCTCGTAGAGGCGTTTCTGGAATGCGATGGCGGGTTTGAATAATAGTTGCTTCAAGAGTGCTTTCTGTTGTCTCAATGCCGCAGACTCTGCCAAAGAAACGGCGAATGTTAACGGCATTGGTCGTGTCATCTGCCCCTTGATCGATGACTTTTAATACATCTTTTTTGCCAATGATTGATGCTGTAACCTGGATGCCACCCGTACCCCAACCATAAGACATCGGCATCTCTCTAGAACCAAATGGGATTTGATGTCCGGGAATGGCAACTGCTTTGAGTAATGAGCGACGAATTGAGCGTTTCGTTTGCTCATCCAGGTAGGCAAAGTTGAAACCAACTTCGTCTGTTGTTTGTTGTCCGTTGTCCGTATCAGGATTAAGCATGACTCTAGCAATCCTTTAAGTTACAAACTTGGGCTGTTCATCTCCCCGACTTCTTGAAGAAGTTGGGGAGCTTGGCGTTTAACAGTGTTTGATGTACCGCTTTCTTGATTGCTGGCTTCTGACTTCTGACTCCTGACTCCTGACTGCTCTTGTCGCATTTTTCGCACCAAACTCAGTTCGGCTTGAAAGTCGATGTAATGCGGTAGTTTTAAATGCTGCACAAAACCCTGCGCCTCAACGTTATCGGAGTGGTACATCACAAACTCAATGTTTTGCGCGGGTGAGAGAGATTCTTCCCCAAACTCTTCAGCACGCATCGCTCGATCGACCATCGCCATCGACATGGCTTTGCGTTCGTTGTGTCCAAACGTCAATCCGTAGCCGCGTGTAAATTGCGGCGGCATTTCTTTATTTCCAGTGAATTGATTCACCATTTGCACTTCAGTAATGGTGATATCTGTGATCGCTACTTCAAATCCCAACTCTTCCGGACAAATCACCACCTCCACCTCCCCCATGCGAATTTCACCCGCAAAGGGATGATTTCTCCCATAACCACGTTGAGTGGAATAGGCGAGAGAGAGCAAAAAACCTTCATCAGCCCTTGCTAAATTTTGCAGCCGCGCATCACGACTAGCAGGAAAGGTCATGGGTTCGCGGGTGAGGTCAAATACTGGCTGACTATCATCGGCGATTTCATCCTGTATCAGCCCTTCTTGGTCTAACGTATCAATGACCCTTGGTGTCGCTTCCTCTTCATAGTCTTGTTGGGTGGCAATTGGGACATCGCCTTCTGCTGCTAGTTTGAAGTCAATTAATCGGTGAGTGTAATCAAAGGTAGGACCGAGACATTGACCCCCTGGAACGTCTTTGAATATTGCCGAAATGCGACGATGAATGTTCATCGAGCTTGTATCTATCGGCTCACTGAAGTAGAAACGCGGTAAGGTTGTGCGATAAGCACGTAATAAGAAGATGGCTTCCACTAAATCCCCGCGTGATTGCTTAATTGCCAGTGCTGCTAATTCTCGGTCGTATAGACTTCCTTCACACATCACTCGGTCTACAGCCAGCGCTAGCTGTTGTTCAATCTGATCTACAGAGATTTCTGGGATAGAAGGATCGCCCCGACGCTGAGATTGCAGTAAGGTTTCTGCATTGGCGATCGCTTGTTCTCCACCTTTAACGGCTACATAAGGCATATTAAAAAGTTGGAAGGTTGAAGGTTTGGAAGTTGAAGGTTGAAGGTTGGTTTAAATCTTCAACGATTTATTCCTGTTTGCTCTTGTGGTGCGGGGTAAACCTACGACGGTATTTCTAGTGAAAAGAAAGATATCGACCCCTAAGGGATAATTGTGGATATTGTTGGTTAAACCCTCCCAGAAAGCAGAGTTTAGACTGTGAACGGTAAGCGATCGCGTTTTCTCAATCCCAGGCCCACTCAGATTTACTGGTTTACCCGATTCAAAGTTTTCCACCTGTATCAATAACGTCGTTGAAGCTTCAGGCTCTTCATCTGTGCCTTGATTAAAGACAGATAAAGAAGGCATAGATTGCCAGTGGTTAATAATGGCGAAATTCGCTGTATTTGGCTTCGTAGTAAATTCACAGCCACTATGGAACAACAACCAATTTTTTACTTCCTCTTCAATAGTGGGTTGCAACCAAACCTGAGTTTCTAGATCTAATAGCGTCAGGCAGGCAGCGGCACAAGCTGAATTTAACCCCGCTGGTGCTTCAACTAAAGCAGTAATTTGATGTTGACTACCAGGATTCGCGAGGGCTTCCAGTAGGTTGCGGAATGTGGTTTGTGCGTCATGAACAGGGTTTTTAAAACCAGGTAGTTGAGGAACTTGAATCATCACTCATTCCCCCCTAACCAAGGTAAAGAAGTTCACTTTTGTTGCTGCCGTTTGGCGTTTATGGATGTCTTGGTGGTGAGCAGCGATCGCTTGTAGCGGTTCGATGACGTGAGTTTGGACTTTATCTCTCCAACTGGGTAACTGCATTAGGGCATCACAGACAGCAGCGAGTTCGGCGTGTTGACGTGATCGCCCCGCCACGTAACCAAAACCAACGCTCGACTCTTGGTGTTGAATGTCGATCCGCACCACACAGCGCGTTATCGTCATCTCACCTAAGTTGAACGGCTGACCTGTGCCACCCGCACGACCTCGTACCATCGCTAAACCAATTTCTGGTGGACGCAACTGTTGATAACTCGGCAATTCACCCAAAGCGCCCACAGCTTTTGCCAATTGTTCTAGGGGAGCCTTGGCTAGTGTTGCCATCCATAACTGTCTTTCTTTGGGAGAGTTCATACCCAGCCTTTTGTCCTGAAAGACTCAACCAATTGTATATTTGTATAGATGTCTATACAAATCAATGTCACCTAACTATACCGCGTCTCTTAAAAATTTCCAATAAATTTTTTTTGTAAAAGATTAAAGATGGCGAACAACTCTGAAAATCCGGTTTATGTACAGATTGCTGATGAACTGCGTCAAAACATTAATGACGGTATCTATAAGGCTGGGGATAAACTGCCGACAGAACAACAACTTTCACTCCGCTTCGGTGTCAATCGTCATACTCTGCGCCGAGCCATCAGTTTGCTGAAGTCTGAAGGTCTGTTACTGGTTGACCAAGGTCGCGGTACTTTTATCGCCAACGCGGTAATCCGCTACCCCATTGGTAAGCGAGTGCGATATAACGAAACCCTCAAGGCTCAAGGTCACGAAGCGAGTTTTAAAGTATTGCGATCGCTTGAGATTCCTGCAAAATCAGCTGTTGCTGAAGCCCTTGAAATAAAGATAGGAAGCCCAGTTGGACTAAGTGAACGACTCGGTTTAGCAGATGATCAGCCAATTAGTGTCTCAACCAGTTACTTTCCCTTATCCCTATTCCCTGACATTCTGATTCATTGTCAACAAGCCCGTTCTATCTCCCAAATGTTGCGTGAAATCTACAACTGTGACCACATTCGTCGGAGTACGCGAATTTCGGCTCGCCTGGTTAAGCGGCAAGATGCGCGACTCCTTGAGTTCCCCCTAAATCATCCAATTCTTCTAGCAGAGTCCGTTAATGTGGATCAGCATGGCAGAATTATTCAATATGGAGTGACTCGTTTTCGAGGCGATCGCATGGAATTAGTGTTTGAGAACACGCTTTGAAACTGACTCAGGCTATTTCTATCAAGCAGATATTATTTTAAGTGCAAATAGCAGCTTGGTAGTAGAGTTTGAAAATGTTTCTAGAAGCTACACCTCAAACCAACTGATTACGCACCTTAGCAGAGAGCGTGTCAATCAAAGTCGTAGCTGCTACAAGGATGAGTAAAATGGTACAAACCTTCCCGTAGTCAAATGCTCCAAAACTTTGATAGAGAGATACACCAATTCCTCCTGCGCCAACAATTCCTAGTACAGAAGCTGAACGAACATTTGCTTCAAAACGGTATAGAGTAAAGGATGTCCACAAGGGCATTACTTGCGGTAAAACGCCAAACAGAATTTCTTGAACTTTGCCAGCACCAGTAGCGCGGATGCCCTCTACTGGTCCTGGCTCAATCGCCTCAACTGCCTCAGAAAAGAGCTTGCCTAGAGTTCCAGTAGTATTAACAAACAACGCTAAAACCCCAGCAAAGGGACCAAGACCAACCGCTGAGACAAATACTAGAGCAAAAACCATTGGATCGATGGCACGCATCGCATCCATGATGCGGCGTGTGGGTTGAACGATCCAGACAGGACTGATATTTTCCGATGCTAATACCGAGATAGGCACCGCCACTACAGCTGCCAGTAAAGTGCCCCAAATTCCCATCGAAAGGGTAATCAGCGTATCGGCAAGATAGGTGCGCCAGTAGGAAAAATCCGGTGGAAAATATGAGGCAAGATAGGTACTCATATTTTGACTGTCTTGGAACAGTCCCAACGGATTAATCTCGCTTTGGAGATAAGAGGTAATTAGTATCGCTACAGCTGCTAATAGATACAGCCAGCGCACCGTAGTGATTCGCTTTCCCTCTGCCTCCAACATTTCCTTCACAGCCGGAGAAGGAGAGTTTGGATAATCACTGGAAGTCTCTAAATTTTGAGGATATCCGTGCATACTGGATTCATCCGCAGGAGAAGAAGTTTTTCTGATGATAAAAAAGTCACCCATTCCTGTATTTGAAGGGGTTAGAGGCTTGAACTGAAGTTTACTTAGCCGCTTTCAATGCCTCTAATTCTTTCTTAAGCTCAGCCATTTTTTGTTCTTTCTCGGCTGGCTTTATCTCTTTGTTCGCCTCTAGTTCAAGAAGATCTTTGGCATACTCAAGTTCTCGAATAGTATTCCAACGCTTATCGTCAGTTGCTTTAAATCCGGAAGACTGTAAAGGTTCCAGAACTGATTTCTCTTTGTAGTTGTAAAAAAAGTTACGAATTTTCTCCTTCAACCCGTCTGGCAAGTCTTTGCGGTAAGCGATAGGGTCACTAGGGATTAGGGGAGAAGTCCAAATTACCTCAATTTTTTTTCGTGCTTCTGGATTGCTTTCTTCCAAGTTGATTAGAGCTTCACTGCTGTTGGTAGCAACATCCACTTTGTTGCTGGCTACAGCCATACCAGTTGCTTCATGAGAGCCTGCAAAAAACAGCTTTTTAAAAGCTTCTTTAGGGTTAACATTATTGGATGCAAAAACATAATAGCTTGGCACTAAGAAGCCAGATGTTGATTCAGGATCGTTAAAAGCGAACGTTAAATTTTTAGCATTCTGGACAACATACTTGTCGCCACCCATCGCTTTTGCTTCAGTAGCAATTGAATTGTCTTTGTTGGTGATTAAGTGGCTGTAGTAACCTTCTTCGCCTTTGTCAGTAAGCATATAGGCAAAGGCTTCAGCGTCAGCCGTTTTAGCTGCCTCTATGTAGGATTTTCCTCCAAGCCATGCTACATCGACTTTCTTGAAGCGCATCCCCTCAATAACACCAGAGTACTGAGTTACATAAAACGCCTTCACTGGTATGCCAATTTCCTTGGACATGGCAGCCACGAATGGTTCCCATTTTGGCTTTTGGTTGGCTTGAGATTCTGTAGAAATGATGCCAAATGTTAGTTCTTGCGGGTCGCTGGTTGGTGAATTAGCCGCTGTAGTTTGGTTGGAATTGGTTGGATTTGAAGCACAACTTGCCAAAACTTTAGCAGCTGTCAACGATAAGACGAATAAAGACGCTCTTTTGAAAAACGATCTTCTTAGCATGATTAGTTCCCTAATAATTTCTTCTTGGGTAATGAGTGATAAATGCAGGATTTAACCTCAGTAGGGGTAAGGCTTTTTTTATACAGGAATTTCTCCGTGACCGCGTAGAACAAGCTCTTCAACAGCGGCACCATAAATGCTGTCTAATTTACGATCATTGAGTTCGTCAATTGAACCATCAAAAACAACGGCTCCATCTTTTAAAGCAACAGTACGCTCAAAATAGCGTCGAACCATTTGAATTTGATGCAGAGATGTAATGACAGTGATACCATTGTCTCGATTGAGACTGGTGAGAAGTTCCATCACTTTGCGGGCTGATTCTGGGTCGAGAGAGGCAATGGGTTCATCCGCAAGAATGATCTTGGCTCCCTGCATCAAGCAACGAGCGATCGCCACTCGTTGCTGTTGACCGCCTGAAAGCAAAGAAGCTCGCTTATAGGCTTGCTCCAAAATGCCAACACGCTCTAAAGCAATTAGCGCTCGCTCTTTCTCTTCCCGCGTAAATAAGCGGAGAGCTGAGCGTGTTAAGGAGACTTGTGAGAGACCTCCAACTAATACATTATCAAGAACGGTGAGTCGATTAACTAAATTAAACTGCTGAAAAATAAAACCCATCTGGCTGCGTAGCACTCGAACTTTTGAGTGAAGCCGTCCATTAACTTGCAGCGAAGTCCCATAAATTTTGACACTCCCCTCCGTTACTTCCTGTAACCCATTAATGTTACGCAGGAGAGTAGACTTACCAGAGCCGGATGCACCAACCAAGGCAGCCATTTCTCCATCTTTAATCTTGAAGCTTACTTGCTTGAGCGCTTGCCTGCCTTTGAAAGTCTTAGTGAGATTTATGACTTCTACAGCAGTCGGATTGGAGGTTAGTTGCATCTTGACTACCTGGAAATCTCCAGGGATTTTTTTATTTATATAGATGTTTAGATGAATTCCTCCTTAGTCTGAAACTATTTAGTTAAAAGAAAGCGAACTTAAAGTTAAATTAGACTTATAATCTGGTTAAGAGTTGCTTGAGAGTTAAGGTCAAACAATAAAATCCTGCCCGTTGCAATTTCCATCTTGTATCTGACTGCTAAAGTAGAATTTGCAATTTACCTGCATGATCTCTTGTCGAATAACATATTATTTGTTGTCTTCAGAAATTGTTGTCGTTAGGCGCTTCTATCACTACCAAACCTTAGATATATCTGGATAAAGAAAAGCTGAAGTTAAAACAATCTATCGGTTGTAGAGGGATTCCTACCAAAATGTTACTTAGCCCAAAGCCCCTATTGTAAAAGATTTGAAAGGTTTTTGGATTAACGATACTAATGTGTTAATAGCGACAAATAATTTGTTATCTGACAGCTGTTGTCTGATTGAATAGGTTATGGAAACAAAGATTATCAGTTGCTCAACTGTAGTAACAAATTTGTTACTACGCTAATGCTCTTTAGGCGGAGTCTTAAGAAATATTTTTGATAAGGGTCTGATGCCTACAACGTCCCAAAAAGATAGAAAGATGGGGTTTTAGGGACATAGATAAAGTTACGAGTTGTTGGTACAGATTTTCAGGCGGAAAGGGGTAGTCGAGAGCCAGGTGGAGACAGTATCAAAAAATGGTGATTTTTTGGGACTGTGCGAGCTGTCGGCTTTCCACGTTCCCGACATCCGAGAGTCTTCCCACTCGCTGAGGGGAAAAATCCTCTAATTCGGTTCACTACGATCTACTGGTGGGTGCCGATGGGGCTAAATGTGGAAGGGGAATTGAGATATTTTATCCAGACAACCCGTGTGCCAGAAGCCGCATTTCAGCAAACCTTAATTGCTACATATAGCAAGACACTTCGAGCTAGATTAATATTGATAAGATTTCATCAGTGGTAGGCTCTCCTTGGACTTCGGTAATGGGGAGCTACCTTTTTTTGTGGAAAATCAATCAATTACAACTGCCCTCAAGACTCGATTATTTCCTCCTACCCAATAAAAAAGCCCTGTGAACACACAGAGCTTGAGAAAGTGAAGGTATACCCAAATAAAACTAAGAGTTTTTATTAAATTTACTTTTCTTAATAAGCAAAGTCTACTTCCATGAAGTGACTAAGCATTGTAATTATGCACCAATTTCACAAAAACTACAAGACCTCTCACCCTAGAAAGATACCGAAAAATGCCAGGGGAGGGGATAGTTATTCTAGTGATTAATAACAATTAAGTGTGATGCTTCAGAGCCTATTAGATCAAGCTTCATCCTGTGGATGTACCTACGAACGCGATTCATTCGGCAACTGTAAAATTCTTCCCCCTCAAAAAACAGCAAGATGGGAATTGCAGCAAGTAAAAGATAGATGGTTACTATTCGTTGGTGGTGTACCTCAAGCTAATCTTTATCCAGAAGAAGCAGAAGCATTCTTGAAGCGCCGTTGCCCAAGGCACTTGAATCGGGAAGCGGTTTAGATTTCCCAAAGCGTGAAAAGGGAATTCCTTTCAAACTTAATTTAAACTTGACTCTTCGATTTTATTTTGAATAACGTAACGTTATGGAACAGCCTTCTGACTCATATAGTTTTAGTTATCGTAAAAAGCCTTACCACGGTCACTTCACACCACAAAATTTAGTCTTCAATGCCAACCTACAAGATTTTTCACAACGGGTTGGTCAGATCAGTAACTTACAGAGTAAGGGGAAGCTGTCTGCTCAAGAAGCTTACGAACTAATTGAGGTTTTGTGGAAACAATTAGAAGGCAGCTGTTATGCATTAGGGATTTTGCCAGAAGACGAGAACAATTAAGTATCAACCCTGAGTGAAGGTAACTTAATCAGACCTATCCCAAACATTTCAATTATTCTCTTTTCCCGATGTATTATTCACCTTTTGTTAGGGGATTGTTCCGAATATATATTAAGTGTTTAGGTTTTACGGCTCAGGAGTTTTCTTCGGTACACAGGTAGTAATTGGGTTACCACCTGGCAACGGGAAGATGTTACCGTAACAATGCCTTTTCGATTGGTATAAGCTGTCCCTCCTCATTAGTCGGTTCCAGAACAAAACCATCCCACCAAATTTTTTTATATCCTGAAAATACACAATCGAGTTGGTGGACTTGACAAGTGATTATGTAATCGCATTGCTCGTGGAGAACTTCGTAAACTTTTACCCATTGTTCTGGATGCAGCTTTTCACATTCATCTATTGGAATCATTCGATTCATCTACTCTATACAACAACATTTCCGCCAGTGAAAAGACACCGGACTGAGGAACCTACAGAAATTGATCAAGGCTCCTATTGTACGTTGTAGTACATTATTGATATTCTAATCTAGTTCGTATTTATCTCTCTACCTAAAAGCAGATAAATATATTGAATTAAGTTCTACATTTGCAATTGGGCAAGACCTACTAGACAAGGGCGTGATCGCACTTGCCCTCTGTAGAGCCTGAAGTGCTTAGCAGAATGTCTATCAACTGCCATGTTGGTTAAAGGAAACTAATGTCTGATTACGATATCAAGAGGCATCAGGGAGAAGCTCAAAATTTTGTGGAGCAACTGAGCGATGAAGTTAGCATATGCATGATGCTAATACCCTCTGGCAGCTTCAATATGGGTTCGCCAACTGTCGTTTTCCCGCAACTTCCCGACATCTGACAGCTTCCGGGTATGTATTTCAGGCTTTGCTAAGCACTTGGTTGCCTGCTACCTTTACCCCTCAAAGGCTGTCCTCACAGCCGGTTTTGATTTTCTTCCCGACATCTACCGTGACAGGCGAATCAGGCGTGTACTCGGAAGGATTCCTAAAGAATTTATAGCAATGGTAAACCTTCAACACCCACGTCCAGACGGACAACTTTGGCAGGTTCAATGCCAGTAGATGGAGGCAGCGACATACCACCATTAGTCGTCACGTAGAGATAGGTTTGATTGGAGGGCGAGCGCCCAAAGGCAACTGCCGTCGTACCAGTCATCCCTTGTTCGGCTTGGGCGATGGTGGTGAGGTGGCCATCGGGGGCAACCTTCACCACGCTATTGAAGACGTGCGTTGTGCCGTAGAGATTTCCAGCTTGATCGAAGGCAAAATCATCAATATTGGCGTTTTGCACAAAGACTTCCGGTTCACCCGGTTGATGCGCCTGGAGTGGAATTCGCACAAGTTGAGCGTTCTGCGTATTTGAGGCATACAGAACTCTGTCAAAGATTTTGAGTCCATTCACAGCCGGGGTTGGGTTTTCAGGCGTTGCCCGTGCCAGAAGGGGATGTTCTAGCCAAATCCGTCCGCTGCCCTGAGCGACATCCAGTTCCCAAATTGCACCTCGATACGAGTCGGCAATCAAGTAGAGAGAGTCTGTCAGATGGGTAAGACCATTCAAAAAGAGGGCATCGGGCAATGTCACAAGTACATCCACAGTTCCTTGTAAAGAAACCTGCCAAACAACGGGAGTATCAATCGCATCCCAACCCGTCAGCAAGAGGGTGCCATCTGGCGCAAAAGCCAGCCCCGTGGCTTTGCCAGGAACTGTGGCATGGGTTATCGGAACATCATCTGCACCGATGCGAATAATTTCGCCGTCATAGTGGTTCGTGATGAACAGCGTATTATTGGCATCGACGACAATGCTCTCCAGAAACGTGTTGACGGGGAATTCTGCAATGATGTGCGCGGGTACCAAGGCGATTGGGGCATCGCTAAACAAGGGAGGTAATGATTGGGATGGGGACATTAAGGAATCCTCTAAGTTAGTCAAGTTTTCTGGGGATACTAACTGAAACCGACAATCGCACAATCGTTTTGATTTATTCCTACAATCCCTCAATTCCTACGACAGGTCTACCCATAGGGTCTTGGTTTGCAGATAAAATTCCAATTGCAACAAACCGGGGTATGTTCTCAATAAGTCGAGAAAAAACGGCGGTTTTCCCACCTTTTAACGAAAGAATGGGGCTTTGAGCTTTTACACTGTGTAATAGTAGGAAGCTTATCGCTACATTGACCCGGCTTCAGAAGCGCCACAAGGGAGAGACTAAGTAGGGGTTCTAGGAGGGGGTGCGGGTATTCCATCTCCTCTTGTTCAAAGTCGATTGGATATTTAAAGATTTGCTCTAGTCCATTAATGATCTAGTCCCACCCTCCGGGAATAGCCCGGAACTGGTCAAGAATTTCATGTCTGAGTTCCCAGTCCCGTTGACCCGGAGTGTAGTTGAAAACACAGTGATGAGCTTCACAGCCAAATCCTCCGGAGTGCTTGTCAATAGGATACTCCTAGAGAGTCCACCTTGGGTTTTTGCTCCTCTCATGGTTCAATGAACTCTTGAGAAGCTCACTTCCAGGGACTTAATGCGCGACCCGCCCTCTGTTGAGGCTCCCCATCACCTCTTCCTTACTGAACTCGTGCCGCTGACTCTTCATCCAGCGGCGGTGTATCTGTCTGGACTGAGTGAGGGGTCTCGTCCGACGATGCGCCACGCCCTGGATGCGATCGCGTACTTGCTAACCGATGGCGAGTGCGATGCGATGAATCTAGATTGGGCGGCACTGCGCTATCAGCATACGGCGGCAGTTAGGGCGGCGCTAATGCAGCGGTTGGCTCCGGCGACTTGTGAGAAGATGCTGTGTGCGTTGCGGCGGGTGTTGAAGGAGGCGAGGAAGCTAAAGCTAATTGAGGCAGAGGACTATGAAGCGGCAATTGACCTGCCTCGGATTGATACACCCCCCAGGAAGCTCAGGGGACGTGCTCTCAAGGGTGATGAGATTGCGGCTCTGATGGAGGCGTGTCAAAAAGAGGGTGCAAGAACGATTGATGTCAGAGATGCAGCCCTGATAGCTATCTTGCGCGGTGGGGGGTTAAGGCGCAATGAGGTGGTCAATTTGGAACTAAAAGACTTTGACTCCAGCACCGGCGCTCTTGAGGTTCATAAGGCAAAGAGAGGGGCATATCGCCGGGTTTATCTGCCAACTGGAGCGTGTGCGATTGTGGAACAGTGGCTGGCAATAAGAGGCAATGCACCAGGACCTCTGCTGTGTCCAATCCACCGCTGGGGGCAAGTGACTCTGCGACCCATGACCTCTGATGCGGTATTGAGGATATTGAAGAGACGTGCTCTGCAAGCGGGTGTGGATTCCTTCTCGGCTCACGACTTTCGCCGGACGTTCTGCTCGGATTTGCTGGATGCCGGGGTCGATATTGTTACGGTGCAAAAGTTAGCGGGTCATACGTCACCAACAGTTACAGCTAAGTACGATCGCCGGGGAGAAGAAACCAAGCGTCGCGCTGTGCAAAACTTGGAGATTCCTTTTAAAAAGCGGGATTAGGGAATTTTAGCTCGCTGTAGTTGTTCTTGGACAACAGAGAATACCTCAACACTAGATTGATTTTCGCATTCATTGCTTGATAACCTGCAAGCTACCTACTATCGGCAAGTTTCTTAAAATCCTACAAATGAGATGACGCAGCACAGTAATGTAGAGTCAGTCCAGTCTCACAGGAGTCAAGAGCTTTGACTAAAGTGATTGCACTGTTCAATCAGGCGGGTGGTGTGGGGAAGTCTACGACCACCCAAAATCTCGGCTATCACCTTTTCCTACGTCGCCACCGCGTCCTGGTGGTAGATATGGACCCCCAAGCTTCACTAACTTCGTTCATGGGACTAGAGCCAGCGGACTTGAAGGAGACGATTTACACGGCTTTAGTGCCTGAAGAGGATGAAGTCGATAAGCCGCTCCCTATCCATAAGGATTTACACGGCATAGACTTAGCGCCAGCTAACCTGCTGCTAGCCAATGCCGAACAAGAGTTAATCTTTGCGGAACAGCGAGAGTTCCGACTGAAAGATATTCTTGCACCTCGGCTTTTTGACTATGATTTTATTTTGGTCGATTGTCCTCCCAGTTTGGGAATCTTGAGCCAAATTAGCTTAGTTGCCTCTACTCATGTTCTGGTTCCCGTCCAATGTCAGTACAAAGCCTTGCTCGGTACAGAATCGTTGCTGAAGACCGTGTACAAGGTAAAAAGGCGGCTTAATACGGAATTGACGTTTGCGGGTTTCCTGCCCACCTTGTATTCCGCCAGTAATTCGCTAGACCGAAGGACGTTGCAAATTGTTCAAGAACAACTAGCATCTGTTGGACCCATTCTGCCGACCGTTCCACGGGCAACGGCTTTGGCTGAGGCGACGGAGTACGGAATGCCCTTAGCGCTCTGCCCCAAGAAGAATCCTGAGATTTTGCAAATTTTTGACCGAATCGCACAGGTCGTTGAATCGCTATGAGGAAGTCCCCTAAACCAGAGGCAAGACGATTGAGAAACGTGACGCTGTTTAATGATGCAGATGAAGCCGTTCCTTCCACGAGTACAGTGCCGTTGGCGAGTCTCATCATTTCCCAAACTCAACCGCGTCGGTATTTTGCTCCCGAAGCCATGCGAGCGCTCGTGGAGTCGGTCAAAAAAGATGGAGTCCTTCAGCCGATTCTGGTCAGACCTTTTGGAGACAAGTATGAGCTAGTAGCAGGTGAGAGACGGTATCGAGCGGCGAAAGCAGCCGGGTTAACCGATATTCCGGCAGTTATCCGGGAGATGAGCGATTCCGAAGCAGTACGGTTTGCCTTGATGGAAAACCTGCAACGGGAAGACCTTAACCCCGTTGAAGAAACCGAAGGAATCTTGGAACTGCTGGCTATTACTCTTGACTCTTCTACGGCTGAGGTGACTTTATTGCTTCAGCGGTTGCAGAAAGAAATCAAACGGAAGAAATTGTCCCATAACGTTATGGGACAACCGGAAGGAGAGTCAGCACCATCGGAATTGGCAATTATCCAGTCGGTATTTGAGTCTTTGGGGCGGATGTCATGGGAATCTTTCACCTCCAACCGCTTGCCCCTTCTCAATCTCCCTGCTGACATTCTAGAGGCGCTCCGAGCGGGACGAATTGAATACACTAAAGCCAAGCAGATAGCCAAATTCGAGTCGGAATCGGAGCGACAGGATCTACTGGAAGAGGCGAGCGCTTCTTCTCTCTCCTTGAGTCAAATTCGAGAGCGAGTCAGAGCCTCTCAACCGCCGCCCGAACAAGGAGAATTCGCGGCTCGGATAGATGCGACTACTAAGCAGGTAAAGAAGTTAAAGGTGTGGGAGAACCCCTCAAAGCGCTCTCGACTCGAATTGTTGTTGAAACAGCTCGAAGAGCTAATCTCTGAAGAAGGATTAGATGAATCACAGTCCATCGGAGAAGCTGAAGTCACTCAGGATCTGGCACACAAAGGCAGCGAGTTAACTGATGAGTTACACAATAGCTCGCTGACTCATGCGGAGCTGGTAGAGCGATTGGGGGTCAAGAGTTCTACGCTAAGCGTAGCTAAGAAAAAAAACAATTTCTCCGAGTGGAGTAAGAGTAAAGACCCAGACGAGAGCGCGTGGCAATGGCTGCCAGAATCTAAGCGTTTTGTGCCATTAACAAACTAGGGCTGATGGCTATAACGCAATGCCTATAACTTTCTGGGCTTAGCATCCAGTGGTGTTCCCTTGGTGATCCTGTTGGCGAAGCCTTCCTTAATACCCTGAGAGTCCTGAAACTTCATCGTCCCCTTGTTGAAATTGATTGAGTGATGCTTAGGAAAAGATAGAGGAAGTAGTAATACTGGCAGCAATCCGCTCTAGGCGCACATCAGACTCAAACACCATCTCCTCCGGTTTGTAGAGCATTCTAATTTTACTCCCCTCAGCTTCTAGTGCTGTAAAAAACTTGATTAATCGTTATTTTAAAAGAAGTTTATCATTAAGCTAAATAAGGAATAATTTTTGGTTAAACCCAATCCTAAAACCTAGCAAAGTTTTCTGAAACTAATATCCGAAATCTCTTTCCTAGAAAGAACTTGGAGATTTTTTAAATTTAATTTTGAATTCAAATTCAATTGATATTAATAAATTTAATTCACAACTTATTCACAAATAGAAAGTAAACAATAGAGTGTTCAATGCAGCGAAAAGCTGACAGCAACTCTCTACTAGATACGGAAACCGGATACACAATGTCTTTTTCACGCCGTCAGTTTTTGACCTTAGCAGGTGCGGGAGCCGCAACTGCCGTTATTGCATCTCCCTTAAAAGCGCTTTATGCCAGACAAGCCCGTGGTTTATTAACTCATGGCGGAGGTTATGGTCCGCTCATAGAAGACCCCAATGGCTTATTAGATTTACCACAAGGATTTCAGTATCGAGCCTTCTCTCGCACAGGGGAGATTATGAGCGATGGTAATCCAGTACCAGGCGATCATGATGGGATGGCGGCTTTTGCTGGTTCCAACAATACTGTTATTCTCGTCCGCAATCACGAACTCAGCCCAAGTGAAACTAACAAGCCAGGACTGATTGCACCAGCTCCTAAGCAGTATGACTCCAACAATCGAGGTGGCACCACTACCCTAATTGTTGGACCCAATCGTGAACTAATTAGCCATTATGCTTCGTTAGCCGGTACCAATCGCAACTGTGCTGGCGGACCAACGCCTTGGGGTTCGTGGATTAGCTGTGAAGAAACGACTGAAACTCCCACCTCACATCCCATAAATTTAAAGGCACACGGCTATAACTTTGAAGTTCCGGCTAATGCATCGGGACTTGTTGACCCCGTCCCCCTCATAGCAATGGGTCGCTTCAATCATGAAGCAATTGCCGTAGACCCGGAAACTGGAATTGTTTATCAAACTGAAGATAGAGGGGATGGTCTGTTCTATCGCTTTATTCCAAACCAGCCGGGTAATCTCAAAGCTGGAGGTATTCTTCAAGCTCTGAAGATTAAGGGCAAATCTGGGGTAAACACTAACAACAGAACGAGCCAAACTATCCCAGTCGGTCAGCCGATGGAAGTTGAATGGGTCACCATCGATAATCCCAACCCTCCTACAGATACCGTGCGAGTTGAAGGCTTCGGTAAAGGAGCGGCTCAATTCTCGCGCGGTGAGGGGATATGGTATGGCAATGGTGAACTTTACTTTACCTGTACCGATGGAGGTCTGGGTGGGATTGGTGCTGGCAATCGTGGTGCTGGTCAGGTCTGGCGCTATGTTCCCGGTCAAACGGCTCAACAGGGCGGTACGCTTGAACTGTTCGTTGAACCTAACGATGCCGACATCTTAGATGCGCCTGATAACATTGTCGTCGCTCCTACTGGCGATTTATTTCTGTGTGAAGATGGTCCGAATACGCAATATGTAGTGGGAGTGAATGCCTTGGGTCAACTCTATCAGTTCGCTCGCAACGCGCTTAATGATAGCGAGTTCTGTGGAGTTTGCTTCTCACCTAACGGTCAAACAATGTTTCTCAATATTCAAAACCCTGGCATTACCTTTGCGATTTGGGGACCTTGGCCGTCACAGCGACCCTAGTATTGCCATTCAATAGCCAGGAGTTTTTCGTGACTAAATATTAAGCGTCGCCAAAATCCCTGCAGAGGAATAAAAGAAGCCCCTGGAACTAATACCAGGGGCTTGCTGTTGGGTAGATAGGCGATCGCTATTTTTCCCCTACTCCACAGATTTGTGTTTACGCCTGAATGCTGAACCTGCCCCCAAACCTCCCAAAACCAAGACCCCAAATACAGAAGTCGGTTCAGGAACGCTGATGCGGACATTATCAACACCAATAAACGCAACACTATCTTCGTCAGTACCAGAGGCAGACAGCCGGAGTTCGTCAAACTCAAAGCCTCTGATAGAAAGCGTCTGCTGTCGCAAATCGCTGCTTCCAACTACCTCAAAGTCCGAGAGCGAGGCGGAAGTGCTAGCAACGAGACTACCTCCCTGCAACGCTTCTAGGGTCAGGATAGTGTTGGAGGGATAAAAAAGCTGGCTGAACAAATCGAGACTGACCGAACTTTCCACATCCCCGGTGGTAATCCCCATTGAGCTAAAGCGTCCAAATGCCGCGTCAGCACCAGAGGCAAAGCTGCCAAAGGTGAGGTAATTGGGAGGAGAAAACGATGAACCAAGGTAATCTTCTGTCGTACTGTCGATAGAAAACGTGTAAGGAAGTAGCTCGGAAAGACCCTGATCCAAATCAAAGAAAGTCACTCCGGCATCGGTCAGCGTCGTTCCAGAAAAACCTTCAGAGAAGTTGTCAAAGGTCGCACTGGCTGCAAATGTGGGAGAAGTCAGCATTACAGAAGACAAAACTCCCAGCACAGACAATCCGGTGTAGAGAGAAGGTTTAACTGTGCTTTTGTTTCTGAGCATGAATAATTTCCTCATACAAGTTCTAGTAGGGTGTATTGCTAGAGCTGTTCAGCACCCGGCTGCCCGTTTTCAACAACAAACGAAGCGAGAGTGCTAATAGTCGCATTCGGGTCAAGGATGGTCGAAACCACACGGTAGTCACTCTGCCAGCGCTCGCGAGTGAGGTGACAGCGCACGTAACCCCGAAATGCCCCATCAAAGAACTTGGTGTGAGGATTGTCCGGCAAAGCCGCCGTTACTGGGGCAATAAACGCCGTTGCGAAGTCAGACGTTATTGAAGTTCCCACAAACTCAGTAGCGACAGTAGGCGAGGCGGGGTTATCGAAGTCGGCTTTTAGGTCATGTACCCAATTAGAGTGGATATCACCTGTAATTACAACGGGATTGCTGGGTTGCCGCTGTTGGATGAAATCTAAAAGGCGATCGCGTGCCGCCACATAGCCATCCCACTGATCCATGTTGAACACCTCTGCGCCAGGGCGAGCATCAAAGTCGTACTGCGCCATCATCGTCTGCTGTGCAATGACATTCCAGCGTGCATTAGAGTTGTCCAACCCTTGAAACAACCACTGCTCCTGCTCGGAACCCATCATGGTTTGGGATGGCTCTAATGCTCCTGGGCAGCGTGGCTTAAGGTTGTCATCACAAGGTTGATCGCTGCGGTACTGACGGGTGTCGAGGATGTGAAAATCCGCTAAGTTACCAAAAGCAAGACGCCGATAGAGCTGCATATTGGGACCATTAGGCAGCGCGAAACTTCGCAAGGGCATGTGTTCGTAGTAAGCTTGGTAAGCATTAGCTCGCCGCTGCGTAAACTCCTGCTGGCTTTGGTTTTCCTCAGGAATCAAGTTCGCGTAGTTGTTCTCGACTTCATGGTCATCCCAGGTGACGCTCCAAGGGAACGCCGCATGAGCCGCTTGTAAATCTGGGTCAGTTTTGTACAGGGCGTAGCGATTGCGGTAATCGTCCAAGCTAGTGATTTCGGGACTATTATGGACGCGAATATTACCCGCTTCTGATTGGTACTCATTAGGACCATACTCGTAGATGTAGTCGCCCAAGTGAACGACCAAATCGAGGTTTTCCTGAGCCATGTATTTGTACGCCGTGAAATACCCGTGTTCGTACATTTGGCAGGAAGCAAAGGCAAAGTTGAGTTGGTTTGTCGGAGTACCTAAAGCGGGAGCGGTGCGCGTCCTACCAATCGGGCTGACTTCGTTACCTGCCTTGAACTGATACCAGTACCATTGAGCCGACTTGAGTCCACCAAGAACGACGCGGATTGAGTGAGCGAGTTCTGGGGTTGCCATTGCCGTCCCTCGCAGCACGACATTTCTCATATTCGGGTCGGTGGCAAGCTGCCACTGTACCGGGACGTTCACTCCTGGCATACCACCGTTTCCATTTAAGGGTTCAGGTGCAAGCCGTGTCCACAACACGATGCTATCGGGAAGCGGATCACCTGAAGCTATACCGAGTTTGAAGGGATAGTCAGAAAACCTAGGTTGAGCAACAACTCGACGACTAGGCCATTGAGACGCGAGTACAATCCCTGTTAAAGCTCCAGCGCTCACCAGCAAGCTTCGCCGTCTCAGCCGAGTTGAAAGTAAGCGCTCAAAATGAAAGCGCTCCATAAGCACCCCTCTTGAAATTTTATTGATACCGATAAGTCAAGAGTCAACAAAATCAAACAAGAGTTAAGTAACAAGCTCGATTGGGTTGAGACAATCGCCTTGACAGGCAAAACCGAGTTGATTACCCAGTAGCACTACATCAAGGTAAAAAGCCGACAACTTTACTTGGAAACCAACAAGAAGACTATCGGCTTTACCTACTCGTCTTTTCGGCGACTCTGACTTGTGCAAGATGAACTTAACAATCAGACCTTAACTACTCATCAAGCTTTTGTTAAGAATCACTGATTATGCCTTAAGGATGATTATGTCCTGAATGCTTACCAAACCGTTAGTGATTCCGTGCAGCGCGCTTTGTCTTTGTCTAACCGGAAGTTCCTCTGCACGGCTGAGGAACTTCCGGAATCACCCCAGCTAAGCTCTCACCTAGGCTAGGAAGGAATTACTGCCAAATCCAGCTAGCTCTGTGCTGCCAGAAATGGGGGCGAGCGCATCCAAGCCAGTATTGTTGAGTGCGATTATGGTATTACCAAAGCCCATGTCAATAATCGATTGACTGCCATTGTTGCTGAACAGGCTGTCAGTGATTGTGATGGTATTGTTATTACCCTCAATCAAGATTGCTTGACCGTCATTGCCACTGAACAGGCTGTCGCTGATCGTGATGATGTTGTTATCACCGGCAATCTCCAGCCCATTGTCAGCGTTATCAATCAATCCAACCTGGAATGGACCAATGACGTTGTCGTTAGAGCTGATATCAATTCCATCGTCAGCATTGTTACTGAACAGGGAATCGAAGAGGAAGACGGTGTTGTCATTGGCAGTGCCATCAAGCTCGAAGCCATCATCCAGATTGTCGCTAAAGGTGCTGTCACTAATCGATACGACATTGCCAGCGCCATCAATCTCGAAGCCTTCTTCCCCGTTGTCGGTGGAAGTGACACCATCAAAAGTGACTGTGTTGTTGGTACCCAGGAGATCGAAGCCATCATCCGCGTTGCCGCTCAACGTCGTGTTGCTGAGGCTTACCTCGTTACCTGTAGCTGTGGCATCAATATCGAAACCATCCTCAGTACGGCTGTTGCTAAAGGTGCTGTTGCGAACGGTGACATTGTTGTCACCGCCATCAATCTCAAAGCCTTCTTCGCCGTTGTCGGTGGAAGTGACATCGCTCAGGGTGACAGTGCTACTGTCGCCGTTGAGATCGATACCATCACCCGCATTGTTGCTGAAGATGCTGTTTGTCAGAGTCAGGGTAGCATCACTACCAATACTGATACCATCCTGGAAGTTATTGTCAGTAGCCATAGGTCAAGTCTTTTCCTTACTTTTGTCGGAAACTCTACAGGTTTAAGCGCGATCAAGCAGAGGCAAACTAAGGATTCAAAACAGAATCCAAATCTGTCTCAACAAAGATAGGCAAAACAGTCCTAAGCCAAGTCAGCCGCTTCTTGTAACAACCAGCAGAAGAATGACCCAAATGTGCAAAATATGTATCTAGAAGCAAGCCGATCTAGAAGCTTGCTAGCTTTCTAAGATTAAACGCGGTTTTTGTTAACAACCGTTTACATAGTTTTTAATTTAGCGATAAGAACTTCTTGAAACTTTTAACCAAAACGTATTTGCGTATATTGATGTATTTTCATACTTTAGATAGAGGCTTTATACAACATGAATTCAACGTAACACCAAAAGCCTTGACATCTCGTAGTGATTTGTAGCCTGAATCCCTTATTATTTCGTTGATTGGCTTCTTCCCTTGAACTTACGTTGGTATAAGTAAGGCTCAAGATAAAAATGAGAAATTAAGTCTCCTATCTTAAGAAAAATAACGGTTTCAGTTTTTTTTACTAAAAGCTTCTGTCCTCTTAATAAAACTTTAAGTTCTTTCAATGAAGTTCCCCACATCTATTAGTTTTGATTTCTAAATAAGTAGTGAATTCCTTATTGAGAAGGATATTTGTTTAAGTCCCGTTAATCACAAATTAGTAGAATAATTACTTATACTTAACCAGTTCCGCTGGGTAAGTCCGATAAGCTAGCGTGGAAAAGCCTGATTCAGCCTAGCAAGCCCTTACCTTAGATATGTCCAGAATCCTTGATTTGATTGTCTCAGGTGGCCCGGTAATGATACCCATTGTCGGGCTGTCTATTGCGACCTTTGCCTGCGCGTTTGAGCGGGGTTTGTTTTGGTTCCAGTTGTTGAGACAAGAAGATAGAATTGTCCACGATGTGCTGGATGCGGCACGGGTTGACCTAGATAAAGCTGCTGCTATTGCCTCTCAAGCGAAGGCACTCCCGATTGGTCGCTACCTACTAGCACCATTAAAGCTCAAGAACCCTACCCCTGAAACCTTTCATCTAGCATTAGAAGCCTCTGGTGACAAAGAGTTCGTCCGAATGCACAAGGGAGATAAACTTCTAGAAAGTGTGGTTGGCATTGCACCCTTACTGGGTTTGTTGGGTACCGTAACAGGTTTAATTGTCACATTCAATAACCTCAACATTGGCGGTGGTGGTGCTAGTGAGAGTGCAACTAAGGCAGCGGCTGGTATTGGTGAAGCTCTAATCACGACAGCCAGTGGTATGGTTGTGGCAATCATTGCTTTGTCATTTTTCCGAATTTTCGTTACCTTACAATCGCAGCAAATAGATTATTTTTCGGAAGTTGGTAGCGAATTAGAATTAATCTACCGACAAACTTGGTACGAACCCTCTGCTTATAACCAAACGCTCTCTAAGATTGACCGTTCGTTAGCTGATTATTAAGTTTTTAGAGTAAATTGAATCCTAAAAAGCTAGAATCCCAACTTAAAAATGCGCTTCAAATCTAAGCAGAAAAGCTCACAGATGCCAGAAATTAACCTGGTGCCAATGATGGATGTCATTATGACAATTTTGACATTCTTCATCATTGTGTCCATGACTTTAACGAACCAGCAGAATGCGGTTAATGTGACTCTACCTAGCGCCGACAAGGGACTCAGCGAACAGAAAATACCCGATCCACTGGTTGTGAGTATTAACCAGCAAGGCAAGCTTTTTCTAGGGAAGCAACAGATTACTGAAGCTCAATTAGCTCAACCAATGCAAGCTTATTTGCAGCAACACCCAGAAGGAGCAGTGGTTTTAAATGCAGACCGCAAACTACCTTACGAAGAGGTTGTGAAGGTTCTAGGAAAAATGCGGGATATCGGAGGCGATCGTGTTTCTCTGGCAATTGAAAGCTAACTGAGCAATTACCTTCTGTACCGTGCTTTGCACGATGCCGCTGAACGTGTGGGGAAGCGATTAGACCTGTTGTTGGAGAGAGAGCGCTTAGCCAAAGCGTCCTTCAACGTAGTCACGGGTACGGGGATGACTAGCGGCTGTAAAAATCCGAGGTGTTGGACCAAATTCAACAATTTGACCGATGCGACTCTCATCCGTACTGAAGAAGGCTGTGTAGTCTGAGACTCTGGATGCCTGTTGCATGTTGTGGGTGACAATGGCAATTGTGAGTTCCTCACGAAGTGTCTGGAGTAGCTCTTCAATCTTCATGGTTGCGATCGGGTCAAGAGCTGAACAGGGTTCATCCATTAACAAAACCTTGGGCTTTACTGCCAAAGCACGGGCAATACACAGCCGCTGTTGTTGACCGCCTGAAAGTCCATGCGCGGATTGATTTAACTTGTCTTTTACTTCTTCCCAAAGCGCTGCACTACGAATGGCTGATTCTACAATTTCATCTAATTTGGTTTTAGAGTGGTGACCAGTCAGCCTCACACCGTAGGCAACATTATCGTAAATGCTCATTGAGAAGGGATTAGGCTTCTGGAATACCATCCCAATGTGACGGCGTAGCCGATTGAGATTAACGCGGCGATTATAGATATCTTGACCAAAAAATTCTACCGAGCCTTCAACTCGTACCTTTCCCTCTAGTTCTCCAATCCGGTTGAGAGCTTTGATGAAGGTGGATTTACCACAACCAGAGGGACCAATAATCGCAGTAACTTGCTTTTGGTAAATGTCTAATGAGATGGATTCTATTGCTTTTTGACTACCGTAGTAGAAGCTTAAGTTTTTGACGCGCAGAGCTGGGGTTAAGGCTTCATCGTTTTTGGTGGAATCGGGAGTGTTCACCCTTGAATCTTTACTAGTAGGTTGCATAAGTTAGCGAAGTTTTAAGCGTTTACGAGTAACTTGGCGAGACAAAATGCTGCTGAGCAGAACGAGTCCAATCAGAGCAACCGAAGCTGCCCAGGCTAGTTGATTTTGATTTTTGAAGGGTGAACTGGCATACCCGTAAATTAATACTGATAACGAAGGGGTTGGTGTGAATAATCCTTGAGGCCAAAACTGACTGGATAGGGCGGTGAAGATGAGTGGGGCAGTTTCACCCGCCGCACGAGAAACGGCGAGTAAGACACCGGTGGTGATTCCAGGAATGGCTGAAGTGACGACAATGCGGAAGATGGTTTGGAAGCGTCCACCTCCCAAAGCGGCTGAGGCGAGGCGGTGGTGAGTGGGAACTAGTTTTAAGGCTTCTTCTGTGCTTAGGGCAATAATCGGTAACATGATGACACCGAGAGCAAAGCCACCTGCTAGAGCAGAAAATCCACCCGTTTGGATTTTGAAGTTTAAAAAGGGAATGGGAATAGTAATTTTGGTGAGGACGATGACAGCGTAGGCGAATACCCCCACAACAATGGAAGGAACGCTGCTCAGAATGATGGTGAAAAAGCGAATTACATTTGCGATCGCAGAATTTTTACCAATTTCCGCCAAGAAAATACCCGTCATGACACCAAACGGAACACTAAACAGGCAAGCAACCCCCACCATCATTAGAGTTCCAACAATTGCATTAGCAAAGCCATTAGCTCTGTCTTCCACCCCCTCTGGTGCTGGTAGAGAAACCAGCACTTCCGGTAGCGAAACGGGTACTCCGAAAAGCCGCACCTCGTGCAACTTCATCAGCGCTGGGAAACCTTGACGCAGAATCTCAAATAAAATCGCAAATATGGGCACTAGTGCTGCTGCTGTAAGAACGAAGGCAAGAACGGTCATCCCACCGCTAAACAACATTCGAGCAACTGGCAGTGGTTGATAAAGTTCTTGGTCTAAGGATTCGTCAAAAATAGGTTGGTCAGTCGTCATTATTCATATCCTTTGGGAAACGAAAAGCACTCACCTATTAGCCAAGCAGCGCCCCTCCACCATCACTCGCTGAGGATAAAGGACTAATTTCGCTTTTCTTACCTCGTCTGCCAATGAGCTGAACCATCACTACGGCAATAATGTTAACGACGAGTGTTATGACAAACAAAATCAGGGCTAAGTACATCAATGCCCCGATGTGCAATTTATCCAAAGCTTCTGCAAATTGGTTTGCCAAAATGGCGGGAATGGTGTAACCAGGAGCTAATACTGAGGGACTGATTTGGATGGAGTTACCAATCACCATCGTTACTGCCATTGTTTCCCCCAAGGCACGCCCCAAGGCGAGAATAATCGCTCCGACAATTCCTGAACTCCCAGCAGGCAACAAAACCTTCCCAATCGTTTCCCAGCGTGTCGCGCCTAGAGACATGGAAGCACTCCGTAAATCTTGAGGAATCACGAGTAAGACTTCCCGACTAATAGCAGCAACTGTTGGGAGAATCATAATCGCTAGCACAATTCCAGCAACCAGCATTCCGGGACCATAGGGTTCAAAGCTAAACAGAGGAAACCAACCCAACTTGGTAAATAACCACTGCTGGAAGGGTAAAAGGAAGGGAATCAAAACAAAAATTCCCCATAAACCAATGATTACGCTGGGGATAGCGGCGATGAGTTCAACCAAGAATCCCAAAGGCGATCGCACCCAGATCGGTAAAAAATCTTCACTGGTAACAATCGCGACAGCGAGTCCCGTAGGAACGGCTAGCAAAAGAGCGAGGGCAGAACTCACCAGCGTCCCATAGATGAAAGGCAACGCCCCAAACTTCTCTTGCCCAACATTCCACGTTTGACTCCATAAAAAACTCAGACCAAATTCTTCAACCGCTGGTCGAGCTTCTTTAAAAATTACCCACGATAACCAGAACAGTACCCCTGCTGTTGCTACAGTCATCAACCATACCAATCCAGTAAATCCGTACTCTAGCCAGGTTCCTTCCCCTTTCGTGCTAGTAAGGTCTGTGTCAAGGTCTACTATGGGTAGCTGAGTCCGGTTATCAGCTTGCTTAGAGAAATCAGTCATCGATCGTTTTACACTACTTCCTTACAGAGCCATACAGAAGATGATGAGAGGACATCCCCGTACTGGAGATGCCCCCACAACTAAAGCCAAAGTTCAATCGAGGGTTTAGAAGAGAGAAAAGGTAAAAGGATGTTAGATGCTCCCTTTTGTGCCTTAACCCTTCTCCTTTCGCCCAGAAAGTTCCAAAACTTACCTGTAAAAAGTGAGCTTATCGACACACTTCTATCGCGTTACGGCAACGTCACTAGATACAGCTTGGCTAGCGCGAGTCGCTACGTTTTGTGGAATCCGGGTATAGCCTAAGTCGTCATTTAGTTCTTGACCTTTGGTGAGAATCCACGAGACCATCCGTTTAACCGCATCGGCTTTGGCAGGGTCTTCATACTGCTTCTTGATCAGAAGCCAGGTTACACCTGCAATTGGGTAGCCATCAGCGGGGTCTTCTGAACCACTAACGTTGAATTCGGGGGTAAAGGTTACAGCAGATAAGGCTTTATTGGCTTCAGCCAGGGTTGGAGCAACGTACCGACCCGCCTTGTTCTGCACTAGTGCTTGCACGAGGTTGTTCTGAGCCGCATAGGCAGATTCTACATAACCGATAGAGCCTGCTGTTTGTTTGACGAGAGCAGCGACACCAGGGTTTCCTTTACCACTAAGGGGATTTGCTAACCAAGTTGGAGCTGAACCTGGCTCAATCTTGCTCTTGAATGTTGAACTAATAGCACCCAAATGTTTTGTGAAGATGCTGGTGGTGCCGCTACCATCTGAACGGACAGCCAGTCGGATTGGTTGATTCGGTAGGTTTACACCCGGGTTATCAGCCGCAATTCTTGCGTCATTCCAGCGGGTAATTTCGCCCATAAATATTGCAGGCAATACCGAGCGAGATAGCTTGAGATTAGTGACACCAGGAAGATTGTAAACAACTGAGACAGCTCCACCAGCGGTAGGAACCAAAATTACACCCTTGGTCATCTGGTCGCTATCTTCTTTCTTGGGATATGCATCACTACCAGCAAAGTCAACGGTGTTAGCAATGAATTGCTTGATACCGCCGCCGCTGCCAATTCCTTCATAATTGACCTGAATATTTGCTTCAGTTTTGAAAGCATCAAAATAACGGTCATAAAGGGGCTTGGGGAACGTTGCTCCAGCACCATTTAAAGTAACCGTTTGAGCAATCGCCGCACATACAGAGCCGAATGAAAAAGCAATCGTTGCGGCTGAAACTGTAACAGCACGACGAACAGCTATCGAAGAGAGAATCATATTGCCTCGTTCTTAAGCAAAGACAGAGCAGTAATTGTGCAATCCATGATTACACTACAACTGGAATAACTAAGCCAAGGTAAGGATAAAAATAATTTCAGATTAAACGTATATTAATAAATGGTTAAATCACAAAAAGTAATTAGTTCAATGATTTTTTCGTTAGTATTTTTAGTAACTGCAAAAACATCCATAACTTTAGTAATATCAAGTAAATTTAGTTTTTAAACCTACCAACGGATAGAGTTAGGATTATTGACTCTATAAGTACAAATTTTAGAGTCTTTGAGGTTTTCTCAAGGCTCACGAGTAATTAAAACCAGCAATTTTTTAGCTCAACGCCTAACGAGCAACAGCGGTATTGAGTAGCGATCGCTTTTTTATTTGTCTAAATCGTGCCATCCTCAGGAGCATTCTTGCAAGAGCCAAACCGATGAACCAGTCTTACTTCTTGAAAAACTTGCCTGCTCCCTTACAGCCTTGGGTACGTCCGATGCTGCTAGTCTCAATTACTTTGCACGGATTATTGCTGGCTATTCCAATGCCACCCAAGCCAAAGCCTGAAGCCCCTAAAAAAGAACCAGAAAAGGTAAAAATTACCCAAATTCCAATAACACCACCAGCGCCAAAACCCTCTGTTCGTCCCTCACCGCGACCAACTCCTCTAGTACGTCAGTCACCTCGCCCAAAGCCTACACCGATTCGCCGACCATCAACGATACCCCCCATAACTCAAGCCAGGACTATTCCTCGACCTCAGCAGCAGCCACAGCAAACACCATCACCAACTGCACAGCAGACACCACCGCCAACACCAGAGCAAACGCCCTCCCCAGCACCAGACTCAACCCCAATTTCTGAGGTACAAAATCCCTTTGCTGATTTTCCCTTCCCCAATAACGCTGAGATTGGTTCATTAGGCTTACTGTCAGGAGAAACAGACAAATCGGCTCGAAATACAGCCGATGGCATTGACCAAGTCGTTTCTTTTTATAACAGCCAACTGCCACAAAAGAAATTTACTTCTTCATCTGTTACTGATGAACCTGAACTCAAAGTTTATCAGGTGAATAAAGATGGTGGTGAACGTCAATACCTCCATTTGATTTCCAAAGAAGGAAAGACAGTAATCGTGCTTGCCTCGCAGCCGATACCAAAAGAAGATTTAAAGAGTTTAAAAGATGCAGAAGCCCGAAGCCCTGAAGAAATCGCCTTTTATGATATCGTTAAGCAACTAGAAAATGATGAAGAATTAGCTTTAGCAGCTGTTGAGCCTGGAGATAGTACTAAGTTTCCTGAACCTGAGAAATTTAATGACACTAATAAGTTTGAGTTCCGAAGTAAAACGGTGTCATTTAAGCCAATGTCGCCTCAGGAACTTTTTGCCCATGTTGAAGCTAGCCTCACAGCAAATGGATTTACACAGATTTCTCAGGAAGGTAATTATGGCGGCACTAATGTCCTTACTTACAAAGTGACGCAAGGGAGTTTTTCCAGATACCTGTACTTTGTACCGACTAACGATAATCGAACAGTAATTATTTTGTCAAAGGATTCACCGTAATAAAAGTCAGATACACGTTCTCCAATTTGTTTAAATGTCCTTCGTTTTCTTCCACGCAAGGGCTTGCTGCTCTAACTACACTGTTGTTACATGAGAGAAATTTTGGCTCTTCAGTAGCTAATATGCCAAATCAATAGTTGTGAAAGCCAAGAAATATAAATAAATCTAGCAAATAGTTGGTAGAGTTATTGCCAGAATTGACACAGGGGGTTCATTGGGTATTAACTATAAGCCGAAGCCAGAGCTTTTAGGTGCATTGAACAGCCATGAGGACGAAAAAGGATATAAAGGTTTTAACAAAGCTATTGAATATAGAGGGAATAAAAGTCATCTCACATCACCAGCATGAGGGGATTGGAATAATTTTACAGGTGGAACGGATTGGGAAGGAAAGTAGCTGTCCACGTTGTGGAACAAGAAGCCACAGATTACATCAAAATCATCGATACCTAGTAAAAGATTTACCTTGGGGAGAGACTTTCATATATTTAGAAATTAACAGACGACAGTTTAAATGTAAAAAATGTGTCAAGCCATTTAGTGAAGAGTTAGAGTTTGTCAGAAAAAGAAGAACCTATACGAAACGGCTAGCCAAGCAAATAATCCAAGAAGTTTTAGAGAACGATATCCACAGCATAGCGAAAAAAGGGTTGGTGACAACAGAAGAAATAGAAAGGATGTTAAAAGACGCATCGAAAGAATTCTTGAAAGCCAAACCCAGCGAGGTGAAGAGATTAGGGATTGATGAAATAGCTCTAATTAAAGGGAAAGGGAATTACTGTGCAGTATTAATAGATTTAGATAAGTCTAAGCTAATTGGGATGCTGAATGGAAGGACACAAGAAGAAATCAGGGAAGTGCTGACGGGATGGGGGAAAGAGGTATTAGAGAAAATAGAAGAAGTAAGTATAGATTTGTGGAAAGGTTACAAAAATGTCGTGATAGAGCTGATGCCAAATGTACAAGTGGTCGCCGACAGATTTCATGTAATGGCACAAATAAATAAGGAATTAGACACCCAAAGGAAGCGAGAAAAGAGACAAGCGGAAGACTTGATTAAAAAAGCAAAAACGTCAGAAGAGAAAGCAGTTCAAGAGAAAGCTTTAGAAGGATTGAAGAAAAGTAAATATGTGTTATTGAAGAATGAATCAGACCTAAATGAAGAGCAAAAAGCTAAACTCGTTCAAGTTAAAGATGTATCTCCTACTCTTAAGAGTATGCATGAATTAAAAGAGAAAATCAGACAGATTTTCGAGCAGGTTAATCATTGGTTAGCCGGTTTATTTAAACTGGGAGTATGGCTATCAGAAGCCAAAAAATATTTCCCCGATAGTCAGAACACTATTATTCGTTGGCTGGATGAGATTATTGCTTACTTCGATCATAAGACTACGAGTGGTGTTGTCGAAGGTATTAATAATAAGCTTAAGTTGATTAAACGCTCTGCCTACGGGTTTAGAAATTTTGAAAACTTCCGAGTTAGATGTTTGCTTAATTGGCAGTTTAATTGTTAGTTTAGCATACTGGTTACTGAAGAGCCGAAATTTTTTTATTTCCGTACCCCCAGAATTCGTCCAAGCTTGAACAATACATTGAGGATTAATCAAATACTTTCCGATTTTCAAGAGCTTCATTCTTAACAATCAAAAATCCGTAACGTTCAAAACTAAAAAGTAGAAGAGTTAAGTTTAAGTGGGGTTTGACAACAATAAAATTTAGATTCAAGGAGATGTCTTCAACGGTAGCCTGACGGTAGAGGTTGTGCCAACACCCGCCTCGCTTTCCACAGCAATTGTACCCCTGTGTAAGTCCACCGCCTTTTTGACGATTGCCAGTCCCAGCCCTGTCCCTTGAATCGTCCCGACATTGCCAATTAACACCCCATCACCGTCAAAAATCGGTGCATCACTCACCATCGCTGGAAAATTAGACAGTATTACCCCAAACAATGGATAAGTAAGATAGCTTATACATTCCTTGGGGTAAAGTCTAAACACTATGCCTAGTCTAGTTCTTGAGAGCGTACTAAACAGTGACGAAGTTACTAGCGCTAAGGCTACTCGCTTGTACCCAGATCAAAGAGGCTAAAAGTTCGTTACCTGCACTGATGAGAGTAGCGCCATCAGCTTGAGCGATCGCTAAATCGTTAAAGGTCAAGCCACCCGATAGACCAATTTGAGTCTGACCAAGTTGGACGTTATTGATCGTATCAACGCCATTACCTCTTGCAAGAACAATTGTGTCCTGACCACCTCCCAGCCAAATCGTGTCATTGCCAGTGCCACCATTAATTTCATCGTTGCCAGAACCTGAGTAGATGATGTCGTCACCAGCACTACCGAACACAGTATTGTTGCCCTCGCTGGCGTAGATGGTGTCATTACCCGTCCCGCCAGTAACGGTATCAGCTTGCGAACCACCGTAGATCAGATCGTCGCCACTATCACCAAAGAGCGTGTTTACACCTTCGCCGCCGAAGATTTGGTCATTGCCAGTACCCCCCTGGATCGTGTCGTTCGCGTTATCTCCATATAGGCTGTCGTTCGCGTCACCCCCAACGAGGGGTTCGGCTCCAGCGATTGTATCAACATCAAGTGCAAAGCTTAAGACTTGGGTAAATTGAGTGCTACTGAAATTGTTGTCAGCAACAACAACCAAGGTTTGCCGCCCATCTTCCAACTGAGGACCAAGAGTGATGCCCTCAAGATTATCCAGTGTTATCCCTAAATCGCCGAAATCAAGTAGCAAGCGCTTCTGGGCAGCATCGACATCGACTCCGTTCACGCTATCCAGGTCGTTGATATCCGTAGCTCCCAAGATGCTCGTCTGGTAAAGCTTGACGCTGTTGCCCACACCAGTGGAGAACGAGCGCTCCAGAGTCAGGAACGTACCATTATTATCCAGAGCCAGTATCTCAACTAGACCATTGGTACTGAAGCTACCTGCCGGATTGGGCGCATCAGCAACGGGGTTAGTGATGTACAAGAATTCACCAACCGCTTCCCCAGTTTGCAAGTCGTACTGAACAATTCGGGACGGACTGCCGTTGGTCAGTGTCGCCGCAGGTCCATCTTGCACTAGAGCATTCTCTGTTGCGGTAAAGAGAAAGCGTTGATTAGGAGTAATTGTCAGACTTTCAAAGGCTAGATTGTTACGGATACCGGGGTCGTTCGTGCCTATCCCTGTAGGGTTAAACCTATCCGGTACGGGCAACTCGTTAAACTGCTGCCCTTGGAGCGAGAACTCATTAATAAAAGGGTCGATCAACCGACTCGCAGACCGTTCCCCTTCCGAGGAGATAAACAACGTCCCGCGCTCCGAGAAAGCAATTCCCTCTGGGTCGAGACTGTTTGGCACAAATGGCTGACCGTTTTCATCCGTGATGGTGGTCACGTCTTGGAATTGGACATCCCCGTTGTCCAGCCTTCCATCACTAAGGTCAATGCTGAGGGTGTAGAATCGCGCCGGATTAAACTGACTCCGGTCATCCGAGATGCTGTAGAAGACATTGTTGAAGCGATCATAAGCAATGCCGGATAAACCGCCCACCTGAGTGCCCTCAAAGGTGAACCCCGTTGGGAAGGTTACTTCTCCGATAAATTCCACATTACTAACAGTCTGGCGGTTGAAATCGGACGTGGAAGCCTCAGACGTGACATCGACCCGCACCAAGCGATGGTCAGAACTGGGGAAGCCCCCAGGAACGTTGGGGTTGAATGTACCGACTAGGGGGAACTGGGGTTCAGTACTTTCTGGCCAGAATACTGCCGCGTCGGTAATCTCCAGGTTTTGTGAGGGCAGAACGTAATCGACTCGCAGATTTCCCGGAGCGCCATCGGCAAAGTCAGCCGTATCAAAAGCTGGGTCGGTGATGTGGCTAGCGTTGGCACCTCCCTGCAACGCTGCCTGTTCGGGTCCTCCCTCACTGCTTGGGGTGATGCTGGTGTTGATTAGAGGATTATCGAGCAGTTGCCGGATGGCATTATCAACGCTGTCTCCATCGTTTGGGTCAGCATTCTGGTCGCCCATGATAACAAAGCGCGACCCAGGTGCAAGTCCACCATAGTCACCTGCATCATCATAGATGTAGCTACCTTCACCAGGGGTGATATAGTCTGACCAGAAGCGAATCTCATCATGGTTGCGCTGACCGTTTCGGTCTTCGGGTCCGTCAAAGGTGGGCGGCGTTGGGTGGCTTGCCAGAACGTGAATGGTTTCGCCATTGACCTCAATAGGAATATCCCAGTGGCTCTTGGAGGAAAGGCGAAAGACTTCTAGTTCTTCAGGGGAGTACCAGTCGCTGGCTTCTGGTGTATTCGGATTATCGGGCAGTAGGGCACCGGGCATATCCTGCCACAGGAAATTTTGGAAGGTGCGAACATTCTCGGTATCGATGGGATGCTTGGAGTAGATGACCATGCCATACTGACCGGGGAAGTTGCCAAACCCCAAGGCATCGTCCCCATATCCAGGCGCTCCGGGCGTAGTTACGACTGTGGCATTGTTGTTCAAGTCAAATCCCGATGCAATTCCTGTATTTGAGGGAGCGACATAGAAGTAGGGATATTCAACAGGGTTCGCGCCGTTCTGACTGACAGAGAGATAGTTGTCCTGAAAGAGTTGGGCTGCCTCACCACCTGCATCGAAGTCAAACTCATTGACGAGCAAGACATCTGGATTGTTGCGCTGGATAATCTCGGCAACTGTCTGAGCCTGAGTGTTATTGGGAGTGGATAGGTCTGTAATCAGTTGCCCCTCGCTGTTGCGATTGAGCGAGGCGTTGAATGTTGCAAAGCGAATCGAATCTACCTCTGACATGGGAGTTTCTGGAACAATAAAGGTCTAACAATTGTTTTGAACGCAGGCGATAACCAAGAGCAGAATGCAATGCTTGCGCTTTTTGAAGAGAAGAGATGGGCAATCGCGAGCGCCCCTCTGCTATAAGGTTTGAGCAAGCTAAGACTTCGTAAAGCTATGTTTAAGGGTCAGAATCTTTGCAGTGATCAGCGGAGCTAATCGCACGTTTGAACCTGGGAAGTAGGAACGTGATCACATTTCTATTATCCAATTCATTAAACAAGACGCTAGTTAAGCACTTAGGCAATCACCAGCGTCCTATCTAAACTAATTCCAAGGCTTGATTGGTACCTAACGCCTTACAGCGCTTCTACCTGGCCCAGTAATCGCGTCTCTCATCGCCTGGAAAATATGGACTTGATCCACAGCACCGGAGACACCCGGAACCTCAAAACCATAAGCTGTGTAGCCGTCAGCGACGTAGTTTGAAATCGTGGATTTTCCACCTTGGAAATACACGGGCACTATGCGATTGGTGTGGCTACCCCAACCATACTTAACATTTGGGTCAGAACCCCAAAAGTGACCGGCTGCGGCTGGATTGTCCTCATTGGTGAGCGCTTCGGCACCTTTTTGTGCCAATAACTGAGGGAAGTTGTCATTTAAAGTGAGGTAGTGGTCGTGGTCAGCCGTGACGATGAGGACGTTCTTCTGCCAGCCACCATTTTGATTGATCCAATCAATCACGGCTTGGACAGATTTGTCGAAGTCGTTCATTGTGCCGATTAGGTTGTCGATATTGTTGTCGTGAGCAGCCCAATCGATGTCGCCGCCTTCGACCATCAGCCAGAAGCCATCTTTATCCTTACTCAAGACTTCCAGGGCTGCATTGGTCAAATCCTTGAGAGTAGGGTTTTCTGCCACTTCTCTGGCGATAAATTGAGCATCCGTTTCACCAGGAGATAGCGGACGAACTGTATCCGGGTTTTGACCCTGTGTAGAGAATACGGAGAAGTTGTCTAACCCCGTATTGCTGTAGTCACCATTCGCTGAACTGGTTGGTAAGTTGCCGTTTTGTCCACGAGCGCCATACAATCCCAATAAGCGATCGCCCGATTCGGGTTCAACTCCCCTCGCTGTATCAAGCAACTTCTGGGCGGCATCAGGCCCACGCTCTAAGAACGTGTAGCCGTAGCGGTTATTGTTGGGCTTTGAACTTAGTTCGTTGTAAGTTGACTCCTTGATGTAGGTGTATTGATAAACCGGACCCACGTTGCTTTCATTTTCAAAATCAAGGGGATGACCGCCACCCAATAACACCGTGGGCTGGTAGATTCGCAGAGCCTCTTGCAGAATGTTGTCTAGCGCTGGGAAATCGTTATCGTACTTGGATCGACGGTTGACGGTAGCTTCCGCCGCACCAGGCGTGGCATGGTCAATCGGCACAGATGTAACCAAGCCAGTAGATTTACCTTGTTCAGCGGCAATTTGCCGAATTGTGACCAAATCTCTCTCGAAAACATCTACTGCGATCGCATTGTTGTAGGTCTTGACCCCGGTATAAAGCGTTGTCGCCGTGTTCGCAGAGTCAGGATAGCTGAACTTGATGTACTCCTTATCAAACCCATTGGCAGCCGCTTGTGTGGGGCTGATAGGAGTCCAGGGATTTGGACCACCTCGCTGTGGGTCGTAACCGACAAGATTACCACCAGAAGTACTACCGCCAGTGGGAGTAGTGCCAGGATTGAAGGGTAGAGGATTAAAGGAAAAACCAGGGCGTACAGGACTTTGTCCTGTTTCAAGATTGGAATTATCTAGGGCTGAGTTCCCTGTGCTGTAAACGCCATCTGCACCAGGAATGGTTGTTCCATAGGTAGTGGCGAAGGTGTAGCCAGACAGGTTTTGAAAGCTCAAACCACTGCCTTTGCCACTCTCGTACATAGGAGTCCCTCTAGCGATCGCAGCCGCACGAGCCATCTCCCAGCCCATACCATCACCAATCATGATAATGACATTCGTGTTATTGCCATTGGCGGCTAAGGCAGACGGTGTTGGTAGCCATAACACAAATGAAGTCGTACAAAATAGGCTAGCGCATAGCAAAGCTAGCCACCGTAAGTGCCTTCCAAGCAACGGAATCATACAGTGCCTCTTAAAATAATCTTGGTTGAGTTGTTTGCAAGCGGCAGATTTTGCCGCGAATCAGATCGCTTGTGTTGACAGTGGGTGTTAACTGTTCACTGTTCCCTATCAACAGCCAAGAGCGCGTAGTGGTTCCTTCCACCTTTGCAAAAAGTGCGCTTCCCGCCGGAAGCAATATCAGCCGTCACATCATTGATAAAAGTTAGGCTCCAAGTGGGAGGCAGCGACTTCCTCAAAGGCAGGATTGCTCCAAGCAGCTAACTTAACATTCGTGTCAAAATGCTTGACTGTCTCAACGCGGTTGCCGTTATTGACGGCGGTTACAGGTTGCAAAACAGAAGGCAGATTAGCAAACAAAACCGTACATAATAGACCTGCGACAAACCAAGCAACGCGCCGCAAAGGTCTTCTCTTAAGTGAATTCATGGTGATGCCTCTAAAAAAATTCAGATAGGTTGATCGAGTTGTTGGATGTTTGATTCGTTACGCCTCAACCTAACTAGCGGATAACGAATCAATCGTAGAAATTCGGCTCTCTGTCCGTCATTGAGGCGCCAACTGGATCGAAGGCGGGAACAGGTGGTGCTGATGCTGTTGCAACGGGTTGCTGGGGCTTGATGAAGCCAAGCAGTATCTCAGCACTCCCGAAGTATTCAGTCCAAGCATGAAGTCTGGGTTCTGCTTGCCAACTGGAACGGGAGACACGAGAAGACAATAACGGCACTTCCTGCCCATTGTGTTCGCCCACAACCATCACAGAAACTTCCGTAACGCTAGGACTTTGGGCAAATGACTGTTCAATAAACTCAAGGGCAATAGATTCTGCCTGCTGCATCAAAGCTTCAAAGTTTTGACTGCCTTGGGCACTGAGGACAAATGCTCCCTGCCGAGGTTCAGCCCAAGCCGGAGAGGGTAGCGCCATGTTTAAGGTCATAAGCGCACTCAGGCTAATAAAGAGCGAAAACACGCTCGGAATTTTGCTGTGCTGATTGCCCATAGTTACAAGGGAAAAGCCTTCACCCTATACAGCTTTTTGCCGACGACGGAAAGCCAACGCCGAACTTGCTGCTACTAAAACTGCCACTACACTGCCAGGTTCGGGAACCTTGCTGACATTGGCACTGATTTGAGCTTGTCCAACTACCGTTCCTGCCAGTTGTTCGCTTAACTCAGAACCTTCATAGTTGGTGAGTAAATCGGCAAATTCCTGTGATAGCAGCACATCCACATTAGCAACCTGTAAATCCTTGTTATCCTCTAGCACGGGATTAGCATTTACGACTAAGTCAAATAGCGGCAGTCCAGTGGTGAAAGTATCTCTAATGGAGAAACCGTTATCAAACCCAATGGAAAAGTTGCCAATTTCTAGGGGAGAGAACAGGGTTAATTGTTCCGTGTCTACGTCAAAAAGCAAGCTACCGACGTGTTCAATTGTGCCACTTAGGGGGCTAAGAACACTTGTCGCATCATCGTAGTTAAACGTAAAGTCGGTACCCAGAAACGTTGAACTGCGGGGGAGGATGTCAAAGCCAAAGTCAAAGCCACTTGCTGGGGTGACTGTGTTGTTTGCTGAGTTGAATGACAAACCGAGAGACTCTAGCACCTCCAAGGCGCTTGCATCAATACTGAGGCTGGTGACACCAGACTCAACCTGATAGGTAGCCGTCTCGGCTTGAACAGCTAGCTGTGTAGAAAATACAGCGGTGGTGGTCAACCCAAGAATTATAGGAAGATGGAAACGCATAGGTTAGGGATTAAAAGAGTACAAAAGCGAACAATTACTCAATCATTGATGTGTTTAGAATTTATCGATATAGTCTCCATTTTTCCGGGTTAACTGGGTCATTAAATTGCCACTCAATAAAGGGTGGAGTTCTATAACCTCAGTAGAATTACGATGAGCTAACTGCAAGGTTGATTCACGAATATCAAACTCTTGCTCAAGGTGGGTTTGTAGCTGCTTTGTTAAGCGATCGCGTTCTCCACCACCGATCGCATCGACAGTAAGATGGGCACACAATGCTACTTGACCCGAACTAATTGTCCAGATATGTAGCTTTTCGACCTGACAAACTGCCTCAAAGGATTTGAGTGCTGCTTCCACCCTAGTCGGGTCAACTGAGCGAGGTGCATACTCCATCAGCACTTCTAGGCTGTCCCTAACCAGGGGTAAGGCAGTGAAACTGACTGAGCAGACAATTAGTAAACTGAATCCAGCATCCACCCAAGTCCAGTTGAAGAAGTAAACGACCAAGGCAGCGAGAATAACACCCACAGAACTTGCGGTGTCTGCCAAAACATGGAGGAAAGCACCTCGAATGTTTAGATCGTCACGGCTGGCTTTATGTAACAATGCGATGTTGGTACTGTTTACCGCCAGCGCAACTCCTGCCACCACTAACATTGGCAAGCCTAATACAGGTTCAGGAGAGTGAAATCGTTCTACTGCTTCCTTGGCGATGACAGCTGCAACTGTGAGCAAAACCAAACCATTCACCAACGCCGCTAGAATTTCTACGCGATGATAGCCAAACGTTGCTTGCTCTGTTGCTGGTCGCTGTGCAAGCCAAGTTGCCAGCAGTGATATTCCCAAGGCTATTACATCTGAAAACAGATGTCCCGCATCCGCTAATAACGACAAACTGTGACTACGCAACCCTATTAGCAATTCCGCCATAAATAGGCTACTAAGTAACGCGATCGCTAGCCAAAGTAGTTGCATTTTTTGCTTACTCTGTATGCCTTGCGTATCAGTTAAATATGAAAAATCACAGCAGGGGCGCATAGCAGTAGTGCGATATCTATTGGAGTGCCCCTCAAGCAGAAGCGTCATTTAATGTTTTGCCTTTACATGGTATCCCTGAACATCCATGAATATTAAATTACCTTGACATTAAGAAACTACTAATTTTTGGTTAAAGCTAAAATAAAAAACTCTAAAAAACCGAAAGCTAGCAATAGTTCAAAATAAGTCTTTTATTCATTCTGCCGGGAGAAGCAAGTCAAGTTTAGCTCTACTGATTTTTGTTGAAGTCGGAGCGAAGCGACGTGACTCACAATTCTATTTTGGCTAGTCCTTTTTCTTTTTTTTGCCTTTATCCTTATCTTTTTTATTTTTATCTTTGTTTTTGCCTTTAGTCTGTTCGGCTGCGGGTAAAATCAAGTTTCTGGTGACCGTTTGGGTACCCGTGTGTTCGTAGTAGTTGGTGGATACGTCGAGTTTCCTATCTCCTGGAGTTTAGACTAGAAGCGAGTAGAGGGGAGAAATGACACGGTAAGTTACTGGTATCAAAAGACTGAATTTCGTGTAAATTCCTCTGGAACCCCTGCAATATCGTTGTCATGACGGGTGAAAGCTTCAGCCTGTAACAGCTTATTGAGAATTATCCTCACTAATTGCTACTAGTTATAAGCTGTCTAACCGTTAGACACGGGGCTTGTGGGAAAGACAACTTTCCACCGATTCGAGTGATTCGAGCAACGACGCTTCAAGAAAGCTTCAGCTTCTGTTGGGTGAAGATTAACCTGAGCTACACCACCTGCAACCAGCAACCACCTATCTTCTACTTGTTGTAATTCCCATCTAGCAGTTTTTTGGGAGGGAATAATCTTCCAGTTGCCCGACAGTTCACGTTTACAGACACATCCACAGGATGACGCTTTATCTAACAGGCTTTGAGCCATCACATTTAATTGTCATCAATTGAGCAGGCAGACCAAGACTCACCTGAGCTGGAGAAAATCCGACATTTAATCAACAGGGTTGAGCAAGCAATTAGGGTTCTTCAGTACTTAGTATGCTAAATAAATAGCAGAACAAAAAAAGAGATAAATTTAGTGAACACAATAGTGACTAAACCCTGATTAGGATTGACATATTAGACGCATTATTGTTGACTGTAGACAGAAAAAAAGAGCTGTTGAGATGCCTTTACACTCATGACTAGGAAAAAGGGATCAAACTTATAACAGAGCTTCTGACTCTAGAGGAAATCAAAGTAATTTCGCGGCGTCAGCCTGAAGGGATTGGGATAATTTTATAGCTTGAACTGAAGAACCATTTCATAACTAGCTGTCATCATGTTAGTAACAGGCTCAACTACCTAAGATGAGTCTGACACCGATGGACGCGGTTGCCAAAGTAATGGCAACCGCTTTGTTCAAGCTTTTCGGATTTGGAAGTACTACAACGATGGCTGGGAAGTTTCCTTGTTCAAGAAACTAATTAAGTGCTGCGACTAGTGCTTCAAAATCTGGGCTTACAGGTAAGAGTTTGGATAACTAATGGTTAATTTTTCTTTAAAGGACTAAATTTTTATCTTAATTTCATCAATTTCTGCGAATCTATCTGTAGGGTCAATCCTAATAGACAGTTAAGTACGTGTGAGGAGTTAAGGAAAATGCCAAAAGTCTTATGGAAGTTTTTGCTGATTGCTCCAGTAGGTTTTGCCGCTACGGTAGCTGCCTCAGCCTCAACAAGGGCGGCGGAGATTCAAGTTCAGACTCAACTCGCCCCGACTGAGCCACTAACTGAGGAGTCTCAATTTAGTGCTACTTTTTCGGTCAAGTCGTCTAGCCAGACTTCCACTAAGAGCGCTGAAGTGCCAGCCGAGCGCCTGAGTGACCCAATAGCCGCGACGACCGTTAAATCGGCTGTTGAGTCATCAACAGAGCTATCCTCTACGAGAGTAGGGGATAGCTCTATTTCTCTAACTCAGTCAAAATCCACCAGTTCCCAGCTTAATCAGGCAAACAACTTACTAGCGCAACAGGTGCCAGATGAACGTAATAGCACCACAGGCTCAACCAGTACTCTCGAACAAATCAACCGCTACAGCAACTCCCAAGACCAAGTCACCAATGTTTCTCAGTTAAGCGATGTCTCCCCGGGAGATTGGGCTTATGAAGCGTTGCGCTCTCTTGTCGAACGCTACGGTTGTATCGCTGGCTATCCTGATGGTACTTTTCGAGGCAACCGCGCAACAACCCGTTTTGAATTTGCGGCTGGGCTGAATGCATGCTTACAACAAGTCGAGCGTTTGATTGCGGCTTCTACCGAAGGCTTTGTTACCCGTGAGGACTTAGAAACCCTACAGCGTTTGGTGCAAGAATTTGAAGCGGAATTGGCAACCTTGGGAACAAGGGTAGATGACCTAGAAGGACGTGTGGCTTTCTTGGAAGACAATCAGTTCTCCACCACCACTAAGCTGAGAGGGGAAGTCATCTTCGCAATCAGCGACCTCTTCGGTGACCAAGATGCTAATGGCAACGATTATGAAGCGACCGAAACCGTCTTTCAAGACCGGGTGCGACTCAATCTTGAAACCAGCTTCACTGGTGAAGATCTCTTATTTACTCGGTTGCAGGCTGGTAACGTTACGGAGTTTGGTCCTGTCTCAAGTAATTCAGATACCAACGTCACAAGAGAGGGTCGATTAGGCTTCCAACTCGATAACGGCAACGACATCGCGCTCGACAGACTATACTATCGCTTTCCCGTTGCCGACTTAGCCACGGTCTACCTCTTTGCTAATGGAGGTCAGTTTAGAGATTTTGTGCCTCTGCTCAACCCCAACTTTGTATCTAGTGGTAGTGGTTCCATCTCTCGCTTTGGGCGGTATAATCCCATCTATCGTATGGGCGGTGCGGGTGCAGGAGCCGGAGTTGTAATTGGTCCAAAAAGCCCGATCCGAATCGATTTGGGTTACCTATCCAATACAAGTGCCGATCCGGGTGAAGATGCTGGTATCTTCAACGGTAACTACAGCGCCCTTGGTCAAGTAACGTTCCAGCCTAGTAAAGCCTTTTCAATAGCCGCTACCTACGTTCATTCCTACGACAATGACAACCTTCGTCACGGTACTGGTAGTCTCACTTCTCAGATTGACACAGATGGTCCGCTTGTTAGTAACTCCTACGGTGTTCAAGCCTCCTTTGCTTTCAGCCCTCAATTAGTCTTAAGTGGTTGGGCGGGCTATACCGATGTAATTGTCCTTGAAACGGGTAATGCTGATGTCTGGAATTATGCCGCAACTTTGGCGCTCAATGATTTTGGTACAGAAGGCAGTACACTCGGTTTCGTTGTGGGTATGGAACCCAGGCTGACAGGTAGTAGCTCACTTGTAGGAAGTCTTTTAGGAACCCGGCGAGATGCTGATACAGGATTGCACGTTGAGGGCTTTTACAAGCTACAAGTATCAGACAATATCGCCATCACTCCTGGTGTTATTTGGTTAACTGCGCCGGGTCACAATGAAGATAACGACGATATCTTTATTGGTACAGTCCGAACAACTTTCTCGTTCTAGTCACTTTTTGTCTAAAATTTAGTAGTTATAAAGATGCCTTCCCTTAATTTGAAGGCATTCTTTTAACTACTATAGGAGAGAAGCAGCTTTCCTTCCAACGTTCTAATTACGGAAAGTTGAGCCGTCCTTTCGCCAGATAAACCTAAGGGTGCCGTACCAGTGACGCACTATACCCAAAGTGCCGTCCCGTTCCATAACCACACTTATGGCACCAGTTTACAAACAAGCAGGATTAAGCCAGAGCCAACTTTGCTTTCACTTCAGTATTGATAGCAGTAATCTGGCGAGAAAAGCATGGCAGACTAGCCAAGAGTACTTAGGGCTTGCTGAATAAGTCAGAGGAAAACAACCGATGGATTAATTAGTTATTTAAGGCTCAAGGAATAATAAGCTCTTGTTGCTGATAATTCCTCCAATCATAACTGGGATTAATAATTG
>JAESFV010000153.1_pt1 | contig 107027 bp, 91 predicted proteins | sample 9269471 | NCBI WGS metagenome assembly JAESFV01 (sample SAMN14502647, study PRJNA617108) | algae metagenome | isolation source: Symplocastrum torsivum CPER-KK1 and co-occurring heterotrophs from... | place: USA: Central Plains Experimental Range, Colorado | collected 2001-01-01
ACGTGGGTTAAAGCTTCTTGCGTCGACGCGTTGTCTTCACGCGAACCGGCGCCCGCTTGAAAACGCTTCAGCTTCGCCGCAGCACCGAGACGAAAAAGCCGTCGGTGCCGGTGCGGCGTGGCGTCATCAGAATTCCCGTTTCCGACACCAGCGCCGCCTTGAGAAACAGAAAGCTGCGCTCGCCGAGTGCCGCCGCGACCTGCTCGGGCTTCTCCACGACGAAATCAGGATGGCGCGCGAGAAAATCCTTGATCTGCGCGCCATTTTCCTCATCCAGCACCGAACAGGTGACGTAGGCGATGCGGCCATTGGCTTTAAGCAGCGGTACGGCGCGGTCGAGCGCGGCGACCTGATCGCGGCGGCGAATCTCCAGCGCACCGGGGCGTAGCCGCCATTTGGCATCCGGATTACGCCGCCACGAGCCGGTGCCCGTGCACGGCGCATCAATCAGAACGAGGTCGACCTTGCCCGCCAAATCATCAAGGATTTCTGTGGCTCCGCGCGGAGTGCGAACCTGCACATTGCGCACGCCGGCGCGCTCCAGCCGCGCATGGATCGGGGCCAGGCGGCGCTTGTCGGTGTCGGTGGCGTAGATCTGGCCGGAATTCTCCATCATCGCGGCCAGCGCCAGCGTCTTTCCCCCTGCCCCGGCGCACAGGTCCACGACCTGTTCGCCGGGCCTGGCGCCGGCCAAAAGCGCAGCAAGCTGAGAGCCTTCGTCCTGGATTTCGATATGGCCCTTGATGAAGGCCGGGTCGGACTGGATCGCCGGACTTTTTGCATCGGGCGATACGTGAATCCGCAGGCCGACCGGCGACCAGCTGGTTTCCACTGGGTTATACTCGGCGAGTTCTGCAGACGCTCTGTCTCGGTCTGACTTGATCGGGTTGACCCGCAGGTCGAGCGGCGCACGCGCCGCCAGCGCCGACAATTCGTCGGCCCGCGCCTCGCCGAATACGGTGGCGAAGCTCGCATCCAGCCAGTCCGGATAGTCGCCGGCGACATGCGGCGGCGCATCCTGGAGACCCGCCGAAGACAGCCTCTCCCGTTCGCCATCGCTCAGCGGTTCCGGCGCAAAACGCGCGCCGCTGAACAACGCCGCGATCGCATCCACGCCAAGCTCGCGTTCCAGCCGCAGCATGCCGAGCATGACCGCGCGCGGTGTCGCTTCTCCCATCACATAGGCGCTAGACGCCTTGCGACGCAGCGCATCATAAACCAGGCCGGCAATCGCCGCGCGGTCCCCCGAGCCGGCGAACCGGTGCATCTGTCCCCATTCCTTCAAGGCATCGCTGGCGGGCCGGCGCTTGGTCTCGATATCGGCCAGAACCTCGATCGCGGCTGAAATGCGCGCAGCGGGAATCATGTCGTTACGTTCCGCATCAATACCATCACAGCGTGAGGATGCGGACGATGTAGATGATCCACATGATAAAGAGGATGATGACACCGATGCCGAAGAAGGCGCCGCGGATCGGCACGTGATTGGAGGTCACGAACACACCCGCCTGCAGAATGCGCATGGCAACAAAGATCCAGGCCATCATCACGAACAGCAGGTCGGCCTGCTTGGTGATCAGCGCCAGGATCGTCAACACATAGAACAGCACCGGAATCTCGAACTGATTGAGATAGGCATTGTGCGCGACGATGGCGTGCTTCGGCCAGTTCGGCTCGCGCGCCGCAATGTCCTGCCAGCGCGTGCCCTCGGCGAAAGCGATCCGCCGTCTGACTGCGAGATGCACGCCAAGCGCGATCGTGAGCAGCACCTGCACGAACAGCGGCAACAGGATCATCTGAACCGACATCTACTTGCTCCGTTCCGCGACACGCACCACTAGTGGAGCGGATTTGACATTCGCACCCACCCGGCGGCGGGCTCGCAAGCGAATGTCAAATCCAAAGCTCCACTAGAATTCAATGCTTGCTAGTGGTCCTTTGATGCAAACATTCGCAAAAAAGTTCGCTGAGAAGGGGTGCGAATGTTAGCATCGGACCACTAGCTTGCCAAAATTCTCGCCGCGCAGGAGCCCGATCAGCGCACGCGGCGCGTTCTCGAAGCCGTCGACGATGTCCTCGCGATATTTCACCCGGCCCTCTTTCACCCATTGCCCCATGTCGCGCAAGAAGTCGCCATGCAATGCGGCGAAGTCGGTCACCAGGAGACCGCGCACGGTCAGCCGCTTGGTCAGGATAATCCGCCACACCGCGGGTAGCTTGTCGGGACCCGGCGGCGGCGCGGTGTCGTTGTAATGCGCGATGGTTCCGCAAACCGGGATGCGGGCGAATGTATTCAGCAGCGGCAGCACCGCGTCGAGCACGGGACCGGCAACATTCTCGAAATAGACATCGATGCCGTTGGGACAGGCCGCAGCAAGCCGGCCCGGCAGATCCGGCGCGCGATGGTCGATGCAATCGTCGAAGCCGAGCACGTCCTTCACGTAGCGGCATTTGTCCGCGCCGCCGGCGATGCCGACCGCGCGCAGGCCCTTGATCTTCGCAATCTGTCCGACCACCGAGCCGACCGCTCCGGATGCCGCCGCGACCACGAGCGTTTCGCCCGCCTTTGGCTGGCCGACTTCTAGCAGGCCCGCATAGGCGGTCATGCCCGGCATGCCGAGCACGCCAACGGCGGTTGAAATCGGCGCCAGATCCGGATCGACCTTGCGCAGCGATGCGCCGTCCGACACCGCATGGGTCTGCCAGCCGGTGCGGCCGAGCACGATGTCGCCGACGCTGAAAGCCGGATTGCTGGATGCGACGACTTCGCTGACTGTGCCACCCTCCATCACCCCGCCGACGGGAACCGGGGCGGCGTAGGATTTCGCGTCGCTCATGCGTCCGCGCATATAGGGGTCGAGCGAGAGATAGAGCGTGCGCAGCAGCACCTCGCCGGCGCCGGGCGCAGGAACGGCAAAGGTCTCCAGCCGCAGGTCCGCTTCCTTCGGTTCGCCCAAAGGGCGCGAAGCAAGGACGAATCGGCGAGCCTGATCGGGCATGGTGATCTCCGGACGCGCTCTTTAGACCATGTCCGATAGAATTGAAATTGAACCGTTGCGAAGGTCAAAGCGACCAATGGTTCCAGCATTCATTGCTGACCGGACGATAATGCCATGACCGAAGCGGGCATCCCGCGCACCATCGCGATCCTGCTGCTTGCGATGATCGTCGCCACCGCCGGGGGCGTTGGTGGCATGCAACTCGGACAATCGCTGAGCTACGCGATCGCCTGGCTGACCGACCACGACATTGCCGAACTAAAGGACATGCTGATCTCGAGCGCGATCGCCGGACTGGCCATCGGCGCCGCCGCAGGCTTCTGGATCACAGTGGCACTCGCCCCGATCCAGCGCTGGGTCCAGCACAGCGCGCTCGCGGTCCTCGTGATCTCGGTCCTGGGCGGAACCGCCATGATGGTTGCGGCTTATGACTGGCCGAAAAGCACAGGCCATCCGGTCGTACGCTATGAACTGCGGCTGCCGCCCGGCGTTGCGCTGCCGCCTGTCGGTGAAATACGGCTGGCACAATGGCAAGGCAAATCAGGGCACGGAATCTATATCGACCGGACCGGAATTGTCGACGGACGTGCGCAGATTGCAGGCGACTTTGCGATCGACCGCCACAGCAAGGGCTCCGACATGGCGCTTGGTTGGGCACCGAATGTCGAATCCCGCTGGCGCATCCCCTATACGGGCGATTCGGCGCTCGAGACGCAATTCGGCCCCTGGCAACGGATCGAATTCCTGCCCTCGCCGCGCGAGGGTGTCATGCCGCTACCCGCGGGCGAGTATCTCATCCGCTATCGCGTCCGCCGATACATGTGAACGTCGCGTCGCTCCGATAGACACTGCGTTCCGTGGCCGTTAGCCTCGAACGTGCCTTGCCGCGAGGAAATGACATGTCGGTCCAGGAGCCGCCTCAACAACAGTTTCCGGAGCCGGTCCCGTCTACGGAACAGCGCAATTGGACCATGGCGGTCTGGCTGCTCTATCTCGGCGGCCACATCACCGTGGTGACGGTCATCGCGGGCTTGATCATCGCCTATATGAAGCGTGACGTCTTTGCGGGCACGCCCTATCAGTCGCACATGATCTCGGCGATCCGGACGTTCTGGATCAGCCTTGTGGTCGGGCTGGTCGGTATCCTTCTCGTTATTGTCGGGGTCGGCATTTTCATCCTGATCGGGCTTGTCATCTGGACAATTTTCCGATGCGTGCGGGGGCTGGTCCGGGCCATCAACGGCCAGCCGATCGACAATCCGACCGGGTGGTTGTGAGCGGGTCGGGGATCATGCGCTCGCGGAAATGTCACATTCGGGCACTGGCGGTTCTGCCACATGCTGATACATGAGGCTCGCCCTTCGATAGACCGCCCGCATGCGCGGGCGTTTGCGTGGGCTGCGACGCGATCTCGCGCGGAGGCACGATGACGGCCCAGAACCCGGTCAAACCCTGTGAGGAGCGCAATGCGGCCATCGCCGTGTGGCTGCTTTACCTTGCCGGCTGCTTCACGCTGTTCACGTTTTTCCTCGGCCTCGGTCTCGCCTATCTGAAGCGCGTCCAGTGCGGCGGCTCGCCCTACGCCTCGCACATGACGTCGGCGATCTATACCTTCTGGATCGGCGCGTCGGTCGGCCTGATCGGGTTCTATCTCAGCTTTTTCAGTATCGGCATCCCGATCGTCGTCGCGGTTGCGGCCTGGCTGCTGTTCCGCTGCCTGCGCGGGCTGGTCCGCGCGCTGAACGGCGAGCCGATCGACGACCCGACGGGCTGGATGTGATCCTTGGATGGCGCCGCGCGTGAGGTCATCCTCCCCTCAGGGGAGGGATAAGAAAGACTACGCCCGACCCGGATAATTGGGGCTCTCGCGGGTGATGGTCACGTCGTGGACATGGCTCTCGCGCAGGCCCGCGCTGGTGATCTTCACGAAGGTCGCCTTGTTGTGGAGCTCGTCGACGGTCGCGGCGCCGACATAGCCCATCGCCGCGCGAAGCCCGCCCGCCAGTTGATGCAGTACGGTTGCGGTCGCGCCCTTGTAAGGCACCTGCCCTTCGACGCCTTCCGGCACCAGCTTCAGCGTATCCTTGATGTCCTGCTGGAAATAGCGGTCGGCGGAGCCGCGCGCCATCGCGCTGACCGAGCCCATGCCGCGATAGGTCTTGTAGGAGCGGCCCTGATACAGGAACACTTCGCCAGGGGTCTCGTCGGTCCCGGCGAGCAGCGATCCGACCATCGCGCAATCGGCTCCGGCCGCGATGGCCTTCGCAAGATCGCCCGAATACTTGATGCCGCCATCGGCGATCACCGGCGTGCCGGTCTTTCGCGCCGCCTCGACCGCATCCATGATCGCGGTGAGCTGCGGCACGCCGACGCCCGCCACGATCCGCGTGGTGCAGATCGAGCCCGGCCCGATGCCGACCTTGATCGAATCCGCGCCGGAATCGATCAGCGCCTTGGCGCCGTCAGCGGTTGCGACATTGCCGGCGACCACCTGCACCTTGTTGGATTGCCGCTTGATGCGGTTCACCGCCTCCAGCACATGCCGCGAATGGCCGTGCGCGGTGTCGACCACGACCAGATCGACGCCCGCCGCCATCAACCGCTCGGTGCGGTCGAAGCCCTTGTCGCCGACGGTGGTGGCGGCGGCGACGCGCAGACGACCCTGCTCGTCCTTGCAGGCATTCGGATTGGCGACGGCCTTCTCGATATCCTTCACGGTGATCAGGCCGACGCAGCGATAATCGGTATCGACCACCAGCAGCTTCTCGATGCGGTGCTGATGCAGCAGCCGCTTGGCCTCGTCCTGGCCGACATTCTCGCGTACGGTGATGAGCCCCTCATGGGTCATCAGCTCCGACACTTTCTGCGACGGATCGGTGGCGAAGCGCACGTCGCGGTTGGTCAGGATGCCGACCAGCTTGCCGGCCTTTCCGTTGCGTCCGCCGCCCTCCACCACCGGGATGCCGGAGATGCCGTTCTCGTTCATCAGCGCGAAGGCGTCGGCGAGCGTGGCGTCGGGGGCGATGGTCAGAGGATTGACCACCATGCCGGATTCGAACTTCTTGACCTGGCGCACCTGGGCGGCCTGCTCGTCCGGATCGAGATTGCGGTGGATCACCCCGATGCCGCCGGCCTGCGCCATGGCGATCGCCATCCGCGCCTCGGTGACGGTATCCATGGCCGAGGCCACGATCGGGATGTTCAGGGAGATGTCGCGGGTGATGCGCGAGCGGATGTCGACTTCGGACGGCAGCACGTCCGACAGGCCCGGCTGAAGCAGGACGTCGTCGAAGGTCAGCGCCTCTCGCGGGGCGCCGTTCAAATTATGCGAATTGGGGTTTGCCATTGCCATACCTAGCGACGGATTCGGGCTCCCGCAAGGCGGGCGAAACGCGGTCGGAAAATCCGGTTGGCGTGGGCGGATAGCACGGCCGGGCGGCGCCGTCACCGGGCCGCGGCCGTCATCCCGCGCAATATTTCAGCGGTCTGCGGATCCGCCGGAAAAAACGTCTCCAGCGCCAGTTCGGACAGGGTGATATCCTGCGGGGTGCCGAACACCGTCGTGGTCGAAATAAATGACAGGACCGCATCTCCCGCCTGCAGCCGCAGCGGCACGATCACATCGGCATAATCCGATTTCGGCGCCGGTCCCGCCGAACGGGGGGCCGGATAGGTCTCGAGTTCGCGCAGCAGGTCGACCAGCACCGGATCGGCGGTGAGCTCGGTCTGCCGCCGCACCCGCGCCAGCAGATGCGCACGCCATTGCGGGAGGTTCACGATCCGCCCGCTGAGTCCGTCGGGATGCAGGCTGAGCCGCAGCACATTGACCGGCGGCGTCACGAGTGTGGCCGGAATACCGGCGAGCAGCGGCGACACCGCCGCATTCGCGGCAATCATGGTCCAGTGCCGGTCGATCGCGAGCGCGGGATATGGCTCGTGCCCTTTCAGCACGAGCTCGACCGCACGCCTGGCATTCTGCATATGCGGATCGTCAAGTTTTCGCTCAGCAAACACCGGTGCAAAACCCGCAGCGCTGAGCAGCACGTTACGCTCGCGCAGCGGCACGTCGAGCTGTTCGGCGAGCCGCAGCACCATCTCGCGCGACGGCTGAGACTTCCCGGTTTCGACGAAACTCAGATGACGTGCCGAAATCTCCGCCTCCAGCGCGAGATCGAGCTGGCTCATGCGGCGGCGCTGTCGCCATTCGCGCAAATGCGCACCGAATTGAGTTTGCGATTGCCCCATCATGCTCATGCCCGATGTGTACCGGACGACTATAACGGCTTCCATGACCTGCGAGGTAATCGACCCGCGCGGGCGCTCGTTCCATCTTCGCTGCAACGCCGGCCGCAACGGTCCGGTCCAACCACGGAGCGAGACATGAAAGCCCTGATCCGCCAATCCTACGACGCGATGTTCCTGCGCCGCGCGCTGCTTGCCGACGCCGCCGCCAGTGCCGCCACCGGGCTTCTGCTCGCCCTCGGCGCGCAACAGCTCACCGATCTGCTCGGCCTTCCGGTTGCGCTGATGCGCTATGTCGGGATGAGTCTCCTTCCGTTTGCGGCTATCGTGCTGCTGATTGGCCTGCGCGCCAACCCGCCGAGGGCCGCCGTGCTGGCGATCATCGCGTACAACGCGCTGTGGGCGATCGACAGCCTGGTCCTGCTCGCAAGCGGCTTCGTGAACCCGACCCTGCTCGGTGCCGCATTCGTGATCGCGCAAGCCACTACAGTCGGCGGCTTCGCTCTGCTGCAATGGATCGGGCTGAAGCGTCTCGGTCAGCATCGCGCCCTTTGACAGATGGGCCCTTCCGGCGATGCGGTGCGCTGCTCTATTGGCCGCGCGCGCCGCATCCACTATCCTCTCCGTCCAACCCACGACGGAACGGACCTTTGCGCGCTTATCTCCTCGCACTCGCCACCATCCTGTTCTGCTGTGCGCCGCACGGCGCCGCGCAGGCGGCCAAGCGCGTCGCGCTGGTGATCGGCAACAACGCCTATAGCGAAGTATCGAAGCTCGAAAAGGCCACCGGCGACGCGCAGGCGATTTCCGCGACCCTGCAAGGACTCGGCTTCAGCGTCATCACCCTGCTCGACGCCAACCGCCAGCGCATGGCGCGCGCGCTGGTCGATTTCGAGACCCGGGTCGCGCCGGGCGATACCGCGCTGTTCTTCTTTGCCGGGCATGGGGTCGCGCTCGACGGCGGCAATTACCTGATGCCGACCGACGTCCCGAATGTCACAGAAGGCCAGCGCAACCTTCTGCGCACCGAGGGCTTTCTCGCCGACGACATCTCCGAACGGCTGCGCGATCGCGGCGCTGCCACCACGGTGATGATCCTCGATGCCTGCCGCAACAATCCGTTCAAGGCTGGACCCGGCCGCTCGATCGGTCAATCGCGCGGGCTGTCGCGCATGGATACCCGGCGCGGCATGTTCGTGATGTTCTCTGCCGGCGCCGGGCAGGAAGCGCTCGACCGGCTGGGCGAAAACGACACCCATCCTAATTCGGTGTTCACGCGACTATTCATCGATCTGGTGAAGCGACCCGACCTCGACCTGATCGATGTCGCCAAGGAATTGCAGATCGAGGTGCCGAAGCTCGCAGCCAGTGTCGGGCACGAGCAATTGCCGGCCTATTACGACCAGATCCCGGGCCGGATTTTTCTCGCGCGTACCAATGCTGACGCACCGCAGCCACCCCGTGCGCAGCCGACGCCGCCGCCCGCACTGCCTCCGGCCGCGGTCGCACCGCCGCCCGCGATTGCCGCGCCGCAGCCAGCCCCGTCACCTCCGCCGCAGGTCGCAGCGCTGCCGCGAGAGACTTATCGCGTGCTCGGCAATGTCTCGCAGGGCATCCACAATGTGCGCAAAGGACCGGGCACCAATTTCCCGCTGGTGGTGTCAATCCCGGCCGGCGCGACCGGGCTGACCGTTGGACAGTGTCGTCCGCCGCTCGATCGCCGCAGTTCGCATTCCTGGTGCGAGGTGACGTGGCGCGGCCATTCGGGCTGGACCTCGGCCTGCTGCATCGTCAGCGAACGCACAGGGGCATTGCCGCGGTAGCGGCGCGTCGGCTTCCGCGTTCGCGGGCGTTCGCCCGCGAACCGGAATGACAATGCAATTACGGCCGCCAGTTCGCCGGCGGACCGTGCCGCTCGATCGCCTCGACCAGTTCGCGATGCTTGCGATCCTCACGCCGCGAATAGATCGCGATCATGGCGTGCGCCGGCGCGATCAGCCACAGATAGGGCGACAGCGTCAGCAAGCCGACCACAAGGAACAGGACGAACAGCACGGCGTTGAAGATCGCCGCGAAAATCTGCCCGTTCAGCAGCAGCGCCAGAGGCGGCAGAAAGAACGCCAGAACGTAGATCATTTTCCAGAGCCCTCCCGGCCGAGACAGCGCGGCCTTCGCAGCCATTCCATGTAGGAAGGGCAGACCCCCACGCAAGACTTCCCGCGCCGGCATAACAACGAAATGCTAGAACGCCCGCCAACTCGTCCGTCCGCCGGAATCCCGATGCAGCATCATCCGCGCCTCGTGCCACTGATCGTGGCGTGCGCGCTGTTCATGGAAAATCTCGACTCGACCGTGATCGCCACCTCGCTGCCGGCGATCGCCGCCGATATCGGCGCCAACCCGCTGGCGCTGAAACTCGCGGTTACCTCGTATCTGCTGTCGCTCGCCGTGTTCATTCCGGCCAGCGGCTGGACTGCCGACCGTTTCGGCGCGCGCCGCGTTTTCGCCGCGGCGATCTTCGTCTTCATGCTGGGCTCGATCGGCTGCGCTCTGGCGAGTTCGCTCGAAGGCTTCGTCGCCGCGCGCATCGTGCAGGGCATGGGCGGCGCGATGATGACGCCGGTCGGACGGCTGGTGCTGGTGCGCACCATCGAGAAGCGCGAACTCGTCAGCGCCATGGCCTGGGTCACGATACCGGCGCTGATCGGCCCGGTGATCGGACCGCCGGTCGGCGGCTTCATCACCACCTACGCATCGTGGCACTGGATTTTCCTGATCAACATTCCGATCGGCATCGTCGGCATCGTGCTGGTGCTGATCTATATCGATCCGGTACCGGCCGAGCATCAGGAGCCGTTCGACGGCACCGGCATGCTGCTCGCCGGACTTGGCGTCGCCGGCCTTGCCTTCGGATTGTCGGTCGCGGGCCTCGACATGTTGCCGTGGCAGGTCATCGTGGCGCTGGTCGCGGGCGGTGCGTTGTCGATGACGGCGTACCTCTTCCACGCAAGGAAGGTGCCGGCGCCGATCCTCGATTTCTCGCTTCTCCGCTACGCCACCTTCCGCGCGAGTGTGGTCGGCGGCTTCATGTTCAGGCTCGGCATCGGCGCGCTCCCGTTCCTGCTTCCGCTGATGCTGCAGACCGGCTTTGGCATGACGCCGTTCCAGTCCGGCATGGTGACCTTTGCCGGTGCGCTCGGCGCCATCGGCATGAAGACGGTGGCCGCGCGCACCATCAACCGCTTCGGCTTCCGGCGCGTCCTGATCGCGAATGCGCTGATCAGTGCGGTGCTGCTGGCCGCGGTCGCCATCTTCCGCCCCGGCATGCCGGTCTCGATCCTGATCACGATCCTGCTGGTCGGCGGATTCTTCCGCGCGCTGGAATTCACCGCGGTCAACACCATCGCCTATGCCGAGGTCGAGGAACGACGGATGAGCCGCGCCACCGCGCTCGCGTCCGTCGGCCAGCAATTGTCGATTTCGGCCGGTGTCGCGGTCGGCGCGCTGATGGTCGAGATGTCGCTCAGCTGGCGCGGTGCAAGCGCGTTCACGGCGGCGGACTTCACGCCCGCCTTCCTGGTGGTCGCCGCCATCTCGGCGTCGTCGGCGATCTGGTTCTGGAGACTGCCGGCCGATGCCGGTGCGGAAATGTCCGGCCGCGTGCCGGTGAAGACCGAGCCGGTCGACGCCACCGCAGAGCCGATCGCCGCATCGGAAACATCCGACCGGCGCCTCGGCTGATCCGCAAACAATCAATGCCCCGCTCGTCCCCGCCATAGAGGCGGGGACCCGGAGCAATGGAGTCCTGGAGGCTACATGCTCCGCATTTCCGCTTGAGCGGAAATGAGCGAACGGGGGCCGCCTTAGACGGCTTCTTTGAGTTCCTTGGCCGGGCGGAAGGCGACCTTCTTCGACGCCTTGATCTTGATCGCCTCGCCGGTCGCGGGATTGCGGCCCATGCGGGCTGCGCGCTTGCGCACCTGAAGGATGCCGAGGCCCGCGATGCGGATGCGCTCGCCCTTCTTCAGATGCTTGGTGATCAGCGCGACGAGATCGTTCAGCATCGCCTCGCCCTGCTTCTTGGTCATCTGATGGTCTTCGGCCAGCGCCGCAGCCAGATGCTTCAGTGTGACCCGGTTCGCAGTGGCGGCCTTCGGCGCCGCCGACTTCTTTGCTGCCGGCTTCGCTGCCGCCGGTTTTGCCTTTGATTTTGCTTTGGCTTTTGCCGCCATGAGAATGCCCTCTAAGATGCGCGGTGTGCGCAAGAGCCCCCGCATAGGAGATTCGCGGTGTCTTGCGAAGGGAAAGCGCACATCGGACATGCAAAAAATGTCGATAAATCAGGCTTGCCGGACAATGAGGGGCCAAAAGCGCCTGTAAACACGGCATTTCTGCGAACGGCGCATGCTGGCGGCACGATCGCGAGGCCCTTTCACCCTGATAGTGATAGCCTTATCAAGGCTTCCGAAGTGCCGCGAACAGAGGTCGCATGACAAAGCTCGCTCTTGTATTTCTGCTGATATCTGCGACCGCGGCGCTTGCACAGACGGATTGCTCGGTCTGTGACCGATCGATGAAATTGCGGGATGAACTTCGCAAGATCGAGATCGGCAATGCCGATCAGAAGGCCCGCGGCGAGGCCCTGAGCCGGGAGAGCCTCGCGCTCGTCACAGCCTTTCGCGACAACCCGCCGCCACCGAAACAGGGCCGCAAGGCGTTCGAAGCACTGGTCGCGCTTGGCCTGTATGCCGCGCCATTCTCCGCGCAGGGCGATTACGAGACTGCGCTGGCTGCGATCACGACGAAAGATCCAGAATACCGCAAGCGCTATCAGGCGATCGTGCGCAAGGGGATGCGTGCGAAGAACCGGCGGGACTCCTGCCAGATGCGCTATCTGCAAACCAATGTGTCGGTCGCCGAATGCAAGATGCGGGAGACCGTCAAGGGCGCCAGCGCGGAGACCGCGGCGAGGTTTTGCAACACCAGCTACGCGCTCGATCAGTGTCTGGCGAAGAAGAAGTAGCGCGCGGTCAGGTTAGTGGTCCGATTCTGACATTCGCATCCCTTCTCGGCAGGCTCTTCTGCGAATGTCAGAATCAAAGGACCACTAGCAAGTATTGGATTCTAGTGGAGCTTTGGATTTGACATTCGCTTCTAGAGTCCGCGGCTGGGTGTAGCGAATGTCAAATCCGCTCCACTAGGCGGTCGCCGCCGCGAAAGCCGGTCGCCAGCACGTAAAGCTCCGCCGAGTCCTGACGGCTCGCGGCCGGCTTGACGTGTTTCACGCTGGCAAAGTCGCGCTTGAGCATGGCGAGCAGGTCGCCCTCGGTGCCACCCTGAATCACCTTGGCGAGAAACGTGCCGCCAGGCTTCAGTACCTCCGCGGCGAAGGCGGCCGCCGCTTCCACCAGCGCAACGATCTTGAGGTGATCGGTCTTGCGGTGCCCGGTGGCGTTCGCGGCCATGTCGGACAGGACCACATCGGCCGGCCCGCCGAGTTTCTCCTTCAGGATGTCGGGCGCCGCCGGATCGAGAAAGTCGATCTGCATGAAATCGACGCCCGCCACCGGATCCATGTCGAGCAGGTCGATCGCCACCACGCGCCCTTTGCCGTCGGCAGCGCGCACGCGCTGCGCCGCCAGCTGGCTCCAGCCACCCGGGGCCGCTCCGAGATCGACCACCCGCGCGCCGGGCTTCAGGAATTTGGCCTTGTCGTCGATCTCGGACAGCTTGTAGACCGCGCGCGCGCGATAGCCCTCGCGCTTCGCACGCGCCACATACGGATCGTTCAGCTGTCGCTCGAGCCAGAGCTTGGACGAGAGCGAACGGCTCTTGCCGGTCTTGACGCGAGTCTTGAGTTCGCGCCCGCCACTACCGCGTGTTGTTTTCACGAAACGCCCGCCTCGCGCCAGACGCCGTCGGCACGCATCATCTGCACCAGCATGCCCTCGCGCAGGCCGCGGTCGGCGACGCGCAGCCGTCCGGCCGGGAACGCCCGGCGGATCGCTTCCAGGATCGCACAGCCCGCCAGCACGAGGTCGGCGCGTTCGGCGCCGATACAGGCATTGCAGACGCGCTCGTCGTAGGACATCGCCAGCAGCCGCTGCATCACCTCGGTCACCTCATCGTCCATCATCCAGCAGCCATCGACCCGCCTGCGGTCGTAGCGCCGCAGCCCGAGATGGACGCCGGCAATGGTGGTCACGGTGCCGGATGTGCCGAGCAGATGCATGGTGGCCGCATGCGGCGTGTGCGCGCGCGCGAACGGCGCGATATGCCCTGCCGCTTCCGCGACCATCGCCTCGAAAATCTCACGCGTCACGGTGATGCCGCCATGGCGTTCCGCCAGCGTCACCACCCCAAGCGGCAGCGAGGTCCAGCCCTGCATCGCGGGCTCCGGCGGCCCGCGCCGGCTGGGCTTCGAAGGGCCCAGGCTTGCGATTTCCGAGGAGCCGCCGCCGATATCGAACAGGATCGCCCCCTCGGCATCGGGATCGACCAGCGGGGTGCAGCCGGTCGCCGCGAGCATCGCCTCGGTCTCGCGATCGACCACTTCGAGGGAGATGCCGACCTCGGCACGGACCCGGTCGAGGAATTCGTCACCGTTTTCCGCAAGCCGGCAGGCTTCGGTGGCGATCAGGCGCGAACGGGTGACGCCGCGATTGCGCATCTTGTCGCGACAGATGCCAAGCACCTCGATCGCGCGCCCGATCGCCGGTTCCCCAAGCCGGCCCGAGGCGGTGATGCCCTCTCCCAGCCGGATGATTCGGGAGAACGCATCGATGACGCGGAACCCGTCATGGGTGGCGCGCGCCACCAGCAGGCGGCAATTGTTGGTGCCGAGATCGAGCGCTGCATAGGTCGGCCCGTAAAGGTCGGTGCCCAATGCCGAGGAGTCGACGCGAACCTCGCGGCGCGCATGCTCATGAGGCGCCGGTTCATCCTGCGCCTTGCCCTCCTGCGAGGGATATCTGGGCGAGCCTCGACCCCCCTCATATCCGGACCGCAGCCCCCCTGCCGCTCCGTCTCCCGCTTGTTGGGGCGGTTCGGCCTGAGCGCGGTCACGCGCGGGATCGAGGCCGGTCGCCCGAACCTCGTCGCTCATCAAACTTGTCCTGCCGCACCCTCGCGGGTTCCGCGGCGCCTGTGTCCAAAGATCAGGCAAAGTCTAGCGTGGTTTTCCGTCCGTGGGAAACCGGGTCTGCCTACAGGCCGCTCCGCGTCCCGAATGCGGACCTCGCCCTGCTCCCGCAGGGAAACTGGCATGCCGCTGCCCAACCTTGCCGGGCCCGGTTGCCGCCGCTATGTCGGATCGGACGCAGCGCTAACCTCGCAAAGGCCCGCATGAATATCCGCGAAGACGTCTCCAACACCGACGACTGGGCCGTTGCGAAATTCGGTGTCGGTCAGCCGGTCCCGCGGACCGAGGATCCGACCCTGATCCAGGGCAAGGGCCATTATACCGACGACATCGCCCTGCCCGGCCAGGCCTATGCGGTGATGGTGCGCTCGCCCTACGCGCATGGTGTGATCAGCGGCATCGACACGACCGAGGCGTCGACGATGCCGGGCGTGCTCGGCGTCTATACCGCAAAGGATCTGGCGGGCTACGGCACCTTCAAATGCATCGTGCCGTTCAAGAACAGCGACGGCACCGAGATGCGAAAGCCGCAGCGGTTTGCGCTGGCCGAGGGCAAGGTGCGCTTCGCCGGCGATCCGGTCGCTTTCGTGGTGGCGGAGACCGCGTTGCAGGCGCGCGATGCGGCGGAGGCGGTGGTGCTCGATATCGAGGCGCTGCCGGCGGTGACGCTGGCAAGCGAGGCTGCGGCGCCGGACGCGCCGCAAATCTACGACGATGCGCCCGGCAATCTCGCACTCGATTATCATTACGGCGATGCCGACAAGGTGGCGGCCGCGTTCGCGCAAGCCGCGCATGTGACCAAACTGTCGCTGCGCAATACGCGGCTCGTGGTGGCGGCGATGGAGCCGCGTGCGGCGGTCGCCGAATACGATCCGAAAGCCGAACATTTCACCCTGCATGCGCAGAGCCAGGGCGCGTTCGGCATGAAGGGCCAGATCGTCGACCTGATGGGCGTCAAACCCGACAAGGTGCGCGTCGTGACCCCCAATGTCGGCGGCTCGTTCGGCATGAAGGGGCAGGCCTATTCCGAATATGTCTGCATCCTGCACGCGGCGCGCCTGCTGGGGCGTCCGGTGAAATGGACCGACGACCGCTCCGGTGCGTTCGTGTCCGACTCGCATGGGCGCGACCACGAGATCACCGCCGAGCTTGCGCTCGACAAGGACGGGCACTTCCTCGCGGTGCGGCTGACGGGCTACGCCAATATGGGCGCCTTCCTCGCAATGGTGGCGCCGCTGCCCGGCACGCTCAACGCGGTGAAGAATACGCCCAGCGTCTACCGCACGCCGCTGCTCGAAGTCGCCGTCAAATGCATGTTCACCAACACCACGCAGGTCTCGGCCTATCGCGGCGCAGGCCGCCCCGAGGGCAATTATTACATGGAGCGGCTGATCGACAATGCCGCCGCCGAGATGGGGATCGACCGGCTTGAATTGCGACGCCGCAATCATATCGCGCCGTCGCAGATCCCGTTCGCGGCCTCGTCGGGCATGAAATACGATTCCGGCGACTTCACCGCTTTGTTCGAGGAAGCCCTCGCCGGCGCCGACTTTGCGGGCTTCGCTGCCCGCAAGCGCGAGAGCGAAGCGCGCGGCAAGTTGCGCGGGCTCGGCATCGGTTCGTTCCTGGAAGTCACCGCGCCTCCCGGCAAGGAAATGGGCGGCATCCGGTTCGAAGACAACGGCGACGTCACCATCATCACCGGTACGCTCGATTACGGCCAGGGCCATGCGGCGCCCTTCGCGCAGGTGCTGTCGCGCGCGCTCGGCATTCCGTTCGAGCGCATCCGCCTTGTGCAAGGTGACAGCGATCAGCTGATCGCCGGCGGCGGCACCGGCGGCTCGCGCTCGATCACCGCAAGTGGAGCGGCGATCCTCGAAGCATCGGACAAGGTGATCGAGAACGGCAAGGCGATCGCTTCGCATGTACTGGAAGCGGCCGTCGCCGATATCGAATTCGCCAATGGACGCTTCACCATTGCCGGCACCGACCGCGCGATCGGCATCATGGAGCTGGCCGACAAGCTGCGCGCCGGACTGAAGCTGCCCGGCGATACACCCGCAAAGCTCGACGCCAGCATCGTCAACGAGGGCGTGCCGTCGAGCTTTCCGAATGGCTGTCACGTTGCCGAGGTCGAGATCGATCCCGATACCGGCGAGGTCGAGGTCGTGCGCTATTCCTCGGTCAACGATTTCGGCACCATCGTCAATCCGCTGCTGGTCCAGGGCCAGGTGCATGGCGGCGTGATCCAGGGCATCGGGCAGGCGCTGATGGAGAACGCGGTCTATGACGAGAACGGGCAATTGCTGACCGGCTCGTTCCAGGATTACGCGATGCCGCGCGCGCACTCTTTCCCTGATATCGGCTTTGTCAGCCATCCGTCGCCCGCGACCACCAATCCGCTCGGCACCAAGGGCTGCGGCGAAGCCGGCTGCGCCGGCGCGCTGGTCTGCGTGATGAATGCGATCGTGGACGCGTTGTCGGTCTATGGCATCCGCCATATCGACATGCCCGCGTCCCCTGCCCGGGTGTGGGCGGCGATCCAGGCGGCAAAGGAGGCGAAGGCGGCGTAGCGCCTTGACGGCCCCTCGCCCCGCATCGTAAGACCAAATCCGAACCGTGGTCATTTGAGCCGGCCGGCTTGCAGCCACGTAAAATAAATCGCTAAAAGGCCGGGGACACGTGTGCCCGGCCCGGTTTTCGGCCGGGATTTTTTGTGCCTCGAGCATGCCGCGCAAGCTCGGGCAGAAAAGCACGAAGGAAGTATCCCATGTCGTCTGATTCAAAGTCGTCGGATTCAAAGTCGCCGCAACGCAATTTCCGGCCCGAGACGCGCCTTGTCCATCATGGGATTTTGCGCTCGCAATTTGCTGAAACGTCGGAAGCGCTGTTTCTGACCCAAGGCTACGTGTACGAGAGCGCGGCGCAGGCCGAAGCTCGCTTCAAGGGCGAGAGCCCGGGCTTTCAATATTCGCGCTTTGCCAATCCGACGGTGCGCATGTTCGAGACCCGCATGGCGGATTTCGAGGGCGCCGAGGACGGACGCGCAACCGCGACCGGCATGGCGGCGGTGACGCTGGCGCTGATGGGTCAGGTCAAGGCCGGCGACCACATTGTGTCGTCGCGCGCGCTGTTCGGCTCGTGTCTCTATGTGGTCGAGGAATTGCTGCCGCGCTTCGGCGTCGCCTCCACGCTCGTCGACGGGACCGATCTTGACCAGTGGAAGAACGCGGTGCGTCCCAACACCAAGACCTTCTTCATGGAGACGCCGTCCAATCCGACGCTGGAGGTGATCGACATCGAAGCGGTCTCGAAGATCGCGCATGATGCCGGCGCCACGGTGACCGTCGACAACGTGTTCTCGACGCCGATGTGGCAGAGCCCGCTCGCGCTCGGCGCCGATTGCGTAGTCTATTCGACCACCAAGCACATTGACGGCCAGGGCCGTTGCCTTGGCGGCATCGTGCTGGGATCGGCGAAATTCATCCAGGACAACATCCACAACCTGCACCGGCAGACCGGCCCGTCGATGTCGCCGTTCAATGCCTGGGTGATGCTGAAAGGACTGGAGACGCTGCCGCTCCGCGTGCGCCAGCAGACCGACTCTGCCGCCAAGGTCGCGGATTTTCTTGCCGACCATCCCAAGGTCACGCGGCTGATCTATCCCGGCCGCGCCGACCATCCGCAGGCAGACGTGATCAAGCGCCAGATGAAGGGCGGCTCGAATCTGATCGCGTTCGAGGTCAAGGGCGGCAAGGCCGCCGCCTTCGCGGTGCAGGACGCGCTGCAGGTCGTGCGCATCTCCAACAATCTCGGCGACGCCAAGAGCCTGATCACGCATCCGGCGACGACCACGCATCAGCGGATCACGCAGCAGGCGCGCGCCGATCTCGGCATCACCGACGGGTTCTTGCGATTGTCAGTCGGACTGGAACATCCCGACGACATCATCGAGGATCTGTCGCTCGCGCTCGAAAAGGCTTGACCTCACCCGCTACGCTTTGCCGGAGGCGACGATGAATTCCGTTGAGCTGTCTCTCCTGACGTTCGGCTGCATCGTCGCCGGCATCGTGCTCGGCAGCCTGCTCCCGGGCGACAAGCTCAATTCCGATACCAAGGAAGCGATCAGGCTCGGCACCGGCCTGATCGGCACGATCGCCGCACTGGTTCTTGGCCTGCTGATCGCGTCGGCCAAGAGTTCGTTCGATACGCAGACCGGACAGATCCGCCAGATCACAGCCAATATCATGCTGCTCGACGTGTTCCTGAAGGAATACGGGCCGGAGACGACCGACGCCCGCCGTGCATTGCGAAAACAAACGGCGTCGCTGGTCGACCGTGTATGGACGGACGACCGCAGCTCACATGAGAGATTCGAAGTCAGTCCGGAAGGTCTGGCGCTCTACGAGTTGACCCAAGGGCTGAAACCGGCCACCGACGCGCAGCGCTTTTTGCAGACCCGCGCGCTTCAACTGATTTCCGACACGGCGCAGACGCGCGTTCTCATGTTCACCCAGGGGCAGAGTCCGATCCCGCTGCCATTTCTCGCAATCCTGGTGTTCTGGTTGACCATGCTCTTTGCAAGCTTCAGCATGTTCGCCCGGCCCGGTCCGGTGATGATCGGGACACTCGGGATTTTCGCGCTATCGGCGACCGGCGCGATTTATCTCATCCTCGAGCTTGGAAGTCCCTTTTCGGGACTGCTCATGATCCCGAGCCATCCGCTCGCGCATGCACTACCGCCGCTCTGAGGGGTAAGTCGCGGTGGCGGCGCGACCGGGCATTATAGGGAACGAAGCCGGGGCGTGATACGTTTTCGCTTCTCGCAGGAGAATCGTCATGACCGCCGATCCCCCCAAAGAGCCACGCCCCCTCTCCGAAAACCGCGATCACCTGAAGACCGAGGACGAGATGCAGCGCGAGCATCTCGGACCGCGTGGCGTGCCGGGCGAACCCGATCCCGCGCGCATGACCCCACAGCAGAAAAAGAACATGCCGCTCGACCCGGACGACGGTCATCCGGCGTAAGCTCGATTGTGCCGGCGGGGTGCCGTATTTGAGACCCTGATACGCGCGTCCGGCATTTGAAATGCGCCGGCGCTGCGTATATTCGCTTGCTGCCGCGACGTGCGAGCAGAATGCAGGGCCATATGCGCTACAGTCCGGGCATTGTCGACATGCCCCTCGATCCCAAGCAATCGCCGTTCGTTCCCACCCGTTTTGCCGATCGTTCGCCGCTCGTGACTTATCGCGACGACGGCACGATCATTCTCGGTAACGCGATCGCCCCGGACCTGCGCGTGGCTCAGACCGGCATTTTCCTGCGCCGACACGCCGAGCACATTCCGGATGCGATCTTCCTGGCCGAGCGGCAGAAGAGCGGCGACAGCGTCGCCTGGGACCGCCGGACCTATGGCAGCATCCGCCGCAATGTCGATGCGGCATCGCAATGGCTGATCGATCACGGCGCCGACGGCACGCGGCCGGTCGCGATCCTGAGCCAGAACTCGATCCGGAACGCCATCCTGCAACTCGCCGCCATGCAGATCGGCGTGCCGGTGCTGGCGCTATCGCCCGCCTATTCTCTGGTCTCGAAGGATCACCGGAAGCTGATCGGCCTGATCGAAAGGTTCGCTCCCAGCCATATCTTCGTCGAAGACACGCAGCCGTTTGCCGCGGCACTGAGCCGTCTCGCGGGCCTCGACGGGCGGTTGATTGCGGGAGCCTCATCCGGTCCATTCGCATACGCCGTCGCGTTCGATGACCTGACATCCACCGTGCCGGGGCCGGAGGTCGAAGCGCGCTTCGCGGCGGTGTCGCCGGACAGCGTCGCCCGTATCATGCTGACATCCGGATCGACCGGCGATCCGAAGGGCGTGATGGTGACGCAGCGGATGATGCTGGCGGTCGCCGAAGGCTTCGTTACGGTCTGGCCGTTCCTGCTCGACCGGCCTCCGGTCATGGTCGACTGGCTGCCCTGGAACCACACCGCAGGGGCCAACGGCTCCTTCAACCTGATGCTGCGCGCGGGCGGCGCGCTTTATATCGACGACGGCAAACCGACGCCCGGTGGCATCGGCCGCTCGGTCGAGAACCTTCGCTCGGTCGCGCCGACGCTGATGTTCAATGTCCCGAGCGCCTACGATGCCGTGATCCCGCAGATGGAGCAGGATCCGGACTTTGCAAGGCATCTCCTCTCGAACATGGATCTTTTGCTCTATGCCGCGGCGGGCCTGCCGCAGAACCTGTGGGACCGGCTCGAACACTTGTCGATCGCGGTGCGCGGCGCGCGCATTCCCATTGTCTCTTCACTCGGCTCGACGGAAACAGCCTCCCCCGCAACACTCGGATGGTGGGGCACCGGCGTGTCCGGCTCGCTCGGCCTGCCGATCCCCGGCATCGAGGCCAAGCTGATCAAGGTGAATGACGAAGACATGGAAGTGCGCTTCCGCGGCATCGGTATCACGCCCGGCTATTGGGGGCAGCCGGAGGCAACGCACGAGGCCTTCGACGAAGAAGGCTTCCTGCGCATCGGCGACGCCGTGCGCTTCTCAGATCCGCAGAACATTGCGGCGGGTCTCGCCTATCACGGACGGCTGTCCGAGAATTTCAAGCTCACCACCGGAATTTTCGTGGTGGTCGGCCTGCTCCGGCTCGACCTGATCAAGGCCTGCGAGCCCTATGTGCAGGACGTCGTCGTTGCCGGAGAGAACCGCAGTGACATCGGCCTTCTCGTCATTCCCAGTCCCAATGCACCCGCAGCACCGGACAGCCGCGCGTACCGCGACGCATTGCGGCAGAAGATCGAAGCCTATAATGCAGGCGAAAGCGGCTCCAGCCGACGGATCGCGCGCGCCGTTATCATGACCGAGCCACCGGACATCGATGCCGGCGAAATCACCGACAAGGGTTACCTCAACCAGCGCCGGATCATCGCGCGAAGAGCGGCCCTGATCGACGCGCTTTATAGCGAAGCGCCGGATAAGTCGGTGATGCTGTTCAGACGCTGAAACACAACGCCAGATTGACCCGACAACCGGACGAACTGCCATTCCCATGATTGATCTCGACAACATCGTTGCCATCGACATCCACACCCATGCAGAAGGCCCCTGCGGCACCCACGCCTTCGAGGACGGCGCCGAGCTTCGCGAGGGCATGAAGGCCTATTTCAAGCAGGACCTCTGGGAGCCGACCATTTCGGAGATCGCCGACTATTACCGGCAGCGAAAACTGGCGCTCGTGATCTTCCATGTCGATTGCGAACATCATCTCGGCATCCGGCGCTACGCGAACGAAGAGGTGGCGCGGCTCGCCAACGAGAATTCCGATGTCATGATCCCCTTCGCCTCGATCGATCCGCACAAGGGCAAGCTCGGCGTGCGCGAAGCCCGCCGGCTGGTCGAGGATTTCGGCGTACAGGGATTCAAGTTTCACCCGTCGTCTCAGGGCTTCTATCCGCACGACCGCATGGCCTATCCGCTCTATGAAGAGATTCAGGCCAGCGGCAAGCCGGCGCTGTTTCACACCGGCCAGACCGGCGTCGGCTCCGGGATGCGCGGCGGCTACGGCATCAAGCTCGAATACTCAAACCCGATCCATCTCGATCAGGTCGCGATCGACTTCCCCGACATGAAGATCGTGATGGCGCACCCGTCCTTCCCCTGGCAGGAGGAAGCGCTGGCGGTCGCGCAGCACAAGCCGAATGTCTATATCGACCTGTCCGGGTGGTCGCCGAAATATTTCCCGCCGATCCTGGTGCGCTACGCGAACTCGCTGCTGAAAAACAAGGTGCTGTTCGGTTCGGATTTTCCGGCGATCACGCCGGACCGCTGGCTGGCGGATTTCGAAAAAATCGACATCAAGCCGGAAGTCCGTCCGCTGATCCTGAAGGAAAACGCGATCAAGTTGCTCGGATTGCGGTCGTAGTCGCACATCTCAGGTCGCGATCAGCGGCCCGCCGGTTTCTTCGCGGCAACGCGCTTCGCGGGTTGCGTTCTCGAGGCGCTCAACGCGCTCGCGACCACCGGCACCAGCCGCTGTGCTACCACCGTGTGCCCCTGCGCCGACATATGCAGCCGGTCGGGCCCGGTGTGGCTCGGCGAATAACAGGTACTTCCTGGCACGAAGCGAGCGCCGTATTGCGCCGCAAGCTTGCGGCCGACGGCATCCCATTCCGGAAAAAAGAATCCGCACAGGATCGCCGATACCCGCCGCGCGCGGAGCTGCTGCAGGATGCCCTGCATTCGGGCAATGATGACATCGCGGGGCGTGCCGCGGATCAGATCGTTATAGCCGCCCTGCACGATCACCAGCCGCGTGCCCGCCGGCACGCTGGTATCGAGCCTGTTCAGCATGCCGCCAAAGGTGTCGCCGGATATTCCGGCATTGGCGATCCGGGCGTTGTAGCCGCGACGCTGCAGCATCGTGCTGAGCTGGGCCGGAAATGCATTGCCCTGACCAACGCCGTAGCCGGCGGTGTTGCTGTCGCCCAAAGCGACGACCAGCGGCTGCGAGGATGCCGTGCCGCAGACGAGGCAACCAACAATCAGCAGACCCCAGAGGTGGAACCAGCGCGCGATCATTCGGATCGAGCTCCTGTGACGACGACGTTACGACGAACGACGGACATGCGATTTCCGTGCCGCATTAGCGTAGGCCTGCCACCGAACCGGACGCGGCCGGTTGCGGACCTTTTGCCATTCAATGTTAACAGCGAACAAACGGCAGCACGAAGGCTGCTGGTTTCATCGCTCAACGCCGCTTCATGTGGATGTGTCAACGACGCTCGGTTCAAGCCGCCGGGCGATCGGTCCCGATAACATCAGTGGGCGACGTGTGGGATCGCATGGACGCGCGCCGATCCGGATGCTCAAGATTAGTACCGAAGCGGCGTCATCTTGCAGCCGCGCCGCAGGTGCACTCGTGTAGGCACGGACCAATGCGGGTGTTGCCCGACCCGCCGGCACCTCGGCGGCACTGCATCGAGGCCGCGTCCGTCGGTCGAGGAGAATTCAAGCCACTGATTTTAAAGGATAAAATCGTCGGTCAGAATTGGCTGGGGGACTAGGATTCGAACCTAGAAAAACAGAGTCAGAGTCTGTCGTGATACCATTTCACCATCCCCCAACAGGCCGCGCGGGGCGCTGCCGGGACCAGAGTCGGGCCCTAGATATACGGACCCGCCCGGCATTTCAAATGCTCAGAATGCATCAGGCCGCGGCAGGGTTGCGGCGGGGCGGCGATGGCTGCTCCAGCAGCCGCTCATCCACTTCGCGGCAGAAAATCCCGCAATAGAACCGTTCGGCACCGAGTTGCCAGGCTGGCAACTCCTCCAGACAGCGGCCACAGCCGGCACACAGGAACCCGAACATCGTTGGCCGCTCAGTCTTTTTTGTCATTGCGCGGCCCAACGCGTTGGTCCGCCGGGCGTTCCAGGGCGAGACATTTCGTCCTGAGCGTCAGCTTTGGCCGGAAACCAACCGGCCTTCGCTCAACCACCCTCCGGCAGCCGCCCGGACTCGTCTTTCAGCCGCACGCCTGAGACCCCGCGCGTCCGCATCGCGCGCAGGAGGTGCACGATCGTGCGCACGGCGTCGGCCGTGCTGATGCCCTCGGGCCGGATGTTGGAGATGCAGTTGCGGTCGGCGTCGGTGGTGGCAGGGCCAGGCTGCCAGGTCAGATAAGCCCCCATGGAGTCGGGTGCGGACAGGCCGGGCCGCTCGCCGATCAGGATCGCAACCGCGCTGGCACCTAAAATCTCCGCAACGGCGTCACCGATCGCGACCCGGCCATTGCGCGCAACGACCAGCGGCGCGAGCGAAAGTCCCTGCTCTTGCAGGATCGGCAGCAAAGCCGCCAGCACCGGCGCCGCGTGGGTCTGCACCGCCCGGGCGGACAGCCCGTCGGCGATCACGAACGCCACGTCGTAACGACCGGCAAAGGGCGCGAGCGCCGGCTGCGCTTCCGCAGAGAGCTTTCGCCCAAGATCGGGCCGCATCAGATAATCGCGGCGCGCGCCCACCGCGCTGTCGACCACAACCACCGGCAAGCCGAGCGGCGCGAGATCGTCACGCAGCCTCTCCGCATCGAGTTCCTCATGCACGGCATCGCGGGCGCGGGCGTGCGCAAGCTTGAATGCCAGCAGCGGCGCGGTCGCGATCGAAGCGGCGGTCCGGTCAAGCCCGATGCGGGCTGCGGTCAAGCTTCGCAGATCGCGCCACAGCGCGCCGGCTCCCTTCGGTGCCAGATCGTCGCTCATGCCGGCAACAACGCGCGGAAGCGGCCGGGCAACGCATCCGGCCGGATACGATCGGCCCGGTCCATCAAGCCCTGCCGCTGCAGCCAATCGGCGAATTCCGGCGCCGGCCGCTTGCCGTACAGTTCGCGCATCGCCAGCGCGTCATGAAACGACGTGCTCTGGTAGCCGAGCATGATGTCGTCGGCGCCAGGCACACCCATGACGAAGGTGACGCCCGCGGAGGTGAGCAGCGCCAGCAACGCGTCGGCGTCGTCCTGATCGGCATCGGCATGATTGGTGTAACAGACGTCGACGCCCATCGGCAGGCCGAGCAGCTTGCCGCAGCAATGATCCTCGAGTCCGGCGCGCGCAATCTCCTTGCCGTCATAGAGATATTCAGGACCGATGAAGCCGACCACGGAATTGACCAGCAGCGGCTTGAAATGCCGCGCCACCGCATAGGCCCGCGCTTCCAGCGTCTGCTGGTCGACACCATGATGCGCGTTGGCCGAGAGCGCCGAGCCCTGCCCGGTCTCGAAATACATGACATTGTCGCCGATGCTGCCGCGCTGAAGTGACAACGCCGCGTCGCGGGCTTCTGCAAGCAGAGCGAGGTCCACTCCGAAGCTGGTGTTGGCGCCTTGCGTTCCGGCGATCGACTGAAACACCAGATCGACCGGCGAGCCCCTGCGGATCAGGTCGAGCGTGGTCGTGACATGCGCCAGCACGCAGGACTGGGTCGGGATGTCGAGCTTCACACGGATGTCATCCAGCATCGACAACAGCGCATGCGCGCGCTCCGGACTGTCGGTCGCCGGATTGATGCCGATCACAGCATCGCCCGCGCCGAGCAGCAGACCGTCGAGGATGCTGGCCGCAATGCCGCGCGGATCGTCGGTCGGATGATTGGGCTGCAGGCGCACCGACAGCGTGCCGGGCAATCCGATGGTGTTGCGGAAGCGCGTGACCACGGAGCATTTCGCCGCGATCACCATCAGATCCTGCAGCCGGCTGAGCTTTGCAACTGCCGCAACCATTTCCGGTGTCAGCCCGGGCGCCAGCGCGGCGAGCACCGCCGGCGTCGCCTCGTCGGACAACAGGAAATCGCGCAAGTCCCCGACCGTGAGATGCGACACCGCCGCGAAGGCCGCGCGGTCATGGGTGTCGACGATCAGCCGCGTGACCTCGTCGTGCTCGTAAGGCACCACCGCTTCAGTGAGAAAAGTGGACAGCGGCAGGTCGGCGAGCGCGAATTGCGCCGCCACCCGCTCCTCACCGCTCTCCGCCGCCACGCCCGCCAGCCGGTCGCCCGAACGCGGCGGCGTGGCCCGGGCCATCAGGGTCTTGAGATCGGCGAAGACATAGCGGCGTGCTCCGAGTGTCGTGTAGTACATGGCCGGTTCCGCGTGCGATCACCGGGACTGTAACGCGGCTTTCGCGGTGCACCAACCCGGCGTCACCAGGACGCGACCGTTCGTCGGCAAACCGCCCGCAATTTCTATCGCCTGCCGCCGCGCATTATTATAGGGAGTGACGATTGCGGCTTGTGCGTCAGAGGATCGATCCGTGTCCATCAAGGCTCTCGGCTTTTCCATCGTCGTTTCGATCTCGTTCCTCGCCGTTCTTCCAGCCTTCGCCCAGCGCATCGACATCGAGGCCACCAACAAGCGCTATCAGCGGCTCTATGCCAGCGGCAATTACGGCGCGGCGCTGGTCGAAGCCCGCAAACTCGAACAGGCCGTACGCAGGCTTGGCGGCACGAACCATCAGAATTATCCGCTGGTGCTGGAATTCGTCGGCAATTCGCTCAACGGCATGGGCCAGTATGCGGAGGCGATCGAGGCCCATGAGCGGGTGCTCGCGATCCGGGAGCGAATGTACGGCCCCACCAGCGCGCAGGCCGCTGATTCCCTGAACAACATCGGCAATGCGAAGCTGCGGCAGGGACAGTATGCCGAGGCCGAGGATTACATGGCCCGCGCGGCCGGCATCCAGCAGCAGCTCAAGGGCAACAATTCCCGCGAGTTCGTGTTCGTGCTGAACAATCTCGGCGTGGTCTATCAGGCCCAGGGTAAATTCGCCGACGCGGAAAAGGTCCGCAAACATGTCGTCAGCGTCTATGAGCAGTCGCAGGGACCAGACCATCCGGACACGGCCGACGCAATCGGCAAGCTCGCCACTCTTTACCAGGCGATGGGCCGCTACAACGAAGCCGAGCCGCTGTTCAGGCGCACGCTCGCGGTCCAGGAGCGGCCGGGGATGGACCTCGTCGCGGCTGCCCGCACCTACAACAATCTCGGCATCATGCAATTTGCCGTCGGAAAGCAGTCCGATGCGGAGGTCAGCTTCAAGCGCGCGCTGACAATCGAGGAGCAGGTGCTTGGACCCAGCCACCCGATGGTGGCCGAGCCGCTGCAAAATCTTGCCGCGGTGCTGAAGTCGCAATGCCGCTACGACGAGGCCGCGAATCTGGCGCTGCGCTCGCTATCGATCCGGGAAAAGGCTTTGGGGCGCGACCATCCCGACGTCGCGGCGCTGCTCAACAACCTCGCCAATATTTATGTGCTGCAGAAGAAATTCGCAGACGGAGAACCGCTCTACAAGCGCGCGCTGACGCTGCAGGAGCGCACGCTCGGCAGCGAACATCCCAACGTTTCCTACACGCTGCACAATCTCGGTTATGCGGCGGAGGCGCAGCAGCGCAACGACGAGGCTGAAGCCTATTATCGACGCACCGTCGCGATCCGCGAAAAGGCATTTGGTGCGAACCATCCCGAGCTTGCGGGCTCGCTCAACAATTTCGGAAACGCGCTGGTCTCGCAGAAGAAATATGATGACGCGAGTGCCCTGTTCGAACGGGCCTCGGCAATCTATGCCGGCACGGTCGGTCCCGATCATGCGGAAACGGCACGCGTCGCCAACAACCGCGCGCGGCTCGAACTGCTGCGCGGCAATCCGAAGGCCGCGCTCGACCTGTCGCGCAAGGCCACCGATGGATTGCTGAAAGCAGCGGCGGCCGCGACGGCGAACGATCAGGGGGGCCAGGGCTGCCTGGTGGAAAACCTGTCCGGCGCGTTCACCACGCGGATCGCAGCCATCGCCGCCGCTGCCGGTGCAAAGCGCAGCGCGGCCTCGGCAAGCGAAGCCTTCGAAATGGCGCAATGGGCGAACCATTCCGCGGCAGCGGCCGCACTCCAGCAGATGGGCCTGCGCTTTGCCGCCGGTACCGGCGCGCTGGCCGCCCTGGTCCGGGAGAACCAGGATCTGATCGCAGCCGCACGCGATCGCGACAAGGCGCTGGTCGCTGCAATCTCACGACCGGCCGGCCAGCAGGATGCAACTGCGATCGCGCAGACCCGGCAGGCTCTTGCCGATATCCGCGCCAGGCTAGCCGATGTCGGCGCGCGGCTGGACAAACAGTTTCCGGACTTCGTGGCGTTGACCAGCCCGAAGTCGCTCGCGATCAAGGACGCGCAGGCGCTGCTCGGCCCCGACGAGGCGCTGATCCTGTGGATCACATCGGAGGACAAGACGGAGTTGTTTGCGATCACTCGCGACAGCGCCGACTGGCACACCCTGCCGATCAAATCCGAAGAGCTGACGCAAAAGGTCGCCGCCTTCCGGCGCGGCCTCAGCGTCGACGCCGCGAGCGCCACAGCGTCCGAGCAGTTCGACCTCGCTGTCGCCCATGCGTTCTACAAGGATCTGCTGGCTCCGGTCGACGGCGTGCTCAAGCGCAAACGCAATCTTCTGGTCGTCCCCACCGGGGCGCTGACCGCCTTGCCCTTCCAGTTGCTGGTGACGACGCCGCCGGTCGTAGCGTCGGGCGATCTCGCCGCCTATCGCGATGCTGCTTGGCTGGTGAAACAGAATGCGGTGACGGTCGTGCCGTCTGTCTCGGCGCTCAAGGCGTTGCGGGTGTTCGCCGCCAAGGATCAGGCGGCGAAGCCGATCGTCGGATTCGGCGATCCGGTTTTCGATCCCGGCGCAGCACCCGTCCCGGCCGGAGCGCGCGCGGCCAAAGGCAATCCGGCCAAGACCGCAAGCGCAGCAAAACCGTTCAAGACCGCATCCCGGGCGGTGCCGGGCAAGACGCGCTCCTATTCGGATTTCTGGCAGGGCGCGAGTGTCGATCCGGCGCTGCTTGGGCAGGCGTTATCGCCACTCCCGGACACCGCCGACGAAATACGCGATGTCGCCAAACGGCTGGGCGCGGCCGACAGCGATATCTTTCTCGGCCACGCCGCAAGCGAGGCAAAGCTCAAATCGCTGCCGCTGTCGGACTATCGGATCGTCTATTTCGCCACCCACGGGCTCGTTGCCGGCGACGTGAAGGGATTGGCCGAGCCATCGCTCGCGCTCAGCATCCCGCGCACGCCCACACCGGAGGATGACGGCCTCGTCACCGCAAGCGAGATCGCGCAACTCAAGCTCAATGCCGATTTCGTGGTGCTGTCGGCCTGCAACACCATCGCCGGCGACAAGCCGGGCGCGGAAGCGTTGTCGGGGCTGGCGCGTGCATTCTTCTATGCCGGCACCCGGGCGCTGCTGGTCACGCATTGGGCCGTGGACTCGGCCGCGACCACGACCATCGCCACAACCACCTTCGCGAATCTCAAAACCGATGCGAAACTCGGCCGCGCGGAGGCGATGCGGCGCGCGATGGTCACCTATCTGAGCGACCAGTCGAAGCCCGAACAGGCTTATCCGGGATATTGGGGCGCCTTCGCCATTGTCGGCGAGGGTGTCCGTCAGTGAGGAGCGCGGACAGGATGATGATACGTGCGATCGTGTTTGGACTTGTTGTCGCCTTGCTCGGGGCGACATCGCTTGCCGCGCAATCCCAGCTCGGCAAGGACATGAAGCTCGAGGATGCCGGCTTCAAGATGCGCGAAGCCAACACGCCGCAGAAGATGGCGCGGCTCAATTCGATTCCGCCCTACAAGTTCGTGCCGCACCGTAAGGACGGTGCGCGCTATTACGTCTATGCCGATCCCGCCTGCCGTTGCGCTTTTGTCGGTGACGACAACGCAATGAAGGCCTATCGCGACATGGTGGCGCCGTCCGGCAGGGGCTTTTTGCCGGGCGTTGGCGACGTTGGACGGGACACTGGCGGCGTCAATCTCGAAAACGAGATGCAGACCGAGATGAACGACGAAAGCGGTACTAATTTCGACGATATCTTCCATCCCGGCTTCTGAGCGGGCCGGTATCGACGTGTTTTCCGGGCCTCCGCGGGCTTTCTTGCAGACTTTTGGCGTCTTGCGATTTCGACGGAAACCATGTCCACTACCCGGATGGGGACTTCGGGCATCATTGCGGACGACCGCGAAACGGCCACGGCGCCACTGCCGTCAGCTGGTGCCCCGTCGCGCCGCTTCAAAATCGTCCTGATCAAGCCGTCGCATTACGACGCGGATGGCTATGTCATCCAGTGGTGGCGCTCCACCATTCCCTCAAACAGTCTTGCGAGCGTCTACGGCCTATTGCGCGAATGCGCCGAGGACCACGCGCTGGGCGCCGATGTCGGGATCGACATCGAGGCCTATGACGAGTGCAATACCGTCATCGACACCAAACGCATCGTGCGCGACATCCGCAATGCAGGCGGCGGGTTCGTCGCGCTGGTCGGCGTGCAGTCGAACCAGTATCCCCGCGCCCTCGATCTCGCGCGCATCTTCCGCAAGCAGGACATCAAGGTCGCGATCGGCGGCTTCCATGTCAGCGGCGTGATCTCGATGCTGCCGAAGCTGACGCCGGAATTGCAGGACGCGCTCGATCTGGGCGTGGTGCTCTATGCCGGCGAAGCCGAAGGCCGAATGGCGAATTTCCTGCGCGACATGGCCTCGGGCGAGGCGACCGGCATCTACAATTATCTGAAAGACCAGCCCGGCATGGAAGCGGCGACCTACCCGATCCTGCCGCGCGAGGTGGTGACGCGGGTGGCCGGCCATTATGCGAGCTTCGATGCCGGCCGCGGCTGCCCGTTCCAGTGCAGCTTCTGCACCATCATCAATGTGCAGGGCCGCAAGTCGCGCTACCGCACCGCCGACGATGTCGAAGGCATCGTGCGCGCCAATGCCAAGCAGAATATCACCCGCTTCTTCATCACCGACGACAATTACGCGCGCAACAAGAACTGGGAGCCGATCCTCGACCGCCTGATCGAGCTGCGGGAGAAGGAAGGCTTCAAGATCCGGCTGCTGCTCCAGGTCGACACGCTGTGCCACAAGATCCCCGGCTTCATCGAGAAGGCGGCGCGCGCCGGATGTACCGCGGTCTTCATCGGGCTGGAGAACATCAATCCGCAATCGCTCGCCGGCGCGAAAAAGCGGCAGAACAAGATCTGGGAATATCAGGAGATGTTCCACGCCTGGCGCAAGGCCAAGGTGATGACCTTTGCGGGATACATTCTCGGCTTCCCGACCGACACGCCGGACTCGATCGCGCACGATATCGAGATCATCAAGAAGGAATTGCCGGTCGACATTCTCGAGTTCTTCTACCTGACGCCCCTGCCCGGCTCCGAGGATCACAAGGTCCTGCACCTGAAGGGCGTGCCGGTCGATCCGGACCTCAACAAATACGACCTCGAGCACGCCTGCACCGCGCACCCGATCATGTCGAAAGAGACCTGGGAGGAGGTCTATCGCAGCGCCTGGACGCGCTATTACAGCGACGAACATGTCGAGACCATCATGCGTAGAGCGGCCGCCACCGGCCTCAACAAGACCAAGGTGATGGACGGCATCACCCTGTTTTCCGGCGCCTCGCGGATCGAGGGCGTGCATCCGCTACAATTCGGCTTCGTCCGCCGCAAGATCAGGACGCAGCGTCGTTACGGCATGACTATCGTCAATCCGCTGATCTTCTATCCGTGGCGCGCCTACGATTTCACCCGGACGGCGGTACGATGGGTCAAGCTGGTGCGGAAATATCGCAAGATCCTGAAGAAGGTTTATTCGGATCCGGATGCCAGCAAATATACCGATCACGCGCTCGACCCGCCCGCCGGGCACAATGCGCCGATGTCGGATTTCGTGAAGACCTATGCCGACAAGATACCGCAGACGCATGGCGCCCCGGTGCGTGAAGCGGCGGCCATCTGAGCGGGCTGCAGTTGCGGCACGGATGCCACGCGCGCTAATGCTTTGCGCATGACCGAACGCCCCGCACCCACCGGCCCGCTCGCCGGCATCCGCATCCTCGACCTGACCAGCGTCATTCTCGGGCCCTACGCCACGCAGATTCTGGCAGATTTCGGCGCCGACGTGATCAAGGTCGAGTCGCCCGCAGGCGACATCATGCGCCATGTCGGTCCGATGCGGAACAAGGCCATGGGCCACATCTATCTCAACCTCAACCGCAACAAGCGCTCGATCGCACTCGACCTGAAGCAGGAGCCCGCACGCGATGCACTGCGCAAGCTTGCAGCCACCGCGGACGTGTTCGTCACCAATGTGCGGCCGGCGGCGATGGCGCGGCTAGGGCTCGGCTACGATGACATCCGCGCCGTCAATCCGCGCATCGTCTATGCCAGCGCCACCGGCTTCGGCGCCGGCGGCCGCTATGCCGGCAAGCCCGCCTATGACGACCTGATTCAGGGATTGTCGGGAATCGCGGCGATTGCGCCCGACGCCTGGGGTGGCGAGCCGCGCTACATGCCGCTCGCAATCGCCGACCGCACCACCGGGCTCTACCTCGCCAACGCGATCTCGGCCGCGCTCTATCATCGCGAGCGCTCAGGCCAGGGTCAGGCGATCGAGATTCCGATGTTTGAGGTGTTCGTGGAATATCTGCTCGGCGACCACCTGTCGGGCCTGACCTTCGACCCGCCGGAGGGCCCGCAATATTATCCGCGACTTGTTTCAAAGCATCGCAAGCCATACGCGACCAAAGACGGTTACGTCTGCGCGCTGGTCTATACCGACACGCACTGGAAGAACTTCTTCAAGGCGATTGCGCGCGAGGACCTGCTGCAGGACCCGCGCTTCTCCACCCATGGCGGGCGCGCCGACAATATCGACGAGGTCTATGCCTTCGTTGCCGAGACGCTGAAAACCAGGACCACGGCGGACTGGCTTGCTCTGCTCGACGCGGCCGATATTCCGGCGGCGCCGCTGCATGACATCGCGAGCCTGCTCGACGACCCGCATCTGAACGATACCGGCTTCGTCCGTATCGTCGAGCATCCGACCGAGGGGCGCCTGCGGATGACCGGCGTGCCCGGCACATGGTCCGGCTCGCAGCCTTCGGTCCGCAGCCTGCCGCCCAATCTTGGCGAGCACACCGCCGACATTTTACGCGAGGCGGGATTGTCGGAGGAAGAGATCGCCGCTGCCACACCGAGCAGCAAGGCAAGTCCCGCCGGCTGATCGGCGCTGCAGACGCGGCTTGCGGCGGCACCGCATTCGCGGTCAAATGGCCTCCTGGTACCAGTAGCGGGGGGTAAGATGCGCGCGCGGTCTTGTGCGGGTGTTGGTGCGGTCGCGATGGCGGCTTTTATCTTCGGGTCGTTAGGCGCGTGGGGTGCGGAAATCGAAGGCCCCGCTTCGTTCAGCCCCGGCAAGATTTCCGGGATCAAACCGTCCGGTCCCAATTACACGATCCTGAGCCCGGTCCGCAGCGACGGCTTTCTGCGCATCTACAACGTGCGCTCGCCCTATGGCGACTTCAGCGTCACCAGCGATGCGATGATGCAGATGCGCATCCGCGAACTCGCGGCGGTGGCGGAACTCGACAAGCTCACGGAGTCGACCGAGTTCAACAATGCGCTCGGCCAGGCTGGCCTCGCTCCCGTGAAGTTCGCTGGCGAGTTGCTGGTCAATCCGGTCGAGGCGCTGGGCAACACGCTGGCCGGCATCGGCAACCAGATCGGGCAGATCGGCTCCGGCATCCACAACGCCGGCAAGTCGCAGGACCAGGCTTTCGGCGGCTTCGGCGCAGACCAGAAACGGCGCGAACTCGCGGCCAAGCTCGGCGTCGATCCCTATACCGATTACGAGCCGCTGCAGGCGCGACTGCAGAAGCTTTCGCAAGCCGCCGCGGCCGGCGGTCTTGTGGTGTCCGGCGCGATGATGGCGATCCCCGGTGCCGTCGGCATCGTGGTGTCGAACACAGCGACCTCGGGCCGGGTGAAGGATTCGCTGCGCGATCGCACCGCCGCCCAGCTCATGGACATGAATCGCGAGAAGATGCTGGCGATGGGGCTAGACCGCGCCGCCGCGGATGCGCTGCTGCAGAACCGCAACTACACGCCGCTCGACATGACGTCGATGGTGTCATCGCTGGAAGTCGTGCCGGTCGCTGGCCGCGACGAATTCCTGCGCCGCGCCGTCGCCGTCAAGCGGCGCGACGCCGCCGTGTTCAACCGCCGCTACACCGAGATGGTGGCGGATTATCATCTGAAGAACCGGTCGATCGTGAGCTTCGTGTCGGCGGCAGAGTTTCCGTTCAATCAGACCGCCAGTGGCACGGTCGTCGGCATCTGGCCGGTCGACGCCATCTCGTGGACCAGCGGCACCAGCCGCGCCATGAGCAATGCCGCAGGCGCGATCCGCTCCAATCGGCTCGGCCGCCCCGAATTGCTGATTTCGGGTCAGGCAACGCCGCGCGCGAAAGAAGGCTTGCGCGAACTCGGCTTCACTTTGGTGGAAAATACGCGGCGCTGATCGATCCGAGTCGCTCCGAGTCAAGCTGAGCGCCGCAGATAAATGACTCGCCCTGCAGGGGCAGAATCGCGATTCATGGCGACAGTCGAAATGTCTCGCCAGGATTGGACATGCTGCCTCTGTCCCGACCGCTGTTCGACCAGAACGCCGCGCGCCTGATGACGCTGTGCGTGGCGGCGGCGCTTGTCAGTTGCACGCTGGTGGTGGTGACGGTGCTGACCGTCTAAAGTTTTTTTCGAGCGAAGCGGGTACCGGCTCGCGTCAAGAAAACGCTTCGACGCAGGAAACCAGAAACTCTTCGCGCTTCGAGGAAAGGCGAAAGTGCTCCGCCATTCAGGGCGCAATTTCGTCGATCGCTTTTTGCAACCCGTCGAGATCGAACGGCTTGCCGAGAAAGCCGATCGGTTTGAATTCCTTCAATCGCGCTGAGACTTCGGTCTGATCCTCGCCGCTGGCAACGATCAGGGGTAAAGCCGCGTGCGATTGCCGGATGTCGCGCACGAGGTCGTCGCCGCGCCGGTCCGGGAGACCGAGATCAAGCAGCACGAGCGCATAATCCGCGCCCGGCGCACGCAGCAGCTCAATCGCCTCCGCGGCTGTCCCCGCTTCATCCGCCTCGCGCCCGAGATCGAGCAGCATATCGACGGCAAGCATACGGATCAGCACCTCGTCTTCGACAACGAGCACCCGGCCCGAACTCATGTCCCCTCGCTCTTAAACCCTGTCTGACAATGCCCCGATATGTGGGGCTTTCGATCGTCGGTCTCGCGACGCGACTCCCGGTCCCTTCGGACGAACCGCATTGTTACATCATGTGGAACCGGTGTTCAAAAAAACAGCGGCAGACCGGACGGCCCGCCGCTGATGTCTCGCTTAGAATTCGCCCTTAATTGGTCTGGGCGCCGCTTTTGAGGATCGGCTCGCGCCATTTCGTGATCTCGTCCTTCACGAATTTCTGCAGATATTGCGGCGAGCGGCGGTCCGGCGCGACGATCGTCGCCCCAAGCCCCGCCAGCTTTTCCTTCACCCCCGGGGTCTCCATCGCCTGGTTGGCAGCGTCCGCAAGCTTCTTGACGATCGCCTCGGGCGTGTCCTTGGGCAGGAAAATCGCGTTCCACGTATAGGCTTCCATACCCTTGGTGCCCTGCTCTTCGGCGGTCGGCAGGTTCGGCAGCGCCGGCGAGCGCTCCTTGGTCATGATCGCGATCGCCTTCACGGTGCCGCCATCGACCTGCGGTTTTGCGGTGGAGATGATTTCGCACAGGAAGTCGATGCGTCCGCCCTGCAGGTCCTGCATCGCCGGACCGGTGCCCTTGTAAGGCACGTGCACGATGTCGGTGCCCATCACCATGTTGGCGACCACGCAACCCAGATGGGTCGCAGACCCCGCACCGGCCGAGCCGAACTGCATCTTCGCGGCATTGGCCTTCGAATATTCGACGAATTCCTTCAGGTTACTGGCCGGGAAATCCTTGCGCGCGATCAGAGCGATCGGCACTTCGGCGATCAGCGCCACCGGCGTGAAATCGTCCGCCGCATTGTAGAGCGGCTTCTTGCTCAGGGTCTGGCTCTGCGCATGGGTGCCGACGGTGCCGAGCACGAAAGTGTAGCCGTCGGGCTTGGCATCGGCGACGCGCTTGGAGCCCGTCTGGCCGCCGGCTCCGCCGACATTCTCGACCACCACCTGCTGGCCGAGGATCTCGCTCATCCGCGCCGCCACAACCCGCCCGAGCACGTCGGTCGGGCCGCCCGCAGCAAACGGGACGATCATGGTCATCGGACGGGTCGGGAAATCCTGCGCCGAAGCGGGCCCACCGGACACCATCAGACCCGCGGACAGAACGCTGGCGGAAAGACCGGCCAGCAGCAACTTTTTGAACATGAAATCCTCCCTGAACTTTCCTGCAGACTTGCCCACGGCGCCACCTGGGGTCAAGCCGGACCTTGTGGGCATGATGGCGCACACGTAAACAGCAGCCAGACAAGGGAGAACACGGTTAAATGCCTGATATTCGCGTCGCTATCGGAGGACTGGGAGCCATCGGCCGCATGCTGGCTCGCAAACTGAGCGCCGGCCTGCCAGGCCTGACGCTGGCCTGCGCCGCCGCAGGCGACCGCGCCAAGGCGCAGGCCTTTCTCGACGCGGAAGGCATCGCCTGCCCGATCGTGCCACTGAACGCGTTTCCGGAGCATGCCGACATCGCGGTCGAATGCGCGCCGGCGGCGATCATCGAGGACATCTGCCGGCCAATGCTCGAAGCCGGAAAATCGGTGATCGTGCTCAGCTGCGGCGCGCTGCTGCCGCGTCCCGAACTGCTGGACCTGGCCAAGGCGAAGGGAGGCCGGATCATCGTTCCGACCGGCGCCCTGCTCGGTCTCGACGCGGTGGTGGCCGCCGCCGAGGGCGACATCACCTCGGTGCGCATGACCACCCGCAAGCCGCCGGGCGGGCTGAAGGGCGCTCCCTATCTCGAGCAGCATGGCATCTCGGTGGATGGCCTCACGGAGGCCAAGCGTGTCTTTTCCGGCAGCGCGCGCGAAGCCGCGGCCGGATTTCCGGCGAACGTGAATGTCGCAGCGGCTTTGTCACTCGCCGGGATCGGCCCGGACCGCACCCAGATCGATATCTGGGCCGACCCTGCAGTCACGCGCAATTGCCACGACATCGAGGTCGAAGCGGACTCGGCGCGCTTGCGGATGTCGATCGAGAATGTGCCATCCGAAAATCCCAAGACCGGCCGGATCGTGGCGCTGTCAGTGCTCGCAGCCTTGCGCAAGCTCGGTGCGCCGCTCAGCGTCGGGACCTGACCGCAAGGCCTCTGTCTGACCGTGCAATCGCCCAGCATCCTCGTCTTCGATTCCGGACTTGGCGGGCTGACCGTCTTCCGCGAGATCGTGCCACTGCGCCCCGACGCGCGTTTTATCTATGCCGCGGACGATGCCGGTTTCCCTTATGGCCGGCTGTCGGAACGCGAACTGAGCGAGCGCGTCGTCTCGGTGATGGGCACGCTGATCGACACGCACCGGCCCGACCTGGTCGTGATCGCCTGCAACACCGCCTCGACACTGGTGCTGGCGGATCTACGCCAGCATTTCAGCGTGCCGTTCGTCGGCACCGTCCCCGCCATCAAGCCAGCCTGCGCAGCCTCGCAGACCAGGCTGGTTTCGGTGCTGGGGACCGAAGCCACGGTGGTGCGCGAGTACACCAAAAAGCTGATCGCCGATTTCGGCCAGGGCTGCGAGGTGACCCTGGTCGGCTCGCGGCGGCTTGCGGTCCTCGCCGAGGCGCTGCTGCGCGGTGAGCCGGTAGACGACGCCGACATCGCCGACGAGATCATGCCGTGCTTTGTCGAACGCGACGGCCTGCGCACCGACACGGTGGTGCTGGCCTGCACGCATTATCCGCTGTTGGATAACCAGCTAAGGCGCCTTGCGCCGTGGCCGGTCACCTACGTCGATCCGGCGCCGGCGATCGCGCGTCGGGTTCTGGACTTGCTTGGCCCGGCCGTGCCAGCCTCGGCCGGGAAGGCTGGAGCGCAATTCGTATTCACGTCGGGTCAGAAGCCCGCACCTGCGCTGGAGGCCGTGTTTTCGAGGTTCGGCTGAGGGGAGCGCATCATGACAGGGCGGATTGTTTTCGCAGCCTGCGGCGTGCTGGTCAGTATCCTGGCGATGTCTTCGCCAGGCCAGGCTCAGCCGGTGACCTTTGCCGATCTCGCAAACCATACGGTGACGGCGAACTTCGTCTACGCGCAAACCGTGCGAGTGCTCGATCAGGGCCGCACCGTCAACAACGAGAACCGGCAGACCATCACTCTTGCGCTTCATGCGGACGGGCGCATCGATCAGCAATACAGAATCCAGATCGTGGCGCCGAACGGGCGCGAGGTCGGCGGTTTCACCGGACGCATCAAGGCCGAATTGAACAAGCCGACGAAATGGCAGCATGGAGAGATGGTGTTCGTGTTCGAGAACGACAGCCTGATCAGGCTTCAGACCTTCAATAAAGGCGGACGCAAGATCACGCTCTCATTCAAGCGGACGCCCGGCGGTCTGACTTGCAGCGTCGATGCCCCGTTCTCGAAGGAGGAAGGCGCCGGACGCGGGGTCGACACCACGTCGCAAACGACCAAGCAGCGGATCGAAATCCTCTCGGCAAAGACGGTGTCCTCGTCCTGCCGGGTGACAAAGACTGTGGCCTGATTAGCCGTTCATTCGTCGACGCGGACGTGACGCAATTTCGCTAGCGCTGCGTGACCGTAACCGCCGCTTCGTTGCGCCTGAGAAATGGCGGGACGAACGGCGCGTCATAGTTCATCGACTGCGGCTCTCCGCTGGGACGCCAGCGCGACGACGACAGTACCGACAGCAACGCGGCCGCGCGGGCCGGGTAATCTTTGCCGTTTCCGGAATAGCGCAGGACCGCCATGTCCTCCGGCGGGACGTCGACAAGGCGGACCCGCGGATCGAGCGGCTTCGGCGCGGTCTCGATCGTGAGTTTGGCCGGCAGGAAGAAGCGCATGCGCAGCCCCTCCGGCACGTCCGTGGTTGCGACCGGCGCCGTCATCGACACCCGCGCCGATTGCGTCGCAACCGGCGTAGTCATGGCAATGCGCTCGCTGTTGGCGTCCTTCGAGCGGTTGGCACCGGCGATGTATTCGAACAGCAGGCGGAACGCCTCGCTCCTTCCGGCCTGCCCGTCTTGCTTTGTCTGGACCTCGGCTGCCAGTCGCGGCCCATAGCGGCGGATTTCCACGCCGTCCGAAAGCCGCTCGACCACCACGTATCGGGGTTCCTCGTAGATCCTGACGCCGACCACGTTCAGAGCGGATTCAATCACCAGCATGGCATAGTAGAAAAATGCGCTCATCCGGGATCGTCCCTTGGCGTTGGCTCGTTTGACCTACGGCCCTGGGCGCCGGGCGGTTTCATCGCGAGACGGCCAGGGTAGCCGGGCCAGGTTTGACATTCGGCGGCCGAAACACTAGACAGCTTCGCGGTTCGGCCCCCTTCGGGGCCGTTCCCCGTTTCGCGACCCGTGGTTCCGGCCATCCGCTTTGGCCAGTTGGAACCTGTCGGTACCGGGCTGGACCCCGGCACAGAGGAGGGCGCGTTTCCTCAATCTATGGTCTTTTCAAGAGGACGCGATGACCAAGCGCACTGAAGCAAAATACAAGCTCGACCGCCGTATGGGGCAGAATATCTGGGGCCGCCCGAAGAGCCCCGTGAACCGGCGGGAATACGGCCCCGGCCAGCACGGCCAACGCCGCAAGGGCAAGCTGTCGGATTACGGCGTGCAGCTGCGCGCCAAGCAGAAGCTCAAGGGCTATTACGGCGACCTGTCGGAGAAGCAGTTCCGCGCCGTCTATACCGAGGCTATTCGCCTGCGCGGCGATTCCGGCGCCAACCTGATCGGCCTGCTGGAGCGCCGTCTCGACGCGGTGGTCTACCGCTGCAAATTCGTGCCGACGATCTTCGCCGCCCGCCAGTTCGTGAACCATGGCCACGTCAAAGTGAACGGCCGCCGGGTCAACATCCCGAGCTACAAGGTCAAGGTCGGCGACGTGATCGAGGTGAAGGACAAGTCGAAGGAGATGGCGCTCGTCATCGAGGCGCTGTCGCTCGCCGAGCGCGACATCCCCGACTATATCGAGGTCGACGAGAGCAAGAAGACCGCGAAATTCCTTCGCATCCCGACGCTCAGCGAAGTCCCCTACCCGGTCCAGATGGAACCGAACCTGGTGGTCGAATTCTATTCGCGCTGATCGTTCTCAACACGACGACATAGCAAGGGCCGCCCATTGGGCGGCCCTTTTGCGTGGGCACACGCATGCGTGATGGCCAGGCCGTGGAACGTCCGATCGCCCTCGCCTAGTGTGAAGAAAACCACATCACCGGAGCGGCGGCATGCCCCGCGCACACATCCTTATGACGCTGGTGTCGCTGCTCTTGCTGTCCGCGGCATCGCCGAGTCTCGCCGGCGGCGTGTTCCTGGACGTCCCGATGACCCGCGTCTTCGTGTGCGAAGGACCGGACGCGCGGCTGGAGATCTATGTCCCGCAATCGGTGCTTGCCAAGCGCAATATCGAAAGGCAGGGCCTCGGCGGCACAGTGAACGGGCTTTATGCGCTCGATCTGACGGACGCAGGCAAAGGCAAGGTCATCGAGCCGGTTCGGCTCCGCTCGAGTAAGGACAACAAGTCCATCGGCATCGACCAGTTCACCCGCAAGGGACTGAAGCCCGCCAGCATTCCGATGACGGGCGGCACGCTGGATTTCGATCAACGCTTTGGCACGAAGGCGAAGTGCGGACCTTTCCGGCCATCGTGATCAACGATCACGATGGCAACCACGATCGCGCATTGCGCACCACCGAAATTCGAGAAGCGCTACTTCACCTGAATGCCCAGGCGCTCGCGCATGCTCTTGATCACGATGTCCATCGCCTCGATGATCCGCAATTGAGGGTTCGCCTTGCAATAGACGATCACCTCATGCTCGACTTCCTTGCCCTTGCGGATGTCCATGTAGTGCTTCTTGGCTAGGCCGTTGTACCAGCCGCTGTACCAGGTCGCGAGGCGGTCTGCGTCCTCCTGCCACGTATTCGCAAGCTGGGCGCAGGTCAGGGCCTGAACATTGAGAAAGCCCTCGGCATCCGCATATGTGCTGAGATCGACCTGAGCGTTCGCACTGGAGATTGTCATCGAAGCCGCTGCTGCAGCGATGATCAGGCATTTGCGCATATCGGGTCCTCGCCGTTTAAACCGATGACGGAAACGGAGTTCATCCGGACACTGAGTTGCCGCCGGTGGCATCGCCGGTTCTATATCCCCAGCCGAGACGCAACCCATTGCCATTTGGAGACAGCCGCCACAAAACGCCCGACCGATCATCGGCGACGCCCGAAACGCAAAAGGCCCGCACGCGGCGGGCCTCTAACGACGGATCAAATTGATTGGCAGCTCAGGCGATAGCCTTGCCCTGAACCGCGAGACCCTTTTCGATCATCAGGTTCTGCAATTCGCCGGCCTGAAACATCTCACGGACGATATCGCAACCGCCGACAAACTCGCCTTTGATGTAGAGCTGCGGAATGGTCGGCCACTGCGAATAGGCCTTGATGCCGTCGCGCAGCTCGCCGGATTCCAGCACGTTGACGCCCTTATACGGCACCTGCAAATAATCGAGGATCTGCACGACCTGGCCGGAAAACCCGCATTGCGGGAATTGCGGCGTGCCTTTCATGAAAAGGACGACGTCGTTGGATTTTACCTGGCTGTCGATGAACTGATTGATGCTCATGGAATATCCGATCTCTTCGGGTCACGTCCGGCGATCCGGCTTGTCTGGTCAAATATAGACGGGCCCGATGCGCCGCAACAGTCGAACCGGGCCGTTCAGGGTCAATTCTCCGGAACCCCGGTCTGCAGAGCGAGCGCGTGCAGCGCCCCGCCCATCTGGCCCTGAAGCGCCTGATAGACGAGTTGGTGCTGCTGTACCCGCGATTTGCCACGGAAACTCTCGGCCAGCACTGTGGCGGCGTAATGGTCCCCGTCGCCGGCGAGATCGCGGATCTGGACCTCGGCATCCGGGATATGGGTCTTGATCAGCCGCTCGATCTCGGCGGCATCCATGGGCATTGGGGAAACTCCTCGATTCAAGGGGCGGCGCCAGCTTACGCCACATCGGGGCGCCGACTGGAGTAGAGATAGGGTGATTTGTGGTGGCTGACAAACGCATCTGCCGGCATCGTTGTGGCTGACGCGGGGCGAAGGTCCGACTATTGTGCGACAATAGGGACGAGGCCAGACAGAAGGAAGCGGGGCGTGGCTTTGATTACAGGAACGCTGGCGAGAACGCTGGGATGTGGGATCGGCGCGGTCGCGCTGATCATGGCCGCAGACGACGCGAGGGCGCAGTTTTTCCCGTTTTTCCAGCAGCAGCAACCGCAACAGCAGCCGGCGCCGCCACCTCCGCCGCAGCAGTCGCGGCCGAGCCAGCAAACCCGGCCGAGCCAGCCGGCGCAGGCGCCCGCTCGCAAGACTCAGCAGCAGCAGCAAAAGGCCAGCGATCCGGCGCAGAAAGCACCGGCCGCAACCGCCGCCGTGCCCTTCCCCGAGGTGCGCAACGCCTGCGGCGCCGAGATCAGGAGCACCTGCGCAGGCGTCAACCCTGGCAGCGCGGAATCGGTGCAGTGCCTGCGCCCGAATTTCGCGGTGCATACGCCGCCCTGTCAGGCAGCCCTTAGCAAGGCTTTCGCGGCAGCGGGACCGGCCCCCGCAAGTTCGGCGAACACCTCGACCCAGCCCGCCGGCACCACGGATTCGCCGCGGGTCGTGTCCACCGACCGCATCACCCGGCCCGAGGGCGCGAAGGAAACGGACGCCCCGGACCTCAAGCTGCCGGCGATGCGCCCGACACAGGAGGCGCGCTGGGTGAACCGCTATTGCAGGGAGGATCACTCGCTGCTGTGCCAGGGCGTGACCTTCGGACAGAGCCGGGTGTTGCGATGCCTGCTGTCGCATCACTCGTCGCTGACCAACAATTGCAGGAAGGCGCTGGCCAAGCGCTGATCGCTTTCTGCCTATGAATGGCCGTGCCGGCGCGACTTCCGCGGCGGCGACGTCCCCATGATTACCAAGACCTAAGGAGTTGCCGAGATGAGACCCTGGTGCGCCTATGCGCTGGCCGGCGCCGCCCTGCTTTCGTTCGGGACGGCGCTGGGGCAGGCCCAGACTCCCGACAAGGGGCAGCAGGACGCAATCCGCAGCAATTGCCGGTCCGACTTCATGCGCAATTGCTCCAGTGTGCCCCGCGGCGGCCGCGAGGCACTGGAATGCCTGATGCAGAACAAGGCCAAGGTCTCGGCCGGCTGCCAGGGCGCGCTGAACGCAATCGCCGCACCGGCTCCTGCGGCAGCCAAGCCGGCACCCAAGCCTGAACCGCAGGCGGCCGCGCCGAAAGCCGAACCGCCGGCAGCGGCCGCCGCACCGGCCCAGACGACGCCGGCTCAGGCAGCGCCGCCACCCCCGCAATCCCCGGCGGCAACGGCCCAGGCCGAGCCTCGCGCCAAGCCAAAGCCCGCACCCAAAGCCGTCGCCACCCCGGCGCGTCCCGCGCCTCCGGCGGTGCCGCAGGCGGCAGCCCCTGCCGCCGTCCCGGTGGCGCCGCCTCCAGCCGCTGCCCCGAGCCAACCCCGGCTCGGCGAGGCGATCCTGATCCGGCGATTCTGCACCACCGATTTCCGGGTGCTGTGCAAGGGCGTGCCGCTGGGCCAGGGCCGGGCGATACAGTGCCTCGCCAACAATGCCCCGGCGCTGTCGCCCGGTTGCCGCCAGGCGATGGCCCAGACGGGTGAGTTGCGGCCTTAGCCGTCGACTTTGCCGGCCATGTAGTCGGGCAGCCAGGACTCGAAGCGGCTGGCCAGATCGGCCACCGCGACCGGCTTCTCGCCGCCCAGGGTGAGCGACTTTCCACCGACGGTCCCGATCCGCTTCACCGCAACGCCAGCCACCTGCGCGGTTTCGAGCACCGCAGCAAGATTCGCCTGCGTCGTGGTCACGACGTAACGCCCCTGATCCTCGCCGAACCAGAAGGCGTGGGCCGCGACGCTCTGCGGCGCTTCCAGCGTCGCACCAAGCCCCGACGCCATCGCCATCTCGGCCAGCGCAACGGCAAGACCGCCGTCTGAAACGTCATGGACCGCGGTGACGCGGCCATCGGCGATCAGCTTGCGCACGAATTCGCCGTGACGTTTCTCGACCGCGAGATCGACCGGCGGCGGAGCCCCCTCCTCGCGCCCGCAGATCTCGCGCAGATACATCGACTGACCGAACCAGCCCGAAGTTTCGCCAAGCAGCAGGATGGCATCGCCCTCGTTCTTGAAGGCAAGGCTCGCCGATGTCGTGAAATCCGCCAGCACGCCGACACCGCCAATGCTCGGCGTCGGCAGGATCGCGCGACCGTTGGTCTCGTTGTAGAGCGACACGTTGCCGGACACGACCGGGAAATCGAGCGCCTTGCACGCGGCTGCGATGCCGCGCACGCAGCCGACGAACTGGCCCATGATCTCGGGCCGCTCGGGATTGCCGAAATTCAGATTGTCGGTGATCGCGAGCGGCGTCGCACCGACGGCGGAGAGATTGCGATAGGCTTCCGCCACCGCCTGCTTCCCGCCCTCGAACGGATCGGCCTCGCAATAACGGGGCGTCACGTCGCAGGTCATCGCAAGGCCCTTCGGGCCGTCCTCGATGCGCACCACCGCGGCATCGCCACCCGGCCGCTGCACGGTGTTGCCGAGAATGATGTGGTCGTATTGCTCCCACACCCAGCGCTTTGAGCAGAGATCGGGCGAGCCGATGAGCTTGAGCAAAGCATCGGCGTTCGACAGCGCAGGCTTCACATCGGCGGCAGCGATCACCGGCTTTTTCGGCGTCTCGACGAACGGCCGGTTATAGACCGGCGCCTCGTCGCCAAGCTCCTTGATCGGCAGGTCGGCCAGCGTCTCGCCATGGTGGCGGATGAGGAAGCGCTTGGTTGGCGTAGTCTCGCCGACGATGGCGAAGTCGAGCCCCCATTTGCGGAAGATCGCTTCGGCTTCCTTTTCCTTCTCCGGCTTGAGCACCATGAGCATGCGCTCCTGGCTCTCGGAGAGCATCATCTCATAGCCGCTCATGCCGGTTTCGCGTGTCGGCACCTTCTCGAGATCGAGGGTGACGCCGAGATCGCCCTTGGCGCCCATTTCCACAGCGGAGCATGTGAGACCTGCCGCGCCCATATCCTGGATCGCGATCACGCAGCCCTTCTGCATGATCTCCAGACAGGCCTCGAGCAGCAGCTTCTCGGCGAACGGATCGCCGACCTGCACAGTCGGACGCTTCTCCTCGGAATCGTCGTCGAACTCCGCGGACGCCATCGACGCGCCGTGGATGCCGTCGCGACCGGTCTTGGAGCCGAGATAGACGATCGGCATGCCGACGCCGGACGCCGCCGCATAGAAGATCGAGTCGGCGCGCGCGAGGCCGACGGCCATCGCATTGACGAGGATGTTGCCGTCATAGCGGGTGTGGAAGCGGGTCTGGCCGCCGACCGTGGGCACCCCGAAGGAATTGCCGTAACCGCCAACACCGGCGACCACGCCGGAGACGAGATGCCGCGTCTTCGGATGCTTGGGGTCGCCGAACGACAGCGCGTTCAGGCAGGCAATCGGCCGCGCGCCCATGGTGAATACGTCGCGCAGGATGCCGCCGACACCCGTGGTCGCGCCCTGATAGGGCTCGATATAGCTCGGATGGTTGTGGCTCTCCATCTTGAAGACCACCGCGAGCCCGTCGCCGATATCGATCACGCCGGCATTCTCGCCCGGTCCCTGGATCACCCAGGGCGCCTCGGTGGGCAGCCCGCGCAGATGCACCTTGGAAGACTTGTACGAGCAATGCTCGTTCCACATCGCCGAAAAGATGCCGAGTTCGGTCAGCGTCGGCTCCCGCCCGATCAGGTCGAGGACGCGCTGGTACTCGTCGGGCTTGAGGCCGTGTTCGGCGACGAGTTCGGGGGTGATGCGAATGCTGTTCGGGATCACGTCGGCTCAGGTCAAGGTATGGGCGCGGGACAGCGCCGGATGCGGCGGCACGGCATTCCCATACAGGGGCGGACCGCGCAATGCCACCGGGCCACGCGGATCAGGCCACAGGCCGTATTTCGCAGGTTCGCGTTGTGAAAAGTTCCAGAATCATAGACTCTGCAACCTCCGGCCGACGTTTTTGTAGAACCACCTTGATGCGAGCTTTCCACAACTCGATTTCGGCGCGCGTGGTCGCGACCGTCATGGGCCTTGGTCTGGTCGCGGCCGTTCTCGTCGGCGCCGCCATCCTGTCGATGGACGGCCTGCGCTCCCGCACCGAACTCCTGCAAAAGGCGGCCCTGAAAGCGGTCTACGCAGAGCGCGTCAACCGGCTCGTCGCCATGGTGGTGATGGATTCGCGCGGCATCTACGCCTCCCGCGATCCGGCCGAGATCCGGTATTTCGCGGACGGGCTGATCCGCCATCTCGACCAGATCGACTATACGATGACGCAGTGGCGCGCGATCGCGACCCCGGAGCGTCGTCAGCAAATCGAAGCGTTGGCCGACAGCCTGAAGACCTTTTCCGACCTTCGCCGCAACCTTGTCACTACCGCCTTTGAAAAGGGTCCGGACGCGGCCCGTGAGGTCGGCGAAGCCAATCGCAACGATCGTCAGCAATTGAACGCTCATCTTCAGACAATCGGCGACCTTTACGGGGAGGATGATGTCCGCCGGGTGATGAGCGAGATTGCCGACTACCAGCGTAGCGCGATCACGCTACTGTTCCTGATCGGCGGGCTCGGGCTGATCGCGGCGTTGATTGCAGCCTGGGTGGTCGCCTCCCGCACCATCCTGCGGCCGCTCAGCGCGCTGAGGATGAGTCTCGACCGGATGGCCCAGGGCGATCTGGAACGGCCGATCAGCGAAACCGCGCGCGGCGACGAAATCGGCTCGATCGCCCGCTCGACCGAGAATTTCCGGCATAGTCTGAACCAGATGCGCGCCATTCAGGAGCGCGAGCATCACAACGACCTGCAGCGCATCGCGCGCGCCGAGCGTGTCCAGCGTGCGACCGGACGGTTCGAACAGGCGATCCGCGATTGCATCGCCAACCTGCATCGCTCGATCGCACAGGTGGTGGAGGTGGCGGACGCACTCCGGGCGCTCGCCGCCACCTCGACCCGGGAATCTCAAATCCTGGCTGGCTCCGCGAATGTCGCTGCGGCCAATGCACAATCGATCGCGACGGCAACAGAACAATTGCAGGCGACCGCGTCCGCCATCTTTCAGCAAACTGCGCGCTCATCGGCAACCGCGGCAGCGGCCGCACGCAACGCCGAGACCGCCTCTCACACCGTGGATCAGCTGGATGGCGCGGTCACCAAGATCGGCGAGGTGGTGGCGCTGATCAACGCCATCGCCGAACAGACCAACCTGCTGGCGTTGAACGCCACCATCGAATCCGCGCGCGCCGGCGACGCCGGGCGCGGTTTCAGCGTGGTGGCGGGCGAAGTGAAAACGCTGGCCCAGCAAACCTCGACCGCCACCGGCGACATCCAGCGGCAGATCGCGACCGTGCAGAGCGCCGCGCGTGACGCGGTCGGCGTCATCCAGACCTTCGATGCGGCAATCGCAGACCTCAACCAGGCGGTCGGCGCGATCACCGAAGCGGTGCGCCAGCAGAACGCCGCGACCCACGAAATCAGCGGCGGCGTCACCGTCTCGGCGCAGAACGTCGAGGCCCTCTCACGCGGGGTGACCGGCATCAACGATGGTATCAGGCGCACCCACGAGGCGAGCCAATCGGCATCCAATGTCGTCGGATCGCTGAAGGATCAGGCGGTGCGGCTGGAGCAGGAAGTGAGCACGCTCCTGAAAGAGATCAACGCCGCCTGACCGCGGGGATCCGGTCTGATATCGAGCGCGGCTGCGTAACGCACAGGGAAGTCACGTCGGCTGCGGGCGCGATATTCCGAAAATGCGGTCCCACAAGGTGCCGCCAAGGCGACGACGGCCGACATAGAAATAGACAACAATGATGGCGAACAGCACCAGCGCCGGCCAGCCGGACAGTTGAAAGCCCTCGGACGTGGTGTTGCCGGTCAAGGCGCCGATGACATAGCCGCCGACCAAAAATACCGTCAGAAAATCCAGAATCGAGGCGACCACCCGTTTCCAGATGGCAGCCGGTCTGGGTCCTTGCGTTACCGGGGCTGTGTCGGTCAATCGCGCTCCCTCCCCTGCGCCGCAACCTCACGTCACCTTGTTTACCCGCAGCGGCTCACGCCGCCTGGTCAGATCGCGGCGTTCACGCCGCGCGGCGAAACTGGTCCACGAGGCCAGCAAACAGGCCGCGGCCGTCGGTGCAGCCGATGATCCTTTCGACGTGGTTTTCCGGGTGCGGCATCATGCCGGCTACATTGCCGCGCTCGTTGAGAATGCCGGCGATGGCATTGATCGCGCCATTGATGTTGGCCTGCGGATCGAACGAACCGTCCGGGGTGCAATACCGGAACAGCACCCGCCCCTCGTCCTCGATCCGCTGAACGGTCTGCGCATCGGCGATCCAGTTGCCTTCGCCATGCGCGACCGGGACGCGGATCACCTGCCCCGCATTGTAACCGCGGGTGAACGGCGTATCCGACCGCTCGACCTTGAGATGCACGTCGCGGCAGATGAATTTCAGTTGCGCGTTGCGCATCAGAACACCGGGCAGCAGACCGGATTCGCAGAGGATCTGGAAACCGTTGCAGACGCCGAGCACCAGCCCGCCCTTCGCCGCGAAGGCGCGTACGGCATCCATGATCGGCGCCCGCGCCGCGATCGCGCCGCAGCGCAGATAATCGCCATATGAAAAGCCGCCCGGCACCACCACCAGATCGGTGCCCGCGGGCAGCTCGGTCTCGGCATGCCAGACCATGGCCGGCTCGACGCCGGAGACGAGCTTCAGCGTGCGCGCCATGTCGCGCTCGCGATTGATTCCGGGAAAGACGAGGACGGCGGATTTCATGGCGCTGATATGGGTTCAGAGGACCTCGATGCGATAATTCTCGATCACCGTGTTCGCCAGAAGCTTGTCCGCCGCATTTTTCAGCGCGGCTTCGGCCGCCGCCTTGTCGGTGCCCTCGAGTTCGATATCGAACACCTTGCCCTGGCGGACGCTGGCGACTCCCGACACGCCCAGAGATTTTAAGGCTCCCTCGATCGCCTTGCCCTGAGGATCTAAGATGCCCGATTTCAAGGTGACGGTGACGCGCGCTTTCATGAGGACAATCGCAGATTCGGGGCCGGATGAGGTTTCGACCTAGCACCCTTCGCGGTCCCCCTCAATGCGCCTATACCGCCGTCACAGCCCGATATAGGCGAGCCAGCGCAGCCAAAACGGGTCCGGCGCAGGCTTGAAGCCGCCTATCAATGCATCGAAATGGGGACGCCATGTCGCGAGCTGGTCCTCCGGGACATGGCAGACGATAGCAATCGAATGGCTGCGCGCGCCCGTGGAAAACGACAGGAAACGGGTCACCCGGCCGTTGAACGAGACCCGGTATTCGGACTCGTAGAACGGGTGGCCGTTGCGGGTCTGGGCAAGCGTATAAGGCTTCACCACCTCCGGCGGGACATCCGCGGCATCGCTTGCGGCGCCTGATTGCGCGCGCTCCTTCTCGCTGGAAGCCTTCTCCGCAGCCAGGCCCTCAATAACCGCACGCGCGGTGTCCTTGGCGTCGAATCCCGATATCAGGCGGCGGACCGACGCCACCGGCACCCAGACCCTGCTGCCGGAACATGCGGCGACCACACCGCGGCAGGCTTCGGGTCGGCACGCGACCGAGAAATCGCCGTCCCCGTCTCCGGTAATGCTCCAGAGGGTCTCGTCATAGGGCAGCGTGAATGTGCCCGCCGAATCTGCGTATTCCGCACCGAATGCGAATGTGCGTCCGAGCAGAATGATCGCAGCAACACATCCGCCCGTCAGCATGCGCCTGACATGGAAACGGGAGCCGACGGCTCCCGTTTCAATCCGGTCGTAGCGCGACATGCCTCAGCCCTTGACGAGGACCGGACCCGTGCCGCGCGGCGGCTCGCCCTCATTCATGATGCCGAGACGCTTGGCGACCTCGGTATAGGCCTCCAGCAGCCCGCCGAGATCGCGGCGGAAGCGGTCCTTGTCGAGCTTCTCGTTCGACTTGATATCCCACAGCCGGCATGAATCCGGCGAGATCTCGTCGGCGACGACGATCCGCATCATGTCGTTTTCCCACAGCCGCCCGCATTCCATCTTGAAGTCGACCAGACGGATGCCGACTCCGAGGAACAGGCCGGACAGGAAATCGTTGACGCGAATGGCGAGCGCCATGATGTCGTCGATCTCCTGCGGATTGGCCCAGCCAAACGCAGTGATGTGCTCTTCCGACACCATCGGATCGCCGAGCTGATCGTTCTTGTAATAAAACTCGATGATCGAGCGCGGAAGCTGCGTCCCCTCCTCGATGCCGAGTCGGGTCGACAGCGAGCCTGCGGCAACGTTGCGCACCACCACCTCGAGCGGAATGATTTCCACCTCGCGGATGAGCTGCTCACGCATGTTGAGCCGGCGGATGAAGTGGGTCGGCACGCCGATATCGTTCAGATTCTGGAAAATATATTCCGAAATCCGGTTGTTCAGCACGCCCTTGCCTTCGATCACTTCATGTTTCTTGGCATTGAAGGCGGTGGCGTCGTCCTTGAAATGCTGGATGAGGGTGCCCGGCTCCGGGCCCTCGTACAGGACTTTGGCTTTGCCTTCATAGATGCGGCGACGGCGGCTCATCGGAATATACCGTGTGTTGTGGAAGTCCATCGAATGCCGGGGTTCCTGTTGGTGTTCTTGAAGTCCGCGGCGGAGGCGAACGGCACGACCTGCGGCGAGCGCGGCGCGGCCGTTCCAGTCGCGGCGAACCTAGCCGATTGGGATCAGAAGCACAAATCAGATAGGGGCGCGCATCCACACGGCAATGTCGCCGCGCCATCGAATCGGCCTCGCCTTGACGCGATTCGGCCGATATGCAAGCCAGCCGAGCTTCCAGTCTGCGGTGCGGGAGGCGATCCTTCACTTCGCACGGCCTGGCCCGCTATACTGGACGTCGCTCGATCTGGGCCGGAATGCAGCGCTTTTTGAAGTGGTCGGCATCTCTGCCGCCGCTTCGGCCGGCGGGCGAATGGAAGGCACGCTGTACGATATCCGCTACCTGGTGAACCACAATTGCTGAGTTCCGTTGATCCGGCGGCGCCCGCACCCTATGTCCCGCGATACCAACTGGCAGTGAGGAATCGATGACGACGTTCGACAAGCGCGAAGAAGGCTTCGAGAAGAAGTTTGCGCATGATGAGGAATTGAAATTCAAGGCCACGGCCCGCCGCAACAAGCTGCTCGGCCTGTGGGCCGCCGCCGAACTCGGCAAGACCGCCGACGAGGCCGCCGCCTATGCCAAAGAAGTCGTCGCCGCAGACTTCGACGAACCCGGCGACGATGATGTGGTGCGCAAGGTTGTCGCGGATCTTGCCGCCAAGGGCGTGACAGAGGGTCAGGTCCGCGCCAAGATGACGGAATTGCTGGCGGAAGCCGTCAGGCAGATTCAAGCCGGCACATAGAGCATTACCCACGTCATGCAGGCATCTCATTCGCTTTCACCGGTCTCCATCGAGGAGACCGCCCGCTGGTATGACGGGAAGCAGTTTCGCACCGACTGGACGTCGTGGCATTTCCCGAACTGGATGACGTTGCTTGGACCGTTTCGCGACCGCCCGGCGCGCATGCTCGAAATCGGCTCCTGGGAAGGCCGCTCGGCGATCTTCTTCCTGAATTATCTGCCGCAGGTGAAATTGACCTGCATCGACACCTTCGCCGGCGGCCAGGAACACCAGGAGGCCGCCGCGCGAACCGCCGAAGAAGCCGAGCTGCTGGCTGGCGTCGAATCGCGATTCGACGCCAATACCGGCGCCTTCTCCGGACGCCTTGAAAAGCTCAAGGCGCCGTCAGTGGACGGCCTGATCCAGCTCGGCCTCGCCGATCGCCGCTTCGACATCGCCTATATCGATGGCGGCCATCGGGCGCGCGAAGTCTATGCCGACAGCGCGCTGACCTGGCCGCTGATGGCGCCGGGCGGGCTTGTGATCTTGGACGATTATCTATGGGCCGAGATGCCCGACCCGATGGACAATCCGAAGCCCGGCGTCGATGCCTTCCTGGCGTCGATCGAGGGCCAGTATCGTATGGTCCATAACGATTATCAGGTCGCAATCGCCAAGCTGTAGCGGCCCCCGCCGGGAAACCAGACATGTCCTCCCCCGCCTTCACGCTTGCCCGCCGCCTGCGCGCCGGCGAAACCGTTTATTCGGCGTGGTGCGGCCTGCCCGAGCCGCTGATCTGCGAAGCGATTGCACGGGAGGGCTTCGCCGCCGTCGTTGTCGACATGCAACATGGCATGTGGGACGAGGCGTCCGCTCTGCAGGCGGTTGCGCATGTGCATCTCGCTGGTGCGGCTCCGGTCGTCCGCGTGCCGCTTTGGCACAACTCGCTGGTCAGCCGCATGCTCGATTGGGGTGCCGAAGGCATCATTGCGCCGATGATCAACGGCGAGGCCGAAGCGCACGCTTTCGCGCAGGCTGCGAAGTATCCGCCGATCGGCGAACGCTCGATCGGCGCGCATCGCGCGGCGATGATCGCAGGCGTACCGGATCAGAAGCTCTATATCGCCGATGCCAACGACACGACCCTGACCTTCGCCATGATCGAAACCCAGGCCGCGCTCGACAGTCTTGACCTGATCGCGGCGATGCCCGGTATCGACGTGCTGTTCGTCGGCCCCGCCGATCTTTCTTTCAGCCTCTCGAACGGCGCGACGCTCGACCCGCATTCGGCGGCGGTCGACAAGGCGCTAGAGCAAGTGCTCGCCGCCTGCGACCGCCACAAGAAAATCCCGGGGCTGTTCTGCCGCGATGCCGAGCGCGCATTGGAAAAGGCGACAGCCGGGTTCAAATTCCTGACAGTGGGCAGCGACCTCATCTTCCTGCGCGCCGGGACCGCCGCTCAGCTCAAGGTGTTGAACCAGTAGCGCGTCACGTCGTCCCGCCGTCCGGCGGCTCCGGCTCGATGACCGCGAGAATGCGGTCGAGCACGGCATCCACATCCGCCATGACCACGTCCGCCCTCACTTCGACGATCCGGTAATCGCGTTCCCGCATCCAGTCGAGTTTCTGCCGCCTCGCTTCGGCTGCCTTCGCATCCTCGCTGTCCGGCACCACATCGACAACGATGCGGAGTGGAAACGACACCAGATCGGCGACATGTGGACCGATCGGCGTCTGCCGCTTGAAGCCAAGCTCGGCGAACCGGCGGTCTCCCGTCATCGCGGTCCACAGCGCCCGCTCCGCGTCGGTCGGATTGCGGCGCAGGAGCCGCGCCAGCCCGCGCACCGGCGAGTCCGAACGCACGATCTCCGCCTTTCCATGTTGCGCAAGAAGGTTGCGCAGCATCTCGGCTTCCGGTCCGTCGAGCAGACCGCCGCGCGCCGGACCCTTGCGGCCCTCGACCAGCGCCATGACGATGCCGTGCAGCGTGCGGATGTCCTGCTGGGTCGGCTGCATGCGTGTGAAGATGTTGCGCATGTTCACGGTCATGGTGCCGCGTTTCTCATGCGGCCGGAAATATTCGATGCGCTCCAGCTCGCGTTCGAGATCGTTGAAGAAGGCGAGCAATTGCTGCTTCGGCGCCGGCGGCGATTTCTCTGGCGTTGCGAATGGCAGATCGCCGGCCGTGCTCAGCTTGAACCATTCGTACCCCGCGATCACCACCGCCTGCGCCAGATTGAGCGAGGCAAAGGCCGGGTTGACCGGCAGCGTCAAGATCGCATCGGCGAGGCCGACCTCGTCGTTTTCCAGACCGTTGCGTTCTCGGCCGAAGACCAGCGCCACCTTCTCGCCCGCGGCAATGCGAGGGCGCGCGAGGCGCGCGGCCTCATCCGCGGCAATCACCGGCTTGGCCTGGTCGTGCGAACGCGCGGTCGCGGCGATAACGAAATGGCAATCGGCAATCGCGTCAGCAAGGGTTTCGTAAACTGTTGCAGCCTCCAGCACCCGGTCGGCGCCGGCCGCCATGATCGCGGCCTCCCGGCTCGGCCAACCGCAGCGCGGATTGACGAGACGCAGTTCCGACAGGCCGAAATTCGCCATGGCGCGGGCGGCCGCGCCGATATTCTGGCCGAGCTGCGACTCGACAAGAATCATCACCGGTGCAGGCTCCGCCACCCAGTTCCTGGTCTTGTCCGTACCCGCGCCCGGCATTGCAGTCCTCCGCGCGCTCTATATCGCGCGACCGGCGACGGTGGCTACCGGATTTGCCGATCGCGCAACAGCGATCGTTGCATGGCCGCCGCAGGAGCGCCGATTGACGCAGACTTCGGATTCGGGACAGTAGCGGCCATGAAGATATTGCTGGCGACACCGGCCTATGGCGGCAAGGTGACCACGACCTATTGTGAAGCCGTGACCGCACTGATCGACCACTTTGCGGACAAGCACCCGCATATCCGGTTCGAACACAAGTTCCTGTCGCTTTCACTGCTGCCCTTCATGCGCAACGTGTATGCGAACCTGGTCATGCAGGACGAAAGCTTCACCCATCTCCTGTTCGTCGATGCCGATATGGGCTTCGCGCCGGCGCTGATCGAACACATGATCGCTGCCGACAAGCCGGTGGTCGGCGCGATCTATCCGCATCGCCGCTTTGACCTTGCGACATTCTATGCGCTGCATGACGAGATTGCGGACCCCGCCGTCGCCCGGCTGGTGGCGATCGACTATGCCGGCTCGGTCGAACTCGTCGATGGCGCGTCCGGAAACGGCGAGCCCCGCTCCGTCAGCAATCTCGTCATCGACGGCCGCTGCGTCCGCGTTCGCGATGTCGGCGCCGGCATCATGCTGGTCAGGCGCGATGTCTTCGACAAGATCAAGACGAGCTATCCGCAACTATGGTGTGAGGCGATCGAACATACCTATGGCAATTTCGGCCTGACAGGCGGCGTGCTGCAATGCTTCGAGCCGATGCCGGATGAGCATGGCCATTATTGCGGCGAGGACACGTCGTTCTGCCGGCGCTGGGTGCAGGGCTGTGGCGGCGAGGTCTGGGCGGTCGTGACCGAGACCATCATTCATGTCGGAACCGAGAAGTTCATCGGCAATTTCCTGACCAAGCTGCAGCACGAACGGATGTAGCCGATGAAAATCCTGATCGCCACACCGGCCTATGGCGGGGAACTGACCACCGCCTATTGCGAGTCGCTGATCGCGTTGCGCGCGCACTTCCGCGACAGGCATCCGCATATTCGCTTTGAGCAAAAGTTCATGTCGCTATCGCTGCTGGCGTTCATTCGCGCCGTCTATGCGAGCATCGTCCTGGACGACGAGAGCTTCACCCATCTTCTGTTTATCGACGCCGATATGGGCTTCGCCCCTTCGCTGGTTGAGAAGATGATCGCCGCCGACAAGCCGGTGGTCGGTGTCATGTCGCCGTTTCGTCACCTCGATCTCGATGCGTTCTACGCATTGCATGACGAGATCGCCGACCCGGCCATCGCCAGACTGGTGGCGATCGAATACGTCAATGCAACAGGCGTGGATGTCGTGGAGAGCGCGACGAAAGACGGCGACGTCAGCCCCGGCACCAGCCTCGTGATTGACGGCCCATGCATCCGGGTGCGGGACATCGGCACCGGCGTGATGTTGATCCAACGCCACGTCTTCGAGCGCATGAAGGACCGTTATCCGGATTTGTGGTGCGAGGCGGCCGCAGGCTTCTCCGACAGATTTGGCCTCGCGGGCGGCCTGTTGCAGTGCTTCCAGCCGCTGCCGAACGAACATGGTGTTTACGCCGGCGAAGACACTGCATTCTGCCGCCGCTGGGTCGAGGGCTGTGGCGGCGATATCTGGGCGGTGGCGACCGAAACGATCGCTCATGTCGGGCCCCAGAAATTCGTCGGCAATTATCTCGCCAGGTTGCAACACGGCCGGATATAGCGTCCCGGTGGCAGGGCGATTGTCCCCTGCCCCAAATCGGGCTAAACAGCGCGCCCTAAAGGCAGTCGATCCTCCTGATGTCCCAACTCATTCTCGGTGTTCACTCCGGCTCTCATGACGCCGCGGCGGCCCTGTTCGACGGCTACGCGCTGAAAGCCGCGGTGTCGCTCGAACGGCTGACCCGCAACAAGGGCGATGGCGCCTATCCCGACCTCGCCATCGACGAGGTGCTCTCCATCGCCGGCGCGACCCGCAAGGATGTGGAGGTGGTCTGCCACAGCCGCACCCTGATGCCGACCCGGTATTTCCGCGACCTTTCGTTGTTCGACCGGATCAAGGAGCAATACCGAACCCATCTACGCGGCAAGCCGCGCCGGCAGATGATGCCCGAGATCGTCCGCCACGGCAGCGCCGACGTCGAACAATTCTACGATTCTGCCGCGCTCCTGCGTGACAAGGGCTTCCGCGACGGTACGCAATCCTTTTTCTACAATCACCATGAGGCGCACGCCCTGCCCGCGCTGTTCTACAGCCCCGGCTGGGACGACGCGCTCCTCGTCACCGCCGACGGCGGCGGCGACAATGTGCATTACAGCCATAGGCATTTCGCCAACGGCACCCTGACCGACATCTATGGCGGCGAAGGCACGATCCTGACACCTGCGGTCGAAGACTCGCTCGGCAAGATGTACGGCGCCGCCACCCGCGCGCTCGGCTTCCGGCGTGTGCGCCACGAAGGCAAGGTCACCGGCCTCGCAGCCATGGGCAAGCCGGTGCGCGCTGCGGAGCTCGCGGCGAAGTTCTCTGTCGACGAAAACGGGCGCGTGCATTCCACGCTTCGCTCCGACCGCGAGATCAACGCCTTCATGCAGGCGCTGCTCAAGGGCCTCAGCAAGGAAGATTATTCGGCGAGCGTGCAGCAGGTACTGGAAGACACCATGCAGCTGTCGTTCGAGCGGCTGCTGGCCAGACATCCCGCAAAGCATATCGGCGTGTCGGGCGGCGTATTCGCCAATGTGAAGCTCAACCGGCTGCTGGCCGAAAAATTCGGACTGGACGAGGTCTTCGTATTCCCGGCCATGGGCGACGACGGTCTCCCGGTTGGCGGAGCGCTTGCATGGCTTCTGCGCCGCGACGGCCTCGCCGCCTGGCTCGACAATCGCCGCGATCTTGGCCCGGTCTATCTCGGCCGCGATTTCACTGCGACCGTCGATGCCGCCCTCGCCGGTATCCCCAACGTGAAGCGCACCGACGAGGCGCCGGTCGCGGGCGCGGTGCAGCGGCTCGAAGCCGGACAGCTCGGCGCGATCTATACCGGCCGCATGGAATATGGCCCCCGCGCACTGGGCAATCGCACCATCCTCGCCAATCCCGCGCGCCGGGACACCCATGACCTGCTGAACCAGCGGCTGTCACGATCCGAGTTCATGCCGTTTGCACCAGTCGCCACCGCCGAACGCGCAGGGGAGGTTTTCGACATCACCAACGTGAACCGCCGCGCCTGCCGCTACATGACCATCGCAACCGACGTTCGCCCGGACTGGCGGAAGCGGATCGCCGCGGTGGTGCATGTCGACCAGTCGGCGCGGCCACAGGTAATCGAGCGCGCCGACAATCCGCTCTACCACGACATCCTCACGGCATTCGAAAGCGCCACCGGGCTTGCTGCACTGGTCAATACCTCGTTCAACGTCCACGAGGAGCCGATCGTGAACACGCCCGCCGAGTGCGCCCGGGCGCTGACCGACGGCCGGATCGATTTCGTGGTGACCGATCGAGCCCTGTACGTGCGGGGCTGACCGGCCGGCTCGGCCCCTATCTGCGGACAAGGCTTTTACCGGAGGGGTCCGGATGCTATAGGGCGCGCGCCCAACTTCCGTCAGTCGGATCCCCGGTTGGCGGTATCCGCCGAGAACATTTCATTTGAAGGCCTGGGGGAGAAGGATCCCTCCGCCCGTCGATGGTCAGTTTCCGGTCGGCCCAACACGTATGGCGACCTAAAGGTGCACGCATGCCAGATCTCGAAATTATGTGGACAAAAGTCGATGAAGCGCCGGCGCTTGCGACCTATTCCCTGCTGCCGATCGTCGAGGCCTTTGTCGGCGCCGCAGGCGTGTCGGTGAAACTGAAGGACATTTCGCTGGCCGGCCGCATCCTCGCCAACTTCCCCGAAAAGCTCACCCCGGCCCAAAAGATCAGCGACGACCTGACCTGGCTGGGCGAACTGGCGACCAGGCCGGAAGCCAACATCATGAAGCTGCCGAATATTTCGGCCTCGATCCCGCAGCTCAAGGCCGCGATCAAGGAATTGCAGGACAAGGGCTACAACGTCCCGGATTATCCGGACAACCCGACGACGGATGCCGAGAAAGAGATCAAGGCCCGTTACGGCAAGATTTTCGGCAGCGTCGTGAACCCGGTGCTGCGCGAAGGCAATTCCGATCGCCGTGCGGCCGGCGCCGTCAAGCAATATGCCCGCGACAATCCGCACAAGATGGGTGCCTGGAGCAAGGACTCCAAAACGCGCGTGGCCTATATGCCGAGCGGCGATTATTTTGGCTCCGAAATCTCGACCACCGTTCCCGCGGCGACGAATGTCCGCATCGAGCTGGTCGAAGCCGGCGGCAAGACCACGGTGCTGAAGGCAAAGACGCCGCTGGTCGCGGGTGAGATCATCGACGCGTCGGTGATGAGCGCCAAGGCGCTGCGCGCCTTCTTCGCCGAGCAGATCGAAGCCGCGAAGAAGGACGGCACCCTGTTCTCGCTGCACGTCAAGGCGACGATGATGAAGATCGCCGATCCCATCATCTTCGGCCATGCCGTATCCGAATTCTTCGCCGACGTGATCAAGAAACATGACGCCACGCTGAAGAAGCTCGGCGTCAATCTCAACAACGGCTTCGGCGATCTGCTGACCAAGATCGAGACACTGCCGGAGGCTGAGAAGAAGGCGATCAAGGCCGACATCGACGCCGAGTACGCCAAGCGCCCTGCCCTTGCGATGGTCAATTCCGACAAGGGCATCACCGGCCTGCATGTGCCAAGCGACGTCATCATCGACGCGTCGGTGCCGGCGATGATCCGCGAAGGCGGCAAGATGTGGGGTCCGGACGGCAAGCTGCATGACACCCTGGCCGTGATTCCGGATCGCTCCTACGCACGGCTGTTCCAGGCGGTCATCGAGGACTGCAAGGCCAACGGCGCGTTCGACCCCAAGACGATGGGCTCGGTCCCGAATGTGGGCCTGATGGCGCAGAAAGCCGAGGAATACGGCTCGCACGACAAGACCTTCGAAGTCCCGGCGAATGGCACCGTTCGCGTCGTCGCCGATGACGGCAAGGTGCTGCTGGAATCTCCGGTCGAGGCCGGCGACATCTTCCGCATGTGCCAGACCAAGGACGAGCCGATCCGCGACTGGGTCAAGCTCGGCGTCCGCCGCGCACGCCTGACCAACACGCCCGCGGTGTTCTGGCTCGACAAGAACCGTGCGCACGACGCGCAGGAAATCGCCAAGGTCGAAAAGTACCTGAAGGATCACGATACGTCGGGCCTCGACATCCGCATCATGGCGCCTGTCGACGCGATGAAGTTTTCGCTCGAGCGCATCCGCAAGGGCCAGGACACGATCTCCGTCACCGGCAACGTGCTGCGCGACTACCTGACCGACCTGTTCCCGATCATGGAGCTCGGCACATCCGCCAAGATGCTGTCGATCGTTCCGCTCCTCGCGGGCGGCGGCATGTTCGAGACCGGCGCTGGCGGCTCGGCGCCCAAGCACGTCGAACAGTTCCAGCAGGAAGGCTATCTGCGCTGGGATTCGCTCGGCGAATTCCTCGCGCTCGGAGCGTCGCTCGAGCATCTGGGAGATACCTTCAAGAACGCCAAGGCGAAGGTTCTCGCCGATACGCTCGACACCGCCATCGGCAAGTTCCTCAAGTTCAATCGCAATCCGGCGCGCAAGGTCGGCGAGATCGACAATCGCGGCAGCCACTTCTATCTGGCCCTGTACTGGGCGCAGGCGCTGGCGGCGCAGACGGACGACAAGGAGCTGCAGGCCCGCTTCAAGCCGCTGGCGGAGACGCTCGAGAAGAACGAGGCCAAGATCAATGCCGAGCTGATTGCGGCCCAGGGCAAGCCTGTCAATATCGGTGGCTATTACCTGCCGGACGACGCCAAGGCTTCGAATGCGATGCGCCCGAGCGCCACGCTGAACGCCGCACTCGCCGCGCTCTGAGGCAAGCATATGCCGCTGGTCCCCGCGAAAGCGGGGACCAGTATTCCAGAAAGAGAACTGGATGCCCGCTTTCGCGGGCATGAGCGGAGTTTGGATAACGGCCGGGCTAAAGCGAACGCGCCGGGCTCTCTTGCCGCGCCGGCGCCCGCTTTCTCCACACCCGATCCGCAATGACTTTTGCGGCCGCGCCGGCAACCAGCGCGCACAGCACCGCCTTCGACATCCCCTCCATCGTTCCCTCGATCAGCAGGCTGTGGACCACACTGCCGACGACGATGACCACCGCCAGAGACATATGCGCGGTGCGCCACGTTCGCGGCGCCAGTCCCAACCGGCGGCGGAACGCAGCCATCAGCGCTGTCGCGAAGATCGTCCACATCGCGATCACGCCGAAGGGAGAGAACAGCGTCGGTGACATCAACAGCAGCGCGTCGACCATGTCCGGCGGATTGGCGATCCAGAGACCGCCGACATGGACCACGACCGCTGAGACCAGCGCACCGCCGATCCAGACATGGGCGCGCCGTCCGAGATAACCTGACAGGCCCGGAAGATATCCGGCGATCAGCAACGGCTGGACCAGCACCAGAGCAAGCGCAATAATCCCCGCAAAGCACGCCAGGATGTAGACCGGACCGCGATAGGCGAGCAGTTCGCTCGTCCCCGCAAGGGCGAGCGGGACGAGAGTGGCCGCGAGCACTACCGTCCAGATCAAGGTCGCGCGGACCAGCCTCATGCGCGGCGTCGGCACGCGCTCGGGCCGACTCAGACCGGCTCCAGCACGAAATGCGCTTCGAGGCTCTTGTCCTTGGCGCTGCGCATGAGCGGACGCAGGAACACGGTCTTGAACGCACCGCTGTCATAGGCGAGGTGGCCGTGCGGCTGGCCGAAGATCGGAACGATCTGCGGCATCTCCAGTCGGAACACCCCGTTCTTGTCAGTGAGGGTGGCGCCGTGGCTTTGCGGCTCGTGCTCCTGGCCTTCGACCGTGTGCGCCCAGATCTGGATCCGCTGCCCGGCCAGCGGCGCCCCGTCGCCGGCCCGGCGCACCGTGCCGCTCATCCAGAAACCGCCCTTGCCGATCCGATCGACGATCGCCGCACCCTTGATGTAGTTATTCGCCCCGCCCCGCATCGTTTGGGTGGGTGCGAGACCTTGCGCGCGCGCCGGCACCACGAATCCGGGCGCCACGGACACGCCGGTTGCCAGCACGGAGCTGGCAAGGACGGAACCACCGGCGGCCAGGAGTGCGCGGCGGTTGAGCAAAGCGGTGGGCATGTGTGTTCCTCCGGTCGACATCCGATCACTCCAGTTAGACGCGTAACGCCGCGATTCTACCCGGTTGCGACCAAATGCCAGTCCAGCAAACCCGGCGATCCGCCATGACAGTTCTGTGAAAGCACGACGATCGTTCGGGGGCCGCACCATGGCAAACCGCGGAACGGATTTCATATTCCCTGCCGGCGGTCGCAATCGCCTCAAGCACGCATCGGCGAAGCCGCCATGCTACTTCTGGCCTGCTTCGCCTGACCGCCGGTGGCATGCTATAGGGCCGTTTCAGCGGCTGGGCTGTGCGATGCGGCGTGTGGAATCTCCCGTCGGCCCGACGAAGATTGCCGAGGATACAAAAGGTAGCTCCCTGAAATGGCGAAGATCAAGGTGACGAATCCCGTCGTCGAAATGGACGGCGACGAGATGACCCGGATTATCTGGCAGTTCATCAAGGATAAGCTGATCCACCCCTATCTCGATATCGACCTGCTCTATTACGATCTCAGCGTCCAGAAGCGCGATGAGACCAACGACCAGATCACCATCGACGCTGCCAACAAGACCAGGGAGGTCGGCGTCGCGGTGAAATGCGCCACCATTACCCCTGACGAAGGCCGGGTGAAGGAATTCGGTCTGAAGGAAATGTGGCGGTCGCCGAACGGCACCATCCGCAACATTCTCGGCGGCACCATCTTCCGCGAGCCGATCATCTGCAAGAACGTGCCGCGCCTGGTGCCGGGCTGGACCCAGCCGATCATCATCGGCCGCCACGCCTTCGGCGATCAGTATCGCGCCACAGACTTCAAGTTTCCCGGCAAGGGTACGCTGACGATCAAGTTCACTGGCGACGACGGCCAGGTGATCGAGAAGGAAGTGTTCAAGGCGCCCGGCTCCGGCGTCACCATGGCGATGTACAATCTCGACGATTCCATCCGAGACTTTGCCTATGCCTCGTTCAATTACGGCCTCTCGCGCAATTACTCCGTCTATCTCTCCACCAAGAACACCATCCTGAAGCAATATGACGGTCGCTTCATGGAGCTGTTCCAGGAGGTGTTCGACAAGGACTTCAAGGCCGAGTTCGACAAGCGCAACATCGTCTATCAGCATCGCCTTATCGACGACATGGTCGCCTCGGCGCTGAAATGGTCCGGCGGCTATGTCTGGGCCTGCAAGAATTACGACGGCGACGTGCAATCAGACACGGTGGCGCAGGGCTTCGGCTCGCTCGGGCTGATGACCTCTGTGCTGATGACGCCGGACGGCAAGGTCGTGGAAGCCGAAGCCGCGCATGGCACGGTGACGCGCCACTATCGCGAACATCAGAAAGGCAACGAGACCTCGACCAACTCGATCGCCTCGATCTTCGCATGGACCCGTGGCCTCGCCCATCGCGCCAAGCTCGACAACAATGCCGCGCTGGCGAAATTCGCGGCCACGCTCGAGAAGGTCTGCATCGACACGGTCGAGTCGGGCTTCATGACGAAGGACTTGGCCCTCCTTGTCGGCCCCGAGCAGAAGTGGCTGTCGACCACCGGCTTCCTCGACAAGATCGACGAGAACCTGAAAAAGGCGATGGCTTGAGTTCGCCATCGTCCTGAGATGCGAGGCTGCGCAGCAGCCAAGCCTCGAGGGACTGCGGCCGGCATCCTTCGAGGCGCGCTTCGCTCGGACTTCAGAATAACGGGTTCATGAACGAACGGCGCGCCTCCGGCCCTACTCGGCCGCAGGCGCTTCGCTCGCCTTTGAGGCGGCCCTCTCCGCCTTGCGCGCTTTCTTCGCGGCGCGCTGCACAGCGACGACCTCGAGGTTGCGGATATCGGCGATACGCCGATCGGCGACCTCTTCCGGGAAATCGAGATTTTCCAGCAGGCGTCCGGCCAGTTGCAGGCTGGCCTCGACCGCCTCGGGGATGGCGTCGGCCGCGCCAAGCTTGGTCAACCGCAACGCGTGTTCGGAATCCTTGGCGCGCGCGAGCACCATCGCCTTCGGCCGCAGCTTGATGATCTCGGCCACCATGCGCTCGGTCGCTTCCGCGCTGCCGAGCGTGACGATGAACGCCCGCGCCTTTCTGATGCCGGCATGGTGCAGAATCTCGTGCCGGCTGGCGTCGCCGAAATAGACCGGCCGCTCCTGCTCGCGCTGCTCGGTCACCAGCGCGCCGTTGGTATCGAACGCAATCCAGGGCACGTTTTCACTGTCGAGTACGCGCGCCACCGTCTGTCCGACGCGTCCGAAGCCACCGATCACCACATGATCGCGCAACTCGGCCGTCCCGGCCTCGGGCGTGTGATGTTCATGATCCATTGTGTCGAGCCGCTCTGCAATCCGGCGCGCAACGCTCGCCAGTAACGGCGTCACCATCATGCTCAAGCCCGCGACGGCGATTGCCGAGGTTGCAATCTCCTGGTCGAGCAGCCCCTTGCCGCTCGCAAGGCCGATCACGATGAAAGCGAATTCCCCGCCTTGCGCCAGCAGCAGCGCGACTTCGGCTGCAACCGGCCGCGCCACCTTGAACAGCCGCGCCGCGAAATACAGCGCGCTCGCCTTGACCGCGATTAGGCCGACCAGCGCGAGCAAAATCCATCCGATATGGTTCCAGACCACCTTGAGGTCGATCACCATGCCGACGGTGACGAAGAAGATGCCAAGCAGCAGGCCCTTGAACGGGTCGAGATCGACCTCGATCTGATGACGGTACTCGCTGTCGCTGAGCAGCAGCCCGGCGAGGAACGCGCCGAGCGCCACCGAAAGGCCCGATGCCCCGGTCGCCGCCGAGATGCCGACCACGATGGTCAGCGTGATCGCCATGATCAGTTCGCGCGAGCCGGTGCGCGCCGCCGAGCGCATCAGCGGCGTGACCACATAGCGGCCGACCACCATGATGACGCCGACCGCGACGAAAGCCTGGCCGAACGGCAGCAGCAGGTCTACCAGCGACTTGTCGCCGGCATTGCGCGCTTCCAGGATGCCGATCGCGAACAGCACCGGCACCACCATCAGATCCTGAAACAGCAGGACCGACAGCGCCACGCGCCCGACCGGTGTCGCGGCCCGGTGCTGATCGATCAGAAGCTGCATCACGATCGCGGTCGAGGACAGCGCGAAACACATGCCGAGAATGAGGCCGGTGGGCGGCGTGATGCCGCTCATGCGGATGGTGGTCCCGATCACCACAATGCAGATCGCCACCTGTACGAGCCCGACGCCGAGCACATAGCGCCGCAATTGCCACAGCCGCGGCAGCGACAATTCCATGCCGAGCAGAAACAACAGAAACACGACGCCGAGTTCGGCGAGCGGCTCCGCCGCTTTCGGATCCTCCAACGTGACGTACTGCAGGAAGGGGTAAAAATCGTCGAGATAGCCGATGCCGAAGGGGCCGAGCACCAGGCCGATCAGGAGGAAGCCGAGCACCGTGCCGAGAAACCGGTGCAGCAGCGGCACCAGGATCCCGGCGGCGACGAGAAAGATCAGGACGCTTTTCAGATGTTCGGCGTGAAGCAAAGGTCTTCGTCCCCTAAAACGCAATCGGGCGCGAGCCCGTCATCGGCGCCCCATGCAACGGGCGAGCCAATATGCTGTATCAAGAACCTGCAGACAGCGCCTGCAGGTGGCTTGCCGATGTCGCGGGAATGAGCGTCAGGCGACAAGCCGCTCCGGCGACGCTAGCTGCCGCCGATCGCTGCCTCAATCGCCTTCAGTGCCGCGTCCGCCTTCGAGCCGTCCGGGCCCCCGGCCTGTGCCATGTCGGGCTTGCCGCCGCCGCCCTTGCCGCCCAGCACTTCGGAGGCCTTGCGCACCAGATCGACCGCCGAGAAGCGCGAGACGAGATCGGGCGTGACGCCGACCACAATGCTGCCCTTGCCATCGTCGCTGGTCGCGACCAGCGCGACAACACCTGAGCCGACCTGCTTCTTGCCCTCGTCGGCCAGACCTTTGAGATCCTTGATGTCGATGCCGGTCACGGCCCGCGCCAGGAGCTTGATGTCGCCGACGGTCCTGACGCCGTCGTCGCCGCCCGCCTTGGCACCGCCGCCACCCATGGCAAGTTTCTTTTTCGCCTCCGCCAGATCGCGCTCGAGCTTCTTGCGCTCGTCCAGCAACTGGGTGATGCGCAAGGGCATGTCGGCGACCGACACGCGCAGGAGATCCGTCGCCACCGATTGCGCCGCCTGCATGGTGGCGTTGGCGGCCTTGCGGGCGGAGCGGCCGGTCAGCGCTTCGAGGCGGCGCACGCCAGCGGCGACGCCCTGATCGGCCACAATCGAAATCAACCCGATATCGCCGGTGCGCTTGACATGGGTGCCGCCGCACAATTCGACCGACCAGCCGAGCGTATTGGAGCCGGGCTTCTCGCCCATCGCCACCACCCGCACCTCATCGCCGTATTTTTCCCCGAACAGCGCTCGCGCCCCGGACGCGCGCGCTTCGTCGAGCCCCATCAGCCGCGTGGTGACTTCGGAGTTCTGGGTGACAAAATCGTTGGCGAGGTCCTCGACCTTCTCGATCTCCTCGGGCGTCATCGGCTTCGGATGCGAGAAGTCGAAGCGCAGCCGCTCCTCCGCGACCAGCGAGCCCTTCTGCGCGACATGGTCGCCGAGGATCTGGCGCAGCGCCTCGTGCAGGAGATGCGTCGCGGAATGGTTGGCGCGGATCGCGGAGCGGCGGCCGTGCTCGACGTCGAGCTGCAGCGCGAGGCCGTCCTTCAGGCTGCCCTCCTCGACCACGCCGGTATGCACGAACAGGTCGCCGGCCTTCTTCTGCGTCTCGGTGACACGGAAGCGCACGCCGTCCGCGGTCATCACGCCGGTATCGCCGACCTGGCCGCCCGACTCGCCATAGAACGGCGTCTGGTTGACGATCACCGCGCCGGTTTCGCCCGCTTTCAGCTCGGCGGTGCGCGCGCCGTCGCGCAAGAGCGCCATCACCACGCCTTCGGCGCTTTCGGTTTCGTAGCCGAGGAATTCGGTGGCGCCGAGCTTTTCGCGCAGCCCGAAATAAACGGTCTCGGCCGCGGCATCGCCGGAGCCTTTCCAGGATTCGCGCGCCTTTTCGCGCTGCTTCTCCATCGCCGCGTTGAAGGCATCGAGGTCCACCCCGATGCCGCGCGGGCGCAGCGCGTCCTGCGTCAGGTCGAGCGGAAAGCCATAAGTGTCGTAGAGCGTGAACGCGGTCTCACCCTTCAGCGCGTCGCCCTGTTTCAGCGCTTTCGATTCGTCTTCCAGGATCGACAGCCCGCGCTCCAGCGTCTTGCGGAAGCGCGTCTCCTCGAGCTTCAGCGTTTCGGTGATCAGCGCCTCGGCCCGGTGCAATTCCGGATAGGCCTGGCCCATCTCGCGCACCAGCACGGGAACCAGCCGCCACATCAGCGGGTCACGCGCGCCCAGCAACTGCGCGTGTCGCATGGCGCGCCGCATGATCCGGCGCAGCACATAGCCGCGGCCTTCATTCGACGGCAGCACGCCGTCGGCGATCAGGAACGACGAAGCGCGCAGGTGATCGGCAATCACGCGATGCGACGCCTTTTGCGGGCCTTCGGCTGACACCTTGGTCAATTCGGCGATCACCTGGATGATCGCGCGGAACAGATCGATGCTGTAATTGTCGTGAGTGCCCTGCAGCACCGCGGCGATCCGCTCGAGCCCCATGCCCGTGTCGATCGACGGCTTCGGCAGATCGAGGCGGCTGCCATCGGGCAGCGCCTCGTATTGCATGAAGACGAGATTCCAGATCTCGATGAAGCGATCGCCGTCCTGGTCCGGCGAGCCGGGAGGGCCGCCCGGAATCTTGTCGCCGTGGTCATAGAAGATTTCCGAGCACGGACCGCACGGCCCGGTATCGCCCATCGCCCAGAAATTGTCGGAGCCGGCGATGCGGATGATGCGGCTCTCGGGCAGGCCCGCGATCTTCTTCCACAGGTCGAAGGCGACATCGTCGTCGATATAGACGGTGGCGGTGAGCTTGTCTTTCGGCAGGCCGAAGTCCTTGGTGACCAGATTCCAGGCCAGCTCGATCGCGTGATCCTTGAAATAATCGCCGAACGAGAAGTTGCCGAGCATCTCGAAGAAAGTGTGGTGGCGCGCGGTATAGCCGACATTGTCGAGATCGTTATGCTTGCCGCCGGCGCGGACGCATTTCTGCGAAGTCACCGCCCGCGCATAGGGCCGCTTCTCGAGGCCGGTGAAAACGTTCTTGAACTGCACCATGCCCGCATTGGTGAACATCAGGGTCGGATCGTTGCGCGGCACCAGCGGCGAGGACGCCAGCGGCTCATGGCCGTTACGCGCGAAGTAGTCGATGAACCCAGCCCGGATATCGTTGACGCCGCTCATGAAAGATTTGCCGCCGCGGCAGCCTGTCCGCGGCCCCTGTCTGCGCCGGGGTGGAAGGCCCGGATCGGATTGATGTGTCGGGGGATATGTAGCGACGCCGTCCGGCCAAGTCCAGAAACGGACCGATTTTCGGCGCTTGCGGGCCGTTCGGGTCTGCCGGAGGCGAGGAGCCGCCGGACACGAGCAGATGGCGACTTGAGGAGATGACAGGCGCCAAGAGATGCCAGGCCGGGCGGCAGCGGCGGTCATCGCCGGTCCGGCAGCCCGTCGGGGCAAGCGCGGCGATCGCCCGCGCGAACAGGCCGCCGCACTGCCTAGGGCGGGTCCGACCTACGGAGGCCGCTCAAAAAAAACGCCGGGGAGCGGACCGCGAGGCAAGCGGTCCCCTCACCCGGCCCGCGCGGCGACGCGGATGGAGGGCAGTCCGGATTATTCCTTGGCGTCGTCCTCGCCGTCGTCGTCGTTCTCTTCCTCGCCGGCCAGGATCTTGTCGGCGATCAGCCCTGAATTCTGCCGCACGGCAGCCTCGATCGAGGCCGCCATGTCGGGATTGTTGCGCAGGAAGGTCTTGGCGTTCTCGCGCCCCTGCCCGATCCGCTGCGAGTCATAGGAGAACCAGGCGCCGGACTTCTCCACCACGCCGGCCTTGACGCCGAGGTCGATCAGTTCGCCCATCTTCGACACGCCCTCGCCATACATGATGTCGAACTCGACCTGCTTGAACGGCGGCGCCAGCTTGTTCTTCACCACCTTGACGCGGGTTTGGTTGCCGACCACCTCGTCGCGATCCTTGATCGCGCCGATGCGGCGGATGTCGAGCCGGATCGAGGCATAGAATTTCAGCGCATTGCCGCCGGTGGTGGTTTCCGGCGAGCCATACATCACGCCGATCTTCATCCGGATCTGGTTGATGAAGATCACCATGGTCTTGGACTTGTTGATCGAGGCGGTGAGCTTGCGCAACGCCTGGCTCATCAGCCGGGCCTGCAAACCCGGCAGCGAATCGCCCATCTCGCCGTCGAGCTCGGCCTTCGGCACCAGCGCCGCGACCGAATCCACCACCACCACGTCGACCGCGCCGGAGCGCACCAGCGTATCGGTGATTTCCAGCGCCTGCTCGCCGGCATCGGGCTGCGAGATCAGGAGGTCGTCGACATTGACGCCGAGCTTGCGCGCATAGATCGGGTCGAGTGCGTGTTCGGCATCGACGAAGGCGCAGATGCCGCCCTTCTTCTGGGCTTCGGCCACGGTGTGCAGCGCCAGCGTGGTCTTGCCGGAGGATTCCGGCCCGTAAATTTCGATCACCCGGCCGCGCGGCAAACCGCCGACGCCGAGCGCGATGTCGAGCCCGAGCGACCCGGTCGACACGGTGGCGATATCCATCGCCTTGTCGTTCTTGCCGAGCCGCATGATCGAGCCCTTGCCGAACGCGCGTTCGATCTGGGAGACCGCGGCGTCAAGAGCCTTCGACTTGTCCATGGAGGAACCTTCAACCAAACGCAGGGCGGCCTGGGCCATTGTCGCTCCTTATGACTGACGAATCGGGCGGCGTATACGCGCGGCTCTCGCCCGCTTCTCCGCTCGGCTGGTTTCGGACCGTTCGGGCTATCTCGACCGAACAAGACTCAATGTACACCATTTGTTCTATGTTCGCAATATGTTCTTTTTCGGTGGAAAGGTTCGGCGGAAAGGTACTGGCGTGTTTTGACCGATCGTGGCCGGTTTTGATCTTGGGAATGGCCCGATTTCCGCTGTCTGTGAGGTCCGCCACAGACGGCGGTGATCCCGTGACATGCTATGGTGACGGCCCCAACCATGGAGGGATCGTGCGATGAAGCAGGCGACAAGACCAAATCAGCAGGAAGAGGACATCCTCAGCTTCGACGTCTCCGACGAAACGCTGGAAAGCGCCGCCGGTGGCGAGGCAGCGGTGAATTATACGCTTGGCGGCTGCACCGCCATCCAGACCTGCCCGGTGTTCTGATTCAGTTTCTCACTGTCCACCAGAGAGGCTGCCTCACTTGGCGGCCTCTTTCTCCGCTCGATTTTGGGTTCTGGCCTGATCTCAGGCGCCGCAACACTCACGGCTGTCCGTGAGGACGGCCGGCTTAGCTCACCCGCCGGCTGATCGTCTCGCGCGGTCATCGACCCGCGCACGACAGAGCGACCTGAACCGGAGTGGATCTGCGCCATTCGGCTCAGGCCGCCGGCTTCGTTGGCCCGACGAAGCGTGCCAAGACTAGAGCGTCGGAAAGCGGCCGGCATTGAGAAAGCGCAAGCCCGGCGTGGCGGTGAAACATCCGCACGATCCCAAGGTGGCGATCCGAAGGCGGGCGATCCAGACCGGCGAGGCAAAGCCGGGTGTCGCGGTCATCCGGGGCGCCGTTCGTGAAACGTTCAGCACGCATGTGGATAGGTGGATATGCGAATACGCGCACCGGGCCGTTGCCGGGCGCGCGAACGGTGGAACCTCAGCGATGGAACCAAACCGGTGCCTGCGCGTTGCGTAGACCATGGCAACAAAACCTCTCCTTCCCGAAGTCATCGCTGAACGCGCCAAGGCCGCGGACGATTACCGCAAGGCCCATCAGGCCGCGATCGACCGGATCGAAAAGCTGCGCGCAGCCCGCATGCAGCGCGACACCGAAACGGAAGCGGCGCAGGCCGATTCGCCGCCCGCCAAGAAAGCCGCCGGCAAGCGCATCTCCGCAGCGAGCGAAAAGCGCGCCAAGGTCGCGAGCGATCGTGCGAACGCGGAAACCGGCGCGTAACTGTCCCGAGACGTTTTTCCACACATGTGAACGGCAAGGCGCGATCGGTGCTCAGGCGTCCGCGCGTGGCATGCTAGCCTGCGCGCATGCGGCATCTGCTCCGGTTGGTTCCCGCGCTGCTCGGCGCCGCGTTGCTGGCGTCGCTCATTGCTGGCGCGCACTCAATCGCGGGTCTGTGCCGGATCCTGCCCTCGCTGGAGCCGGCAACGTCGCGTTGTCACGCGTTTGCGCAACATCCGTTTATCCAGAATCCGATCATCATTGCGGTGGCGGCCGTCGCCCTGATCGCGCTAACGTTGGCGCTGCTGATGCAGTGGCAGCGCGGGCGACGCACGGTCAGCTACGACAGCGATGCGGGGCGGTGGATCGTGCTCGGATGGGTGCTGGCAATCGGCGGCACAGCCTCGCTCATGGCGGGGCTGATCCTGATCGGCTCGAATGGCTGGCCGTTCAGCCACCAGTCGCGCCACATCAGCGTCAGGACCGGGCAATTGCCGCTGTCCATCTCCACCGTGCAGCGGCGCTATTTCGCAAATTATTCCGGCGGCGACGGATTGCAGTCGCATTGCGCGAGTTTCGGCGAAGTGACGATGTGCAACCGCTCGCGATACCGGAGCCTCGATCTCGATCTGGCGCTGCTGGTCACGCCGCGCGATCGGGCGCGTGCGGTTCCGCAAACCGCAATGCCGACGCGGGACGATCTCATCGCCATCGCCCGGCGCGGCCTGGTCGCCGACGCAGTGTTTCGCGGTCCGGTCATGCTCGCGCCGCGCCAGAGCTTGCGCCGCGAGCTTGTTTTCGTGGTCCGGCACGCGGCGGACGGCGGATTGTCCGACAGCGATCACGTCTTTTCGCTTGCAGTCAAAGACCGGCTGAGCGGGCAGACGGTGTCGTTTTCGCTGCCAGCGGAGTATCGCGGATGAGCCGGTCCCGGTGCGAACCGGTATTGGACAGGTCCGGCTTGTTGCGGAAGGTATGGTAATCGATGGCTTTCGAAATCGAGCGCAAGTTCCTTGTGCGCAGCGACGGATGGCGCAGCGAAGTCAGCAAACGCATCGCAATCCGGCAGGCCTATCTCGCAACCGAGGGCAATGCGTCTGTGCGCGTGCGCATCCGCGACAACCTCGAGGCGACGCTGAGCGTCAAGTCGCGCTCGACGACGCTGCGCCGGCTGGAGCTTGAATATCCGGTGCCGGTGATCGAGGCCGAGGCGATGATCGGATTGCGGCACGGCGCGGTGATCGAAAAGGTGCGCCACCTCGTGCCGCACGGCGACCTCACCTTTGAAGTCGACGTCTTTGCCGGCGAGAACGAGGGCCTCGTCATCGCGGAAATCGAATTGCGCGACGAGTTGCAGCAATTCGCGCTGCCGGACTGGATCGGCGCCGAGATCACCGGCCAGCCGGAATATTACAACGGCGCGCTGGTGCTGCGGCCGTACCAGTCATGGCCGCAGGACGCACGCGCCGCCGGTTGATGCTCGGGCTTATGCCGCGCGCGCCTTGCTCATCGCGTCCCAGACCCGCGCCGGCGTCGCCGGCATGTCGATCTCCTTCACGCCCAGCGGCTTCAGCGCATCCAGGATCGCGTTGATCACGGTCGGCGGTGCGCCGATGGTGCCGCTTTCGCCGATGCCCTTGACGCCGAGCGGATTGGTCTTCGACGGCACCTCTTCGAGATGGGTCTCAATCTCCGGGAACAGGTCGGCGCGCGGCATGCCGTAATCCATGAAGGTGGCGGACAGCATCTGGCCGGACTCCTTGTCGTAGACCGCATGCTCCATCAGCGCCTGGCCGATGCCTTGGGCGATGCCGCCATGGATCTGCCCGCGCACGATCATCGGATTGAGCACCACGCCAAGATCGTCGACCACATAATAGCGGTCGACCCGTACTTCGCCGGTCTCCGGATCGACCTCGACCTCGGCGACATGCGATCCGTTCGGATGATTCGGCGGATTGGTCGAATAGGTGCCCTGCGCCTCCAGGCCGACGCCCATCTTCTCGGTGAGCGGACCCATTGGCGCGTAGAACGCCTTGGCCACTTCGGTAAGCGGTATCGTCTTATCAGTGCCGACCACCCGGAACGACCCGTCCTTGAATTCGAGGTCGCCTTCGGCGGCTTCCATCAACGCGGCCGCCATTGGTTTGGCCTTGTCGATGATGGCATTCGACGCAACTTTGAGCGCGTTGCCGCCGACCAGCGACGAGCGGGCGGCGTAAGTGCCGCGACCGAACGGCACCGATGCGGTGTCGCCCTGGATATAACGGATGGTTTCGAACGGCACGCCCAGCCATTCGTGCACCAGTTGCGCAAACACCGTGGCGTGCCCCTGCCCGTGCGAATGCGTGCCAGCGATGATCGACACCGAGCCCGACGGATCGAAGCGCAGGTCCATGCGGTCGTTGAAGATGCCACCCTGCTCGATATAGAAAGTCACGGCCCGGCCGCGCAGCTTGCCTTCGCTCTCCGACTTCTTCTTGCGCGCCTCGTAACCCTTCCAGTCGCTGACGCTGAGGCACTTTTCCATCACGCGATGGAATTCGCCGGAATCGTAGACCCAGAAGGTCGGTGTCGTGTAGGGCAGCTTGCTTTCCGGAATGAGATTGCGGCGGCGGATTTCATCCGACGCAATCCCCATCTCGCGCGCGGCCTGCTCGATCATGCGCTCGGTGAAATAAGCGGCCTCGGGACGCCCGGCGCCGCGATAGGGACCGACCGGCGACGTATTGGTCAGCAGGCCCTGCACCATCACATGCAGCGCCTGGATGTCGTAGGCCTCCGGCGAGAACCGCAGCGCAAAGGCCGCCGGCACGAGGCCCGGGCCGACGAAATAGGCGCCGACCTGATACAGCGCCTTCATGCGCAGGCCGAGAATCTTGCCGCTCTCGTCCAGCGCCATCTCGCCATACATCACCATCTCGCGCCCGTGCCGGTCGGTGAGCAGGCTCTCGGTGCGGGTGGCGAGCCACTTGACCGGACGGCCGAGTTTCTTCGACGCCCACAGCGTCACGCAATCGTCCGGGAATGGGCTGCCCTTCAGACCGAAACCACCGCCGACATCGGGCGACACCACGCGGATCTGGCTCTCGGCGCAGTGGAAGATGTGCGACAATTCCATGCGCACGCCATGCGGGTTCTGCGAACAGGTATAGAGCGTGTACTGATCGTCGGCCTCGTCGTAATCGCCAATGGCGACCCGCGGCTCCATCGCATTGGGTGCGAGACGATTGTGCTCGATGCGCGCCTTGACGACATGCTTGGCCTTGGCAAAAGCGGCATCGGTCGCGGCCTGGTCGCCGAACATCAGGCCGAACGCCCAGTTGCCCTTCTCGTTGGCTTCCCAGACCTTGGGCGCGCCCTCCCTGGCAGCGTCCTCGAGATCGGTGACCGCCGGCAATTCCTCATACTCGACCTCAACCAGATCGGCGGCATCGCGGGCCTGCATCTGGGTTTCGGCAATCACGAAAGCGACGCGGTCGCCGACATAGCGGACACGGTCGTCGCAGATCAGCGGCAGCCAGGTGCGGAAGCCGGCCGGCGCGCCAACCTCTTCCGGCATCGGATGCGCGGTCAATTCGCCGAGTTTGTCCGCCTTGGCATCGGCGCCGGTCAGGACCAGTAGCACGCCCGGTGAGGCCTTGGCTTTCGAGGTATCAATGCGCTTGACCCGGGCGTTGGCGTAGGGAGACGCCACGGCGACCGCATAAGCCTGGTTCGGCAGGTTGATATCGTCGACATACCGCCCTTTGCCGGTCAGAAAACGCTGGTCCTCGACCCGCTTGACCGCTTGCCCGATGCCGAATTTGGCCATTCCCATTCCCTCCGAAGACACTCGTTTCTGCCGCGACGATACCTTCAACCATGCCGGTGGGACAATTGCTGAATTGTGGGCCGTCCGTGGCCGTATGTCCCGCTTTGCCCAACCCATCGGTCGGCCCTGCAGCCTTCGCGGCGGGCGTCCCGTCAAACGATATTAGGGGACGCTAGCAACTTATTGCGCTGCGAGACGTTGTGAAGCGAACCCAAAGGCCTTTCCGTTGGGAGAACCCAAAGGGCCTCCGATGCGTATCGCCCAAATCGCGCCTCTTATTGAAGGCGTTCCCCCGAAAACCTACGGCGGGACCGAACGCATCGTCCACTACCTTACCGAGGAACTGGTCCGACTCGGACACGATGTGACCCTGTTTGCCAGCGGCGATTCGATCACGGCTGCCGAACTCGTGCCCTGCGTTCCCCGCGCTCTCCGGCTCGAAAAGAATATTCGCGATGTCATTCCTTACTACATGCTGATGCTGGATCGGGTGGCGCGCCGGGCCGACGAATTCGATATCCTGCATTTCCATATCGATCAGTTTCACTTCCCGCTGTTCCGGTCGATTGCGGGACGGACCCTGACGACGTTGCATGGGCGTCAGGACCTGCCCGATCTGATGCCGCTTTATCTCGGCTTCCCGGAGATGCCGCTGGTGTCGATCTCGAAGGCTCAGCGCCAACCGATCCCAATTGCCAATTTCGCAGCCAACGTGCCTCACGGGCTGCCGACGGACCTGCATCGAGCCATCGATAATCCGCGTGGGGGCTACCTCGCCTTTCTCGGGCGCATCGCTCCTGAAAAGCGGCCGGATCGTGCTATCGCGATTGCGCGGGCAACCGGCGCGAAGTTGAAGATCGCCGCCAAGATCGATCGGGTCGATGAAGCCTATTTTCGCGAGCAGATCGCACCCCTCATCAATGAGAGCGACGGAATCGAGTTCATCGGCGAGATCAACGAGCGCCAGAAGAGCGATTTTCTCGGTGAAGCCAGTGCGCTGCTATTCCCGATTGATTGGCCGGAGCCGTTCGGCCTCGTCATGATTGAGGCGATGGCCTGCGGTACGCCGGTCCTCGCTTTCGGCTGCGGGTCGGTGCCTGAGATCGTGGAGGACGGCATCACCGGCGCGGTTGTCGATAGCGTCGACCAGGCGGTCGCCGCATTGCCGGGTGTCATCGGACTCGACCGGCGTAAGATCAGGAGGCGGTTCGAGCAACGATTCTCCGCCACCCGAATGGCGATGGACTATGTCGACGTTTACCGCGCCCTGCAGGCAGCCGGAAACAGTCCCGCTTCATTTGTGAAACCGGACATGGCGCCGCCTCTCGTCATCGCGTCCGGACTATAGGTTTTGGCTTTGCAACGGCCGAAACAGCAGGAGCCGACAGCGCAACTGATCGAGCAGATTGCCGAGGTGCCCTTCTACATTCCGGCGACGGGTCCATCCACGCGTCCTCGCCGGAATCTCAAACACGATGACTGCTTTGCAATTTTCGATAGCCACGGCGACATCGGCGCCACGCCCGGCGGCGCGGACGGCCTGTATTGCCGCGACACGCGTTTTCTCGGGCTTCTTGAACTGCAACTCAACGGCACTCAACTGCTGTCGCTGGGTTCCAATGTGCGCGACGACAATGCGCTTCTTACCGTCGATCTGACCAATCCCGACATTTACTTCGAGCAGAAGCTCGTGCTGCCGAAGGACACACTTCACATCATCCGGACGGTCTTTCTTTGGAATAACACCGCCTATCAGCGGCTGCGGATCCAGAATCACGGAGACCGCGCGGTCAGCAGCGTTCTCGGCCTTTCCTTTTCGAGCGATTTTGCGGATCTGTTCGAGGTCCGCGGTATGCGGCGCGAGCGTCGAGGCCGGGCCACGACCGAAATGATTACGTCCGGTCAGGTCCAGATGAAATATTGCGGACTCGACGACACCCAGCGGTGTACCGCGCTGACATTCGAACCGCACCCTGACCAGCTGTCGACCGGCATGGCCACATATAATCTCGCGCTGGCACCCGGGGAATTCGAGATAATCGATCTTGCCGTACAATGCCGCCAGGACGCGCGCGCATCCTTACCACCGCCGTTCCGGCGCAGCATGCGCTCGGCCCTTCAGGCACGAAAAGCCGCGAGCCGCGGCCAGACCGCGATCACCACATCGAACGCGATCTTCAACGAGATGCTGTGCCGGTGCACGTCCGATCTCGCAATGCTGCTGACCGTGACCGAGCATGGCCCATATCCCTATGCCGGCATTCCCTGGTACTCGACCGCGTTCGGCCGCGATGGCATCATCACGGCAATCCAGATGCTGTGGTGCCGGCCCGAGATCGCGCGCGGCGTGTTGCGCCACCTTGCGGCATTGCAGGCAGACACATTCGATCGGGCTGCCGACGCCGAACCCGGCAAGATTCTGCACGAAATGCGAAACGGGGAAATGGCGCATTTGGGCGAGGTACCGTTCCGCCGCTACTATGGCAGCGTTGATTCCACGCCGTTGTTCGTACTGCTGGCGGGTCTGTATCTCGATCGCACCGGCGATGTCGGCCTGCTCAACGAACTCTGGCCGAATATCGAGCGCGCCATCAGCTGGATCGATGGACCGGGCGATCCTGACGGCGATGGCTTCGTCGAATATCACCGTGCCAATGACGATGGGCTGATCAATCAGGGCTGGAAGGACTCCCACGATTCGATCTTCCATTCCGATGGCACCACCGCTGCCGGACCGATCGCGTTGTGCGAGGTGCAAGGCTATGTTTATGCAGCCAAGGCGAACGCAGCAAAGATCGCGCGTCGACTCGGGCATCGCGACACCGCCGACCGGCTGGCGCGCTCCGCTGAAGAGCTACGATTGCGGTTCGAAGACGCGTTCTGGTGCGAGGATATCGGCAGTTACGCGCTTGCGCTGGACGGGCGCAAGCGGCCTTGCCGGGTGCGCAGTTCGAATGCCGGACAGGTGCTGTTCAGCGGCATCGCATCGGCCGAACGTGCCGCTCTGGTGGCGCAGCAACTCTTGCAGCCGACATTCTTCTCCGGCTGGGGAATCCGGACGCTCGCGCGCGAGGAGCCGCGCTACAATCCGATGTCCTATCACAATGGGTCAGTCTGGCCGCACGACAATTCGCTGATTGCAGCAGGCTTCGCGCATTACGGCCACAAGAATGCAGTCATGCGGGTATTCGGAGGTTTGTTCGACGCGGCAGTCTATATGGACCTGCGGCGGCTTCCCGAACTCTATTGCGGATTTCAGCGCTCGCGCGGCCGCGGCCCGACCCTGTATCCGGTGGCCTGCGCGCCGCAGGCCTGGGCGGCCGGCGCGCCGTTTTTGATGATCCAGGCGGCCCTCGGAATCGAATTCGATCCCGAGCGAAACGAGATCAGCCTGCGCGACCCGGCGCTTCCGCCGTTTCTCGATGAGATTGTTTTGCGCGACCTCCGTGTCGGCGCGCTGAGCGTTGACCTTGCCATCTATCGACAGGACAGTGGCGTCGCGATCCGCCTTCTGCGCAACGAGGGCCACGTCAAGGTGGCGGTGCTCCTGAGCTGACAAAACGCCTCGACCGCGCGCTGCCATGCGTCTAGGCTGCGCAAAAAAGCGGTAACGGGGGAAATGCCATGGTCGATCCCGCATCTCTTGCGTCGATCCTGCCGCGCGAAATGACGGAGCTGCGGCTACGGCCGTTATTCCTGTTCGAGCTGGCGGTGAAGCCCGCCAGCGTTATCGGCAAAACCCCGGGGGTCGACCGCCGTGTCGGTGAAATCACCGGCGGCCGCTTCGAGGGCGAAAGACTGCGCGGCAAAATTCTATCGGGCGGCAGCGACTGGCAGGCGGTGCGCGCCGACGGCGCCTGGATGCTTGACGTGCGCTGCGTGATGGAGACCGACGACGGCGCGCTGATCGGCATGACCTATCGCGGCATCCGCCACGGACCGAAGGATGTGCTCGACCGCATCGCCAAGGGCGAAGTCGTCAATCCTTCGCTCTACTACATGCGCGCCACGCCCTATTTCGAAACCGCATCGGAGAAATACAATTTTCTCAACCTGATGGCGGCCGTCGCCTATGGCCACCGGCTGGCGACCGGCCCGGTCTACAGCGTGTTCGAAATCCTCTAACCAGGAACCAAAGTCAGACAACATGAACCCGATCCTGCGTCTGGTTGAGGACGTTTTCAGCGACGGCGCCGTGATGACGCTCGCGGCCGAGCCGAGAATGGTTTTCGTTTTGCACGGTGCGATATCGGTCGCGGGGGTGTCGGCAATCGACGGAGAAACCTGGCAAGGCGACGGCGCCGCCAGGATTGTCGCCGGCCCCGGCGGGGCAATGTGCTGGCGTTACGAACTCTCGCAATCGGCCGGCGACGATGTGGTGATCGCAAACGGCGTTGCGTCGCGAACCAGGCTTGCCGCGCCACTCGAATATCTGCCGGCCGGTGATCTGCTGCTTCGCGGCGACAGCGTCGCCTTTCCACCGGGTGGAGTGGCGTATCTGCACCGGCACCAGGGACCCGGGATCCGATGCCTGATCGAAGGCGGCATCCGCATCGATACGCACGGTCGCTCGACCAGTTACGGCCCGGGTGGTGCGTGGTTCGAATCCGGACCCGAACCGGTCTTCGCCCAAGCCGCACTCGACCGGCCGAGCCGCTTCATCCGGGTGATGATCCTGCCGCAAGCGCTGCTCGGGAAGAGCTCGATCCAGTATGTCAACGAAGAGGACAAGGCAAAGCCGAAATCGCAGTCCTACAAGGTCTATGCGGACATGCCGATCGTACGGCGACCCTGAAGGCGCTGACATTGGCCTAGCCGAAAGGCTCGGTTCGGGTGCTGAATCAAACCTCGACAGGCCCCCGCCGCGCCGCTAAATAGCGCCGTCCGAAAGCCCCCCTTGGCTGCTAACTATCGGGCCGAAAGGTAGAATTTCCCGACCGGCCCGAAGCCCCGCATGGAATTTTTTTCCCCAAACGGCCATCATGACCCGCAATCTCTCCCGCCATCTGTCCAGTCTTGAGACGGAAGCTATTGTCATCCTGCGCGAAACCGCGGCAGCGTTCGAACGCCCGGTGCTGATGTATTCGATCGGCAAGGATTCGAGCGTCCTCCTGCATCTGTGCCGCAAGGCCTTCCACCCGGCAAAGATCCCGTTCACCGCGCTGCATATCGATACCACCTGGAAATTCCGGGACATGATCACGCATCGCGAGCGCATGAAGTCGGAACTCGATCTGAACCTGATCGTCCACACCAATAAAAAAGCGCTCGAGAACGGCGTCCATCCGATCCGCTCGGGATCGTCCGTCTGGACCCGGGAGATGAAGACCGTCGCACTCCGCGAGGCGCTCGACACGTACAAGTTCGACGCCGCCATCGGCGGTGCCCGGCGCGACGAGGAGCCGAGCCGTTCCAAGGAGCGCATCTTCTCGGTGCGCGGACCGAACCATTCCTGGGATCCGCGGCGGCAGCGACCTGAACTCTGGCATCTGTACAATCCGCAGATCGCCGACGACGAGACCATGCGGGTGTTCCCGCTCTCGAACTGGACCGAACTCGACGTGTGGGAATACATCCTCGCAGAAGACATCCCCGTGGTGCCGCTGTATTTCGCCGAGAAGCGCCCGGTGGTCGAACGCGGCGGCAGCCTGATCATGGTGGACGACCACAGGTTTGAAATGCTGCCGGGAGAGCAGAGCCGGGAGGTCTTGATCCGCTTCCGCTCGCTCGGCTGCTATCCGCTATCCGCGGCGGTGTTGTCGGAGGCCGCGAGCGTCTCCGACATCGTTGAGGAATTGCGCACGACACGGCAGTCGGAACGCGCCGGCCGCCTGATTGATGCCGACGAGGTGTCCTCGATGGAACGCAAGAAGCGCGAGGGTTACTTCTGATGCGCGCCCCTGTCAGCGAACGCGATCATCTGCGCTTCCTCGCCTGCGGCGCGGTGGACGATGGCAAGTCGACCCTGATCGGCCGCCTGATGGTGGAAACCGGCTCGGTGCCGGACGACCAGATGGCAAACCTCGTTCACCTGTCGAAAAAATTCGGAACCACCGGCGACGACCTCGACTACGCCTTGCTGCTCGACGGCCTGGAGGCCGAGCGCGAACAAGGCATCACCATCGACGTCGCCTATCGCTATTTCGGCACGCCGAAGCGCGCCTTCATCGTCGCCGACACACCGGGCCACGAGCAATATACCCGCAATATGGTGACCGGCGCCTCCAACGCCGAGTTCGCGCTTCTGCTGGTCGACGCCAAGGCCGGCCTGACCCGGCAGACGCTCCGCCATAGCCGCATTCTGTCGTTGCTCGGCATCCGGCGGGTTCTGCTGGTCGTCAACAAGATGGACCTGGTCGATTGCCGGGAGGCGCCGTTCAACGCCATCCGCGACGAGTATCAGGTGTTCGCGGGGCAGCTTGCCTTCGAGCATGTCGAGGCGATCCCGATCGTCGCGCGCGACGGCGAGAATATCGTGCGCCGCAGCGAGCGCATGCCCTGGTACAAGGGGCCGACCGTGCTGCAGCATCTCGAGACCGTGCCGATCTCGACGCACCAGCACGAGCAGCCGGCGCGCTTCCATGTGCAATCGGTGGTGCGGACGCAGTCCGGCGGACGCGGCTATGCGGGGTACATGTCGTCAGGCGTGCTCAACCGTGGCGACAGCATCATCGTCGGACGCTCGCTGCGCCCGTCCACGATCAAGGAAATCTACATCTATCCCGACACCGTCGACAGCGTTGAGACCGGTCAGGCGGCGACCATCGAGCTTGCCGATCAGGTCGACGTGTCGCGTGGCGACATTTTGACTCCGGTGGATGCCGCGCCTCAGGTTGCCGACCAGTTCTCCGCGCATCTGGTGTGGTTGAACGAGAACCCGATGCTGCCCGGCCGCACCTATTCGCTCCGGATCGGTACCCACACGGTGGCCGCAACCATCACCGCGCTGAAACACGGCACCGATATCGAAACCGGCGAACACGCCGCGGTGACGACACTCAACATTAACGACATCGGTTATTGCAACATCGCAACCACCGAGCCGATCGCATTCGACCCCTACATCACGAATCGCGAGACCGGTGCGTTCATTCTGATCGACCGGCAGACCGGCGCCACTGCGGGCGCAGGCATGGCCGATTTTGCGCTCTACCGCGCCAGCAACCTGGTCAAGCAGAGCTACGAAATCGACAAGGCGTTCCGCGCCAAGATGAAGGCCCAGCGCCCGGCGACCGTCTGGTTCACCGGATTGCCGAGTGCGGGGAAATCCACAATTCTCAATATCGTCGAACAGAAGCTCAGCCTGCGCGGCATCCACACCTACGCGCTCGACGGTGACAATATGCGGCTCGGGCTGAACCGCGATCTCGGCTTCACCGAAGCCGACCGCGTGGAAAATGTGCGCCGCGCCGGCGAGGTCGCCCGCCTCATGGTGGATGCGGGTCTGGTGGTGCTGTGTGCCTTCGTCTCGCCGTTCCGCAATGAACGGCAGTCCGTGCGCGAGCGTCACGAACCGGGTGAATTCCTTGAGGTGTTCGTCGATACCCCGCTCGCCATCTGCGAGGAGCGCGATCCCAAGGGGCTCTACGCCAAGGCGCGGGCCGGCAAGGCGTTTCACGTCACCGGCATCGACTCGCCCTACGAGCCGCCGCTTGAGCCTGAAATCAGGCTGCATACCGAGCAAGGTTCGCCGGAGGAGATGGCCGAACAGGTCATCGCCCAGATGGCGCGGCGCGGTGTGATTGCGCGCTGAACGGAACCAACAGGCCGGCACCGCGTTGGACCGTCCTTCGCTAGGAACGATCCAGTCGTGAGCGTCGGTCTACTCGCCCTTCTCGATGATGTCGCAGCCATTGCCAAGGTGGCCGCGGCTCAGCTCGATGATATCGCCACGCAGGCGGCAAAGGCGGGCGCCAAGGCCGCCGGCGTGGTCATAGACGACGCCGCTGTGACCCCGCGCTACATGATGGGCTTTGCCGCGGTCCGCGAACTCCCGATCGTCCGCAAGATCGCGACCGGCTCGCTGAAGAACAAGCTTCTGATCCTGTTGCCGGCGGCACTGGCGCTTAGTTATTTCCTGCCCGGAGCGATTACGCCGCTGTTGATGCTCGGCGGCGCGTATCTCTGCTACGAGGGCGCGGAGAAGGTTTTAGAGGCAGCCTTCCCGCACAAGGCCCATGCGCATGAGAAGGCGCTCGAACCGATCGCAATCGATCCCAAGACGCTTGAAGACCAGAAGGTCGCGAGCGCGATCAAGACCGATTTTATCCTGTCCGCCGAGATCATGGCGATTGCGTTGTCGGTACTTCCGGAAAGCAGCTTCTGGATGCAGGCCGTGGTCCTCGCAGTCGTCGCGGTTGGCATTACCGTTGCCGTTTACGGCGCAGTGGCGATCATCGTAAAGGCCGACGATGTCGGCCTTTCGCTGGCCGGCAATCGAAGGGATTCCGTGCTCGGCGGGCTTAGCCGCGTTGTCGGGCGCGGACTTGTCTACGGCATGCCGTACTTTCTGAAGATTCTGAGCGTCGTCGGCACCGCCGCGATGATCTGGGTCGGCGGCGGCATCATCGTGCACGGACTCGAAACCTACGGGTATACATCGGTCGGTCACGCCATTCATCATGCGGCGGAGGCGATCGCGCACGTCATGCCGTTCGCACAGGGCGCCATCGAATGGATCGTCGGCGCTGCAGGCGCGGGCGTCGTCGGCCTGGCAATCGGCGCCGTGCTGATCCCCATCACCGGCTATGCGATCACACCGATATGGAAGACCGTGAAGGGGCTGGTCCGGACGGCCTGAAAAGGCGTGCGATGTAAAACGCATGTGCCCGCGCAAGGCGGGCACATGCTGATCGCAATCGGTGCCGGCTAGCTTACGAACTGTATTTCACGACACAGCCATAGGCGCGGGTATTGGTGGTCGACACCGGCTTGCCCGCCTTGAGTTCGGACAATGCGTTGTCGACATAATTGGTCGCGCCCTTGATGTCGCCTGTGCGTGCCGTCGGCTTGTCGTCGATGGCGCCGGCATAGGCCAATGTCCCGTCGGGCGTGACGATATACATATGCGGCGTGACCAGCGCTCCATAGACTTTCGCGACCTGCTGCTTCGGATCGAGCAGCACCGCCGTCGGCGCGGCCTTGCGGTCCGTGGTCAGGGAATTCGCGCGGCCGGCATCGGCAAAGCCCTGCTCGCCCGGCGGCGACGAGATCACCGACAGCCAGACGATCCCTTCGTCCGTCCATTTCTTCTGCAGCGCCTGCATGTTGCCTGAGCCGTAATGCTTGCGGACATAGGGGCAGCCGTCATTGGTCCATTCCAGAACTACCGTCTTGCCCTTGAAGTCGCCGAGATTGACGGTCTTGCCGTTGCTGTCCACCGCCGTGAAGGCCGGTGCCGGCGCGCCGACTTTCGGCTCGGCATGCAAGGCAGGCATTGCGATCAGCGAGATCGCAGCGGCGGCGATCGTCGTTGCGAAGGCGCGTCGGTTCATATCTCTGTCTCCCGTTGCTGTGTTGGCGTTCAAATCGATTGAATCGTCTCGAGCACAAGCGATTGTGTGAGAATTTGCGGCAAAACCACGGGCTGCTGGCCGCGGCGATACAGCACATAGAGCGGCACGCCCGACCGGCCGAAATGCTCCAGCAGCCGGGTGATTTCCGGATTGCGGTTGGTCCAGTCGCCCTTCAGATAGGCGATATTCTTGCCGGCAAAGGCCTCGCGCACAGCCGCGCTCGACAGCGACGTGCGCTCGTTGACGAGGCAGGTGATGCACCAGGCCGCGGTCATGTTGACGAAGACCGGCCGGCCGGAAGCGAGCAGCGCCTCGAGCCTGTCCTGGGTGAAGGCCTCATAGCCCGCATCTGCGGATGGCGCCTGCGCGGTGGTCCCGCCGGACTGGTCCGGGCGGATGGTGACGGCAATTGCCGCGACGGCAATGACCGCGGCTGTCGCCATGCCGCGAAAGGCGAGCGCGGAACGGCCGCCCTGACCTTGCACAAGACCATAGGCCCAGGCCGCGAAAGCGATCAGCACCAGGCCGGCGAGCACCGCCGCCAATGCAGTGGGACCGACCTGGAAGCTCAGCACCCAGATCAGCCAGGCCACGGTACCGTAAAGCGGAAAGGCCAGGAATTGCTTCAGCGTCTCCATCCACCGGCCCGGCCGCGGCAGCATTCGCTGAAGCCCCGGAACGAAGGCCAGCACGAGAAACGGTAAAGCCAGTCCCAATCCGAGACTGAGAAACACTGTCAGCCCGACGATCGCAGGCTGGGTCAGCGCATAGCCGATCGAGGCACCCATGAACGGCGCGGTGCAAGGCGTCGCGACCACCGTCGCCAGCGTGCCTGCGAAGAACGACCCCGACAGACCGGTCCTCTGCAGCAACCTGCTGCCGCCGACCCGGGTCAGCGAGGTCCCGATCGGCAAAATGCCCGACAGGCTCAACCCGAAGGCGAAGATCACGAACGCCAGCCCCGCTACCATTGCGGGCGATTGCAGCTGGAAACCCCAGCCGACTTCGTCGCCGCCGGCGCGCAGCGCGTAGAGCGCTGCGGCGAGCACCGCGAAACTTGCCAGAATGCCTGCGGTATAAGCGAGACCATGCATACGAATGCGGGCCGCCGATTCCTGCGCGTGCTGCGTTAGATGCAAGACCTTGATCGACAGCACCGGGAACACGCAGGGCATGAGATTGAGGATGACGCCCGCGACCAGCGCGAGCAATGCCGCCTGAAGGAGGCTGATCCCCTGCCCCGCGATCGGCGCCGGCGTCGCATCGAGAGCAAAAGCATGCCGGGCCGATTTGCTGCCTATATCTTCCTCGACCACCAGCACGCCATTCAGGCGCTGCGGAAGGCTTTGCGATATCTGCCCGCGCTCGATCGCAAGCCGCGTCCCCTCGGCCGCCGCGACAAGCGTCTGCGGCGCGGAATTGACGATCAGCGTATTGTCATAAGGGAAGAAGGTGACCGAGCGGACATTGTCACGCTTGAGGTCGGCATTTGGCAACGACAGCGTGATGGTCTTCGGATCGGCGGCGAAGGTTGCGGTCCATGGCGACGGCTGCGGCAACTGGCTGCGCGCTGCATCGAAGACCGCGCTGTTGGCACCGGGCGACGCGCCGCCCGATGCCGCTACCGGCAGCGCAAGCGATACATTCTCCTCGCCGGGGATGCATTCCTTCTCGCAGACGAGGAAAGCCACCTGCGCGTTCAGGGTGACCGTATCGCCCGCTTTCAGATGGGCGGGCGGAGTGATCCGCGCCAGCAGAATGGCATCACCCTCGTAGCCGAAGCTGGTCACCGGGCCGAGCCTGATCGGCGAGGGTGCCGGCCATTCCAGCCCGGATGCTGAAAATCCATCCGGCAACGTCCAGTTGACCGTCGTTGCCTCACCGGAATCCCCCGGATTGCGCCAATAGGTGTGCCAATGCTCCTTCATGGTCAGGCGGATACCGACCAGGAACGGCTCGCCCGGCGTGATCGCCGCAGGCTCGCTCAGAAGCTCGACCTTGACGAGGTCGGAGGTGTCCTGCGCCCGCGCCTGCGCAAACGGCAAGGTCAGCAGGACGGCGCAGGCGGCCGCGATACGAATAAACGATGATGAAATGACGCGCCTCATGAGTCGTAATGTATCACCCGGCGTGACGGCCTTGCGATGCGACCATTGGCTGCGACAACACCGCCCCCCCCCAAACAAATTCCCTCACCTGGGGCAGCATCAAAGCTTCAGCCCGCGCGGTCCGGGACGGATTTGTCGTTCAGGAGGAGCTATCACGCGGTTCCACCTCCTCGCGGCTCCTATCACAGACACCATGAACTTGCGCCGAGGGGGCCGCTCCCCTGCATCGACCGGAACGTTTCGCACAAAAGGATTTTCAGCTAGACTGGCCTCAGACTGGGCTCATATGCTCGCTCACCTGCCCGCATTTGAAGAATGCGAGGAACCTTGCCTCATCGCTTCAGGCGGCGGAGAATGACAGCCTCACTGTGCAACTGATCTTGTCCGGGATATGACCATGTTGGATTTCGATCTCTATTTCTTTCGCGCCGCTGAGCGCCTGGGCGTCTCGCCAAAAGTTGCTTTGCGTCTTATCCGCGCTCGCCGTATCGCGGCTGATTTTCCGCGTTGGCGTCGCAACCAGCGTGAACTCGCGAAGATCAGAACCAGATCTGCATTCAGCGGGATGATCAAGCGGCAACAAGGATACTCTGTCTTCGGGCCGGGCACACTTCCAAACGTCAATCCGGCGCTCCTTGAAGGCGCAGTCGCTCAAGCAGCAAAGTTGGCTGAGGAGCGCGGCGATATGGTTGCGAAATCAAAGAAGCCCTTCTTTGCGAATGTCATGACCGCTGACGATTTCGACCGGTGCGATAAGATCATAGAGCTCGCCAACCATCCGACCATGATGGACATCGCGGCAGGCTATCTGGGAACCAGTTTCAAACTGCGCTCGGTCGGTGTGTATGTCAGTGAGAAGAACCACTCGCTGTATTCAAGTCAGTTGTTTCACTACGACATGAATGATCTGCACCAACTGAAATGCTTCATCAACGTGAATATGGTCACTGCCGAGAATGGCCCACTCACCTTCGTGCCCGCGGACGTCTCGGAAGCAGCCGGGCTCTCCTGGGGCACGGGACAATTTACGGACGAGACCGTTTTCGCATCGGTGCCGCGACCGGCCTTGATCGAGTTGGTTGGACCGCCTGGAACCGGTGCTTTCGTCGACACATCGAGATGTCTCCATTTCGGTAGCCGGACCAAAACCGAACGCCGGGTGGTGATCATGATTCAGTACACGCCGGACCCCGACGTCTCGCTGAAGTCCGGCAAGAAGCAAGGCAAAAAGGGTGTGCCCGTCCTCATCGGAGAGGACTAGCCCGACCGATGGAGGTGCACGCCAGTCACGAACTGCACGAGGCAACAGAACCGAATCGTCCACTGATTCACATTGGCCTTCACAAGACAGGAACGACCTGGCTGCAGAAAAGCGTTTTTGGCTCTGGCCAGTTCGGATTCGGTCATTGGAATAAGGAACTCCTTGAGCGCCGAAAATACCAAGACGTCTGGATGGATTACCCTCCGGATTTCGACGCCGAAAAGCTTCGCGTATATTTCACGGATAGGCTGACCACACCCGCAGGTGTGCAACCGGTAATTTCCTCCGAGAAATTTTCGGGTAATCCATTTTTCGGAGGGTACGAGCGCTACGACATCGCTCATCGCCTGGCGAAGATTTTTCCCGAGGCGCGTGTGCTCATCTGCATACGCGAGCAACGGAGCATCATCCGGTCATCCTACTTTCAATTTATCAATGCCGGGGGCATGATCGGACTTGACGATTACATCAGCGGCAGGGACACGCGGGGTCCCAGCTTCAGGCTGGACCATTTCCGTTATGACGTCCTGTTGGAATTATATCGTAGCCTGTTCGGTGCGGAGAATGTTCTGGTCCTCGCCTATGAGGAACTCAGGCGATATCCGTTGAATTACGTCAACAGGCTGCTTGCGTTTTGCAAGCTCCGCCAGATCGAAACATTTCCCGTCGACTTGCTCGACGTGGTCCACAAATCAGCAAGTCCAACGGCAGTCAGCATACGTCGCCGCCTCAACCTTTTTATGCGAAGGGACTACGTTAACGGCTTCACCCCCCTTGGGTCCGACGTAGGCCAACGTGTCGGCGAACGAATATGTAGCGCTTTTGACTGGGGGATCTTCGAAGCGAGCAACCGGAAAGTCTCGAGAACTTGGGACAAGATTATCGAAGCTCGAACTGGCGATTTTTTTCGTGAGTCGAACACAAGGACTGCCGAACTCACCGGGATAGACCTTCGCTCTTTTGGTTATGCGATGTCCTCGAACGACGAGCGCTTATCGTGAGCCATCTGATGACAGGCGCTGCCTAGGTTCGGCGCCGCTAACCAAAGGTTTGCCGGAGGCCGGGCTATCGGTGCGACGATTTCCAGGCGACAAAGCAGTGGAACTCCAACAACCTGACGACAATTAATCACTCGGCAGGCGAGCTGGCCATTGCTCACGTTTCAAGCGCCGAATTGCGATAAAACCTTGCGATGATTGAACCAATGGGGTTTGATCCACAAGTCGTATTGGTTGCATAAGAGGCGTCCACCATGGAAACGTGTCGCGGCGAGTTCGACCCTGAAACACTGCAAATTCTAACGCGTGCGTTCGACCTAGCGTGGCGTTATCTGCAACGTGTGCTGGAAGATAGAACGGCTGAAGACCGGGAGCGGCTGACCGATATCGTCATGCAGATCGGACGTAGTGGCGACCGCACGACCATCAGGATTGCCAATCGCGCAGTCGACAAGTTCAGAGAAGAAACGGGTGGCAGATTTCGCTCGACTTTGATTAGCGAACGCCGATCGGTGGATCAGGAGATCGTTCAGGTTCAAGGCGGGGCTTAGACAAAAGCCGTCCGCAAATTATCGATGTTTTGCTGCGACGGTTTGGGCAGCAGCTTGCCGCACCAATATCGCACCGAAAACAGGGCAATCCCCGCGGAGACCTCTGTACAGAATCAAACCGATTTAACCTACGTTTAACCCTGACCTGCCAATTTCAGGGGCGCTGCCACGTGCTTGCGTTCAGCAGTCGTCTAAAGCCTCGGGGCGGCCGGAACCGCTCCGGGGCTTTTTCTTTTTTTGACCGGCCTTGTGTGCTTAGGTCCATGTATGGCTGGCAACCCGACCGATTGAGCATTGGTCATAATTCGCCGGCGTGCTGTCGAGGAGCGGTTGGCGAAAGTTGCGCTACGGCTCACTTAATTGATCCCCAGTAAGCGATGAGGAGCTACTCTCAAAACTTGCTCACGACCCAGCCCGCACCCTAGGGTTTGCTTTCCTTTAATGACTCTCTGCTTTGTATGTGGTTGGACGGGGCACCAATCGGCTACCGTTTGCCTGCTCCCGCGGTTTTAACCGCATTTCCGTGGGGGCAGGCTCCGTTCCACTCCTAATAGCGGGATATCTCGCGATGCCCAAGGAGATGGGAATTCAAGATAACCCGAACTGGCCGCCGCGATGTCCGAGTTGTGGCAAGCAACTGACGTTACTCCCCAAGGATGAGAGTTACGGTGCCACAATAAAGGGCTATCGTTGTTCTCCATGCGACGCAGATTTCAACTGGCGATCTCTGCAAGCGTATAACGCGACAACCAAAAGCGCACCTTGAGCCACGGAGCGTCCACAACGCTCCGCGTGTATCGCGGCCGCATAACCACGCCCTGGCCGGGGGACATTGCTGGCGTGCCGATAACGCAGTTCGACGGGTCTGCGGCGATAGGCGGACTTAACGGGCAGCGAAGCATGGTCGGGTTTAGTCGAACGATTATTCTGTAGACCCCCCACCGCCAAGGCGTGGGCTATTGCGCTTCGGCCTTGCTCATCGCCCACTGCTGCGGATTGCACAGCTCAGTTGAAGCCTATCTCGACAAACGCGGTATAAATCCTTTGATTGAAAGGTGGACTTTTTTCCCCGGGATGGAGTTATAAAATGTCTGAAAGTCAATTGCCGATTGAATGGGGTCCGTCACCATCACCGGCGGCGATGTCCAGATTTGAGCGCAGCCCTGCGAATCGACATCGTGCTTGGTAAAAATGACGGGCAACCGTAAGTTCTGAGCGAATTTAAAGATGGTCGGGCTGAGATATGCTCGTCTTCCGGTGACATCTTTCTCGTAGTCGATTGCACAGCATATGACGTGCTTGCGGCGAGCCGCCTCGCGCAAGCGTGAGAGACTTTTAATGTTGTTCTCGATGAGGTGCACATAAGAGGTATCAAGACCTGCCGCCTGTAGCTTTGTGAGGTACTTATCCGTATCCTTTACGACACGGCTCAACGGTCTTTGATGATTAACAAGCAGCTTCGTGAGATTTGGCGCTCCGTCGTGCAACTGAACCGCGACGAACGGCGCGTTCTTTTTTAGTTCGCGGATGAAATGTTGAGGGGCAGAAATATGGATAGAGCTAAACAGCTTCGGATACGCTTCAATCAAAAACCTTAGAGCTTCGGCGTTGAAATTGGCGTCATCGGTTGGCAAGAGATAACGAAGCCGGAAACGGAAGAGTGGATTAGCCATTAGACTGGCCCACGTTCGACCAAGAAGCTGTGATTCGGGGCCGACTTGTTGCTGCTGCGCGACGGCTTTGTGCACGGTTCTTCGCAAAAAATACCGATTAATTCTTACAACAAGACTGCTCATGCTGATTACAAATCTTCATGCGGACCATCTGATCAATTGATAAGCGATGGCGGAGACAGCTCGAGACCTGCACGCAATCTCGGACCCTGTACGTATAGCGTCCATCTTAAGCGGTGTACGGCTGATTGGGGAACCAGGACAAGCCCCAAGTGTCGACCTATTTTTTTCGCGTTGATAGCTCGCAAAAGCAATACACCGCTGACGAAAGGCGACGAAAATATCCGTTTGTTTCAATGACAAAGATCGTCAGCTCCATGAGCCCTGCGTCGGCCTCAGGTTGATATGTCCATCCCAAGCTCACGCGCGCGTTGAATCGGCCCGCTCAAAGGCCTGAAGACCGTAAAAAGCATTGGTCCATTGCTGCTCGACTGGACGCGCCGGTCCGCATGAAGAAACCCAATGATGAGCCGCTGTAACAAGGTCTGACGAGGACAGCAAAGGGTGCAATCAGGTGCGCCTTCTCTCGCGATGCTGAAATGCCGTACCGCCGTGAACTCCAGCAGCCCGATCTGCTTCAGCGATTGCCGTTTCGAGATGTCGAGCCGTTTCGTCCAGGCCGCCCAGCTTGGCGACACTTAGCAGCTCCACCAAAGTAACCCGAATTTTCCGCGCTGCTTCCTGCGAGCTTTCAGGATCGCATGGTCCGCTCATAGAAAACACTCCGCTCCGACGCTTGCGCTGGCCTTGCGGTTACGTTCTATTTTAAGTTGCAATTGAAGATATCTTAATGTGGGCGATCCGTACCCGCCGTTACGATCTGATAGTTGCCTACAACAAGAGTTAGGTCCGCCAACCTCTGCGAGTAAACGATTTCCGCGGTTAGAGGAAACGAGTTCATGCCCGTTCTCGGGCGTTTGGCTAGGCGCAAAATCCTAATCGAGTGGCTGCGGTCGCACAGGACGGTCGCTGGCTCCCAAAATGAGTGCGTGGTGTCGCTCGGGCTGTCAGCGCCGGCCTAAGCGAACGCCGATCCCCCCAGTCGAGTCGGCATCGAGAAAGACCACCCCGGCCTCCCTAAGGCATTCTTCGATCTTAACGATGGTTGATACCTGCGCCATCACTGGCCCCGGCGGCGATCGCTCAAGCCGCTGGACGGTAGCCAGACCGACCTTGGCTCTGTCTGCCAATTCCATTTGACGCCAGCCGAGAAGCGCGCGCGCCCCCCGAATATGAGCAGAGTGCAGCATGAGTTGAGTGTTCCTGATTTATTTGCGTTCGACAAGCCCTCGTATTCGAGCGTTCTCACGTCATTTTGATGGATCAGCCAGACGCGCTTGATCCTCGATCAGAGCTGCCATGGTCGAAGCCGGTATCCATGTGCGTCATTAGAAAAGCGGCTTCTGGCCGCGTTTGATGCCGGGTCAGCCGCCTTGAACACTTGGCTGAAACTTTCCCGGATGGCTCCTATTTCTCCTCATCGAGGATGGCAGAGACATACGTTCGGATGCCGTGCTTCTTCAGGCGTTCACGGTCGCAGTAGTCGCAGCAGAAGCTCGCCCTGATGGCTTTTTCTTTGGTGCCGAATACCCAATCAAGAATGATCTCCCCAAGGCTTCGTCTAGGCGACACGGCGGAGTCCCCGAAGTAGTTGCGGATAGCCTGGCGAAAACAGCTGTCTGCGGTGAGCATCGCTGCAACCTGCTCGATCTGGCGGTATCGCAGGTCGCGCATACGCGCCTTGCCGTGTTCATCGAGGCCGGCATTTTCTACGGTCTTGTCCGCCATGAACCGGAGGCGGCCGAGATCTTTCTGGCCACCATTGCCTTCATGAAAGATCACCGATACGGAACCCTTGCGGTCTCTGCCAGCGCGGCCGAACTCCTGCAACAAATCCTCTACCGATGCCGATTGCTGCCAGTGGATGACAAGCCGGACGTTCGGGATGTCCAAGCCCATCCCGAAGGCGTTAGTGCAGATGATTTGATCCACCGTCGGCAGGCTTTCGCCTTGGAAGCGCTTTTGCAGCTCCTGTCGTTCAAACGGCGTGCCGAACCGCGAGTGATACAGCGGGATGTCCAGGCCCAGCTCAGCGAGCTTTGCTTTCAACTCGTTTCCGGCCTTTGCCGATGGGACAAAGACCATCACCTTCTCTCCTTGCAGCTGCGGAAGGCGAAGCAGTGCGGCGATCTCCGCGGGACGCTTGTCGGCGGGGCAGCGCCGGCGCAAGAGCGCAATGTTCGGCCGGTCTACGTCCCGCACGAAGACAGTGGCATCGGAAATGCCGAGCGAGGCAAGGATCCGGGCCTGCATCTCTCTGCCGGCGGTGGCAGTGAAGGCCAGGATCGGGGGCGAGCCAAGGTCTGCACGCACTTCTGCGAGCTTTCCATACTCGGGGCGGAAGTCGTTGCCCCACTGATCGACGCAATGTGCCTCATCGACCACGAGAAAAGATGGCGCAGATTCAGATAGGCAGTCGCGCTCATTCTTGCTGCGGACGAAGAACCGCTCCGGCGCCACATAGAGGAGTTTGAATGCCGATCGCGCGAGCATGGAGTAGCGGGTTTCCTTCTCCTCCTTGGACAGATCACTGTTGATGAAGGTAGCCGGTATTTTCTTGCGCAGAAGGGACGAAACCTGATCGGTCATAAGAGACTTCAAGGGGGAGACGACCAAGGACACATTGCTGCGCAACAGGGCGGGAAGCTGGAAGCATAGCGTCTTGCCCGAGCCAGTAGGGCTTACTACGAGGATTGACTTGCCCGCCAGCGCCGCGAGCACAATCGTCAGCTGGCCCTGGCGGAAGCGGTCTACGCCGAAAAGGCGCAGCGCCGGACCGAGGGTCTCGGTACGCTCGACCACGACACCTTCTTGATCGAGCCACTTTGCGAAGCGGATTGCCCACCTTTCCAATACGCGCCGTGCCAAGCCGCCTTGGAGCGTCGGATGGTGAGCCGCATGGCAGCCGTCGCAGAGGGTGATGAGGTTGGAAAGCTCGTCGGTGCCGCCCATCGAACGCGGCAGGAGGTGGTGAATATCGGCTTCAGCAGAGCGCAATTGTTCGCCACAGGAGACGCAGCAGAAATCGTCCCGCTGTAGAACCAGCTGCCGTATCGCCTGCCATTGCGAAAGCGCCGTCGGCGAGTATCCAGTCATCCCGTTCAAGATTCAATCGACACGACGCGGCGGATTTCCTGACTGCGGAAGCCGCTCATTGATGGTTGCCTGATGCCGGGAAACGAAACTACATCATAGAGTTCGCTGACCACGCGCTCGAAGCGCAGCCAGAAAGATCCGACGAAATTATTGCAGGACGGCAATGGCAATGGCAATCGGGTTGCGCGGCGGTCACACTAGGTCAGTGCGCAATGAGCTTGACTGCCAATCGCGATGCCCGACCAAGATCCTTTGGCACGTTCATGAAAGTTGTCGCGCCGAATCTGCTCGTACGCATGTCAGTCCCCCTAAGGACCACACTCGGCCCGAAACGGGGGCAGCTACGGGGAGCAGGTCACGCTTATTCGGCGTTGGGGGTCCGCCTGCTTCTTATGTCTTCTAACTTACGCTGAACTCTGATTTCGCTTGACCGTACCTGTTTGACCGGCGGTACGATTCCCCTCTCGAGGCACTGAAAATTGTTATGCTGTGCATACAGAGGATCACGGTTTCCTATCAAAGGAAGTGCAAGATCCTTGAAGGTGTTGGAGCCTTCGAAGATGCCTGCATGTAGCGTCACAAGGTCGGGTTGGCTTTGTCCGAAGACAGTTTTTTGGTTTGGCGTCACGGAAACGTAACACACGAATGTGTTTCCATCAGCTTGAACTCCGGCCTTCAGCCAAAGCAACCTCGCGTTTTCCGGCATTTTAAGCTGATTGAGTTGCTCGGGAGTGAGTTGTGCATCTGGAATCTTCCGCGATTCTATCACCTCTTGCGCTTTTTCATTTATCTGTTTGATGGCACTCGCACTGCAGCCCGCGAGACAAGAGAAAAAGACCAACAAAAATCCGAGCTTGAGCATGATGACCCTCAGTCCGCACGGAGACGGCATAACTTGCCTTCCAGAACCAGACAAGATTTGCGAACTGCCGCCGTGAATTGGAACTGATTGCGAGCATTCCGCTGAATTGAAAGAGCCGTTCGAAAGCTACATTGCTGCTAAGGGGGCGTCCGGACTCCCGCGCGGTCTGGATTAGGCGGTTGCGCAAGATTCTTTACGGTCAATCGGATTCCCTAGATTTCCGATAATCGCATTGGCGCCGTCCTTTACCCCGACTCGCTCGATACGAATTGTCTGCAGGCCTCCGTTTCTCGATCGACGCAAGTTCCGATCTTTACGGCAGAGGTGTTCATTTGTTTGGACGCCGCTGAACTGAGAGCCGCGGTTCGGCGATCGCCGCCAACAGGATGCGCAGTCTTCCACAGCGAGCATCGAAGCCGCGTACATTCATGCCATTTGCATCGCCATGGCAGCCTCCATTTCAGTCCCCGATGAAGGCAAATGCAGCGTTGACTGCGACCTCCGAGATGCCGCTCCCGGGCATCGTGTAGACGCTGAGAATCCCAATTTTCACGAGACCACTCGACACCGTGCCCAGTGCCGCCTGTAACCGCGGCGACCACGCTGCCCTCCCCTTCCAGCGGGCAGATCGTCGCAATATCGCAGGTCACCCTCTTGAGCCTCACCCTCCCACCACGGCCCCTGGCAGGCTGACGACCACGACGTGATTCTGGCCGATACTGGCGAGACTGTCGGCCACCTTTATGGTCGCACACGCTTGAACAGCCGACCATGGCGGCGTGACGCAACAAAACGGCCTTCGGAAACCCCGGCGCGCTTCAGAAAAAGGTGTAGCAGTTGGTGCGCTTCAATTATCTGCTGCAGACTGACAAAAAGCCCTCAAGCTTTTTAGCGCCGTCAGCAAATGGCATATTGTCAAACCCTGCAAAGAAAGATGCTTCGAACGTGGGTTGCATTAACACCCCTACTTTCGATGCTTTTTGAAGCAGATGTAAAACAGTTGAATCTATAGCATAGGTAGCGTTGATCATTCCGTTTATTAAGCGCTTGCCTGCCTTTCGGTTTCCTGCCGGCAATGCTGTGACTCCAAGCTGAATAGACTCAGCGTCAAAGGTCATAACTTCCTCTGCATTGTTTCCCGGATCGAAAATTACGTGCAAAAACATGGATCCCTTCACCGGGCATACGAGCAGAAATTTGTTGACCCCGTTCCAGGTCTCTTGTGCGCCCTTCAAATAAATCCCTGCGCTGGCACTTTCGATCGTCCAAATAGGCTTCTTGAAGCCGTTGTTTACGACATTGAGCTCAATCAGTCTTTCTCTGGTCGGCACCACAATCTCCTGAGCGCCAGCGCGAGTCGAGACCGTAAACAGATCGGTGCTGACGTCCATCGAGCGAATGTATTCGATCAATCCAGCGGCAATTATTTGAGCAATGTCTGAATCGTTGTCCGATTTGTCCTTTAGCGAAAACCGATGCACTCCAAATTTGGATCCTTCCTTCCAAAACCGATATTCACCGCCCAGATAAGCAACGGCGCACGCACTCATGCAATCGCCGGCGATGGCGGACACCTCCTTTGATGTCGGATCGCGTCGCCCAATCCGCGTTTGCAAACGGTGCTGTCTGATAAGCCGACCAAGAGCCATGCCTCCTCCGAGACTTCCTCCCGGCGAGTGCAAATAGATGGAGGAGCCAAGTGGCACGTTATTTTTTTCCAGCACCTCTTTAAGTCTCAGGTGTGCTGATACGTCCACATTTCCGCTTGCAAAGATGGTCCAACCATGTGCGCCCATCATCGCGCGCATGAGTTGGCTAGGCGGGTACGCCTCAAAAGTCATATTGCGGGCCTGCGAACCCGAAGCACAGGCGGGTGCCACGCATCCAAAGGCAATGGTGATGATCGCAAGTAAAAGCTTCACTCTGAACTCCGGAAGAGGAAGGGTTCACTTTCAACAGATGAAGGCTGGACTTTCAACTGCTTTGACCTGTTCCAGTTAAATGCCTTCGTTTTCGGATAATGCCTTTGTTTAACAGCTCCGCTTTTCCTGGTTTGAGCAGAAGATTGCGAGGGACCCTCAGGCCCGAGAATGGGCTCTGTTGCAGCGGATCATAGAATCGGCCGGAGATTACAGGTGCTTCGGCGCGGCAGCAGAAGACGAGACCACGTCGCTCTACTTCAGGACTTCCGCCTCCTTGGATCGCTGAGCACTCAGCCGCAGACCGGTTCCCGCTAACCTTCAATGCGCAGAAGCCGTTCTATGGCGGCGCCGAAAGCATGGACCCTGCGAAGCGAGCATTTAACGGAGTGCTGGCGTGGCTATCTTTGGTTCCAGTGCGCAATGTCCGCAGCGTTACCCGTAATCTGGTCCCGCCCCCTTCAGCAATGCCAGCCGGATGGCTGCGTGGGTCGAAAACATATTGCCGCCTTTGGTCGCCGCCTCAATGATCCGCTCTGCCGCCACCTGGGCGGAGGGTGTTGGTCTTAGTCGCACCACTCGATCGGCCGCGTCACCAAGGGTGCGCAGAACCGTGCCGTCAGAGAGATGGATCGGAGTTATGAGTTGGCGGGACCAATCCGGATTCGTCATCGGAAACAGCCGCAGATCACACGAGATCGCAGTACGCAAAGAAAAAGCCCGGTCGGGGGGAACCGGGCTGTATTCGTCGCCGCTCCGGGGGATGGGGTAGAAGCGGCGGCTTGCGATATGAACCCACGCCGTCCGCAGACGTTCCACCCCTTCGAAGATTATTCGGTGACACGCTGGGGTCGGTCAGACCGGCGAAACCTCCAGGCCGACGACACGGGCGCACGATCCCTGAAAGGGTGCAGATGCGAGCGTTCTTGCCACCCATACATACATAGCCGGCGGTCGCCGGCTAGTGGTGCGACAACTGCCAGAAAGAAACGGATGTGGAACTCACTTAAACGACTGAGGAAACTGCAGCACTGCCGGCGCGTCGGCACTTATTTACTTGTCGTGTCGCTGCGCATTGTCCTGGCGTGAGTGTGATGCCGTGCCGCCGCCCTCTGCAACCCGATCGACTTCAGCGATTGCGTTCTCCAGATGCCGAGCGGTCGCGTGTAATTCGCCCATCCTCGCAACGTTCAATAGCTCAACCAACGTTGTCCGAATTTTTTGCGCCATCGCTTGCGCGTTCAAATTCTCACTTTCCGCGTGCAATAGACCTCTCCCGCCAGACACTGCAGACCTCTCCCGCCAGACACTGCCGACAACACGCCGCCGCCGACTGCGTTCCATTCAAGGTTGCAAAAGTTCCATTATATGGAAATGAGATCGTACCGGCTGTTACGTTTTTTATAGGAAAGCAAAAAGGGTAATTATGCCGGTAACCAAGTGATGGTTGTAGAGTGGTCATCGTTGTGAGTTTGAATTAATGTGACGAGAAGTTGCGGCAAGGAAAGCGGGAGCGGATTCATGCCCAGTAATAGGGTGGAATTGGCACAATACGTCTGTGACATCGGAGTCGACCTCATTCCATTGCTGAAGACTCATGGTCTTGAGGCGACGGCGCATTGCCTTGAGATGGCAGTGTTCAGCGCGGCGCCGGTGGTCAACCAATCGCTCGCGAGCACCGAACCGACAAAGCATCACCTTAAGCTTGTCCGCAATTCGCCATAACGCCACGCCGTCCGCTATGCCCGAACGGCTTTACAGCGACACCTGTCAGCTTTGACAGGTGCGGTCAAATAGCACACTGCGCCGAACGGGAACGGTCAGGCACTCGGTCAGGGAACGAACGAGTCGCAACCTGGATCAAAGAGCCGCGTATGATTTGGAACAACCCATTCGGATCGAAGTCTTCGATCGCCCTACTTGGCCTTGGCGCATGCAGCGGGCTCGTTGCGGCTTTTGCGCCGCTACCACCATTCGCTGAAGGATTGCTCTACGGGAGCACAGGGACCGCCATAGTGATGACTGTGGCCTATCTCTATTCGGATAACCGAAGGTCGTTGCCAAAGCGCAAGACCAATCGCGACCTCAGTTCAGACACGGCGCTTCGCAGGCCGTTTGACCCGTGAGGCCGCCTCAGTTTGCGGCCTCATTCGAAAACTTCGCGATTAGTGCCCAGATTGCTTTTGAGGGTGGTAAGGGACGATGACGCTCGGTAACATTGCGGGCATTATTTCTGTGACCTGCTGGGTCCTCGCCGTCGCCATTCCATTTCTCGGCCCTTGGCCACAAGTGAAACCCTATGGTTTCCTGTGCGGCCTTGTTGGCTTCGTTGCCGCAGCAATCTCGGTGGTAGCCCCGAAGCGAGTGGACTGATCTGATTGGGCAAGTGGTCCATTTCGGCCGTGCCGCGCGGCTAGCTGCCCATCAACGGGATTAACTAGCGTTCGCTCTGCAACCCTCTTGCCTTCACGCACCGGTTGCGGAAAGCTTCCCCTGCATGTCTGGGGAGACGCATGGAAACCGAGCACCTTTACGCCGTTGCTATAGCGATTGGGGCTGCCGCGCTGCTGGCAGGATTAATGCGTTCACGGCGCAAGGCACGGGCGCTTGCGCAAGCACGGCGTAAAACGAAGAGATTCTACGACGAAGTTTACGACCCCAAAAATCGAACCCCGCCCTCACCTGGCGAGTAACCCGCCGCCTTTCAGCATCCCGAGGCACCGGCATCGCGCGTTGCCCGGAGTTCATTTGGCGGCGGTCGACCTTTCCTGCGAACCTGGCTCATGCAGACCATCCGGCCGAACAATTCACCCAGTCCCACCGCGAGCTGCATGCGAACGAGCCTGCGCCATGCGTTGATGATCAGGGACGAACCTGACGCCGACTGCCTTCACATCATCATTTGCGCCGAAAAGCGGATGGCAGATAAAATTGATAACAACTTTCGGCGCGGCCGGATTCTTGACCTTGACCCAATGCTGCACGGTTCGGTTTGCTGGCCTGCTTTGACCCTGTGGAATAGTTTGAAGCCGTAGTGAACCTAGTTTGCCGCACCGAGTGAGCTCGCATTCAACTGACCTTTATAGTTTAACCCGGCGGGAGCAGACCGATGGGCGTATTTAGTGCACTAAAGAAAGTGATAACCGGAGAAGTCGTTGAGCAAATCGACACCGCGGTCCAAGGGGGACTGTGTACGATGTCCCTGCGTCTAAAGAGAAACAGGGCCTCTGGTGACCACTATGTCGTCCTCGCCGGACTCTCTAGCGGCAACTATCAATACTTTCCCATGGATAAAAACGATTTTGAGCAATTTGCCAAAGCGGTTGAATCAATCGGCAAGTCGCTGAGACAAGCGTCGCAGAAAGAGTGAGGCAGCCGATACCTCTCATCCCTGATCTCGTGCAACCGCAGCGGACCGGAACCGGCTGCCTTGGTCGGAAACGAGGGCTTGGGAGACGCCAGCGGCCGTTATGTTTACGTGAGAGCCATTTCACGTGTGATGATGGTGATTGGCGGGGACGCTTCCACAGCCTTTCGACAAAAATCTCCGGGAACAGTCCAATGCCAAGCAGAAAATGACCGGCCATGGGCCCTGACGGGCAGCGGGCGGGTGACTAAGCATCAGTCTTAGTCTTCACGAGGACATCGGCTGGTTTGCGACGACCATAGCCTGAGCGGGGTTCGGAGACACGAATCGGCCTCGCAGCGCTCCATGACCACGCCCCCCGGATCCCCGTGTGGGACCAGTTGACGCTCCCGGGCGCACCTCTGCAGCGGACGTAGCGGAAGCCACTGGTGCGGTTTGCGCCGCGCGCCAGTAATGGGTGCGTGTACGCGTCCGTCAACGACTCTCCACAACAGCATTGACGCACGTTTGACGGGAATAAGATCTTGAATTATAACTCAACTTAAGCGTTAGCTCTAATCAGAAAAGCGTTCAATATCAATGAGTTGCGTGGGTGACGATCGTTCTGTGCAGCCGCCGGGCAAGCTCAGCCTCAGGTTGATTGGCGCTTTCCAGCTCGTTTTGGAGCCCGACCACCGACTCGTCAATGTCAAGAACAAGAAAGCCAGGGCATTGCTTACCTATCTGGCGATGCAACAAAATCTTTCGGCGCCAAGAACCAAGCTGGCCAATATGTTCTGGCCCGACTGCACGGATGCCAATGCGCGTCATTCCCTCAGGCAATGCCTCGTAAGCCTTCGCAAGGAATTGCACGGTGTTTCGCCTGATCTGGTTCAGGTGAGCGGTGAGACCATTGCTCTCGACGCGCAATTCATCGAAGCAGACGCCTCCCGGCTGTTGGAACTTGATCTCCGCACCGAACGCTCTCAGCTGGCGGCGGTTCTGCCGTCTGTTCGCGGTGATTTCCTGTCCGGTCTTGAGATCAATGACACATTCTCGAGCTGGGCCTCCGATTTGCGGCGCCGCGTCGTTCAGAAACTAGAGGAACTCCTGCTCGCAATCCTCGAGGAACCTCTGAATGACGACGTCACGGCCAAGGCGGTTGTGGCGGCCCAGACGCTGGCAGAATTTGAACCCTTTTGCGAAAACTGCCGCCGTCTGCTTATCGGACTGACTGCGCGGGTGCACGGCCCTGATCGAGCCCTCGCCGAATACAGAGCCTTTGTAGAGCTTCTCCGTCGCGAAGGCTTGGGAGAACCCGAAGCGAGAACGCTGGAACTCATCCACCAGATCGAGCAGCTTCCTGTTCGAAGCACCCCGCAATTGGCCGGGCCGCGGGCCTTGGAAGTTGAATACGCGGGCAGCAGTAATCTGTCCGGTCAGGACAGCTCGGTTTTTCATCGTCCGAATGTCGCGCCGGACCAGGTCATCGGCGATGTCCAACCCGGAGCACCGGATCCCGCTCCAAAACGGCGCGCTGGACACTTCCGCTGGACCGAGACAGTTTTACGACTTGCTGCCGCAACCGCTTTGATCATGGCGCTTCCACTCGCACTTCAAGGCGTGGATCGCTTTATACATGTTGATAAAGCCGAAGCGACATCGGTGTCGGCGCTGTTGGCGAACGCGCAGGATGATCCGACGTTTCGCGCCATTCCGATCGTAATCCGGCCATTTCAAGGGCTGGCTAATGACGATCCCTTGGCCGAACAGCTTCGGGACATGATCTCGCACACCGTGTCCCTGGTTCCTGAGCTGAACATGCTTTCCCGGTCGGATCCGGAATTGGCGCCTTATGTGCTGGATGGCAAAATAGCCACTGAGCTAGGTTCGCAAAACCTGACTGTGGAACTGTCGAGGTCAAGCGGGGAACTGCTGTGGCGCGAAAGCTTCAAGCTCAACGAAAGCCCATCGCCGGCAGGCAAGATCGCTCAACGGATCACGCGAGAAATCGAGCTTGCGCTGATCAGGGCCGAGTCCCGCACCGCAATCGCACGCGGCGACGCCAGCCTGAAATCGCTGCTGCTTACTGCCCGGAACGTGCACACACGCGGTGTTTCGTCGAATACGGAGGTTGATGGACTCAGGCTGTATGAGAAGGCGCTGGCGCTGGACGATGATTCCGCCCAAGCTCTGGTCGGCGTTTCGGCACAGATTTTGACGTCACAATCCCATTCCCTCAGAGCGGACACCGACCTCAAGAAGCGAGCTGAAGCCTATCTTCGGACCGCCATCAGCATCGATCCGAACATGTTCCTTGCCCACTTTCACATGGGCATGCTGCACAAGAACCGCGGACAGGCTGGCCAGGCGATCGTAAGCTTTGACCGCGCGCTGCAGCTCAATCCGAGCTTCGCCCCGGCTTATGCAAATCTGGGGCACGCCCTGATGCTGCAGGGCAAACTGGATGAAGCGCTCAACAATGTCCGCCATGCGATGCACATCAGCCCCAATGACGGGTTCTTTGCGACCTGGAGCGTGTTTGCAGGCGAAATTGAACTCGAGCGCGGTAACACCGAAGCGGCCATCGATTGGTTTCGCACCGCCATCGCCCGCGGGCCGCACCTGCCGCGCCCCTACGGCTGGATTGCGGGTGCATATGAAATTGCCGGCGATTCGGCCTCCTCGGCGGACAGCATGCGCCAGTTCCGTGCGATGATCGGCGAGCGAGATGCCGACAGGCTCATGGAGCGGTTGCGAAGGGTCCCCGAGGGTGGCTTGGCCGGAACCCGGCCAACGCTCTACCGCGCAATCAAGCTCGCTGCGCAGCGACACCCATAAGCAGCGACACCAATAAATTGACCAAATAGCCGACGCGCGAAAGGCGGTCGGTGTGGCTCATTAACACTAACAAATTGTTTCTTCGATTTTAGACACCAATAAGGATTTGCGGCGGGTTTTTTGACACCCCTTTGACGGTCGTTTGCCGTCCCTCGTGAGAAGTATCCCCGTGCCGTTAAGGCTTCGGTAACCAAGAAGCCAGGGCGGTTCGGGATGCGTATCACCAAACGAGGGTTGTCATGGCGATTACAGTTACGGTTGGACTGGGCGGCGGCTACGATTATGAGACTATCCAGGCGGCCATCGACGCCGCGAGCCCGGGCGATACCGTCCTCGTCAGCGACGGCACCTATTCCGAAAACCTGCTGATCACTAAGTCGATCACCCTGATCTCGGAAAATGGCCGCGACGCTACGACAATCGTTGGCTCGAACGCCTCCGGTCTGCTCGGCACCATTCAGATCACGCCCAATGTCGACGACCTGCGGCTTGGCGATATCGGCCAGGGCTTCACCATCCTTGGTATTGATGGAACTCCGGGGCTCGAAAAGGCGGCGGTTTATCTGCAGGGTGCACATGACGGTCTGATCATTCAAGGCAACGATATCGTCGCCAACGGCGACGCCGGCCTGATGAGTGAATTCGGCCAGGCCGTTACCAACGCGCTGATCGATTCCAATATCTTTTCCGGTCAGACGTTTAACGACCCGAACCCGGCCGGCAACGGCTTTGGCGACCAGTTTACCCTGGCGAATGTCCCCCGGCAGCTTGTGGTCCTCGGCAGCAATAACGGCCCCTCGAGCAACATCACTTTCACCAATAACGAGGTAACCGGCACCGCCGGCGGGCTCAACGATAGCAACCAACCGCAGGGCAACACCCTCGTCACCATCGACGCCGCCAATTCGACCATCGCCGACAACGATTTCACCGGCTTCACCAACCGGTTCGCAACACAGTTGCGCGCGCGCGATGGTGGCACCGATATCCAGAGCAACACCTTCAGCAACGACCAGGGCGGCAATCTCGGTGTCTATGTAGAGAACGACGGTAACCCGGGCGTCTACAGCAACTCCTTTGTCGGGTCCGACGGGAACGATACGATCTACGCATCCGCTGGCAATGACAACATCGACGGCGGCGACGGCAGCGACACCTTTGACATGACCGCGGCCGGTGCCGGCGGAACCTTGGTCGATCTTCAGTCCGGCCTCGCATTCTCGAGCAACACCGGCATCGACACTTTAACCAACATTGAAAATGTGCGCGGCAGCGCGGGCAGCGATAGCCTGAACGGCGACGCAAGCGCCAACGTCTTTTTCGCAACGGCTGGAGCCGACGTCATCGACGGTCGCGGCGGCTCGGACACCTTCAACGCCGCAACTGCCGTCTCCTCGGTGAACATCAACCTGTCTACCGGCTCGGTCACGGGTGCGTTTACTGCGTCTTTGACGTCGATCGAGAACGCGGTCGGCGGATCGGGTAACGACACCTTCGTCCAATCGGTAAACAACAACGGCTTTGACGGCGGTTCGGGCACGGACACGGTGATCTATGAGGGTTCCGTGGCCGCAACGAACATCGGCTTCACGGGCGGCGCGTTTGTCGTCCAGGCTGCGGGACAGGGCACCGACACGCTGACCAACATCGAAATGATCGACCCGGCTGGCGCGGGCGGCGCAAAGATCCTGCTGGTCGGCGGTGGCGGCTTCGCTACCATCCAGGAAGCGGTGACCGCTGCGAATGCCGGCGACACGATTATGGTCGCGCCCGGCACTTATGCCGGCAACATCCTTATTGACAAGCCGATCACGCTTTTGTCGACGGACGGCAGCGGCACGACCCGCATTGAAGGCTCGGCGACCGGCGGCGGTCTTGGCACGATCATGATCGCGCCCGGCGTAAACAACGTCACCATCGGCGATACGGGCCACGGCTTCCACATCGTCGGCTACGACGTCGCAACCCATGCGATCGAGCATGCCTCGATTTATCTGCAGGGCGCGCATTCCGACATCACGATCCGCGGCAACAATGTCGAGGCCGATGGTGAGGCCGGACTGCTGTCCGAGTACAACGCTGCATTGTCGAACATCGTGGTGGACCAGAACGAGTTTTCCGGCATTACTTTCTTCGACCCTCCGAATGTGCGCGTCGACGGCACCACCGAGAATGCGCCGCGTCCGCTGGTGTTCCTCGGCACCAACAACGGAACCGACGGCATTGCCAACAATATTCAGTTCACCGACAACCAGGTGACCGGCACTGCCGGCGGATTCACGTCGGGCGGCGCGCAGGCCGGCAACGTGCTGGTGAATATCGACGCGACCGACGTGGTGATCACCGGCAACAGCTTTACCGGGTTCACCCATCAAGGCATGCCACAGCTGCGCTCGCGGGAAGAAAATCCGACCATCGAGAACAACGATTTCTCGAACGCCAATGGCGGCACAACCGGGCTGCTTGTGCTCGATGACGGCTCGGCTGGCACCATCGACAACAACACTGTGACCGGCGCGGTTATCGTTACGACACCGTCAGGCACGGAGATGGGGTTCAGCTCCATCCAGGCGGCGGTGAACGCCGCTCCGGCCGGATCAACGGTCACGATCGCGGCCGGCGTGTATGCCGAGCAGGTCGTCATCACCAAAAATCTGACGCTGATTGGCGCCGGTGACGATACCATCATCACCGCCCCTGCTGGCATTATCGACGCTGACAATTACGGTGCCGGCTCGCGCGCCTCGATCATTACCGTGACCAATGGGGCAAATGTTACCATCCAGGATCTGTTGGTCGACGGCGAGGGCCGCGGCGACCAGCTGGAGGGCGGGGCTGCCGACTTCCACGGCATCGCGCTCATAAACGCCGGCGGCACCATCGAGAATGTGACCGTCATCGGCATCCGCATGCCGCTCGATGGCGAAGGTCATGTCTCCGGCGTTCAGCAGGGTCGCGCCATCTATGCGAACAATGCGGACGGCGCATCGCGCTCGCTGACCGTAAGCGACAATACGGTTGAGGATTTCCAGAAAAACGCGATCGATCTTCGCGGCGCCGGCCTTACCGTCGACGTCAGCGGCAACACCATCACCGGCAACGGCACGACTCCGACCACCGCGCAGAACGGAATCGTCCTGGGCGTGACCGGCGAAGTCACAGGGAGCGTCACCGACAACACCATCTCCGAGATCGGCTACACCGGCCCGGCCGATGCAACCTCGGCCGGAATCCTGAGCTACGGCTCTGATGTCACCATCGCGGACAATACTCTGACAGCCCCCTCGCCCGAAATGGGCGAGACCCTGAAGGCCGTCGGCATCAACGTACTGAACGACGATACCGGTTCGGACGTCCAGGGCAACAGCGTCACTGGCTTCACAACAGGCATCGTATCGGACGGAGACGGTGGCCAACCCACGCTGTCAACCAATACCTTCTCCGGTAATGGTGCAAACCTTGAGGTGGTCAACCCGCAGGTGGCGGTCACCCTTGTGGGCACGGAAGATGCCGACTCACTGTCCGGCGGAAGCTTCAGCGACACCATCACCGGCAACGGCGGAAACGATACGATCGACGGCAATGGCGGCATCGATACCGTGGTCTATGCCGACACGTTGGAGATTGGCGATGTCAGCTATAGCGCTGGAGTCTGGACAGTAACAACCTCCACCCAGGGGACCGATACCCTGACCGACGTCGAAGTGATTGACCACGGCGGTTCGAACAACATTCTGCTCGTCGGCGGCGGCGGCTACGCCAGCATCCAGGCCGCAATCGATGCGGCGAATGAGGGCGACACGATCCTGATCGCAGAGGGCAGCTATGGCGCGTTTACGGTCAATGTCGACAATCTGAGCATCGTGGCTGTCGGGGATGTAACCATCCAGGGCACGTTCCGTACCGACAACAACATCGTCGGCGATACCAAGGACTTCTTTACCACGGCGACCTCCTACTCGAATGCTGCCGGGGTCGGCGTGACCATTGCGGCCGACGGTCTCACGCTGGAAGGCATTACGATCAACGGCTTCTACCGCGGCGTCACGTTCGGCGACGGCGTGGACAGCACCCTGATCAAGGATGTCAACATCAGCGACGGCGTGACCGGCTATTACAAGACCGAGGTGGCGGACGTCAGCAACCTGACCATTGAGGGTGGCACGGTCTCGCAGGTTTATCTCGGCATCGATTTCACCAAAACGCCGGCCAGCGGCGACGGCCTGCTGACCGACCTGACCGTCGATGGAACGACGTTCGAGCACATCACGCAGAAGGGCATCTATATCGAGACCCTGAGCAACGGCCTGTTTACAGACCTCGTGATGAACGACGTCGGACAATATGGCGGCGGCCCGGCCTTCGGCGCCAACGGCGCCCACGGCGCCGGCATCGACATCAAC